>Ga0163144_10025601_pt1 | contig 11514 bp, 8 predicted proteins | sample OliLak19BULKMAT1_FD_123175 | JGI IMG/M metagenome (GOLD analysis project Ga0163144, IMG submission 123175) | Freshwater microbial mat bacterial communities from Lake Vanda, McMurdo Dry Valleys, Antarctica - Oligotrophic Lake LV.19.BULKMAT1 | ecosystem: Environmental > Aquatic > Freshwater > Lake... | reverse complement strand
GTTTTGTCTGGGGCTTTCTACCTCTCGCACCATGCGTGCAGAGAAATTGACTGATCTGATTAACAACACCTCCCGCCGACGCGAATGTATTGTCACCATTACGTTTAACAAGGCAGGGGATGAACTTCCTGATACAGTGTTGCAAGGAAGCTTTAGCGAAGACGAAACGAAAAAAGCGCATACCCTAGAACTCCTTACCTCTCTCAATCAATCGGATCACCTGACTGTGGCTCGTCGCATTAAGGGCACGCCGAGCGGGTATACCTCGACGTATTATCTTAACGGGAAGCCCTCGACGCTGGGGGAAATCCATGAAGTGCTCGCGCTCTACAATGTATCGCCAGGGTGTTATAACGTCATGATGCAGGGCGATGTCTCCGCCATTGTAAACATGTCCACCAACGAACGACGGAAAATTGTCGATGAACTCGCGGGTGTTGCGGATTATGATCGAAAGATTGAACAGGCGCAAAAAGAAATCGCGACAACAGCAGAAAATATCGAACGCAACGCCATTTTACTCAATGAAATTCAATCGCGCTTAGAAGAATTAGCGACGGAAAAAGACAAAGCCCTCGCATATCAAACATTAAGATCGCAGGTGCAGGAACATGAATCGCATGTGGAGATTGCCCGCCTCAAGCAAATGCGAGTAGACATCACCACCCTCACCGAGCAACTCGATAAAAGCAAAGGCACTCGCACGACTGCTAAAGAGCGCTTAAAATCGCTTGAAAAAGAAGTGAAAAACTGTACGATAGAACTTAAGCGCATTGCGGAAGATATTCGTGAACAGGGCGAAGCGCAATACATCGCGTTGCATCAGCAGCTGGAAGAATTGAATGCGCAGCGCGCGCGAAAAGAAGAAGCAATTCACAACCTCACTACGCGCATCAATGAAGCCAAGGCTCAGCAGGAAAAACTAGAGCGCGAAAAGGAAAACCTTCGTTCATGGCTCACGGATACCGAAGCAGAAATTACTATTTTCGCGACGCAGGAAGACGAGCTTCAGGAATTGTATGACGCTCAGAAAAAGCGTTTAGACGAAGCCGATAAACACATTGAAGCCCTGTCTTCAAAGGATACAGAACTCCTCGAAAAGCGTCAGGAATTGCGCGGAGAACTTGAAACGATTGAGGATCAGCTTTCTCAATCCCGACGTGCTCAGCTTGATTTTGAAGCGGAAACCATCCGTCTTGCCGATGATTTATCGCGTCAGGAACAAGGTGTTCTTGCCCTTAAAACCCGCGCCCAATCGATGGAACGTCGTCTGGAAGGCGTGGATAAAGAAGCCCTTGAACTCGCTGCGGAAAAAGAAGCCCTTGAGCAATGGGTCAATAATGCAAACAGTGATCGTGGCAAAATCAGCGGAACACTCAACCGCCTCAACCAGAGCCTTTTTCAAAAGCGCGAACGACTCGCAACGCTTGAAGCACACCGCAATGCCTATGAAGAAATGTCGCATAGTCGCAGTGTCAAGACTGTTTTGGATGCAAATTTGGCAGGCGTTCACGGCAGCTTGGCCATGCTCGCGGATGTTCAAGCAGAATACGAAACTGCACTTGAAATAGCCCTTGGTGGGCGGATGCAAAATATACTAGTGGATGATGAAGACGTTGCGCGAAAAGGGATTCATTTACTCCAACAACACCGTGCGGGACGCGCTACGTTCTTACCGTTGACGCGCATAAAGCCTGGATTTGGGAAAACAGATAGCCTCCCCAATTGTTCAGGCGTCATCAATTTCGCGATCAATCTAATCGACTTTGATTCCCAATATCAAACCGCATTCAGCTTTGCGTTGGGAGATACGCTCATTGTGGAATCTGTGGAAGCAGCGAAGCCATTAATGAACCGCTTTCGTATGGTAACGCTCGATGGTGCCTTGCTTGAAAAAAGTGGCGCGATGACAGGCGGAAGCCGCAATCAATCCCGAAGAGGTTCTGGCTTTGGCGGTGGCGGTCGTGATGGGCAGCAGGATATAGAGATTTCGAACCTGCGTCACGAAGTCGAACACGCCACCGCAGACAAGAGCAAATACGAAACGCATCTCGCGAAACTTGAACAGGAGCTGCGTAGCCGTCAAGAACGCCTAACTCTTTTGATTCCTAAGCATAGTCGTTATGAAGCGGAAGTGGAAAATATTCAAGGCCAGTTGGTTGATATGCAAGCGGAAATTGACGCGCAATCGTTGGCATCTCCTGATGCATCGAGTGGTGACAGCGACGCTCAAGCGCGTGTCGTTGCCGTCGAAAAAGAGATGGCAACCCTTACAACATCGCGTAAATCTATGGAAGCCAAGCACGCCAATCTTCAAGCCGCACTCGATCAACTGGATGCTAAATTGAGTAGCGATGAGGTTCAGGTTCTTAAAGAAACCATCAGTGATGCGAGTTTTCAAAAAGAAGCCTACGATGCCCAGCTTCGGGATGTGCAGAATCAACGCGCGACAAAGCAACGCGAAGTCGATATTCGTCGTGGCGGGATTGATGAAAAAGCCGCTCACCAAAAAGAGTTGACTCAACAGGCGACGCTTTGGCAAAAAGAGATCGACACGCACACAAACGATGTCACCACACTCGTCTCGTCTTACAAATCGGTGGAAGCGGAGATTTCAAGCTTAGGCGCAGGCGTTCGAGAACTCAAAGCACAGCAGGAAGCTCAACAAAAAGAGTTGCTTTCCTTAGAGCGCGAAAAAGTCAACAGCGAACGTACTATTCAGGAAGCGGATGAGCAGATCATGGCGGGGCAAAGCTCAGTTCGCAATATGGAACCGCAATTGAAGCTCTTGCATATGCAATTAGCCAGCAAGTTTTCTGATTTTGAAGAGCGTCTAAACGAAGAAGGCCTAGCCGATGAAGAGGCTATTGTGAAAACCATCCAACGCCTGCAACGCAAAATGGCCGAGATGGAACCCGTCAATATGAAGGCCATTGATGAATTTGAAACAGTGTCTGCGCGTCAGGAAGAACTCAACGAGAAAGTGACGACGCTCGGCACTGAACGCGATACGCTCACTGAACGCATTGCGGATTATGCCCAGATGAAAAAGTCCTACTTCATGAAGGCCTTTGATAGTGTGAACGAGCAGTTTAAAGAGATTTACGCTGAACTTTCTGATGGGTATGGGCAACTTATTTTAACGAACCCTGATGATCCGTTTGCGGGGGGATTAAGCATTGAAGCATCCCCGCGTGGAAAGAAAACCCAGCGCATTGAAGCCATGAGTGGCGGGGAAAAATCACTCACCAGCTTGGCCTTTGTGTTTGCGCTTCAACGCACCATGCCCGCGCCGTTTTATGCGTTGGATGAAGTCGATCAAAACCTTGATGGAATTAACGTTGAGAAGCTCTCCAAAATGGTGGATCGTGAATCGAAGTCGGCACAATTTATTGTGGTATCCCTCCGTAAACCAATGATTGAAAATTCGGATCGAACGGTGGGCGTCACGCAACGGAAGAACGGTATTTCTAAAGTGACAGGGATTCAGCTTCGTATAGAAGGCGTTGTGGAACCGTCCAACGATCTGGATGTTTACAACGTGGTCACGGCGCCTGAATTGCCCATGCCTGTGAAGCAAACGACTCTTTCAAAAAAAGAGAACGTCGCTTCAATTAAGATTAAGGCGTTAGATCATGCGTAAAAACAAGAGGGGCTCCCTCAACTGCGTTCGGGATGACACTAACGCCTTGGCGTGGGTGGGCAGATGATGGATCACATTGTCTCGGTTGAGCAAACGCCCCACGCGGTAGGAGTCATTCCCGCCCCGACGGAAGGCATCGAGATTTTGCTTGATTTGGCAAAGAAGGGCACCATTGATCCGTGGAACGTGGATATTGCCCGTGTCACGGATGAGTACCTCGCCTATGTTGAAAGCCTTAGCGAGCAAGCCGTTGCGGATGCGAGAGAATCGCAAAAGGATAATCCACAGCTTCGTATTGAAGGGGTCATTGATGCGAAAGAACAGGCTCATATGCGCCTGACAGGGAAAACCATTCTCTATCTGGCGATTTTGCTTCGTATGAAAAGTGATTTATTGGCGGGGTTTGATCCCTTTGAACAAGATTACCTTGAAGATGCGGATTTTGGTGATCTCCAAGAATTTGATGAGTACGGCAATACGATTAACCCGCAAGCATTGGGGCAGGACGTTGCGGATCGTTTGCAGGCTGCGGTAATGGCGCGTTATGGAACGCTTAAAGATGTGTTGCAACGCCGTAATTCTGCTAAGCAAAAACGCATCCGACAAGTCACCTTGCAAGATTTGATTACAGAATTAAAGAAGTACGATGCCCTCGAAAAAGAACGGAGTGCGCGTAGCAAAGTGGAACGTTCTGAACGTCGTCGCGGAATGCGGGATTATACCAACTTTTCCACCGAAGACATCACGCAACTGGCGCACGACGAATTTCAGGAAGAAACGGTTCAATGGGTGCATGAGGTGTTGGGCACGTATCTGGAAAAAGAAAATCCCGACGCAGTCTTGAGTCTCAGTGATTTAAGCGATCTCGCAGAAACGGATACGATCTCCACCTTTTTATCGCTGTTGTTTTTGGAAGCGCGCTACGAAGTCGTGATGGAACAGCCTGATTTTTATAGCGATGAAATATTTGTGCGCTGGTATACCCAAGCAGATGAAACGGCTCATGCAACCGCAATGGCTGAATAGACCTATGCTTGCTATATTACTTTTTGGTAATACATTTGAGTGAATGATTAAAGATTAGGTTCTACAGTGACGATATAGCTGTATACCGCACAGATTTACTGTGGGTTTTTACAGGATGCTTCATCAACCATGAAAAAACTAAACGCCTTTACCCTATCTGAATTGCTAGTCTCTCTTTCAGTGCTAGGGTTAATTGCCGCCTTAACCCTTCCCAGCATTTTCAACAGCGTGAATTCTGGACGAGATAAAGCTGTTGTTAAAGAAACCATTAACACCTTACAGGTGCTCTTAAATCAGGGGCAAATGGAAGGCATGACTCGCGGGTCTTTAGGGGATTACGTGCTGAATAATGTTTCAGCTGCTAGAATGTGCCCTGTTGGATCAACGGGTGGATGCTATGCTCCTATTGAACCGACACAAGGTGCGTTTGATCTTCAAAATAATGCGTCTGTCTTTGGTATTGAACGTGTAAGCACAAGTGCCACATCAGATGTGTTTTACCTAGATGTTAACGGCATTGGTGGACCCAACACTATTGGAACAGATCGTATCCAAATGATCGCCTGTCTCGATACAGGATGCACGGGCACAGGAAGGGCTATTCCTGGGTATATGCAGGCAGACCCCGCTTCTGCAGCGTCGGTTACTCGTTACAACGCAATGTTCCAGTAGAAAATCTCCCCCCCCGACCATTAAAATAAATGGGGGGGGGAAGAGACTCTTAAAAACTACGCTTCAGCAGGAACTTCTTCAGCAACTGGTGCTTCAGCAGCGGATGCTGCTTGTTCAGCGGCTTCTTCCGCTTTTACTTCAGCAGCCGCTTCCGCTTCGGCTTCTTTTGCCGCTTTGGGTTTTGCAACGTTCGCTGCGCCCATGTGCTCTTTCTTTTCTTTTTTAGGCAATTGAACCAAAGAACCGTCATCAGCAGCAAGCGTAAACAGATAAGCACAGGTATCAGAAGGTTGCGCCCCCTGACTTACCCACTTGGTGTAGGCGTCTTTATCCATTTTGAGTTCTTTACTCATAGGGTTGTAGTAGCCGATTTCCTGCAAAGGACGGCCATTACGACGATCGCGCTGGTTCATGATGCAAATACGGTAAAATGGCTGTTTGTTACGGCCTAGGCGCTTTAAGCGAATACGAATCATTGGGAGTATCTCCAAAAGGGTGGGGGTATGAGGCCTGTGCGTTGGAGCGTCATAACATCTTACTAGAGGGTGAGATGTTAAAGGCATGTTTTACCATCACCAGAACACGAGCATCACGAGTCCACATAACATAGTAGTATGTTGGGAACATCAACGTATCCTTAGTATACGAGATGAAGCAAAAGGTTCAAGTGCTTTATTTTGAATGGTCGTGCTGGTAGAGAGTGGCTCGTAAGGTATCCCGCACTTTACGGAGCTTGGACACGTTGGGGAGGTGCTTCGCGGATAGAATCAGTCTATCCAAAATATGAAGCATTTTATACGCATTTGCACACGTAAACTGATCCTGATAGGCGCAGTATTGATGAACCAGACAGGCTGGATGCAGTTGCTCTAATGCACCCTGCCCAAGACGCAATAACCACCGAGCATTCACGGGTTGATCCCTCTTTATCCACTCGCTTAGTTTAAGCAGTTCGTGGCTAAGGGGTTTTCGAGCACACCGAAGTCGATGCCTCTGTTGTTGACGCGTTCTCTGATCCACGAGGCTCTGAATGCTCGCTTCACATTGAGAATCATCAACAGTTGGATTAAATGCACCCAACTGGTCTGGTAATGAATAATCAATGCCCAGTATTTTGCGTTCAGTAGTAATGCTTAACGCCAAGGACTCGGCTTCATCAGCTAGGTTTTTAAATAAATTATCGGGCATGTCTTAATTCTCAGGCATATATATCTGTTTTGAAATTGACTAAACACTTTACTTCCTCTCCCTTAGGGGGAGGGTTGGGGAGGGGGAGACCAGCCAGTTCATCTGTATGGTGTTCAGAAGATTTTAAGAATAGGGGCGTATAATACCATTTATAGGAAGTAAGGGCGGATGGATGGATTCTAGGCGACGACTCTTTTTGTGAAATAAGTGTATACATAATACATGTTTGAACAAAAAGAGGCGGCAACAACGAAGACGCGATGCGCCCTTGCTTAATATAATGGGTATAAAAAGGGTGGCACGGCAATACGAGATCCAGTCCGTATCATTGCGCCACCGCTGTTGTTTTTTATTCAATCATTTCACAATCGAGTATAGCAAAACGGCCTCCCCTTTTGACTGGAGGAAGCCGTAGATACATCAGGTAATGGAGGGTAGGTATGCCTCTTCTCTTATGCGCTTAAGTGGAGCGGCTTGTACGGAGGGGTAGCCCCTTTTTCAGCATCCGATGACGGACGAGCAGGCTTGTGCGCTGAAGGTTCACCATTCTTATGCTGTTGAAGGAAGCTTGAAAGGGAGCCTGAATCCTGAGGGCCACTTTTCATAACCAGTTCCGCTGGATACATGGGGCCTTCACCCTCTTTTACGTAAATGTGCCCGCCCTGTGGGCAATCGACATTATCGGTGAGGTAGTGCTCGCGCTGCTGGATTTTATCATTGGGGAATTCGGCGGTCAATACCGCGGTGGGGCCAGTGAAGGCCTGAACCTGCCATGCATCATCACCCAGATACTTCTTCGCAACCCGTTGGACGTCATCAGGGGTAACAGACATGTATCGCTGCTGAAGCGATTCACGATCAATGGGGTCAAGTCCGTCTCGTAAACGTGCGGATGATACGGCAATGCTCCCCTGACTGGTAGATTCCATTTCGCGCATGGTGCGGATAATCGTCCGTTTTACTTTGGCGAGTTCTTCATCGTTAGGGGGTTCATCCACATAGACCTGAACGGAATCTTTTAAGCCCACAATCGCGGCATCGAGTTTATCGACATCAATTTCTGCGGAGACTTCAAATTCACCGTAACGCTTATTGGCATTCACCCCTGATGAAGTGCTATAGACCAAGCCGCGTTCGGTACGCATGGTTTTAAAAAGAGACCCTGTCATGCCACCCATGAGGTTTTTCATGACAATAAAGGCAGGGTAATCATCATCGCCGACTTTAGGCGTTTTCCAGATGCTTGTCATATGTACGCGGTTCAAGCGGTCATCTGCAATGAGAATTGGGCCGTTTACTTTTTGGCTCTTTACGTCGGGAATATCGACAATGGATTGGGGCGGCGCAACAGATTCATTGGTCTGCCAGCCTGCTTCCATGGAAACATCGTTCATCAGTTTTTGTTGTTCTTTGGGAGACATGCCAGACACCATGAGAACTCTGGTCATTTCAGGGTGCGCGTAGCTTGCCTTAAACTCACGGATCGTCTCTTTAGCATCTAAATCTTTTACTTCCATAATGGTCTTCAACGTGGATTTTGCGTAAGGGTGCGTATCCCCTACTCGGGCGCGCTGAATGGCTTCCGCTTTTTGAAAGTCAGGCTTATTGGAGAGGTTCAACAGGTTTTGCATCACAATGGTTTTGGATGACGCGTATTCATCCTCATTCGCATTAGGCTGCGACAAAAATTCCAGCGCTGTTTTAGCAAGGTCTTTTTCCTTGCCCGCAGGTCCGTTTACATACAAGGTAAAATAATCCTGTGTCACCAAGGTATCCAGAGTGATGCCTTGAGCCTGTAAATCAGCCAGACGCTCTTTTTTTTCAAGGGTTCCGTTAAGAAGCACGTTGTTCGACAGGTGCATATCCCGACTATCAGGAAACAGGGGTAACACAAATTCAATGGTACTGCTTGGGCGATGATTCACCTGCTGATAAAAGGCTTCTGCTCCATTATCCAAACGTCCTTTATGAAGAACGTTAATATCGGCATTGCGCTCGGTATCGAGTGAGTTGAGAAATAAATCAGGCTTGGCGCCATACGCTGCCATAGAAAGGTTTTTCAATAATGATTGTTCTTGGGGCGTGTTTGGAGAAACGGCGGTCTTTCGCATAGCCAAAGGTTTATCAGCAGGAGACGTTTGTTGAAACGAATGAGCAACGCCTAATGGATGTAATTGTGAAGTCATGGTGGTTTTATCCTTGGAAGATGCGAAGAAAGAGAGCTGGCTGGCTTCCCCCTCCCCAACCCTCCCCCTAAGGGAAAGGGAGTAAGAAATAATTTAGGCGTGCGTGCGTTGCAGGGAAGCAGGGGTATCATCCCGTATTTTGGCAATCGGGCTTATTGGGCCCTTTTCTGGCGAATGGGGCAGTGGGAGCGTTTTAACATCGTCATTGTTTTCAGTGGGGGGAAGCTCTCCAGTGGGCATCCCTACATGCGGAACAAAACTAGGCAATACACCACTTTTGGAAGATGTCTTATCGCTTTCCTGAAAATCATTGCCTGGCAGGGCGTAAACCAGCGCATAACTGGACCCATCCATGTATTTATTGGCGTAGTCTTTAATATCCTGCTGCGTGACAGCATTCACGTATTTCCCATAATCCGATACATAATCCAGTGTGCCTGTAAGGCCTTCACTGCCCAGAACTTCGCTGGAATGCTCGCTATAGCGTAGAGCCATCTTATGATTGTGAATAAGTGTTTGCTTGGCTTCCTTCAGCTTCTTTGCATCAATCGGTTCTGTGGAAAGCAATTCGAGTTCATCCATCAGTGCATTGGCCGCCTGCGATTCATGGCCTTCAAAGCTATGCATCATAAACATTGAAATGCCTGACTTCTTCTGCGGACTCGTCATCATGGAAACATCCATCGCGAGGTGTTTTTCATCAACCAAGTGACGGTTCAAGGGGGATAAATCCCCGCCTGTCAAATAGGTTTCAAGGATTTCCTGAACCGCACGTTCTTTACGGTTGGCGCGTTTTGGCCCTTCAAAGCCGAGCATCACCATGGAAAGCCCGCTAAGTTTAGGGTCTGTATAGGTTTGCTCGCGAATTTCGTCGGGCTTCATTGCCCACTTTAAGCCGACATTATTTAACGGCGCAGGTTTAGCAGGCTGATGCCCAAATTCTTTGTTCATTAACGGCAAGACATCGGTAGGGGTGATGTTGCCTGAAAGCACCGTCAACATATTGGTTGGGGTGTAATAAGTATCGAAGAATTTTTGAAGGTCTTTTGCAGTGGTGGCTTGCACGTCTTCACGATTGCCAAGGGTCTGGTAGGAAATTGGGCGATCAAACATGAGTTCAAACCCTTTATCCATTAAACGGAGTGTTGAACTTTCAAGGCGTTCGCTCGCTTCATTCAGGACGTTCTTTTTTTCCTGTTCAATGAACGTATCATCATAATGCGGATGCAGCACCTGCTCGGCGTGGAGTTGCAACATACTCGGTAAATCTTCGCGGTTAAAGTGGAGTTCATGCTGCACTTCTTCATCACTGGTACTCGCGTTTAACGAAACGCCGTAGGCTTCAATACGTTCCACCCACTCGTTTTTCTCAGGATAGTTTTTCGTCGATAGAAAGTGGCAATGCTCATCAAGGTGCGCAATCCCCGATTTAAAGCCTTTGTTCTGATAGAGCGTTGACTTATAGACAGCATCTTCATTAGATGAACCCACCATCGCGTAGGTTCGCAAACTCACGAGATTGTCTTTGCGCTTTTCAATCAATACCTGATGTCCGTTTTTCAACACGTAATGATCTACATCATAGCCGTTGGCCAGTGTGCTGGTTCCGAGCTTGGTAATGCCTAGTTTTGGAAGCAGGACTTGCTCTTCAGCGGTCAATTTCACCTCTTTTTTTGATGAAGGTAGCGCTTTGGGCAGGGAAGTTTTACTGTAGGTAGGATGTACAGGTTCGGACACATTCACAGGAACCGCCTGAACATACACGACATTATCAAACTGTTCTCCTGGTTGAGCAAGGCCAACCTGCATAGGAAGAACAATATGCGGAGAATTGGAAAGTAAAGACGTGTGGGTCATGTGCGTGCGCCCAATCTAATGAATTAAAAAGCCTGATGAAGAGAGTAGAAAGTAGCTAAAGTATAGTTCAAACCCGAGCATTTGAAAAGATAAACACACTTCCCTAGACCTAGAAACCCGCGTAATTCTTTTTTTATGCCAGTAACTGTCTTCGAATATATACCGTTTTTTCAAATGCCAGATGCGTCTTATGGAAGGACTCATAATCAAATTGCCGATGACACGCCAAGTCATCCGCTAACAACCCTTCACGAATATCAGCAACAATAGATGCCAGCTTATCTAATATGTAGAGGCTTATTGTGTTTTGCACAATCACGGTTAATGATTCAACCAAACGAATAGAGACGGCCATATTGTTCGCGGAATTCTGACGAATAAAGGAATACGCCGCATCAAGGGCATGGGTAATGCGTACATTGTGTAAAAACACGCGGGGATGCCGCTGTTCATCAATAAGCACATAATCGGGTTCGTCACGCTGAATCAAATACACCATCGCATCTGTAATCATATCCACGCACATCAACGCCGTAAACGTACGATTAATTCCAGGGGAAAGCGCAATCAACGCCACTTCAACGAGTTGATCTATCGCAAATTCAATGTCTTGGGTCGGGGTACGACAGGTCCCCGTTTTGAAGCAGCGCGCCGCTTTTTCTTTAAAGGATTTCTTCCATGAATCCAGAGAGGAATTGGCCTTGATCGTCTTTGGCAGGAACCTTGCAACAGGCATCCGATCAATCAAATAGCGTCCTGATTTCGGAATGATTTTAAGGGCTACGTCATATTCTATCGCCAGCGATAAAAGCGCATCCGTATCGACATAGTGCAGATATAGACATTCTAATAATTAGTGGTTTATACTAGAGCCTTATTCTTAAAGTGGGGGATGTTTTTGTGGCTTATAGCATTGATTTACGTCAGCGGGCGGTTCACGCG
>Ga0163144_10025600_pt1 | contig 11514 bp, 11 predicted proteins | sample OliLak19BULKMAT1_FD_123175 | JGI IMG/M metagenome (GOLD analysis project Ga0163144, IMG submission 123175) | Freshwater microbial mat bacterial communities from Lake Vanda, McMurdo Dry Valleys, Antarctica - Oligotrophic Lake LV.19.BULKMAT1 | ecosystem: Environmental > Aquatic > Freshwater >... | reverse complement strand
GTGAATTGGCAGGCTGCTCGCGGGTACGGATCTTGCGAACGATCACTACATCCACAGCCATATTTTTTAGCTGCTCGGAGATATCGCCTTCGATTACCAACAGGTCCGGAGTCGGAATTGCCGACTCAGGTTCCTCGGCACTAATTTTCAATTCATTTTTCGAAGCGGACAAAACCGGCTCGACGAACACCGGCGCGTGTTCTTGGTCGAACATTAACATCCAGCCCGCCGATAAGAAATCTGGAAACGCGGTACCTTGCACCTCAGGGGTAATGCCGATTGTGACCGTTTGCCGCGCCTTGGCCGAAATATTGCTTAGCAATACTCGATTCAGTACTAAGCTCAACAGCGGATAGATCAGCAACGGCATGAGCACCAAGGTGATCACCGTGCGTCGGTCTCTTAGCGACTCACGCAACTCTTTCATGCACAGTCGCCCGAATCGTGCGACACTGAATTGGCGAGCGTTCATGATCGCACCTCGTCGTGACGATGTGAATCGTCGTGCTCTGCATCAATGCCCTGCTCCAGCTCAGTCTGCTTCATCATCGCTAAAAACATATCGGTCAGATGCTCTTTTCCGGTCGCTTGTTGAATCTGAGCTAGAGTGCCAGCGTAGATCATCTGCCCACGATGTAGCAACCCAAAGCGATCGCATACTCGCTCGGCTTCATCCAATCGATGCGTCGATAACAACACCGCTTTGCCAACCGCTTTTAAGTGCGCGATGAATTCGAAAACCGTTTGGCTGCCCACGACGTCCAAGCCACGAGTTGGTTCGTCGAGCAGCATGACGGGTGGATCATGCATCAGTCCTCGCGCCAGTATCACGCGTTGCCGCTGCCCAGTGCTCAGCGTGCAGCAGCGTTGATCGATGAAGCGTTCAAGTTGCAATTTCGCGACGAGCTTCGTCAGCCGCTCGCGCGCGATGGGAAGCGGTACAGCGTACAGGTCAGCGAAGTACATCAGCATTTCGCGAACACTCAGCCAAGGATAAACGCCGTCGTTGGTGGAAACCATTCCGATCGACGAACGCACTTCGGACGAGTCCGCTGCAGAAGAAAGTCCGCCCACCTCAGTCGACCCACTGTCGGATTTCAGCAGCCCCATCACAATACGTAGGGTTGTCGTTTTGCCAGCTCCGTTCGGCCCAAGCAATCCGAAAACCTCACCTGCGTTTACTTCGAAAGAAATTCCGTTCACAGCTTTGACCGTGCGGCCCCCCCACTGAAAATGCTTGACGAGGTCACGCGTAACAATCAATTGCTCTTCCGATCTTTTTTAGGAGTGGCGAGTGGCGAGTTGTGAGCGGTGAGCGGTGAGTTGCAGGGCGTGGATAGAAACTCGGATTTAGGCGAATCTTGCCGCCAACCAAGCTTTTTCACCACTTCCGACTCGCCACTCGCTACTCGCAACTGAATTCCCAATCCTAACCTGTCGCGAGTCGTTTCACGACCACCGGAGTTGGTTATCATAGTGTCTTGGCAATCGTTGTGTTCCCATCGCCTCCGCCGAAGTTTCTCCCTCTCAACTTTGATCCTCACCATGCAAAACCAAGAAATTAAACGTCGTCAATGGCTCGCTCAATCCACTCTGTTGGCCGCCGCCGGCGCTTTGTCGGTTCAAGCCACCTCCGCTCAAGCTGAACTTGTTACGCTCGCGCCGGCAGCGAAGTTCCGTTATTGTCTGAATATGAGCACTATTAACGGAGGCGAAGTTCCAGTTCGCGAGCAACTAAAGATTGCTGCTGAGGCGGGTTACGATGCGGTTGAGTTGTGGTTGCGCGATATCGAGAAATTCACCAGCGGCGGCGGTGATTTGTCGGACTTGCGGAAAGAAATTTCTGACCTCGGCTTGGGTGTCGACAGCGCGATTGCCTTTGGCAAATGGATCGTTGATGACGACGCCGAACGCGCCGCCGGACTCGAGCAATCCAAGCGTGATATGGATACGATTCGCAGCCTCGGCGGTCGACGAATCGCAGCGCCGCCGGTCGGTGCGACCGACAAACCTGGTCTGAATCTCCAAGCGGCCGGGGAGCGTTATCGCAAATTGATTGAACTAGGGTCGGCTCGCGACGTGGTTCCGCAAATCGAATTGTGGGGTTTTGCCAAGAATCTCGCGACGCTCGCCGAAGTGCTCTACGTCGCTGCGGCCGCGAACCATCCAGACGCTTGCGTTCTGCTCGATGTTTATCACATGTACAAAGGTGGCAGCGACTTCAGCAACATTTCGCTGGTGCCGGGTGCCAAAATGCACTGCTTGCACATGAATGATTACCCAGCGATGCCTAGGCCTGAGATTGCGGACAAAGACCGAGTTTATCCAGGTGACGGCGTTGCTCCAATTCGCATGATCATCGACACGCTGGTCAAAGGTGGCTTCAACGGCACGCTCAGCCTTGAACTCTTTAATCGAACCTACTGGGCTCAGCCACCTAGCGACGTCGCGAAACTGGGGCTGGAGAAAATGAAAGCCGCCGTCACTGGTTAATCGACCCGCGGTCTGCTCTGAACAAAATTACAACCTGCGATTGTCCAGCTTCAAGCAACGCTGCGCTTGACTGGCCAACCATTCGCTGTGCGTGACCACGATCAACATCGCGCCTTCTCGCTTGGGCAGTTCGAATAGCAATTTAGCGATTCGCTCTGAAATGGCCGCATCCAAATTTCCGGTCGGCTCATCCGCCAGCAGCAGCAGCGGTCGGTTCAGCAACGCTCGAGCGACCGCGACCCGCTGCCGTTCACCGCCGCTCAGCGCGCCCGGCAAGTGACCGATGCGTTCACTCAAGCCCACGTCGGTAATCAGTTGCTTCGCGCGCGCGACCGCTGCAGCCGCTGGTTTGCCAGTCGCCATCGCAGGAATCAAGACGTTTTCGATCACATTTAACTGCGGCAATAGATGATGATCTTGAAAGACGAACCCAATCGATCGATTACGGAACTTGGCCAGTTCATTCGGCGCGAGCTGAAATGGATCGACGCCGTCCAGTTTTACTTCGCCCGCAGTCGGTGTGTCCAGCGTCCCGAGAATGTACAGCAAAGTCGACTTGCCACATCCGCTTGGTCCGACGATCGCCAAGTTTTCGCCGCGTTCCATTTGCAAATTCAAATCGTCCAGCACATGCAGCGTCTCAGCCGAAGTCCGAAACTCTTTGCACAATCCGGTAACCATCAATGTAGACATCAACCCATCCAATCCGCGAACACGCCTCGGTTCATTGCGACCAATCAGAGCCAATTCGTCAATATAACGGAAGCAGGCAGACACGGCAGGCGGTCACGAAACACCTAACGAAACTCACGCTTCGCATTTTCGCCGAACGTCAAGATGCATCCCCAAACACCGAATGGCATGTTGAGCACGCACAGGCATGGCAAACAGCAGATGATGGCCGCGGTTCTGGCTAGACCAAGCGCACGTCGGCGCGCGAGTGCGATGCCACCGATGATCTGCAACACCGACAGAACTAGGCCGCAAAACGCAAAGAATATCTGAACCGTGATCACGTTCTGCTGTGTGGGAGGGAGTCCTTTACCAGCCGCCAACACGAACGATCCGAAACCGATGTACGTCAACTCGAGCCCAATCGCAATCAACGCACACAACGAAACGAAAATTCCGGCCAACATAAATTGCCCGCTGTTGTCACCGCTGCGACGGCGACCATTGGTCATGCTTGACATCGACAAGGGAAGCATCGTCGACGGCGGCGGATAGAGCGTATCGCCAAACGGGTTCGCTTGTGGCATCGCAGCCGGCGCTTCGCCTATCGTTCCCAGATCCGCCCATGGATCGTTCTTCGCTAACTCGTCTAACGTCGGTTCGCTTTCGGATGGAATCGTCTGCTGGCGTTTGCAAAGTGGACAATGAGTCAACTGCTTGGCGGCAATGCCCGGAACCTCCATTCGACCTTTGCATTTCGAGCAATTGAATTGAATCGGTCGCTTGTCATTCGCCGAGGCTTTTGAGACAACGGTCCCAGGGGAAGTCGCGGTTCGCACCAACGCTCGGGTTTCTTCAATCGGCACTTCGATCGGCGCATCCAGCGTCAGTTCACCTTCGAAGCTATCGAATGAGTTGTTGCCGGATGAGTTGTTGCCGGATGAAGTTTTGCCTGTGCTTGGCGATTTTTCAGTTGAAGGCTGGGGTGCGGTTTCTTCAGCGACTTGCAACTCGATCGTAAATACATCGCCGCAAGCGTGACACTTGCCGCGTTTGCCTCGTATCGCTTCGTTGCCTTCAAACAACTGCGCGCACTTCGGACAACTGAACAACCAGTTGATCGTCGACGCTTTGAATGACACATCCTGGGTCGGCAAATCGGTGATCACAAAGATATGTTTGCAACTGCGACATTGCCCCTTCGTACCCACCAAACTTGGATCGCAAATCAATTCATGCTTGCACTTCGGACACGGAATGCATAACGCGATGTCTGAGTTCGTCGAAGCACCGGCCCCGACGTTCGCCGCTGGAGATTGAACAAGCGGAATGGTCAGCAGCTCGCCACAGCCCGGGCATTGGCACTGCTTGCCACCACTGCCATCAGGAACTCGAAGGAGTTTAGAGCATGATTCGCAGTTAAACTCGATCGGCATAAGCAATTTGGGCTGCAAAATTGTAGGCGTGAAAGTCCGAAGTTGGAGTTGCTCCAGGCTACCTGGAGCGTTCCGTTTTTGCAACGAACTCGCATCGCTTTCAGCTAGAACTCTGCTCCCCGCTGGCTTGCTCAAAACAGTCAACGGCTCGCCCAAAACATACAACCGGTCGGTTCGGCGACGCCAGTGCTGCAGAACTTCCATCGCCCGCTTGCCATCAGAGCAGCTATCGAGAACACTACTCCTGCCGCTAAACTGAGCTCGGTCCGGCTCTTGACAACTGCGACCACAACAAAACACGAACAGGAAATTCAACATGTCTGCTGAAGAACGCCTCATGAAACTCGGGATCGAATTGCCACCTGCACCGAAGCCGATTGGACTTTATAAGCCGATTGTGGTCGTCGGCAACGTCGCTTATCTGTCAGGCCACGGGCCGCTGAAAAGCGACGGGACATTGATCATCGGTCGCGTCGGGGCCGACATGACTCTGGAACAGGGCCAAGCCGCCGCGCGTCAAACGGCGATGGCAATGCTGGCCACGTTGCGATTCGCACTCGGTACGCTCGATCGAGTTACCCGAGTTGTGAAGTTGCTTGGCTTGGTGCGTTGCACTGAAGCCTTTGATCAACAACCACAGGTGATCAACGGGTGCAGCCAGTTGTTCGCAGACGTCTTTGGCGCCGATCTCGGCATCGGAGCTCGCAGCGCCCTTGGCACCAACGCACTACCTGGCGGCATTGCCACCGAGATCGAAGGTATCTTCGAGATTCAGTAACACGAAACGCTAAGGCGTTCCGCTACGAAGGCGCAGCAGGTTTACTGCTGCGGTGACCAACCCGCAAGCGATGCTGCCTGCTGAGGGACTTTGTGAGTGAAGTACTTCCAGGCTTCGACGCCACTGGCAATCATGCGTCGATTGTCTTCGGCAAGCTGCTTGTCGACGCCGGTTAACAGTTGACCGTAGCTAGTGCCCACCTGCCCTGCGGGCTCGACCACTTGCTCCGCAACTTGATCGACGTCCAGCTCCAACAACTCCGCCATCTGCTGCGCTTCGAGCATCGGATAAGCGATCGGTTCCACCATCTGCGAAGCTCGCAGGTTGACGCTCTGCAGCATCTCGCGACTTGCCTTCACCAGCGCTTTCAGTTCCTGCAAGTCCTGTAACTTCTGCAAGTCGGCGGTGTTCACCGGCCCCGACGCACTTGCTTGTTCAGGTTTTTCCACCAGCTCAGTCTGCGGAAGATCCTTGAACCACGGAGCGAGCATCAGGAGCACGCCCGCCGCCAAAGCAACTACTGCGGCCGCGAAACGTCCTCGGAAATTAGACAACGCAACCGATGGATGCGGCTCTAGCGACCGTTCATCAAGCTGCGATGACAAAAGCTGCGGTGACAAAAGCTGCGTAGACAAGTCCGCCGATTGCAAACGTGTCGTCAGTGCGAGCGAGTGCTGATAAAACCGCTTCAAATTCGGGTCACGCTCGACGCGCTCCGCGACCCACTTTGGAAGCGGTCGATCGCAATCGATCGACCTGCTGATGTACCACTTAGCAACTGCACGCAACATCGTTTACACCGACTCCTTATAGTTACCTGGTGACCGTCGAGCCTCCTCCTTGTGCATCTCTTTCAACATTTTCAGCCTCGCGCGATGCAATAACACACGAACTCCAACCTGAGTCTTCCGCATCACTCTCGCAATTTCTTCCACTGCCAAATCTTCTGCAAAACGCAACCACATCGCGGTGTAATGCGAATCGCCCAGAGTTCGGCGAGCAATCAACCAAATCGTATCCGCGCTCTCCTGCAACTCGACTCGATCAAAAGACGACGTCGGCTTAGCGACTTCCATCCCCAAAAGCGTGCTGTGGGTTTGGAGCAATGCTAAACGCCGTCGATGGCCGCGGTTGTGGTCACAGGCAATGCGAATAGCAATCGTGAACAACCATGTCGAGAAACGATACCGTGGATCGAAAGATTCAATGTTTTGGAACGCTCGAGCCAACGATTCCTGCGCGATATCCTCGGCGTCCATGTGACTGTTACTGTGCAGTCGCGGCAACACTAACTGCACCAACCGCGGAAAGTAGCGTCGTGCGAGCTCTCCGTAGGAATCGTCGCAACCGCTGCGCGCACGTGCGACCAGATCGTTAGGATCTAAGTCCACAAGGCTGTCGCAGCGCAGAGGTTGCACGGTTGTCATAAAGTGAATCGCTAGAGTTACTTGATCTTTTCAAGTTGCTGTTTAATCTCTTCGAGCTTCGAATCCGCCTCGCGTTTTGATTTTTCGAGCTTCTGCTGCTCCTCTTTCAACTTCGCTTCAGCCAACGCACGCTCTGAAGATCCGCTAGATCCGCTAAAATTGATATTGATCCCCAGTTCCTTCGAGATCGCTTTAGCAATCTGATCCGAATTCAAAGTAAGCGTAACGGTCACTTGCTTATCCAAGATTTTAGTCTCGACACCTTTCAGCGTCTCACGAATCTGCTTCAAATCTTTGTCGTTCGAGTCCATCGACTGAGCCAGATCGATCATAGCGACAAAGCCACTGGCCATCTGCTGCAACTGCTCGGCTTGTTTTTCATTCCCTGTGGTCATGATGGTTGTGGCGGTCAAGTTGTCATCCTGGCTGCTCAGTTCCGCAGTGAAGGAGGTCACGATTTTAGCAACTATCGCTTGTGGACCTTTACCTAACTTGTCCTCTGGGATTTCAAAAACTTGGAGGGTCGCCAGAGCTTGGTTGGCGGATGAATCGTTGCTGCGGGACGGTTCCTTTGCATCGTCAAGCTGATCGAGGACCGTTTTGATCGTCGCCAAGTTCGGCGTCAAAATGACGATGCGATCCTGCTCGCCTTTGCCATGAATAGCCCCATACATTCGCCGGTCATCCTTTGGCGAGGCAGAGTGGATTTGGTGGTCGGCGTGTTCCGTCACATCATATTCAGGCAACGCGAGCGCAAGACCTTCGAGGTTTCCGGAGGTCTTCTTCAGCCGCACCATCGCCAGCATCGTCTCTTCGGTGTCTTCGAAATCCGTGGCTGACAGGGTGATCGATTGAATGTCTTCAAACGGGTCCATGCCAAGTGTTTCCTTGATACGCTCCATGGCCGCTTCGTCGCCACCTTTTTTGCCGAGTTCTTCCAGCGCTTTCTGCTTGGCTACGTTAAACAGCATTGCACCCAGTTTGGTTTGCTTGATGGCGTTGAGGTCAATGTGGACCACAAATTTCGATTCCGCAGGAACGGGCATAGCCGTCTTGTTTGTCGATCGCTGAGCGATAGCCAACCCAGCTAGCAATGAAACAAAAAGAACCGCCGTCGCATTTTCAAACCAGTTTCGCATCTTTATGATCCTTTATCATCAGATAAACAACTTAGGAACTGCCCCGAGTTGATTTCCGCATTTCAATTTTAGCGGCAAGGCGCGAGCCCTCTGGTCCCGTGACACCAGACGGCTTGCGCTCGTTGTGATCTTTTACGCTTGCCCCTGCGATCGCGTTACAGCCCAAATGAAGCTTTGCAAACTTTTCTGAGAATTCTTGCTGGCTGGGTGAAAGATCGAGGCAGGTTGGCTGTGTTATGTTAGGAAACGATCGCGACACCGCGTTATGCCCTTTGATTCTGCCAGGTTTTTCCGGGATAAAATCTCTGGGTTTTATTTGACCTTGCCGGATTGAATGGACGGAACCCCAGAATGCCCGACACTCGCATCAGCCTGATTCTTCGCTTGCCGCGGTCGGCCGATGCGGCAGCTTGGCGGGAGTTTGTCGATTTGTACGAACCGTTGGTGCTCAGGTTTGCGAGGCGGAGGGGTTTGCAGGAAGCCGACGCGCGAGATCTGGTGCAGCGAGTGTTCACTTCAGTTGCCGGTGCCGTCGATCGTTGGCAACCGGACGCGTCGCGGGGTAAGTTTCGAGCTTGGCTGTTTCGGATCGCCCGCAATCACTTGATCAACCAAGCCACGCTGCGTCGTCGCGAGCGACCGGTGGGCGGATCGACTCAAGTCAGGAGATTGCAGGCGGAGATTGACGAGCGCGTGATCGACGCGGGGGACGCGGAGCTGGAGTATCGTCGAGCGGTATTCGAATCTGCGGCGGCTCGGGTAAAACGACTTGTTCAACCCGCGACGTGGTCTGCTTTTTGGGAAACGATGGTCGAAGGTCGACCCTGCGAGTCCGTGGCGCAGGAACTTGGGATGACAGTGGGTTCGATCTATGTGGCTCGGTCGCGCGTGGTCGCTCGATTGCGAGCCGTGGCAGAAGAGCTGGAGGCAAACGAAAATGCATAGTTCAGAACTTCAACTGCGCAGTCTGTTGGCTGAAGATACAGACGAAGGAATCGATCCAACAGTGGCCGAGCATGTCGAGCAGTGCGCGGACTGCCAATCCAAGTTGACGAAGTTGTCGGGTGTCGGCGGTTGGACCAACGCGCTGGTGTCGCATTTGCGAACGCTGCAAGGCGAGGAGCGTGAGCTGCGCGATCGACCGACTCAAACCACTATCGAATTGCGTCCCGCCTCCTTTCAAGAAGGTGCACCGGAGAGCGACGAGATTGAGCTCGATCCAATTTCACTCGACTTTCTCGAACCTGCGGTTCATCCGGAGTTGCTCGGTCGCATCGGTCGTTTCGATATCGAGCGAGTGATCGGAACGGGCGGAATGGGAGTCGTCTTCAAGGCGCATGATGGAGAACTGCATCGCGCCGTGGCCGTAAAAGTTCTCGCGCCGCATCTTGCTCACAGCGCCGCAGCTCGAAAACGATTTGCTCGCGAAGCGAAAGCGGCTGCGGCGGTCATTCATCCAAACGTTATTCCAATTCATAACGTCGCTAGCGATGGCAAGCTGCCGTACTTGGTCATGCAATACGTGGCCGGCGAGTCCCTACAGACACGCGTTGATCGGCTTGGGCCGCTACCTATTGCAGATGTACTGCGAATCGCTCAGCAAACTGCGGCTGGGCTGTCCGCCGCGCACTCGCAAGGTTTGATCCACCGCGATGTCAAACCCGCCAACATTCTGCTAGAGGAATCCATCGATCGGGTGGTCTTGTCGGACTTCGGCTTGGCGCGAACTGTTGACGATGCGAGCCTCACGCGAACTGGAATTGTCACTGGCACACCGCATTACATGTCGCCTGAGCAAGCGAACGGCGAGGCGATCGATTGCCGCAGCGATCAGTTTAGTCTTGGATGCGTGCTCTATTTCATGTTAACCGGACGCACGCCGTTTCGTGCCGATTCAGCCATGGGAGTGCTCAACCGGATTTGCCATCAGCCGCATCGTCCCGTTAATCAAATCAATGCCGCGGTGCCTCGTGAGTTATCGCGTGTGGTCGATCGCTTGTTAGCCAAATCTGCTGCCGCAAGATTCGAATCGGCCGCGGCGTGCGAGGTGGAGCTATCCAAATTGCTGTCTGCGGTTCAAAGCGGTCGTTTGCGATTAGTTACCGCGCGAGGTGTTTCGGGATTGTCATTGAATCTCCTGGTTCCGGCGTCGATCGCGCTCAGCGTCTTGTTGGTCAGCGTCTTGTTGGTCAGCGTCTTGTTGGTCAGCATGGTGTTGATGGTCTGGCCGAAAGGTGCGCCTGTGGACAGCGGTCCGAGCGTGGACGCTTATCTGCCACGCGAAGTGATTATTGGGCCGAATGATCCAGCAGTGCTACTGATGGAGAATCTGCGCGGATTGGTTGGCGATGATGCTTGGCATCAGTCACTACGCGAGTTGAATCAACGCTTGGATCGTTATGAACAACTCGATGCATCGGAAAGTAGCACTCGATCGCGAATCATGCAAAACAGCTTTGGTAAGTGATTGGAATGTTTAGCAGCCGATTTGTGGCTGTGTTTCGGGTTGGCGTGCTGAGCAAAAGTAGTTACAGATTTGAACTGGAATTTTTAGGAGTTCGCAAGAAATGAAGAAGTATTTTACACTGGCGATTCTAAGTGCCCTGACGCTTGCGGGCGGATCGTGGTTGGCCGCGCAACAAGATGAACCGGCGCGCAAATCGCGTTATGATGACGGAGCACTTCCTACGATTTCGCGAGATGGCCGCGACGATTCAGCGGTAGCCCGTCCTGCTGAAGTAGCTCGAGATACTGGCTCAAAAAATGGAAGCCACCCTGTTTACGACAATGCTCGTGCGTCTAGTCGGCAGGCGACTGGTCTAAATGTTCAGAATCTTCCAACTTATCAGCCTGGTTTCAACAATAATTATGGGGGCGGGTATGGGAATTATGGGGGCGGGTATGGGGCCGGGCCGATGCCTCCCATGCACACGGCGGCTGGTACTTTCCCTACTCCCCCACAGATTGCTGGGATTCATGTCACGGTTCGAATGAGTCCCGAGGAAGCGGCGCGGATGCGTGCGTTTCAAGATGCGATTGGTGAGCTCCGCAGCGCTGAAAACGATGAAGAGAAATCAACGGCTCGCGCTTTAGTAGCGAAGTTAGTCGGCGAACAACTCGATGCGGATTTAGAAAGTCGCGAGAAAGAGTTGGCTGCGATCGAGCAACGATCCAAAGAGCTACGCAAACAACTAGATGAACGCAAAACGGCCAAGCCTGAACTGCTCAAAATGCTGGTCATGTTGATCGACAATCCACAAGTCGGTTTGGGCATTCCTCCCGAGTGGATGCAGATGCTAATGCGCGGCCAACCCTCTTCGAATCAGTCGTATCAGTACGGGTTCGCTCCCGGGTATATCGTTCCCAATACTTATCCATCGCCCCCGCAACCGGCTCGCCTTTCAGACTCGCCGATAAATTCTCAACCCCAAAGCACCGAAATTCCGCGTTAGTGATAGCCGAAATAAGGAGAACGAAATGCTAACGCATTCCGCTACGGGAATGCGCTAGCGGAATGTGCTAGCGGAATGTTGTAGCGAAATGTGGTAGCGGAATGCGTTAGCATTTCG
>Ga0163144_10025599_pt1 | contig 11514 bp, 9 predicted proteins | sample OliLak19BULKMAT1_FD_123175 | JGI IMG/M metagenome (GOLD analysis project Ga0163144, IMG submission 123175) | Freshwater microbial mat bacterial communities from Lake Vanda, McMurdo Dry Valleys, Antarctica - Oligotrophic Lake LV.19.BULKMAT1 | ecosystem: Environmental > Aquatic > Freshwater > Lake... | reverse complement strand
TTCGACTTCCTCCAAATCCTTAAAGAATACAAAGGATGAATTCTCAAGAACTTCTTTTGAAGTTTTATTGGGCCCAGACTCTAGAACCTGTGCATCTTTTTGAATCGAAATTGTCGCTAGATCATTTCGCTCCGCTTCAAATGCCACTGAAACCTTTTGCCTCCAGACATGATTGGGAAACTCGACATCAAAATCAGAGACCAATTGACCGCGGCGGTCTCGATTATAAACTGTAGTAGCTTTTGCCGACGCATTTTCAGGTGAACTAAAAAATTCTGCTGCACGTCGCGCGTCTTGCGTATCTTCTAAGGGAAACTGAAAGTATTCTCCCGTTTGCTTTGTAATAACGCTCTCGCCATCCATAAAAGTAAAGTTGCCAGGCGCTGCTACCACTAATCTCATTTCGGGCTTTCCAGATTCGGAAATCAAAATCTGTCGTGTCAACGCGCCTCCAATATACGGACTAAGTGAAATTAGTTGTCTGTTGGATTTCAGAGGCTCAATTATTTTGAGTTTGAAACTGGGATTTTTTATCGGTGGCAAGGTGGCCACGGCCCCTACAGATTCTTCCGATACCAACATACCCGAATAGTCGATGCCGTAAGTTGTGAAGGGATTGAAGTGATGTCGAAACTTTTCGTTAATATCGGCTAGCAGCTGCGGACTTGGAATATAGGTATGGACTGTTGAGCCAGAGAATCGTGGCAGCTTTGACCACTCTGTTTTGAGTCAGTATCCCAGAGTTCAAGGGCTCGCTTATGCATTGAGCTCCAAGGCTGGGTAGAATTCCTAGAAAAAGAATCATGGAAAGAATTGATGATTGCTTTGATCTCATACAGCTCAAGCTCCTCTGGGTTCATAAGTAGCAAGTTTGATGCCAATCAATACTGCGGCCGAATTGCTTCAAATTAAAGGTACGCGAGCCCCAGTTGGAAGACTCATAATCACCTTGATGTAAAAGATGTCCCTATTTGGGACAAGGAGGGGACTATGAGTTTCGGGGCTCGCCGTGAATATTCTCGCGCTTATGCCTCTCGATTTCTTCGAGGCGAGATTGGTCTACGACGTTCAGTTTGTAGAAGTTCTTCATGATCTTTGGAAACTCATGCAGCGGATGTGTGGACAAAAAATGGAGTGGTTTGGAAGAAAGCCGTTCAAAGAAGATTGCCCTTTTTTGTTTTGGGTTGGTCTTCCGACAACGGAGGAGAAGTGATGAATGACCGAATGTATGGTTATTTAAGTCATAAAGGTATCTTGATTTATCGCGGTCGTCCTTATCAAAAAATACGACGATCCCAAAACGCCGTACGAGCGATTGATGGATTCACCTAAAGTTCCCGAAGTGAATAAAAAAAGAGCTTCAGAGAAAACATGAAAGCTTTTTTTAAAATGGTTCCCCCTTCTCAAAAACCAAAACCTAAGAGACCATGATCCCCACCGTTTCTCAGCTGGCGTTCAGCTTCGTGAAACATGAATTCTGTGGCTCTATAGTGCCGACTATCATTTGGATTGATGCTGTCATTGAAGGAAAAATGTACGCCATCCCGTGCCGATAAATGATGGCACTGTGCGCAAGTTACGCGATCGAAGCGAATTTTCTCGACGTTCTGACGTTTTGGATCTCGATAATAATCCACTCGCAAATCTTCCATCAGATTCTCGAGGCTCTCTCTTTCTCGCCCGCTCGATTCCTTAATCGCTTTGCGAAAAACTTCATTGTCGTAAACGGTCGAATAGTAGCCAACGTCCACACCTTGCCTCACAATTCTGATGGGCTTTAAGACTCGGTCCTCAGAATAATTTCGAGACATCAATCCAAAGACCCAAATGCCTGTGAGTGCAGAGCTGAATGATAAATCTCGAACTGGTGAACGGGTGAATTCTTCAACAAAGGCGCTCAGCAAATCCGCATAATTGGACTGCTCGTTGTTTCGTGCTGCTGTCAGCTCTCGAATGCGTTCCAGAAAGTAGAGATGTTGCTCCATCTGCGCTTCTTCTTCGGCTTCTCTGTCGACGACATCGAAATTCAAATGAAAGAAGAGCTGTTCAAAGTGCTCATTCGGATTCCTCGGATTCTTCAATTGAAATGTAAGTCTCACTTGGGGAACAACTGCGAGATCATCTCCGAAATGAATATCACCTTGCTCCACAAAGGGATGAAGAACCAAGCCTACCAAATCAAAATTCGAGGTATCGGTTATATCAGACCAAACATCTTTTATTTGTTCGCGACGATTGCCAGATGTATAGATATTATTTGGCTTTACATCACTGAGACTGAAAGAATCCTTCCCCGGCTCCTGTGAACGTAAATATTCTGCGCTGGGCTTGCCGGAAAGAAAATCGAGCATCCTTGCCCAGTCTGTAGGCTCAACGAACGTTGAGAGAGGACTAGAAAGTCGCAGCTCTGGACTCGCGGGAAGAATTAAATTCTTGGCGGCAGGCATATCAAAATCTTCTGAATGCCCCTTTGGATAATACCAAAGAGAATTATCCTTTAGATCGTTCAAATTAAATCTAGGCCATTTTGTTCGGCTGAACTCCTGCGAAAGGTGACGAATGGCCGCGACATGAGCTTCAAATTTGGCGAGCTCCTTCTGCGGGAAATCGGCGAGGCTTTTGGCGCGAGTATGTCGTTTCAACCATTTCATAGGATTGAATTTTGGATCCGGATCATTTATTTTATGGTGGCCGCAGCTCACGTCGCTCGCGAGTTTGGTATAGTATTCGAGTCGAATGACAATCTGCTTAAAGCCCTGCGCTCGCTCCTCAGCATAGAGGTTCTTGGGAAATTCTCCGATATTGCGAAGCATATAAAGTGAGTCCACTTGGCAGCCTTCCGCCACAGAAAGCGAAGTATAGTGATCAATATGTCGGCTTACGCCCTCGCCAAACATAGCAACCAAAAGTTGAAACCAATTTCCTTGATGTCCCTTTTGATAGAGTGGATAAATGGGATCCGCAACACCGAGTCCGGTGTCGACGAATCGATAATTGAAACCCGGATTGGGCCATTCAAAAAGCGATTCGAAATAAGTTGTATTTTCATAGACCGACCCAGGTCGAATGGAAACCATATTGCTTTCAATAATCTTGACCTTCGTATGATGAGTGACGATGGCCATGATCGGCGGACTCGCCCAAAGGCTACTGGAATTTAATAAGAGGCTTGAGGAATTTAGTGGAACGTAAAACGCCAAAATGTAGACGAAGACCCCTTGAGTGATGAATTTAAGTCCCATGATGTCCCCCAGAACAAAGTCTAACGCCTCTAGTCGACCGGGGCTTAGTGGCACAGTGCTTGCTTTTCATCAGCTACAGAAGATGCGCAGCTCATTTGTGAACATTTGCTTCATTTCGTTTTTCTTTGCGTTTGCGCTAACCCTCTCCACCTCTGCAACTCAGCTCCCACAGAATTGGAACTCCGAATTTCCTAAGGGCCCAGAAAAACGAACTATGATGAGTGCGCTTGGTCGATGTGCTGCTCTCTTTAGGGCAGTCATTGGAATGAACTCTCGGCAAGTCAGCTTAGAGCCTGATCCAGGGGCTCGCCGCATGCGTCAGATTCAGCGGCTCATCCAAAATCCAAATTTTGTATCCAAGCTAGGCAAAAAACTTGGTCTAGAGATTAGAGTCTACAATCAGACTCCCAATGCTGATCAACCCACTGGAGATTTTTACCGAGTCGAAGAACTCCCAAACGGAAAATTGGCCGTTTTTGTGGGCGACGTCGAAGGAAAGGGCCCCTTTGCAGGAGCACTGTCGATGATTCTACTCCTGGAAGTTATTCAGATTTCTTACACGATCAAACCCAATGGCAACTCATGCCGAACGATATAGTGCTGATCCTGAGTGACGGATTCTGGGAGGCCAAACACAGAATTTTTGGTCAACCGCTTTATTCGTTGATCCGGTTGCAGCAACTCAAGATTCCACTGGAAGAAGGTCTCGACGGTATCATTCGCTTCTTTCGAGAAAATTTTGAAACACCTACCGACGATGCGACGATTCTCAGCCTTCAGTGGCGCGGGCCTGTCACGCCACCGTAATTTCTTTAGAAAGATAAACAGTCTGAATCGCGTTGAGCAGCTTTACTCCTTCACTGAAGGGTTTCTGAAATGCTTTTCGTCCACTGATTAAACCCATTCCACCAGCACGTTTGTTGATGATGGCGGTTTTCACGGCATCAAAAACATCATTGGCGCCGCTCGCACCTCCAGAATTAATCAAACCAGCGCGTCCCATATAAGAATTCGCAACCTGATAGCGAGTCCATTCAATCGGATGATCCGGACAGAGTTCATCATAAACGCGATCGTCAGTTTTTCCATACGAAGAACCCGAGCCCACGTTCAGAGCTTTGAAGCCTCCGTTTGTTTCGGGCATTTTTTGTTTGATGATGTCCGCACCAAGGGTGACACCCAAATGATTGGCTTGACCGGTCAGATCCGCCGCCAAATGATAGTCCACTCCAGCTTTTTTAAAGTCAGGATTCCTGAGATAGCACCAAAGAACGGTAAACAAACCCAGTTCATGAGCCGCTCGAAAGGCTTCAGAGACTTCTACAATTTGCCTTCGAGATTCTTGGGAACCAAAATAAATTGTCGCGCCCACACCCGTAGCGCCCATATCGTAAGCCGCTTTGACCTGCGTAAACATTGTTTGATCAAATGCGTTTGGATAACTCATGAGCTCGTTGTGATTTAATTTCAGAATAAATGGAATTTTATGAGCATATTTGCGAGCAACAGAGCCCAAGACTCCGTAAGTAGAAGCGACCGCGTTGCAGCCACCCTCAAGAGCCAACTTCACAATATTCTCAGGATCAAAATAGAGAGGATTTTTGGCGAAAGAAGCTCCAGCGGAATGCTCGATCCCCTGATCGACTGGAAAGATTGATACATAGCCAGTTCTCGATAGCCGCCCATGGTTGAAGAGCCCCTGAAGGTTGCGAAGAACATTAGGAGAGCGATCTGAAGAAACCCAAACTCGATCAATAAAATCAGGGCCAGGAAGCTGCAGTTTGTCTGCCGTAATCCCCTTACATTTGTAACTCAGTAGGGCCTGATCTTTGCCTAAAAGGCCTTGAATATCCTTAAAGTCTCGAATTTCGCTGGTCGGTTTGCCTGAAGCTTTGATGGGGGGCATTTGCTTTACCTTTTCCTTTGGTTTCATGGCCTCCAAATTAGTCCTAGAGATGCCGAGATTCAACCCCTTTCGGCTTGCAGACTGCCCTAGAGGTCCAGTAAATCTCTCGGATGCCAAAGGATACAAAAACCAGCCGAGTCCGTAAGTTTCGAATGCAACGACGATTGAATACCGACCTTCCAGGTCTTGGAAAGCCGGGTGCTCTTGCAAGACGACCTTATGCTCCTGGTCAACATGGTGCCGGACGCCGAAAGCCTTCCGAATACGCCATTCGATTGAGTGAAAAGCAAAAACTCATCGCTCACTACGGAATTACTGAGCGAAGTCTTCAGCGATTTGTTCGCGACTCTCGAAAGGCTGCGATCAACTGGATTTCTGAACTTTCACGTCGGTTAGAGCTTCGACTCGATAATATTGTGTTTCGCGGCCAGTTTGCAAATTCGATTGCAGCGGCTCGGCAATTTGCACGTCACGGTCACATTCTTGTGAATGGTCGTCGAGCGAATATTGGTTCAATGGTCTTGAAGGTCGGCGACGAAGTTAAAGTGCACGAAACTTCTTCGCAGCATCAAGGCGTCATAGGTACTCAAGCCAAGCCTCGACTCGATTTGCCAACCTATATGGAGCGAACTGGCGATTTGACGATTAAGATTATTGTGGAACCAACAACAGGTGATGTTCCCTTTGCTTATCAAGATCGCTTTGTTGCCGAGTATTACGCCACTCGCGGTCGCAAGTAGTTTTACCCCATGAATTCTGGGACAAGAGATATCTTAGCAGAGGTCTATTTAGATCCTCTGCTTAAGACATTGCATTTGAGCGGCATCGCTCTCATTGAATGTCAGGGACAAGAATCAATTGTTCAATCAGCTCGAGACTTTCCCGGAGATGGATCATTCTTTGAATTTGAAATTAAGTTTGCTGGAAAACTGGTGGGACGACTTGATTACCAAACTCAGTCCGATCTTCCCCTCAATCAAACGCAGCTCATGTCGGTGAAAGCAGTTGCTGATCAGGTGGCAGCTTTTCTTGCATGGACGGAAATGGCTTGGGAACCTCGACTCGAAATTTTACAAATTTTGAGGGATCTCAAGCGGAAAAATTCAGGATTCGATTGGATTGGGCTCTATCGCGGCAGAGCCTCGGATCAGGAGCTCATCTTATCTGTCTTTATTGGTGCCCCCACCGAGCATACACATATCCCCGTAAGCTCTGGAATATGTGGAGCGGCTATTCGAGAAGATCGAACCTTAAATATAGCGAATGTCCGGGCGGACCCTCGTTTTATTGCCTGTAGTCTTTCCACTCAAAGCGAAATCGTTGTTCCCATTAGAAATGCAGAAGGAATCGCTGTCGCTGAAATTGATATTGATTCGAATAAACTCGACGCCTTCACAGCAATCAAAACCGCACAGGTAGAGGCAAGCGCTCTAAAAATTTCCAAATTACTTTAGGTCGTCGGAATAACGAGCTTACTCCCAGGTAAAATCCTACTCCGACGAATATTATTCTCTGTCTTGATTTCAGCAACCGAGATTCCATACTTTCGAGCAATCACTGTTAAGTTTTCGCCACGACGCACGACATGAACTCGTGCGGTCGCTTCGCGCTGAAGCTCTGGTCGACTTCGATTGACCTGCTTAGGCCGACGTCTAGGAGTTGAAGTTGCACCTTCGCCCCCCGCTCGCTTTTGAACAGATACCAATCGATTGTCGAGTGGCACGGGAATCAAAATCATTTGACCTTGGCGAACTCCGCTACTCGACCCCATTTGATTAAGCTTTCGAATATCGGCAACTCCCACTTTGTAAATTCCAGCAAGGCTTTGGAGCGAATCACCGCGACGAACTCGATGGGCCGTATATTGAACTGCTTCTCCCGTAGTCAATTCAGCGCAAGCAGCTCGGTAAACTCCAGCTCTCCCGAAGGGCACCCGCAATTCATAAGAGGCCAAATGCGGTGGAGTGACCGGATGATTGAGTTCAGGATTGAGATCAAATAATTCCTCGAGATCAGTACCGGTGATCTTTGCCAACTGAATAAGATTTATAGGCTGATTGACGACCACCTTGTCGTATTGAAGGGGGTCTTGATATTCAATATTTTTGAATCCGTACTTGTGAGGCTCTTTTGCAATCAAAGCCGCAGCAATTAGTTTGGGAACATAGTGTCTCGTCTCAGGCCGCAAATAGCGCCCGCGAGAGAGCTCCCAAAAATCTTCCGTTCGATATCGCTTAATCGCTCTGGAAACTTTACCCGCACCGGCATTGTAAGCGGCGGCGGCCAATTTCCATGACTGAAATTGATCAAAAAGATCTTTCAAATGGCGTGCCGCTGCAATCGTAGATTTTTCGGGATCACGACGCTCATCCACCCAAAAATTCACACCCAGTCCATACATACGACCCGTGGCCTTCATAAACTGCCAAGGCCCGACGGCTCGTGCTCGAGAAAAGGCCCTCGTACTGAATCCCGACTCAATCATTGCCAAATAAACTAAATCTTCTGGCTGATTATGTTCGCGCAAAATCTTCCTCATGAAGGGAACATAGCGAGTCGATCGTTCAAGGTAGACCGTAAACCACTTTCGTCCTCGTCCTTGGAAGTAATCGATCCACTGTTCAACTTTTGCATTTCGAACAATTGGAATATCAAACTTTGGTGGGACTTCGCCCCGCTGTTGCGCTTCAAATTCTTCTTCGGCAATGGGAGGATTCTCAAAATCGGTTTGATCCGATTCACTACTAAAGACCGTGGCGCTAGCCTTAGAATATTGAGTTTTCGAGGCGCAGCCAGACAATACAAAAAAAGCTACGGGCGCCAAAACGCTGACATAAAGTGAAGCCTTACTCATTTATCTATCTTAGGGATTGATGCGCAAGATGGTCAACCACCCTCTCCCCCTCCCAACAATTGCATTCCATAAAATCCGGCACAAACAGCAGCGGTCTCCACACGCAGAATGGGAGTATGGAAGTGAACGCTGGCAAATCCTCGTTGACGCGCAGTGTCTCGCTCTTCTTGAGTCCAACCTCCCTCACAGCCCACTAAAATGAGAATGCGCTGAATTTTTGTCATTTTTGCTAATGGGGCCTGCTTCTCCTTCACAGAACTTTCATCCATCAAGAATCGACCGTCAAAGGAGGATGTGAATTCCTCTGTCCTCCAGTCCTTCATGCTCACATCCAAAGGCCTTGGTCGTCCACATTGGCGGGCAGATTCAATGGCGATTCTGCCCCATCTTATCTCAAGTGCCTTGAGTGCCGTTTGATTTTTGAATCTCTGTGAACGATCGGCCAAAAAGAAAAATACTTCAGCTGCGCCGAGTTCCGAAAGGGACCGAATAATTTGAGGAATCATAGAAGACTCGGGCATTCCCACTCCGATGCTCAAATTATAAGTTGGCACATCAATCTTTTTCACGTCCAGGATGCTAAAAATTGATCCATTGATAACTCCCACAGCTTCTTGGCCCGCCCGATTGAAGAGTCGAACTTCACCCTGGCCACGTCGAACCGATTTGAAATACCTCAGTTCATCTGCGGGCAGTTTTAGCTCTGCCCCAACTTCAAAATCCCTGTCGACATAAAGGCGAATCATCCTAGAGCCAAGCTAGACCGGTCGAGGCTTACCCGCTAATGTTTTTTGAACATGAACCAATGGCAATCCCTCAATTTTAAGAAAAAAGGCTCGGTCTTTCTCGTCCCCCTCGGTGGTGTCGGAGAAATTGGAATGAATTTAATGGTCATGATTTGGGATGGTCGCGCCATTCTAATTGATTGCGGAGTGATGTTTCCCGAAGCGGGCATGCTTGGCGTGGATCTCATTGTTCCCAATATTCAATTCATTCGAGAATCCAAAATCAAAGTGGAGGGAATTGTCTTAACTCACGGCCACGAAGACCATATCGGCGCTACTGCTTTTTTGTATGAAGAACTGAAGCGACCTCCGATTTTTGGAACCGACTTTACACTCGCTCTTGTAGAAGTTCGAATGCGCGAGCACGGAAACCTATCTCACGCATCGCTTCGACACGTACACCGTGGAAAGAAGTTTAGAGCGGGGCCGTTTCAAATTGAACCCATTCAAGTAACCCATTCCATTGCTGACAGTATGGGCTTGGCGATCGAAACTCCCATCGGGAAAATTATTCATTCAGGAGATTTTAAGATCGATCGCAAATCAATGAGTGGAGAGCGCTTTGATGAAGCGCGGATCAAGAAATTCGGAAAAGAAAATATTCTGCTCTTAATGTCAGACTCCACCAATTCCGAGCGCGAGGGATGGAGCGTTTCAGAGTCTGAGGTTACCATTGGACTCCGACGAGTCATTAAGTCGATTAAGAAGGGCAAAGTTCTTGTGGCGCTTTTTGCGTCAAATGTTCACCGCGTGCACGAAGTGATTAAGATCGCCAACGATTGCGGCAGAAAGGTTGCCCTTTGCGGCCGCTCAATGCATTCCAACTTTGAAGTGGCGCAGAAGCTTGGACTTTTTCGTATTCATCCTGGCCAAATGATTGCCAATGAACTCGTCATGGACATGGATCCTACCAAGGTTCTGATCATCTCGACTGGAACTCAGGCTGAGCCGCGTTCGGCACTCTATCGAATGAGCCTCAATGATCATCCTGAGATTAAGCTTGAAGATGGAGATACGGTCGTCATGTCGTCCCGCCATATCCCAGGAAATGAGCGAAATATTTCTCATTTAGTGAACAATTTGTACCGTCGAGGTGCCGTTGTTATAGATTCTAAATCTGCGCCCATTCATGCTTCCGGTCATGCCTATCAAGAGGAGCAAAAGGCTATGCTTCGCTGGACCAAACCCAAATTCTTTTTTCCAGTCCACGGCGAGTACCGAATGCTTGTGAAGCATCAACAGATAGCAACTGAACTAACGAAGCAGGTGAAGAGTCTGGTTGCTGAAAATGGTGACGTCTTAGAACTTTCAAAGGATTCATTTCGAAAAGTAGGTCATGTGCCAGCAGGAAAAATTTATCTGGATGAGGCGGCGGGTGACTTACACGAAGGGCTTCTGCGCGATCGAAAACAACTCGCTCATTCCGGTCTTGTAGTTGTGAGTTCTGTTGTGGATTCAGAAACTGGGAGCATGATTGAAGGGCCAGATTTCGATATTCGTGGTGTCAATGATGAGGTTGATTTAGAAGGACTTAGGTCAGAGTTGGTGAGGCGTTTTAAAGAACTTTCTTTGGAAGCCCGAAAAGACTCTCATGAGTTAAACGAGGAGTTTAGGCGGGTAACTAGGCGTTTCTTCTTTAAAGCAAATGGCGTTAAGCCAGTGGTAATCCCCTTAATTTACCAAGTTTAATTGATAAAAAAGTCTATAAAATCACGCAAAAAAAATTAGAACTTTTTATTTTGACATGCTGCGTAAACGGTCCTAAGAGAGGGACATAGTTCAGGTTTGGGTCCAGCGCCCTTTAGATCTCAATCCCCTCCCCTCCGATTTCTAGAAGTGCTGGGCCCAATTTTTTCCCCCACTAAATTTCTCCAAAACTTTAAAAAAGCTAGTGCTATCAAGATATTGAGCAGGTGGATCATCACGCCACCAGGATTCGAAATTGGCCGGTGAGCGGCGAGCGCGCAGGAATTCGCCGCCCCCAATGCCTCTTCGATCGTGAGTGTTCGATAGGCAGTCCTTGAGATGAGAGGCGAGACCTCTCCACGTTGATCTGTTTTGTCGACCGCGTAGACACGAACGTAAACGGGCAGACCATTTTTCACGGGAGTAATAATATGCGTCCCACCAAATTCAAGCGCATTGACTGCGACAGGAGATATAAGATTTCTGTCATTCACTCCTGACACAAATGTTCGCGGGGTCTCAAGCAAAGGATCATTGAGGTCGGATGCTGTATACGAGAAGTGGATCAGATAATTTTCGATATCTTCCACGACTGGCGGATCAAAATTTACAAAAATTGCGGAGTCTCCAAAACTCAATCTTAAATTTCGTACAGGGCCTGGTGCTGGATCAAAATTAAACCCAATCCCTAAGCGAGTTAAAGGAGCGACCGAAGCTCCCAGGCTTGAATCATGGGCAGTAATACTAATTGAATGAATCCTATTCGCCGCAACTCCGAGTTCTGCAGCAGAAACTTCAAGGGAAGTTTCAACATCCTTGAGCAAATTTCCAGACTTGATCAAAATGCCCGGCTCGCGAGAAAGGCCCGATGAAGTTCCATCCAAGCTAAAGGTCTGATCGAAAAAAATAGAATAATTCGTATCTCGATCCGCTCTGAGTTTAAATTGCAGAGGTTGACTTGCGGTGAGCGCGGTAACCGCTGGGCCCTCTGTGACTTCAACGTTGGGGCCTCTGCCGATGAGAGAGACGCCCGTGCTTTCA
>Ga0163144_10025598_pt1 | contig 11515 bp, 8 predicted proteins | sample OliLak19BULKMAT1_FD_123175 | JGI IMG/M metagenome (GOLD analysis project Ga0163144, IMG submission 123175) | Freshwater microbial mat bacterial communities from Lake Vanda, McMurdo Dry Valleys, Antarctica - Oligotrophic Lake LV.19.BULKMAT1 | ecosystem: Environmental > Aquatic > Freshwater > Lake... | reverse complement strand
TTTTTGCTTCTTATAGTTCGTGTATCGAAACTTGGAACAAAAGGGTCGTTCTTTCTCAGGAAGAGCGCGCTCGAGGAGGCATTATGGAATTATTTAGGGCAAAAGATCTGATTGGAAAATCTCTTCAACCTTACGATGCCCCAAGTTTTGGGAGCGTGACGGATATCTATTTTGATGCGATCAATAAATCTGTTCGCTATGTCGTTGTAGAAACAGGGGCGATGCTGCACAGGCGCTACGCCCTTTTGTCGCCCTCAAACCTCGACTTTCCTACTTTTCCAGATCAGGATTCGGTGTCTGTGAACTTGCGCAAGCGGGAAATAGAAGAGGCGCCAGAAGCCGACGAACATCGTCCCGTTTCTAAACATGTGCATCTAGAGCGCAGCCATCCTATTTATGACATCCCTTTTTTTTGGGGAGGAAGTTTTGCATGGCAAATGACTCCTTTGCCTCAAATGGTGGGCGATGAAATCGAAGACTCTTCGGAGGCCATCTCTCTATATATTCAGAACGAAGAAAAAAGAAACGATTCGCAACTTCATTCGTTTTTGGAAATTCAAAGATATTCAGTTGCAGCTTTGGATAGCACCTTCGGTATTCTTGAAGATGTGTTGATAGATTCCAAAACTCTCGAGATCGCCTATTTGATGGTTGATGTGATGCGCTGGTGGCCAAGTAAATCCGTTTTGATTCCAGAATTTGCTTTGATTGGGTTTGCCTACCCTCAGCGTTATTTCGATGTCTACCTATACAGAGATCAAATCAAAGAGCTCGAAGAATTCAACGTCGAAGATATCAATACCTTTGATTACGCAGCACTCGATCAAAGGTGTAAGGCATTTTACGAACACAACCACATCAAGATTATGAGAGAAGCAGACCTCCTTGGGAAGGGACCAAGAGGCCATTCTCCTAGAGTTTAGTAGTAAAAGTATTCAGCCCTGTTATTGAGGAACAACAAGGTTTTTGCTTTGTAGCCATTCAGGGTTGAGAATTTTTTCAGCGTAGCGAGATCCGTGATCACAGAGAAAAGTTACGATCTTGCGACCGCTTCCCTTGTTGGCTTTGGCGATTCTAAAAGCTGCTGCCACATTGAGTGCTCCCGAGGGGCCAACAAAAATACCTTCTTCACGAGAGAGGCGATAGAGCATCTCGATCATTTCTTGATCCTCCACTTGCATGGCATCGTCCACCTGAGCTTTTGCGAAATTAGCTGTGATGCGCATGATACCGATTCCTTCTGTAATAGAAGAACCATCGGACATGATTTCACCTGTCTTCACATAGCTAAAGAGTCCAGACCCCTTTGGGTCGACAAGAGTGCAACGCACCTTTGGATTTTGAGTCTTGAGAAAGCTCGAGGTACCTCCAAGCGTGCCGCCGGTGCCTACGGCTGAAACTAGATCGGTGATTTCACCTTGGGTTTGTTTCCATATTTCAGGGCCTGTGGTGTTGAAGTGAAAATCGGAGTTTGCGGTGTTTTCAAATTGGTTGGCCCAAAAAGCATTTGGCGTTTTTTCCGCGATTGAGCGGGCCGCGTGATAGAAATGTTTTTCGTCTTTGAAGGGCACGGGCTTGAGGGCATGCACCTCGGCACCGAGTGCACGAAGAATTTCATATTTTTGCTGTGCTTGGTTGTCAGGCATTGTGATGATGCACTTGTAGTTGCGTTCGGCCGCTAACATGGCAAGGCCAATTCCTGTGTTGCCTGCGGTTCCTTCTACAATCGTGCCGCCTTTTTTGAGTAAACCTCGTTTTTCAGCATCTTGAATGATGCCTTTTGCGGCACGATCTTTAATACTTCCACTCGGATTTAAAAATTCGGCCTTGGCATAAATTTCACAGCCAGACTCTTCGGAAAGTTTAGAAAGATAGAGAAGGGGCGTATTGCCCACACTATTCCAAAGATTTTGTTGAAGCATAGAAAAGAATTTTATCACAAAAAAGCGAAGGGCTCTTTCCTGGGAGGAAAGAGCCCTTCTAGTAGGAGGACTAAATAATGCTGCACGTCCTTATTGTTTGGAGTGCGCTGAGAACACACAGCATCAAGTGATCCTAAAATTCATCGTCATTAAGGTAGTCGTCTAGAGTCATGCCTCCTTTTCTTGCCGCTAAAGCAGAATCGATATCGAAAAACGCTTTGTCTTCCGTGAAGCTAGACCCGAAGTCCAAGGCACCCATGGCATCCATGAGGCTGACTCCTAAGAATCGATCATCAGGACCTTTCGAGGGAGTTTTCTTTTCCTTGGCCAGTTTCCTCTTCTCCGCCAAGTTTTTCAAATTCTCCATTCTTGTCATTGTCCCTACTAAGTCTTCCATGATTCGTTCCTCCTTATGTGCTTCTTAGACGCAGCAGCTGGGAACTTGGGTTAATCAAAAATTAACAATTTCACTTAAACCTTGAATTCATCTCATAAATAGCTGAAATGTAAGGTGTTTTTGCTGTAATTTATTCTTCATTTGCTTCCTTGTTTCCTTTAATAATCTAGACATAGAAAGCTCAATTTTTTTTCCAAAAAGCCCGATACAATTAAAGACGAGACCCTCCTGCGTCTATTGCAGCGGGACTCATGGCGTAAACTATGGCGAAAGATAAACTTGATGACCTACTACTTCTCGAAAGACTCGCTGCAGGCGGGATGGCCGAGGTGTATCGCGCGATACAGCAGGGTTATGGTGGGTTTGAAAAAGTTGTTGCAGTGAAAAGAATTCTTCCTCACTTCGCAAGTGATGAAGAGTTTAAGAACATGTTCGTCATGGAGGCCAATCTTTCAGGACTCCTCCAGCATCCGAACGTGGTCCAAATTTTCTCCAACGGAGAATCTGAAGGTTACCTCTATCTCGTTATGGAGTTTGTGGACGGCAAAAACGTTCGCCAACTTTTGGCACGAGCTGATAAACAAAAAACACGCATTCCTATTGAGTATGGCTGCTTCATGATTGCAGAAGCCGCTAAAGGCTTAGAATACGCTCATGCATTTATCGATGACAAAACAGGCCAAGGCATGGAGATCGTCCATCGCGACATGAGTCCTCAAAACATCATGTTGAGCTATGACGGCGCTATCAAAATTGTAGATTTTGGTATTGCCAAAGCTGCTGCTCGTTCTGAACACACGCGTGCGGGAGTTCTTAAAGGTAAGTTTGGCTACATGTCTCCTGAGCAAGCTCAGGGCATGCCCATCGACCGTCGAACAGATATTTTTGCTTTAGGAATTATTTTCTTTGAGCTTTTAACTCAGCGGCGTCTCTTTTCTCATGACGATGACATGCGCACCTTGCAATTGATCCGAGAATGCAACGTTCCTCGACCCTCTAAATACAATCCTTCTATTAGCCCAGCCTTGGATCGCATCGTTCTTAAGGCCCTAGCTAAGAATCGCAATGATCGTTATGCCACGGCAAGTGACCTCTATGCTGATTTACAGCGTTTCCTGAACCAAAAGTATCCACAATTTCTTCCTATGGAATTTGCAAAATTCTTAAGAGAGAAAGTCTTCAAGGAAGATATCTCAACAGAGAGAAAAAAGAGAGAGCAGCTTGCTGCCGAAGCTCCCGCTAAACTGGGTTCGCCCGGATCGCGCAAACACTCGGAAGCTCTTAAGAAAAAAGAAGATCGCGACAAAGACTCCACTCAAATCGATTTTGAGGACGAAGTTTCTCGCATCACTCAAGCTTCTGAAATACGCGAGATTGGTGTGGGTCTCATTCACGAAGAAGACGACATCTCACTTCCTGTTAAGCTCGATCTTCCTAAGTCTGCAGCGCGAGCGGCAGCTCCTAGAAGAGATGCCGCTCCCAAAAAAGAAATTAAAATTGAAGTGTCGGAGATCGAAGAATCAGCTTCGTCCGAGCTTGATCCTCCTGGTGCTTTTGCGGCTGAAAAGACACGCATCACTAAATCCGAAGTTTTGATGAATCCTGAGATGCAAGCAGCGGCTAAGGTGCAATCTCCTCAGTTGAATGAGTCCGATGAAAATGCAGCATTTCCGATAGGGTCGGGACCGAGTCACTTGTCTTTGAGTGTTCAGATGGGAAATGATGGTGGTCCAGGAGCTGGTAAGCGGGGGGCACCAGGCCAAAGTCCGATTGATGCTCCTGCTATGAGAGGACCCTCTGCTCGCAAAATTGCGAAGGCAACCCCTAAGCTTGAAGACATGGATGAGAAGCCTTACGTCAAGATTGGCGATCGCAAAGTTGCATTCGCAGAAAAGAATTCGCCTCCGAGTTTGTTCCGAAGCCGTATCTTTATCTTTGTTATGGTGGCCGCTGGATTAGGCGCCTACTATCACTATGAAAATTCCGAACCATCTATACAAATAGCAGACAACACTGATGCTGTGAAAGCTGAATCAAAAGTCGCCACAACACGTCCCGTGGAGCCTAAAGCGGAAACTCGTCAAGTTGCTCAAACTGAAGACTCTGAGTCTCAAGGTCGAACACCTGCATCTGCGGGACTCGATGCTCAAGCCTATGTGCCGCAAGGTGCTACGGGCTACGTGAACGTAAAATCGTTCCCATCAGCTACGAAAATCTACATCGATGGCCAGATTCTGGTCGATAATGAAGGGGCTCCTGTGCGTGCCCCTGCTAACTTGCAGAGAGTTGCTGTTGGAACTCAGCGCATTCGTCTCGAGAACTCCGCTTTAGGTGTGTCTTGGGAAGGCGAAATCAAAGTTGAGTTCGATAGTGTCAAAAAACTCGAAGTCCGTCTCAAGTAATTCTATCGATTCTCTATTAATCTAATTTACGTCATGAACATGCAGCAGGCGTCGTCTCTCATCATTGAAAAAAATATTCCTCAGACATTCTTCAAGAGGGTTCAAACGAGCCCCAATCGTAGCGCCATGGTTCGAAAGATTTCCGGAACCTGGCGAACGTTGACTTGGAGTGAGTATCAGAACGAAGTTATTCGCATTTCGAAGAGTCTTCTCAATGAAGGAATTAAAGACGGAGATCGTGTCGCGATTCTTTCCAATAGTCGCCCCGAGTGGGCATGGGTGGATGTAGCTACAATGGCCGTGGGTGCGGTGACCGTGCCTATTTATCCTTCATTGCTGCCTGCGGATGTGCTTTATATTTTGAAAGATTCGGGAGCAAAAATTGTTTTTGCTGAAGACAATAGCCAAAAGAAAAAGTTGGAAGAAATCTTAGGAGAGCTTAAGAGCCTTATTCGTATTGTAATCTTCAACGAAGCCACTTGCGAAACCGAAGTTTTCACAACCTACAACGACTGGATTGTTAAGGGTGCAGGTGCCGAAGAAAAAGTTTCTTCGGATGACATCCAATCCATCCAGACCCTTTCTGAAAATATCAGCGCTGATGCCTTGGCTTCTATTGTTTACACTTCGGGAACAAGCGGCGTACCCAAAGGTGTTGAGTTGCGCCATGAGTGCTTCTTGGGGTTTATTTCTGGTTCTGAAAAGTCACTGGGAATGAATGAAAACGACACCACTTTGTTGTTTTTGCCTATGGCTCACATTTTGGGCCGTGTTGAACACATGCTTTCACTCGGAGTGGGGTGGACCAACGCCTATGCCGAGAACTTGAAAGTGATGGTCGAAAATCTTGCAGAAGTGCGTCCTACAGTATTGGTTTCTGTTCCTCGTATTTATGAAAAAATATATTCAACCGTTCTAGGGAAAATCAACAGAGGTGGAACTCTTGAAAAAGGATTGGGCCAGAAAGCCGTTGATTTTACTTCTACCTTCAGTAAGGTGCAGGAGTCGGGCAAGAAATTAGACATTCTTCAAAGCGCTCAATACAAAATCTATTCAAAGATTCTTTACAGCAAAGTTTCACAACGCTTCGGCGGACGATTGAAGTTTTGTATTAGCGGAGGCGCACCTTTCTCTCCCGAAATCTCCCGATTCTTTCATGCCAGTGGAGTTCTGATTCTTGAGGGGTATGGGCTTACCGAAACAACAGGACCACTTACGGTGAACAAGCCAAATAATTTCAAAATAGGATCAGTAGGACAGGCTATTGAAGGCGTAGAAATAAAAATTGCCGAGGACGGAGAAATTCTTGCTCGTGGCAAAGTGGTGATGAATCGTTATCATAACAACAAAGGGGCCACCGATGAAGTGATTCTTCCTGAGGGCTACTTCGCAACAGGCGACATCGGAAGAGTCGACTCCGAAGGCTTCCTCTACATTACAGATCGCAAAAAAGACATCATTGTCACGGCGGGCGGTAAAAACATCGCTCCTCAAAAACTGGAATCTATGCTCCTTGAGGATCATCTTTTTGCCCAAGCTATTGTTTTGGGCGACAAGCAAAAGTTTTTGGGAGCACTCGTGGCTCTCAACGCGGGTGAAGCTCGACAGGTCGCAAAAGCAGCATCCCTAACCGTGAACTCCATCGAAGAGCTTTATAACGATGCGAAGTTCCAACAACTTGTTCAAAAACGTGTTCAGCAGGTCAATTCCCGATTGGCGAGCTTCGAAGGCATTAAAAAGGTGCGTATTTTGCCTCGTGAATTGAGTGTTGAAGAGGGCGAAATCACGCCTAGCCTCAAAGTGAAACGCAAGTTTTGTGAGAAAAAGTATGCGGATTTAATCTCTCAGCTCTTTGCATGAGCTCGAGAGCATGACAAAATAGTTCACCATGACACCAAAAGATTTTTTTGAAAATAAATTCGCTTCCAAGGTTAAAGAAAACCCAGCCTGCATGAAGGAAGCCGGCGTAACCTCTAAGAAGATCGCTCTCGACATCGAGGGTTCCTCAGGAGGTCAATGGACTTTCCAGTTTGATGGAGAGGGCCTCCTCACTATGCAGAACGGTTCCTTAGCTCCTGATGCAGCTTGCACCATCTCCATGAAAGACGACACCTTCACGGGCATGCTCAGCGGCAAGGTCAACGTGCCTATGGCTTTTGTAATGCGTAAGATTAAGGTCAAAGGCGAAAATGCTTTGGCAGCTAAACTTGGTTTAGCTCTTCAAAAAGCCTTCAAGTAACTCTTAGCTTCTCAAAAATACTCTAAAAAACAAAAGCCCCCGAGTTCACCATGAACTCGGGGGCTTTTGTTTTCAGACTTTCGTCTTCAAGATCAACTCGAGAAGATCAAAAGATTGTGAGACTTGTTTGTCTTAGAGGCTCATCGCCTTACGAACAGCAGCTTCTGCGTTCACAAGACCTGTTCCGAATTCGTTAGGACGCTCAGGATCAGCTTGCATGGACTCGGTTGTGCTCTTCAAAAGGGCGCGAACTTGGGGGGCTGTGAGGTTGGGGTTAGCTGCTCTGATTAGAGCTACAACACCAGCAACGTGAGGAGAAGCCATCGAAGTACCGTTGAAAGCAGAGTAGTTAGTGCGCTCAACAACGATCGAAGCGGAGGCAGTGTTGCCGCCTGTAAGAGTTGCAGCGAGTGTGTCGCCCACGTCCTTTTCAATCATCGCTACGGGAATACCCACTGATGTTCCATCTTGGGTCAACGCTCCAGAGATCAATCCAGCTTCGTTGTTGAAGATAAGAACGCCGGCAGCTTTAGCAGCGAGAGCGTTGTCTACTTTTTCTTTGAAAGTGATTTCACCGCGTTGAATGAGAGCAAATTTTCCAGTGAGGTCAAGACCTTTGAAGTCTTCAGGTTTTCCAAGACCTACATACTGGAGCTCAGCGATGACAGGAGCACTGTTTTCTTCAGCGCCTACGAAGCTTTTGCTTTTTATTTCGCCGTTGATCACACCAATCAATTCAACTTTTGATTCACGGCCAGAGCCTGTGGGAACAGAAGAAAGAATGTCTACGCCGGGAGCAACAACATCAAGTTCAGGACCCCAGTTAGAGAAGCTAGCTTTGGCAAGGTGAGCATCGATAGCGCCTACAGCTACTGATTTTTCGTAAGCACCTGGGAAAGACACAGTGCCTTTGCCATCGTTACCAGAAGCACAAACAACAACTACGTTAGCATCGTCAGCTGCAGCTACGGCTTCGCGGCCAGCAGCTGAAGGAATGGGGCCTCCCAAAGACATATTGATAACGCTTACAGCTTCTTCGATTCCGTATTCAATACCGCGAATGATGCCTACTGAAGTGCAACCGAATTTGCCACAAACACGACCTGCAAGAAGGTGAGCCAAAGGAGCAACGCCCGCAACACCTTCACCGTTGTAAGATCCGAGAATGGTTCCGGCAACGTGAGTTCCGTGACCGTTTTCGTCGAAGTAATCGTAGCTAGTTCCTTCGGCACCACCGAAAGGCTCGATACCCATGTTGAAAACAGAGTTCATCATCATGGGAGAGCCAGTTGGCCCGAGGAAGTTACGGCCCGCTTCAAAACGAGTTTTAATTTCTGTGTGGTCACGATCGATACCGGTATCAAGAACAAGAACACGAGCGCCACGACCGGCGATACGAGTTTTGTCATCGCGAAGAGCGGCCCATGCTTCAGGGGCACGAACTGCTTTAAGACCCCAAGTGATTTCACCTTCATTGACGAGGTCAGTAGGATTGGGAAGCGCCATTGGAATAGCATCGTTTTTTGCAGAGTGCGTAGAAAAGGGCTCTGGAGCTGCGTAGAAAATTTCTTCTTCGACAAGAGCTACGTTGGGATCGTTGCGAAGGGCAGCAGCTTCAGAAGCTGTTGCTTCGATAACGAGCATGCGAGTGTTGGACAAAGCATCTTGAATGCGAAGATCTTGGTTCATGACTCGAACGCGTGGGCTTGAAAGGTTGCCGCTGCGAAGGTCGAGCTTCATTGTTTTGAGTTGTTGGGCCACGCTCTGAACGAGAGAGGGAGAGTGGTATTGAACGATGTAGCGACTTTGCGCGTCAGTAGCGTTTGCAGACGCGATACCCATTCCAAGTGTGAGGCCGATAACTGCGAATGTGGATGTCTTCTTGGTGTTCTTCATAATCTTAATTCTCCCTTTAATCTTTCTTGAGTGCTTCTCGAAAGTAATTTCCCCTTCAAGAACTCGCAAACCCCCAACAGGTTTGATAGGCTTCTAGGAGAAACGGAGTATTGACGCTCCTTAAAAGGCCTTAAATGCGAGATTTCTTGAATTTTTTACGATCCCCTAAACTCTCTGTTCCCTTAATTTCCTTTGCCTTAGCCTTTGTTGTGCTGGGTGTCATTATTTTAAAAATGCACCTTTCTTGGTACGAGCTGACGCGGGATTTCTTGGCTTTTGCCCGTTCCAAGGAAACTCCAGAGCTTTATGTGGCCAGTCCGCTTGAGGCTAGTTTTTTAGATACTTACGAGGAACTATGGCCTGACACCTTTAATCCGAGCAACCCTTTAAGAGCAGCTCGTTTGCCCAGTTTTTACTCCAAAGTGCGCGAAATGAACCGCTGGGAGCTTTTAAGCTCTCGTGAATTCGACGAAGTCAGGCAATGGGCTATTTTAATGGCCTCGGGCCAGATCGATCAGCTGAAAAAGCGTCTTAAAAAGCCGGCGTCCGGTCAGGATCTCCGAGATGTTCAGGAATGTTCAGTCATGATGCAGGAGACTCTCTTTCGAGTCACACAAGTTTGGACCGAGTTTGAGCCTGATTTTAAGCTTTATATGGATCGCTGTGGACCTTTTCAGGTTCATTCTTTGTGGTTTGAGTTTCAGCGAGTCTTAGCATCAGGTGATCTCGAGGCTCTCAAGGCAATTTCTTTGAAATTTCAGGAAAATATGAATAGCTACCCAGGTAAATGGACTCGGTGGTTTGCACTTGAGGCCTACCAACTCGCTCACATAATGGTGGCTCGCCAGAGCGAAAAACCTAATTAGGTTTTAAGACTGAAGAACGCTTCTATTTGAGCGTGGAGCCAATCGATATCGTCGCGCTTTGCTCGTCTTTCAATTACAGCTTTTGGATGTCCTTTGAGTCTAAGGATCCAGTGTCCTCGAGTCGCGTAACGATCGGGAGTGCTTTTTTGTTGTGACTGCAGAGAGGCCATGTTGACGGCCCCTTTCCAGTTGGTGATTTCGAGTTCATTGACACCCGCAATTTGATTTTCGCTTTTTCCCCAAGAAATGGGACCGAGACGACTCTCAATACTCACTTGGAGAGAGCCTTCTTGAGTTTTACGGAGAGAGACCTTGCTCTTGTAGAACCAGCAAATAATACAAATTACGGGGAAAGCGAATATCATTCCATAAAAGAATGTGGCGAGAGCTCTATCGAAGAAACTTCCTTGGTCCCACATAATCTTAAATAGGGGAGCTGCAGCTAAATGCATCGTAGCTAAAACGAGTCCTACAAAGAGAAAGGTGCTACCAACAGAGAAGCGTTTTGACGTGCTCGTGAGCACAAGCTCCTCAGGGGTGCTTTTGCGAAGATCGAGTTGAAGTGGAAATACGAGACCCATAGTTAGAAATTGAATTCCTCCAATATGAGAGTTTCGTCAAGCAAAGGTCATAAATGAACTGCAATTTTTGCTTGGCCTTGAGCTAATGCCTGACACGTCCTAGAGTGGAGCCACCTATGCCTCACAAGGACGAGCAAGAAATTCTTCGACTCAAACAACAACGCGCTAAAATGGCCTTGGAGTTTCACCGCGGCTCAAGTCGCCCGGCGGGCGCCGGTGAAAGGCGTTTTGGTAAAATCGAAGTTGTTGCGACCAAGCCTCTCATCACCCAACGAGATTTGAGTATGGCTTATACGCCAGGTGTGGCCGAACCTTGCAAGGAAATTTTTAGAGATCCAGACGAAGTTTACCAATACACAGCCAAAGGAAACTTGGTGGCTGTTATTACCAACGGCACGGCCGTATTGGGATTAGGTAACATTGGACCCTTAGCTTCCAAACCTGTCATGGAAGGTAAGGCCGTACTTTTTAAAAAGTTTGCCGATATCGACTGTTTCGACATCGAAGTGGACGCCAATGATCCCGAACGTTTCATTGATGTGGTTTCAGCATTGGAACCCACCTTTGGCGGAGTGAATCTTGAGGATATCAAGGCACCTGAATGTTTTGAAATTGAGCGACGTCTTAAAGAAAAGATGCAAATTCCAGTTTTTCACGACGACCAACACGGAACGGCGATTATTAGCGGCGCCGCTTTATTGAACGCACTTGAGTTGAGCGGGAAAAAAATCGAAGACATTCGTGTCGTGTTTTGTGGCGGTGGAGCAGCTTCTATTTCGGTTGCACGTTTTTGGATCACTTTAGGTGTGAACATAAACAATTGCGTGATGACGGATCGCCTAGGTGTCATCCGTGCCGATCGTGAGGAGGATATGAATCCTTACAAGGCCGAGTTTGCTATTGAAAAATCGTGGCACAACAAAGAGTTTGGTAAAGACGCACAAACTCTTTCAGAGGCCATTGCGGGGGCCGATGTGTTCGTGGGTTGCAGCGTAGGCAACGTCATCAATGGCGAAGACCTCAAATCCATGCGCAAGAGTCCGATTATTTTTGCACTCGCTAATCCTGATTCAGAGATCGGATACGAAGAAGCCAAAGAAGCTCGTTCAGATATGATTTTTGCTACGGGGCGCTCTGATTATCCGAACCAAGTAAATAACGTTCTGGGATATCCTTTTATTTTTAGAGGAGCACTCGATGTGAGAGCTCGCA
>Ga0163144_10025596_pt1 | contig 11516 bp, 6 predicted proteins | sample OliLak19BULKMAT1_FD_123175 | JGI IMG/M metagenome (GOLD analysis project Ga0163144, IMG submission 123175) | Freshwater microbial mat bacterial communities from Lake Vanda, McMurdo Dry Valleys, Antarctica - Oligotrophic Lake LV.19.BULKMAT1 | ecosystem: Environmental > Aquatic > Freshwater > Lake... | reverse complement strand
GAAATATCGCGACGACCACACACCTATCGACGCCGACTGTGATTGTGACGCGTGTGCCAACTATTCTCGTGCATACATCGCACATCTTTTTCATGGAAAGGAAATGCTCGCAGGAACTCTCGCTTCTATCCACAACTTGCGATTTATTGTGAAGCTTGTCGACGACATGCGGACAGCGTTACTTGACGACACTTTTTTTGAGTTTAAGGAAAAGTTTTTGAAAGAGTATTTGAAATAAAAAACTAGTAATAAAAAAGGACGGCCACCATAAGGTAGGCCGTCCGATATAATTACTTCACCGAGCGAGTATAGCCGAGAGTGCTCAACTCGAAACCAAGTTTCTCACAAAATTTCTGCGTGCCGATGTTGTTGACGGGGCTGTCCAGTCTGATTGTTCGAACAGACAGCTCGTTTGTGGCGTGTTTGCAAAGCTTGTCAACGATTTGAGTGCCGATACCTTCACGGCGATGATTTTTGTCCACCACGATACAGTGAAGAAAGGCATTCACCTTTGTGGGTTTGTAGATAGGAAGCAAGGTTCCCATCCCTACGATTTTTCCCAGGTTTTTGACCTGCCCCTTTTTTCCTTCATCGTTGTCGTCGACCATGAATATCTCATCATCAATGGTCGCTATTGCGATTTCGGAAAGGTTTACCTGAGCCATTTCGCTCAGAGCGCTGTGAGTTACTGGACTATCTCCCTGTTCTTCCTCGGGAAGTTGATTGTTAAGGTTCAAAATTTGCTCCTGAATCGAAAGATCGATCAGAAACTTGCTAAGGAAGTGAATTCTGTACATATTTACCTCGGTGACATTACCATTCAAATACGCTAATATCAAGGCATGTCGATTTTTAAGATAAACAACGAGTATGCTCCTGCGGGAGACCAACCGACTGCTATAGAGTCGCTTGTTAAAGGTGTCAAAAAAGGTCTCAAACACCAGACATTACTTGGAGTAACGGGCTCAGGAAAGACATTTACCTCTGCGAATGTCATTGCTCAGATTGGTAAAGCAACACTTGTTATAGCTCACAACAAGACTCTCGCTGCTCAACTTGCTCAAGAATACAAAGAATTCTTTCCGGAAAATGCGGTGCATTATTTCGTTTCGTATTACGATTATTACCAACCAGAAGCATACATGCCGGTGACTGATACATATATAGAGAAAGAGGCCCAGATTAATGCCGAGATTGATCGTCTTCGACACGCATCAACACAAGCACTTCTTACTCGTAAAGATGTGATTATTGTTGCATCTGTTTCTTGTATCTACGGTTTGGGAAGTCCAGAAGAGTATGAGAAGGTTCATTTGAAAATAGAGACAGGAATGAAGAGTGATCGCGCTGAGCTCATTCGTAAACTTATTGCGATTTATTTCGACCGTACTAATGCTGACATGGCACCAGGAAAGTTTCGAGCACTTGGTAATTCGATGGAAATCATGCCGGTAAACGAACGTGTAATTTATAAGATTGAATTCGGTGTAGATGGCGTGCATCAACAAATAAAGAAGATAACTAAAATAGATGAAATCACTCGAGTCATTCTAGATGAACTTGACGCCTTTTTTCTTTTCCCTGCGAAGCACTTCGTGACACCAAAAGACGAGCGCGCTCGTGCAGTGAAAGATATTAAGGTGGAGCTCGATGAACAACTAAAAGTATTTGCGAAAGAAGGGAAGATTCTTGAGGCAGATCGTTTGAAGCGGCGTTCCAACTATGACCTCGCACTCATTCGTGAGGTGGGATATTGTAACGGTATTGAGAACTACTCTCGACACTTTTCTGGCAAAGCCCCTGGTGAAGCGCCTGACACACTGCTTTCGTATTTCCCCCACAAACCAGATGGTTCTCCTGATTTTCTTACAATCATCGATGAATCACATGTGACCATTCCGCAGATTGGAGGAATGTATGCGGGAGATCAGAGCCGTAAGAATGCTCTTGTTGATTTTGGTTTTCGCCTTCCTTCTGCTCGTGACAATCGCCCACTGAAGTTTGTAGAGTTTGAAGAACGTGTTGGACAACTTATTTATACATCTGCAACCCCAGGAAAATATGAAGTGGAGCATTCACAAAATGTTCCACAACAGGTTATTCGTCCCACAGGTCTTATTGATCCTGAAATTACGGTGCGACCGATTGTGAGTAGTGTAGAAGATGCCCATCTACACTACAAAGGACAGATTTTTGATTTTATTGAAGAAGCAGAGAAAACAATTGCGAAAGGTTTTCGTGTAATTGCTACAACTCTCACCAAAAAAATGGCAGAAGACCTCAGTCAGTTTTTGAAAGAGAAAAATATAAAGGCGGAATATTTGCACAGTGATATCGAAACACTGGATCGTATTCAGATTCTCACTGAGCTTCGCAAAGGAAAGTTCGATGTGATTGTCGGAGTGAACCTCCTTCGTGAAGGACTCGACTTACCTGAGGTTGCTCTCATTGGAATTCTTGATGCCGACAAGGAAGGTTTCCTTCGTTCAGAATCTGCACTCATTCAGACCATTGGGCGCGCTGCTCGTAACGTAGAAGGAAAAGTTATCTTGTATGCCGACCGCATGACAGGCTCTATGGAACGTGCAATCCAAGAAACAAACCGTCGTCGTGCCATTCAGGTTGCACACAACACCAAACATGGCATTACTCCAAAAACCATCATCAAGAGGATCAAAGATATTACTGAAGACATGGAGAACGAACATCAAAAGACTATAAAAACTCTTCTTGCGATGGATGAGGAGGCATACACAAAGGATCCGAAGAAATTCCTCAAACAAAAAGAACAAGAAATGGAAGATGCAGTGAAGGAACTCGATTTCGAAACAGCTGCTATTATCCGTGATGAAATACGTTCATTCTCGGACAAGGATATAAATGAAGAGAAAAAGGCAAAGAAAGCTAAAAAGGATGCAAATAAGGGAATAAGGGCGAAGAGGGAGGAGTTGCGGGGATAGGTTGCCAGACGGCTATATCTGTGTTAATTTTACGCTCTATCTTTTCTGTTTGTGTAGTAAAGAAGTTCCTTATGATAAATCAAATAAAAAAACGAGTAGTGGTGCTCGGTGCACCCGGTTCCGGCAAGCAAACCTTCATTGATGCCTTCGGAAAAAAAGGCCATCAATACGGACATATTTCTCCTGGAGAGATTGGACGCAAGGAGCGAGAAAAAGGAAGCGAATTAGGTTTCCGTATCGAGGCCTATCAGCAAGCAGGCCTTCTTGCTCCAATGAGTGACATCAAAGAACTTATGTGTCCTTGGATCGAGAAATATCTTGAATACTCACTCATGTTCCTCGATGGCTTCCCTCGGAATTATGATCAAATTGATCTGCTTTTCGATTTAGGGAAAGATTACAACTTTTCTTCTATTGAAGTCATCTATGTCGATACTCCTCCCGAGATCTGTTTCGACAGGCTCTTGTCTGCCAAGCGTGGACGGAGCGATGATGGTGATCCTGGTATTGCCAAAGCTCGACTGGAGGTCTTCAAGAAGGAAACACTCCCTGTCATCGACTGGTTCGAACACGGTGATGGTAGTCACCGTCTTCATTTCAACTCGATCAATGGGTCTGATATGGAGAATCACGCTCCTAAGTTTGTTGATGATTTTGTTGATGTGTGGGGTTTGCTTCTGTAAGTCAGTCATTCATTGCGCCTTCCTTTCCAGGAAGGCGCTTTTTTAGACTTAATCTTTCCATTGACACTTTGATCATATAGATGTACCATAGCATTTACCTCAATTTATTGAGCAGCTCTTTCCTCCCAAAAAAAGACCCCTGTCTGTACTCTCCGTAAGACAGGGGTTTTCTTCTTGATTTTTTAGACAAGCAGGTGTAGGATATTTTTAGAAACCTATGAACCATCTTCAGCCTGAATCTTTTTCACAATTTGAATGTACATTTGGTCACGGTTGCGAAACTCGTTTCGCTTCACAACATCCTCAACATCCTCAACAACAGCAAGCTGTGGAGCCACAACCTCAATCTGGTGTTGATGATGATTTAGTCGACGAGCAAGTGACGGAATTCCCGTCCCACATACCGAGGCATTAGTCCTTATCTTCCTGTAGTCTCCAAACAATCGGGGGCTTTTTTATTTGCCAAAAGTCCTGTACCATGGGGCTGTTATGAAAGAAAAGCCAAAAATTACCGATAAAATCGTGGTAAAAGGTGCCCGAACCCACAACCTCAAGAATATTGATGTGGAAATGCCTCGTAATAAAATGGTGGTAATTACCGGCCTTTCTGGTTCCGGAAAATCATCTCTTGCTTTCGATACTATCTTCGCTGAGGGTCAGCGACGCTACATTGAGTCTCTTTCTTCGTATGCTCGACAGTTTCTTAGACAGATGCAGAAGCCTGATGTCGATGAAATAACAGGACTTTCTCCTGCGATTTCAATCGACCAGAAGTCTCGTTCCAACAACCCTCGCTCAACAGTAGCTACTATTACTGAAATCTACGACTATCTTCGTATCTTGTATGCACGCATCGGAAAGCCTCACTGTCTCACTTGTGGAAGAGAAATTAAAAAACTTTCTAAAGAAGAAATCCTTGAAAGTATTGTACGTACAGTGAAAGAAATTGATGGAGGAGAAAAGAAAAAGAAAGTTATGGGTGTGGAATATTCTGAAGCAACATTTTCTATTTATGCTCCGCTTGTGGTGGGACGAAAAGGTGAATACTATCAGCTTCTCTACGATCTTCTTGGAAAGGGATATGAAGAAGTGATGGTGGACAAAGTGAAGCACTCTCTTCGCGAGCAAATTATCCTTACTAAAACTAAGAAACATGACATTGATGTTTTGGTTGATACTTTTTATATTTCCGAACTTGTTTCAAAAGACAAAAAAGTTAAGCAGGCTTTTGATGAGCGTCTCAACGAAGCAATCGAAAAGGCTTTGCAAGAAGCGGAAGGTCTTCTTCGTATCGTCACTCCTGATGATAACCACCTCATCTCTTCAAAATTTATGTGTCCTTTTGATGGATTTTCATATCCTGAAATCGAGCCTCGCCTCTTTTCTTTCAACTCACCCTATGGAGCATGTACTGAGTGTAACGGTCTTGGTACACGCGGATTCTTCGTTAATGAGAAATGTCCAAAATGTGAAGGTAATCGTCTTCGTCCCGAAGCTCTGCACGTGTACCTCACTCAAGAAATGTCAAAGGGCACCTTTGACACTAAGATTAGTATTATCAAACTCGTGGACATGTCTATCAAAGACGTACTTGAGTTTTTCAAAGGTCTTAAACTTAGTGCAAAAGATAAAGAAATTTCAAAAGTTATTACCAAAGAAATTCAGTCGCGACTCAACTTCATGAATGATGTGGGTATCGAATATCTTTCACTTTCTCGTCGCGCCAACACACTTTCTGGAGGAGAAGCCCAACGTATTCGTCTTGCATCGCAACTTGGTTCGGGTCTTGTGGGTGCACTCTATGTGCTCGACGAGCCAACTATTGGGCTTCATCAACGTGATAATGATCGCCTCATCAAGACTCTTCTTACTCTTCGTGACGCCGGTAACACTATTATTGTAGTGGAGCACGATGAAGACACTATTTACTCAGCAGACTATATTATCGATATCGGACCAGGTGCAGGAATTCATGGAGGAAACGTGGTGGCGATGGGATACCTTGATGAGCTTCTCACTGCAAAGAAAAATTATTCAGGTTCACTTACTCTTAGTTATTTAAGAAAAGAAACAGAAATCGCTGTACCAAAGAAGCGTCGTAGTGAGGAAGCAGGAAAGATCATGGTTCGTGGTGGAAACATTTTTAATATTAAAGATATGAATATCGATATTCCTCTTGGTCGTCTTATTACTGTGACAGGGGTGTCAGGTTCTGGGAAATCTTCTTTTGTGTATGAAATTTTATACAAAAACTTAGAAGCTCGTCTCGAGAAGCACAAGCGTACCGCGCAAATATTCAATTGTGGAAGCTTCAGCGGAAGCGAGTATCTTGGTCGTGCTATTCTCATCGATCAGTCTGCTATCGGAAGGACCCCTCGTTCTAATCCTGTGACCTACACCGGAGCATTCACGCATATTCGCGATATGTTTGCAGAAAGTGCAGAAGCACGCGCACGAGGATGGACCGCAAGTCGATTTAGTTTCAATGTAAAAGGAGGACGATGCGAAACCTGCCAAGGGAACGGAATGATTGAGGTGGAAATGCATTTCTTACCTACTGTGTATGTGACATGTGATGTGTGCCAAGGAAAACGCTTCATGAAAGAAACACTCGAAGTAAAATACAAAAAGAAAAATATTTTTGAAGTACTTTGCATGACTGTTGAAGAGGCTCTCACTTTCTTTGATGAAATTCCTTCTATATATGATCGTATCAAATCTCTCAACGACGTGGGTCTTGGATATCTCCAACTCGGTCAGTCTGCTACTACTTTGTCGGGGGGAGAAGCACAACGCGTGAAGATTGCTTCGGAGTTGTACCGTCCACATATTCAGAAATCAATCTATATTCTTGATGAGCCAACCATAGGACTTCACTATGAGGATGTTAAGAAATTAATTGAAATCTTGCAGAAGCTGGTGAACAAGGGAAACACGGTGGTTGTGATTGAGCATAGTATGGACCTCATCAAATCATCTGACTTTATTATTGATATTGGACCTGAAGGGGGAATAGGGGGAGGAAGGGTGGTAGCCAAGGGCACTCCTGAAGAAGTTGCCAACAATCCAAAAAGTTTTACAGGAAAGTATCTCAAAAAAGTTTTGTAGAATGTTTCTTCTCTTTAATGTTTAAAGACATTTGTCCATAACTAACTGATTTGTTCGGGTGTTTTTTTGTGATAGTATGACTCAAATACGATTATGTCAATACTTCTTACTGCATTGAAAAAACTACCAGATTCGCCTGGTGTCTACTTCTTCAAAAAGGGGAAGAATATTCTTTATATTGGTAAAGCCACATCACTAAAAGATAGGGTTAGGAGCTATTTCGCCTCTGACTTGCTCAAGACACGCAGTATGCTCATTGCTGATATGGTAACACTCGCCACCACAATTGATTTTCAAAAGACCGACTCGGTACTTGAAGCCCTCATTCTTGAAGCAGAGCTCATTAAGAAACATCAGCCACACTACAACAGCAAAGAGAAGGATGATAAGAGCTTTTTGTTTGTTGTTATTACCGATGAGGATTTCCCTCAGATACTTACTATACGCAAACGCGACTTGGAAGACATGAAGGTGCGACAGACTATTGCTCCGAAATATGAGTTCGGACCATTTTCAAATGGAGCTTCGCTTCGTGAGGCACTCAAGATTGTCCGCAAAATTTTCCCGTATCGTGATGAGAAATGTAAAATAAGTGGAAATAAAAACAAGACGAGTAAAGCATGCTTCAACTATCAGATTGGACTCTGCCCAGGTACGTGTGTTGGCGCTATTTCAAAAAAAGAATATGCGCGCACTATACGTAACATAGTTATTTTTTTTCAAGGAAAGAAAAGAGAGCTCGTTAAAAAGCTCAAAAAGGAAATGAGTATGTTTGCTAAAGAAATGAAGTTCGAACAAGCGGGAACTACAAAGCGACAGATTTTCGCACTCGAGCATATTCGTGACGTGTCGCTGATTAAGCACGACACAGGAACCGAGGATGACTCTAGGGGACAAACAGAATCATTCTTTGCTTTTCGCATTGAAGCGTACGATGTTGCCCACATGCAGGGAAGCGACATGACAGGTGTGATGGTGGTGATTGAAGATGGTGTAGTTAAGAAGAGTGACTATCGCATGTTCAAGATTCGTCGTAAAGGAATCAATGATGTTGCGAGCCTGCGAGAAATAGTAGAACGACGTTTGAAGCATGTTGAATGGCATATGCCTGACATGGTGGTGACTGACGGAGGGTTGCCTCAATATAATGTTGCACGCGAACTGTTTCCTCAGTCGGTTGCAGTGGTGGGAGTGGTGAAGAATGACAAACATCGACCCGATCGACTGCTTGGTAATGTAAAGCTAGCCAAAACCCATCAAAAGGCTATCTTGCTTGCAAACAGCGAGGCGCACCGCTTCACACTCAAATATCATCGTAAGTTGCGGTCGGGGAGCATGTTTGGGAGGTCTTGATGTTGTACCTAAAATCAGGTATATTATTTCCACTGCGATTTTGCAGTTATTGGGCCCGTAGCTCATCTGGTAGAGCACCTCACTTGCACTGAGGGGGTGGCAGGTTCGAGTCCTGTCGGGTCCACAACAAATTAGTTATAAAATATCTAAGACTCGCCTGATAAAATTGTAGGAATTTAGGATACTGTGAATGGATCTCATCACGAAGCTCCTTTGTTCGTCATGGTAGAATTAGACAAAAGTGATTCCTGTATAATCTTCACCTTTTTTCATGTTATTATTTTATTATATGAAATACATTCTCGTGTGCGCCCTTATACTTTTACCTTTTTTGGGGTATGCACAACCCGTGTCGGAAATTAATGAAACCACTAGTATTATTGTAAAACTAAAAGATCAGAGCAATCTTGAACAAGTCTTGGCAGAAGAAAATATAAATACCATAGAAATTATTGATGATGAATTAATTTTAGTACAAGTCTACAACTCTTCGGTTGTTGAAGAAACAATTAAAGGACTAGAAGAGAATCCTGATGTTGAGTATGCAGAACCAAATTATCCGCGAACCTTTTCTACTATTAGCACCAATGATACGTTGCGTGCTTTGCTGTGGGCAATTGAAAACACTGGTCAGACAGCAAACGGTGTTGTAGGAATCGCAGACGCTGATATGGATATCAATGAAGCGTGGAGCGTTTCTGAAGGAGCCTCTTCGACTATTGTGGCGGTAATTGATTCGGGGGTGGATTACACGCATCCTGACATATCTTCTAATATGTGGAACGGAAGCGGGTGTGTTGATGATACCGGTGTTCTAATTATTGGTGGGTGTGTTCACGGGTATGACTTTGAAAATAATGACAATGATCCCATGGGAGTGAATACTCACGGAACGCATGTCGCAGGAACTATTTCTGCAGTTAAGAATAATGCGATAGGAACAATTGGTGTGGCACCACAAGTTAAGATAATGGCATTACGATTCGGTCTTGATGTTGCTTCTGAAGTAAGAGCAATTAATTTTGCTCGTCAAAATGGCGTGAAGATTATTAACGCAAGCTTCTCTGGTCCAGGGTTTTCTCAGGCAGAACGTGATGCTATTGAAGCATTTCAAAATGCAGGAGGAATTTTCATTGCTGCATCTTCCAACGAAGGAACTAATAACGATACTGCTCCGTACTATCCAGCAAGTCATAATCTACCAGGGATAATTAGTGTGGCCGCAACAAATCAGTTGGATGGGCTTGCGAACTTCTCAAACTTTGGGGTAAATTCGGTGGATGTTGGGGCACCAGGAGCCAATATAGCTGGTTTGCTAATTGCTAATCAATACGGTTACTTAAGCGGAACATCAATGGCCGCACCCCATGTCGCAGGTCTCGCCGCACTTATCACCGCCACGTACCCTGAACTTACTTCCACACAAATCAAGTCTCTCATACTCAATACAGGAGATAGTCTTTCTTCGCTTCAAAACAAGACACTGACTGGTAAGAGGGTCAACGCATACAATGCGGTAACAGGTCTTACTCCACGAGTAGGATTTACGAACATTAGCTATCCAACAGATGGAACAGGGATTATTAATCTTACCTCTTATATCCAAATTGGACTTGAAGGAATCTCCGCAACAACTACTGAAATTGAATATAGTCTTGATGGGGGAGAGAATTGGATAGTATCGGCTCTCGGTAATCAGTTTACTATCAATGAAAATGAATTATCGTGGGATACGATGCAGAACGCTTCGACCTCCGCAACTTCTACTGATTCAGCCTTCATTCGTTTCACTGCCACCACATTCGGCACCTACGCCACCACTTCGGCGTTTGGGTATTCTGGAGCTTTTAATATTGATACACTCTCACCTCATTTGGTGATAGATGAGTGGGTGGGTGCAACCACCACCTCTTCAGGCACTATACAACTTAATGGAACAAGTGAAGAGGGTGTGGAGGTACGAGTCTTCCGTAATGGAGCATCGCTTACCACACACAATGTCGCATCAAGCACTGCGCCTTTCTCAATCTCAACAAGTCTCTTAGAAGGAGCGAATATTATTGAATTGGTTGCGGTGGACAGTTGGGGTAATAGAAGTGCGACAGGTACGATACCAAGTATTACTTATACGGTGCCAGTTGTTCCAGCCCCCACACAATCAAGTGGTGGAGGTGGAGGTGGAGGAGGTGGAGGCCGAAGCTCTTCATCTAAAGTTCAAACTACAGCAGAAGTAATAACCACGACTTCAACTGCCACCACCACATTATTCACCCCGTCGAAGGTAGTTGTTGTTGATCCACAAACTCTCGCAACCTGCCTATCTGGTTTCCTTTTTAGCCCTGCAACAGGAAAGCTTTGTCCAGCTAATTTAGGAAATAACACTAATATAGAAAACCCCGCTCGAACTTTCCCAGTCCTTCCTACAACTCCATCATCTTTCATATTCACTCGCAATCTTACTCTCGGGTCGGTGGGTGGGGATGTGCGCGCACTGCAAATTTACCTTAATACAAATGGATTCAATATCTCAGCACAAGGCACGGGTTCGCTAGGGAATGAGACTACAATGTTTGGAGTCCTTACCCGTGCCGCACTTGCTCGCTATCAAACCGCAAAAGGAATTGTTCCTGCTGTGGGGTACTTTGGACCATTTACCCGAGCTAGTATTTCTCAATAATCAGTTTTAGCCTGTAGTTCCGTCATTACATCCACCACTACTTTTAAATCAAGTTCACATGCACTTGGTGCTTGCTCTGTGTTTTGTATTACTTCAACAAGACGAGGATGACTTAGGTGTTCTGCTTGTTCAAGCCCTGCTGCTTCGAGTGATTCTGGAAATTTGTCTGGGTGTGCAGTTTCAAAAATAACAGCAACACTCTCTTTTGAAATTTCTCCTTTAGTTCGTGCACGAAGAAGTGCAATGTATCCTGTTACTCCATGAGGTTCGAGTACAATACTTGTTCTTGCGTGAAGGTCACGCATCATTGCATGTATCTCTTGGTCTGTTTCAACATCTTCTGCCCAAATGAGTTGTCGAAGATAAGTAAGTATTTCTGTAGTTACTCCGTATGTTGAAAGTGGAATACTTTCATATACTGAAGTCATTCTTTTTATATCGTTCTTCATCTGTGCGTAATTAATTGTTCCCACGTATCCTGTTTTTATTCCTGCAAAATGTAGAAGACGTTCGAGGTTGCTCGGATCAAGAATGTCCATCGAAGGAGCTGATGAAGAAGCAAAGGGGCGGTGACGCACTACCCCTTCACCAATAATGTTGGCAAGAATGTTATTGGTATTTGTCCCAACTATAAAATGAGAGACAGGAAGTCCAATTTCTTTTGCATAAATACCCGCCATCAGATGTCCCACATTTCCTGTTGGTACCGAAAAAACTATTTCCTCTCCAACCTGT
>Ga0163144_10025595_pt1 | contig 11516 bp, 12 predicted proteins | sample OliLak19BULKMAT1_FD_123175 | JGI IMG/M metagenome (GOLD analysis project Ga0163144, IMG submission 123175) | Freshwater microbial mat bacterial communities from Lake Vanda, McMurdo Dry Valleys, Antarctica - Oligotrophic Lake LV.19.BULKMAT1 | ecosystem: Environmental > Aquatic > Freshwater >... | reverse complement strand
TTTCTCAGCCCTTTTATGAAAGCTGAGACTCATCCCAAGTATTTGGAAGCGGAAATTCGTTGCGCCTGCGGCAACGTGATCAAAACCCGCTCCATCAAGCCGACCATCATCATCGGCATTTGCAACGCCTGCCACCCGTTCTATACCGGCACGCAAAAATTCGTCGATACCGCCGGTCGCGTGGACAAATTCCAGCAGCGCATGGCCAAGACTCAAGCCGCCCAAGCCGCTGCCGCCACGAAAAAGAAAAAGAAATAGCTGTTTTCGAACAACCGCCCGCATCTGGCCGCTTCGACGCCATTGCGGGCGGTTTTGTTTTTATCAAACACCGCGTCTGCGCTTCACGACCATCGATTGGACCGGACTCACACGTGCGCCATTTTTAAATCCTGAATCGAAAATCGATAATCCATGGATCTTCGTCCGCACATCGAGAAATTTTCCCAACGCTTTGCCGAGATCGAGGCCGCGCTCAGCGATCCGAAGGTTTTTGATAATCCGCAGCGCGCCCAGGAAATCTCCCGCGAATACGCCGGCCTGAAGGAACTGGTGGCGCAGGGGAAAAGTTATCTCAAGACGCTCGCCGACCTGGCGGAGAACCGCGCCTTGCTCGCCAGCGAACCCTCCAATTCCGAACTCGCCGTCATGGCTGGCGAAGAAATTGCGCGTCTCGAAAAAGAGGAACAACACCAGGCCCTGGAGGTTTACAAAGGGATTGTGCCAAGCGATCCGTCCGATTCCCGGAACACCATTGTGGAAATCCGCGCCGGCGCGGGGGGCTCGGAGTCCGCGCTGTTTTCCGCCGATCTTTATCGGATGTACACGCGCTATGCCGAAACCCAGGGATGGAAGGTTGAGACGATGGACAGCAGCGTTTCCGATCTGGGCGGATTCAAGGAAATCATTTTCCACATTACCGGCACCGATGTCTTCAAGCGGTTGAAATACGAGATGGGCGTTCATCGCGTGCAACGGGTCCCGGCGACCGAAGCGCAAGGCCGGATTCACACGAGCACCTGCACCGTGGCTGTTTTGCCCGAGGCGCAGGAAGTCGATCTGGAAATCAAGCCCGACGAGCTGGAGATCAACGTCTGCCGAGCCTCGGGCAAAGGCGGGCAAGGCGTCAACACCACCGATTCCGCCGTTCAGATTATTCACAAACCGACCGGCACAATTGTCCGCTGCGCCGACCAGCGTTCGCAGCAGAAAAATAAAATCCAGGCCATGACGGTCCTGCGGTCGCGCCTGCTGGAACGAAAGGTCGCAGCGGAAAACGCGAAATACGCCGCGCATCGCAAGGAACAGGTCGGCACTGGTGAACGCAGCGAACGCATCCGCACCTATAATTTTCCGCAAAACCGCGTGACCGACCACCGCATCGAATTGACGCTTTACAACCTTCCCACGTTTATCGAAGGGGATATTGATTGCGTGATCGAACCTTTGGCCGCAAACGAACTGAATGAAAAATTGGCGGCGTTGAAGGGATGAATTCTGACTCCTGACTCCAAATATTATGATCAAAGGAATAATCTTCGACTGCGACGGAACCCTGGCCGACACCATGCCGCTTCATTGGCGCGCGTGGCAGGTCATCACGCAAAAGCACAAACTTCACTTCCCGGAAGACCGGTTCTATTCGCTCGGCGGCGTTCCCTCGCGCGACATCCTCAAAATGCTCGCGGAAGAACAAGACGTCTCCATTGACCACATCGCCGTGGCTCACGAAAAAGAGAACGCCTACCTTCCGCTCATGGCGGAGGTCAAACCGATTCACGCGGTGGTCGATATTGCGCACGCCAATCACGGCAAGATCCCGATGGCCGTCGCGTCGGGCGGGACATCCGTCAGCATCAACCAGGTGCTCGAACACCTGAAGATCCGCCATCTGTTTGATGCGGTCGTCACCAGCGAGATGGTGAAGAACCAAAAGCCCGCGCCAGATATTTTTCTCGAAGCCGCACGCCGCATCGGAGTCGAGCCCCAATTCTGCCGCGGCTACGAAGATACCGATTTGGGAATGCAGGCCATTCGCGCCGCGGGGATGGAGGCGGTGGATGTGCGGACGCTGTCGCCAAAATAAGTGCCTGAATTTCGAAAAATCTTTTATCGCCTATTCCCAACTGGCTTATGCGCTGGAGTCCAAAGCCGGTTGGAAACCGGCGCTCCGAAGCAAATTATCTGCTTCGCTTGAGTCGTTCGGCAATCCGTTTCTTCAGTTGCGCCACGGTGAGAAATTTGCCCTCGCCTGCTTCGACTTTAGCCAGACGCGTTTCGAGAATAGTTTTATGCCAATCTGGAGATTCCACTTTTTCCGGCGCGCCAGACATCGTGCGCCAAAGTAGTTCCATGGTTTGCAATCGCTCCGTGACACTCATGCTCTCAATTTCGGCGGCCTTATCATGGCGGGAAATTACCTCCGCTCCTCCATTACGGCAAGCCAGCTGATCAATTCGTAATTGCGTCGCTCCGTCAGGAGTCGTCCTTTCATAGTAATCTGGTCGCGATTCCTTCGGTTTGGAAAGGACTGTCGAGAACTGGCCACTCCAAGTCAGCGGCCGGAAATTTCATGGGTGCAACCCTCAATCTGGATAATAGCCAAAGCCGGCCTTCGCGGAATACCAATAAGAAATGCCCGGATCGTTAATAAAATAAGTTAGGCGGAATCCGTCTTCCGGGTCTATTCCGATTCCGTAAATATGCAATTTCACCCAATCGTGTTTAAATCGATATTCATCGAGGCTCTTTGGGTAACTGCCCTTTTTTCTACCCGTCTCTTCCACAAACTGAATGATCCCTATGATGTCCTCGTGAATAATGGCCCACTTCCGAATCTGATGCGTTTGCCATAGCAATAACGATCCTCCGAGTAGTACCACCGCGTACATGGCTATCTCTCGGCGATAGAATCCGATCATTACAGAACCGCCCGCCAGAATGGTAAAGAGGACAAACACTCCCTGCATCACTTCTCCCTCAGTGTATAAAACGCTATAGCCTACGAAATAAAGCGATCCGGTTATCAGAGCTGTCGTTGCAAGCAAAAACCGCCACGAGATGTCCGGTTTTTGCCGAGATCCTTTGGTCGCCGCGGCTATTCCATCGTTCATTTTTGAATCTTCCGCTTTTTCCATACATATCGGAACATCATCGCGCGCAGCGCAGCCGTCAGCGGGATCGCCAGCACGCCGCCCATGATTCCGCCCATCAACGTCGTTCCCACCATCACCGCGATGATGATCGTCAAGGGATGCAATCCGACCCGGTCCCCGATGATTTTTGGCGAGATGACCAGTCCTTCGAGTAAATTGACCACGCCAAAAACGACCACCACAAGGATCGGATGCAGCCAATCTCCGAATTGCACCGCCGCCAGCGTCACCGCCGGAATCAAACTCATCATCACCCCCAGATACGGGATGATGCCGAGCAATCCCGCCATCACGCCGAGCAGGAGCGCGTAGTTCAATCCGAGGATGAAAAATGAGATCGTCAGCAGCGTCCCGGTGCAAAGGGCGACCAAAACCTGTCCTCGGAAGAAGACGATCAGACTCTCGTTGATCGAGGTCAGGATGAAAATGGTTTCCTCCTTGGCCTTGGATTCTCGCATTGGCAGGTACTCCGTCCAATCTCGTTGAATGCCGGTTTTCTCGCGAAGCAGATAAAAGGCATAAACCGGGACCAACAACAGTCCCAGAAAGAGCCCGACCCATGACGCCACTCGCTGCATCTGCTCCAGGAACCACCCGCCGATCACGGGCAGGATTTGAGCGAACCATGAAACAATTTTTTTGCTCGTCTCCGCCGTCAACACCGGAGGCAGGGGCAAAACTTCAGCGGACACCTGATTCGTGCCCGCCGGCGGAACGTCGTTGGTTGCCACGATTTCGTTGGTTTGATTCGGCGCTGGCTCCGGCTGATGAATCACTTGGTCCAAACGGTCGGCCCATTGGGACTGGGAAAGCCACTTCGTCACCCTCGCCTGGGTGTTTTGCGCATACTCGGGCACCCGATGAATCAACTGCTCCGTTTCGACTATCAGCCTTGGGACCACCGTCCCCAACAATCCTATCACGAGCAGACAGCCAAAAAGAAAAACCAACGCGACAGACCAGGTGCGGGAGAACCTTTTTTCAAACAGATCAACCAACGGATCGAGCAGATATGCGATAATGGCCGCCAGCGCCAGCGGGAGTAGCACCGCCGACAATTTGCTCAACACAAAGCCAAAGCCCCAAATCAACAAACCGATCAGTCCAAGCAAGACGCCCACCGCGAGCGCGGTCAGCGAGTACCAGAGGATGCGGGCCTGTCGATCGGTCGGTGGCGGGATGTTCATAAAGTTCGGAGGGACGCGCTCCGTAAGTCCCAAATATCTTTCAGAATTCGAGTGCTTTTGCCGAAGAAAAATGGGACTTGCGGAGCGCTTCCCTCCGATATGTCAGCAGGGTCATTCATTTCAACCTTGTCCCAGCTTTTTGGATTTCTCGCTCGCCGCTCGCACCGCATTGATCAAGGCGCCCCGCACTTTGCCCTTCTCCAGCTCGTGCAGTCCCTCAATGGTCGTTCCGCCGGGACTGGTCACCGCGTCTTTCAATTCCCCCGGGTGCTGGCCGGTTTCCAAAACCATTTGCGCGCTGCCCAGGACCGTTTGCGCGGCGAGCTTCGTCGCCACGTCGCGGGGCAAGCCCGCCGCCACTCCTCCGTCGCTCAGCGCTTCGATCATCAAATAGACGTAAGCCGGTCCGCTCCCGCTCAGGCCCGTCACCGCGTCGAGCAACGATTCCTTCAACTGAAATGCGATCCCCACGGCTAAGAAGAGTTTTTCCGCCAGCCTGGCGTCGGCGGCGTTTGCCGACGTTCCCAGGGCAAATGCCGTGGCCGAGCAACCAACCAGAGCGGGGGTGTTTGGCATCACCCGTATCACCCGTGCCGCCTTGCCCAATCCAGTTTCCAGTTTTGCGATGGGAACGCCCGCCGCGATGGAGATGAGCAAATGTTTTCCCGAAAAGTCCTCGCGAATTTCCTCGAGCAGTTCGGCGACATTTCCCGGTTTCACCGCCAGGAAAACTACTTTCGCCAACCGTATCACGTCGAGGTTTGAGCCAGTCACTTTCGCGCCGGTTTCCCTGGCGAAATACTTCCGTGCCGCTTCGATTGAATCGCTGGCGACGACTTGTTTTGGCGTGGTCAGGCCGGCTTTAATAAAACCTTTGGCGAGCGCGGTCGCCATTTTACCCGCGCCTAAAAATCCGATGGTGAGCTTCGCTGCCATGCGCGGTTTGTAACAGGTCGCCCCTCCCGACGCAACGCTTCCGCTCGCTACGTCCTTTGCGGATCACTCCGTCTTTGGGTCATCCCTCTCTCGAACCGGTGGAGAATTCACCGCCAACTACCGTTCTTGATTCCCCGCGCCCTCTTTCCGATTGAGGATATCCTCTTTTGTGGCCGGCTGGGGCCAAACCCAATCCCGTCCTCGGGTTAGATACGACCACCGCATCCTCCTTGATGATGACTGCCCACCCGGGTAACTGTTCTCTCGCCGGGCGTCGATTTCCGCGTCGCCCCCCTCGTCAATTCCATTTTCTCCCACGCTATAGAGCCGAAACGAGCCGTCAGCCTCTTGACGATACCGCAGCGGCGCTCCATCCACCGGGTCGATTGGAATCTCCCGCAGAAATCCCGGCACTAGTTCCCCCAGCCTGGAGGGAAAGTTTCCGTTCTTAAGCTTGAACCGGTGTAAAGCGCACCCCGTTATTGCCAGTTGCCGACCTATTCTGGCCGAAGTCAGTCGCCCCAGCGTGGTCCGAACCACATTTCGCGACTCGCCCATCACAAACCCGTCCCGCGATCCATTCTTTTCCAGTTCCGTGTCGAGCCGTTTCAAGTTTTCAAGGCAATAACCTTTCCTATTCAGGTCTCGCGCCGCTCCCAAACCGGTTCGCCACACTTTCAACGTGAACAGTTCCTCCTCGTAGGAAATAACCCAGCGCCAGAGCCTTTGGTTGGGGCGATTCATCAACGTTTTCAGGGCCGCTCCCGGATCGGTGGTCACTCCGGCTGCAAAATCAGCCACATCGTCCAGAAGGCTCGCCGAACCTCCCCTTTGCGAGTAGGAAGCCGCTATCTCCGCCGACTTTCGCGCTGCTTCGAACCTCTCACTCCCGTTCGCCAGTTCGAACGCGAAGAATTTTTCGGCGCTATCAAATCTCACCGCTCCCCAGGCTTTTTGAATTTCCTCCAGTTCGCCCTCGCTCAAACCTGGCACCTGCAGAACCTCCCAGGTTGTGTTGAAGGCGATCTGAACGCAGAGCGCTCGGACGAATTGCGACATCATCGCCGGCTCCCCGTCGTAATTTTCCAGCGCACGCAAAATGGCCAGTAAATTCTCACCTGCCTCCCGGTTGTTTCCTTCGTGCAGTTCGAAAACCGTGGACATCGCCAGCCAGACCACCGCTTGCCGGAGCGGACCCAGATGAGGCTGCGGTGAGCGAAATCCCGCACCGCTCTCGATTGGGAAAACGATTTTCCCGCGCTCGACTGTGGCGCGCAAAGCCTCTGTGGCCTCGGCATGCTTCTCCACATTTGCCCGCATCAATTTCCACGCCGACTCGTCGTAGAAATTGCTCGCCTGCCAGCTCACCAGAGCTCGTCCGGGGGAAACCATTCGCATTGGCGTCGGCAGCCATTCCTGATCGAATCCCGGCAACGTCCCGGCGCAATCCAAAAACTCTTCACCGATTGCATTGCCGTTCGTCCCTGCCCGCTCCACCAGATCGCCAATCGACATCTTCTCCCCGTTCGCCACGAGTTGCTTTTTGTAAACTTCCACCGCCCGTTTTGCCTTGAAGGCCAAGAGGGGAACCACAGCCCCGCAAACCACGACGAAAACGACCACTGGGATTATGATCTTCCAGCGAAGTTTCATTCTCCGACTCTACGCTTTCAAAAAATAATTGCGCTGCTTTTCGCTAATCGGCGCTTCGAGTTTTTCCATCACTTGCAGCATGTCTTCCCAGACTTTGCGCTTTTCGCTCAACGACTCTTTGTGCAGCAAGTAGGCCGGATGAAAGGTCGGCATGACCGGGGTTTCTTTGAAGGTCTGCCAGTTGCCGCGCAGTTTCGTTATCGCCATCGGTTTTCCGAAAAGGCCTTCAACCGCTGTGGCGCCCAGGGCGACGATGACTTTCGGTTTGATGATTTCGATCTGCTCCAGCAAATAAGGCAGGCAGGTTTTCATTTCGTCGGAACTCGGCTTGCGGTTTCCGGTCGTTTGCCCCGGTGTGTCCGGCCGGCACTTCAACACGTTGGCGATGTAAACCGTCTCTCGAGAGAAGCCCATCGTCTGGATGATTCGGGTCAACAATTCGCCTGCTTTTCCTAGGAACGGTTCTCCCATTGCATCTTCGTCCGCTCCCGGTGCTTCGCCGACGAACATCAGTGGGGATTCTATGTTGCCTACGCCGAATACCACGTTCTTCCGGGTTCTCGCCAGGTTTGGGCACTTAACGCACGCCAGCGCTCGGGTTCTTAATTCTTCCATCGCGATCTGCCGCGAGGTGTTTCCTTCGATCATTCGTCCGGTTGGCCTCGACCTTACGGAAGGTGCGACTCCCGGCTTCGCCGATAGGTCCAATGGCGCTTTCGCTGGAGATTGCGGCGTGAAAATCAATTTGCCCGGCTGATTCAAACTTATCAGCAGCGCCGAATCCACCGTTACGTAATTTGTTCCACCCCTTTTCAATTTTTCAAGGTGGTTGATGGTCGCTCCGAGGAGGCGCTGATAATCGTCTGTCATCGGCCCCAGTTTAGCTCCCGCCAGGAAATCCACACGAACAAGTTGTAAATCTTGTTCACCGGTCATTCACAAATGAAAGCGCCCCAAAGATGCTCCAAAAAAGGAAAAATTCCCAGAGAACCGTGACTTTCAGTTTAAATAAGCGATTCCCCGCCGCGAAGATCTTTAACTCAACCGCATCGGCATGACGACGTAGAGAAACGGTCCGTTGATCTTCAAAACGCCGGGGCTCAGTTCGTCGATCAGTTCGATGAAAACTTCGTCGTCGCTTAAGGCGTTCAGCGGTTCAATGACGTAAGCCGGATTGAACGCTATCGCGATATCTTTTCCCTTGTAGTTAATCGCTATACTTTCCCGCGCTTCGCCCACTTCCGGCGAATTCGCTGTGATCGCCAGATTGTTTTTTGTGAAATGCAACTTCACCGAATTCGATTTGTCGCTCGTCATTAACTCCGCCCTTTTTACAGCCTGCAGGAATTCTTCCCGCTGAAGGGCGATTCGTTCCTTGGTTTCTGCTGGAATCACCTGCCTATAGTTCGGATAATTTCCCTCGACCAGCTTGGAGATGATGAGAATCGTAAACCCTTTTTCATCCGTGAGCGTGAACGCCACCTGATTTTCGGTGAATTTAATTTCGATCTCCCCTTTGTCCTGGAGCAAGCGGTTCAATTCATTCACCGCTTTGGTCGGAACGATGAATTCTCCCTGGCTCGTTTCCGGTATGTCCACCTCTTCATCCACCATCGCCAGGCGCCTTCCATCCGTGGCCACCATCGTCATTTTGTGTTCCTTGAGGATGATGAAAATCCCGTTCAGCACGTAGCGCGATTCGTCCGTCGAGATCGCGAACGACGTCTTTTTCAACATGCTTTTAACTTTTTCCTGCGGAAGCACGATTCTTTTCGTTTCCTTAAAACTTTGGGCTGGTGGAAACTCGTCTGCGTTTAAGCCGTGAATTTTATAGAACGAAGAGCCCGCCCGGATGCTGCTGGCGTTCTTCTCATCGACTTCGATCTCTATTTCCGGGCTGCCCAATTCCCGCACGACACCAAAGACTTTTTTTACCGGTATCGTTGTGGCTCCTTTGGTTTTGACGTTCGCTTCCACCGAACAGGTGATGGTAACGTCGAGATCGGTCGCGGTTAACTCGAGCCTGTTTTCCTCGGCCCGGAGGAGGACATTTGAAAGAATGGGCAAAGTCGTTCGAGTGCTGACGACGTTTTGGACAGACTGTAATCCGTGTATGAGCTGATCTTTAGCGATGGAGAAATTCATGTCGGCCTTAATAGAATTCTTTTTCTGAGATAAATCTACTTATTATTAAGGGGTGTGAATAATTGAAACAACTCAGGGTGTCAAGGTCGTGACAGGGACTTAGATAAAAGGGAGCACCGCCGATAACCGAGAAGGAAAAATCTGTAAAATCCAAAGAGTGATACTTGTTAAAATTCGGCACAGGTTGTTAACAGACAATTAGTCAATGATTAGTGATTTCTGACGCGGTTAATAACATGGGGTAAAAGATTTTTGGCAACCTCGATTTCATCGAGCGAGGTGTGGCGGCCAAAAGAAAATCGAACAAGAGAATTGGCGGACATCAGTTCGACTCCCATAGCGACCATAACGTGGGAGGGTTCGAGTGAGCCGGCCGAACATGCCGAACCGCTGGAAGCGCAAACACCCTCCATGTCGAGGCCAGCAAGCAAGGCGATGCTGTCAGCACCTTCGACCGTAAAAGAAACGGTGTTGCTGAGACGACTGGACCGGGATCCGCGAAAGGTGACGCGGTCGAGAGAATCGATGAACGAAATAAAATCCGAGGAAAGCGGGGCAAGGGTCGATCGGGGGAAAACGGGTTTGTTCAAAAACTTGTCGGTTGCGTCGGCCAAGCCGATGATAGCGGGTAGGTTCTCGGTGCCAGCCCGGCGTTCGTTTTCGTGACCACCGCCGAAGAGGATGGGGTAAGGCAAAAGCGGTGACCGGATGAATAAAGCCCCAGCGCCTTTTGGCCCATGGAATTTGTGGGAACAGAGCGAAACCAAATCCGCGTTGAACTGATGGATCGATTCAAAAGGTTCCTTGCCGAACCACTGGGCAGCGTCGGTGTGAAAAATGACCCCCTGTTCACGGCAGATTTGCCCCAAAGCGGCGACGGGCTGAATAGTGCCGGTTTCATTGTTCGCGGCCATCAAGGAGACGAAGGAGGTTTCAGGGCGAAGAGCTTTTCTTAAATCTGCGGGATCAATAAGACCTTCGCTATCGACCGGCAAATAAGAGACGTCGAAACCTTCGTTGCGTTCGAGATATTGGAAGCAATGAAGAACGGCATGATGTTCAATCTGGGACGTAATGAGATGACGGCCTTTATCCCGGAGCAAGCGAGCGGTGCCGAAAATCGCGAGGTTGTTGCTTTCGGTCCCGCCACTGGTGAAGATGATTTCGCTGGGTTTGGCGTGAAAAACGGAGGCGACCCGGTCACGGGCATCATCGAGGAGCGATCGGGCTCGCTGGCCGATGTGATGGACGCTGGAGGGATTGCCCCAAACGTCATCAAAGAGCGGCAGCATGGCCGTCTTGACGCCAGGATCGAGCGGGGTCGTGGCGTTGTAATCGAGATAAATGGAGCGCATCAGGGTGACGAAAACCGATCTTCTTTCCAGGGATCAGCGGTATTCGAGTAACCGCGAACTTCCCAGAAACCTAAAATGTCGCGATCCAGGAAAATGATTTCGCGGATAAACTTGGCGCCTTTCCAGGCGTAGCGTTTTGGGAGAATGACCCTGGCGGGCCCGCCATGTTCTCTGGTCAGAGGTTTGCCGTTCCAGGAATGGGCGATAAGGACATCGTCATCCATGCAAGCGTCCAGAGGATTGTTTGTCGAATAACCATCGTAACTTTTGAAAAATACGTGTGAAGCCGCCGCGGAGGGTTTGACCAAATCAGCCAGCGTAAAAAACGCCACGCCTTCAAATTCCATGTCGAACTGGCTCCAAGTCGTGACGCAATGAAAGTCGCTGGAGTCTTTGAACTGCGGCAAGGCCATGAATTGTTCCCAATTCAGCGTGACAGGGTTCTCGACTTTGCCGTGAATTTTTAACTCCCATTTGTCGAGTGGGATCTCAGGACGAATGCCGAGATCGAGCACGGGAAAGTTGTGGACCTGACGCTGGCCGGCGGGAAGGCGGCGCCCGGATCGGACCAAGGGTTTTTCCATGCCGGCCATCTTGCGGGCCCAACGTTCTTTGGCTGCGATGTAGGATTCCTTCATTGAGATCTAGTAGGAAGGCTTTGGAATTTCAGGCGTGCCTCGGGCGGCGTGCCAGTAACGAATAATTTCTACCAAACGCGCCGAATCATTGACGGGATAAAAAATTCGATAAGGGTTGAAGATATTTTGACGGCTTCCAAGATGTGGGCTTTGGCGGGCATGCGAATAAATTGCCTTCGATTTTTTGGTTATGCAAGAGCGTGAAAACAAGGGGGACCTTTAATCGTTGATAGCGCGTCATCCTCAGCCAGAGTAGCGTTCGTAATCTCTGCGGCCAATTCGACAACGAACTCATAGACGGCAGAGGGAATAGTGTTCATGGAAAAAGCCTTTTTCTAAATCCTCAAGCCGCTTTTACGTGAGTACAAACCAAGTCTTTTTTCGGATCGATTTCCCAGCGGTTGGCAACAAGTTCGATGTCGTTCGTTAAACTCCACCTGTCGGGGAGGG
>Ga0163144_10025594_pt1 | contig 11516 bp, 9 predicted proteins | sample OliLak19BULKMAT1_FD_123175 | JGI IMG/M metagenome (GOLD analysis project Ga0163144, IMG submission 123175) | Freshwater microbial mat bacterial communities from Lake Vanda, McMurdo Dry Valleys, Antarctica - Oligotrophic Lake LV.19.BULKMAT1 | ecosystem: Environmental > Aquatic > Freshwater > Lake... | reverse complement strand
GGAAAAGCGCGATAGCCTCAAGGTTTGGACGATCCTTCTCGCAATTCTGACGTTCTCACTGTCGCTGATGGGAGCGTTCCTGGTTCGCTCGGGTATCCTGTCGTCGGTGCATTCCTTCGCGGTCGATCCCGAGCGCGGGGTATTCATTCTGATGATCCTCGCTTTCTTCACCGGAGGCGGGCTGGCGCTTTATGCATGGCGTGCGGCTGGTCTGCGCCAAAGCGGTGTGTTTGGCGCGGTGTCGCGCGAGAGCGGGCTCGTCTTGAACAACATCCTGCTGACGACGGCGTGCGTCACGGTGCTGATCGGCACGCTCTACCCACTGGCGCTTGAGGCGGTCACCGGCGAAAAGATTTCGGTCGGCGCGCCCTATTTCAACATGACGTTCATCCCGCTGATGTTGCCGCTGTTGATCGCGCTGCCGTTCGGGCCGCTGCTGGCGTGGAAACGCGGTGACCTCGTCGCGGCCGGGCAAACGCTGACAATCGCGGCGATTGTAGCAGTTGCTGTGACACTGATTGCAGCGGGCGGCACCCAACGCGGGCCTTGGTTGGCGTATCCTATATTGGCTATCGGTCTGTTCGTGATCGCGGGCGCTGTGGCCGAGGTTGCCATGCGCATCAAGCTGTTCAGCGTGCCGTTCGAGGAAAGCGGGCGACGGCTGTGGAATCTGCCGCGTGCAGCGATCGGCGGATCCTTGGCCCATCTTGGCGTCGGTGTGATGACCGTCGGCATCACCATGACGAGCGCGTTTCTGGCCGAGAAAATTCTGGTCATGAAGCCCGGCGAAGCCACCGAAATCGCCGGGTATTCGCTCACGTTCAAGGGCATGGCACCGGTCAAGGGCGCCAACTATCTCGAACAGCGGGGCACGATCGAAGTCACCGTTGACGGGCGTGCAATAACGACGCTTTACCCTGCCAAACGCCTCTATGACAGCCCGCCGATGCCGACGTCGGAGGCAGGCATCCACACCGGATGGATGGGCGATCTCTACACCGTGCTCGGTGATGCCCAGGCCGATGGAACGGCATTCTCGGTCCGCCTCTATTTCCACCCGTTTGTGCGTTGGATTTGGCTTGGCGCCGTAATCATGTTCATCGGCGGAATGTTCTCCCTGTCGGACCGCCGGTTGCGGGTCGGAGCGCCAACCAAGTCGCGCGCGCAGCCCGTCGCAGGCGCGTCACCCGTGGCCGCTGAGTGACGCGGCGACGATAGAGCCCACCCAATCAGGAGGCCGCACTGCCATGACTGCATTGCGCGACGACCGCCGGATCGAACTCACGGTCGAGCAATTTCTCGATTGGCTTGGTGACGGCTCGGGTGCGAAATTTCAGCTGATCGACGGGACGCCGCGAGCCATGGCGCCCGCAAGCGCTGACCGCGGCGTCATTCAGCTGAACATTGGCTCGATCATCGGCACGCATCTGATGCAAGCGGGAAGCAAGTGCCGAATTGCCACCGAGGCTCCTGTCATTCCCGCCTTCAAATCTCGCAAAAACGCGCGTGCGCCTGACGTTGCCGTGGCGTGCAGCCCGCCGTCGAAATCGCGCGTGTTCGATGATCCCATACTCATTGTCGAAGTGCTGTCGCCGGGCAACGCGGACGAAACATGGGAGAGCATTCGCGCGCTCGCCGGGGTACGGAGTTTACTCGAGATCCTCGTCGTCAACTCCGCTCGGGTCGAAGCTGAGTTGTGGCGGCGGACGCCGGGCGAGGATTGGGCGCAAGAGCCGATCGCCGTCGCCGGACCGGGATCGTCGTTGCGGCTGGAGACCGTCGGCGTTGAACTGCTGATAGCAGAGGTCTACCGGATGACGCTTCTCGAAGATGAGGCACGACGTGCGTGAGAGGCGGGGAGGGCGTGAGGTTGAACGACATGGTTGATTGGAGACGGGCTATCGCCAAGGCTGCAACCGGTTTGGCGGTAGCCCTCATGCTTGGCTCGGTCGCGATGCATGGTGTTTCGGCACCGGCGCTTGCCGTCGAGCCGGGCGAGGTCTTGTCCGACAAAGCGCTCGAAACGCGCGCGCGCGGACTATCGGCCAAGCTGCGCTGCCTCGTCTGTCAGAACCAATCGATCGACGACAGCAACGCGCCGCTGGCCAAGGATTTGAGGCTAGTGGTTCGCGAGCGGCTGACAAAAGGCGAGAGCGACGAGGCCGTCTTATCCTACGTCGTTGCCCGCTATGGCGAATTCGTCCTTCTGACGCCGCCGTTCAAGGTCTCGACGCTGTTGTTGTGGCTTGCCCCTCTCCTGTGCCTAGTCGGTATTGGGTATGCTCTATTGGGGTCGTCTGGGCTGTTTGCAAGTGCGAGGCCGGCCGCTGCTCTTCCCGGCGCGGGTTCTGCTGAACGGCTGTCCACTGACGAGGAAAAGCGCCTCAAGGCGCTGTTGGACAGCCCGTCGGGCCGCACCGAGCGCAACGGTTGACCCGCCCGGTTGGTAAAGCGGTGACGTTGATTACGAACTCTTAAGGCAGCCGACATGGCACTGTAACCCGGCAGTTCTTATCCAGTGTGCGATGCATTTCGCTGTCACTCGTCCTGGAGACGCCGCACCTATGAATACCCCTCGCCCGACGCTCACCGTTCGGCGCGCCATCACCGGCGGCGCCGTTGCCCTTGCATTGTTGGCGACAACGGCCATCGTCACGATGTCGCCGACGAGCCCTGCGACGGCTCAGCTCAAGTCCGGTGGCCAGCTCGGACCATCGTTTGCCGACCTCGTCGAGAAGGTGAAGCCGTCTGTGGTTTCGATCTCGGTCACGAATGGTGAACGTGCGAAAGTCGCTGCCGGTCCAGGCGGACCTGGCGGACCAGGGGGGCCTGGAGGCGGTCGCGGCGGTCGTGGTGGGGGCGGCGGGATCCCCGGTCTGCCCGACTTGCCGGAAGATCATCCGCTGAACGAGTTCTTCAAGAACCTGCCGCGTGGTCCAGCCGATCAGGGCGAGCGCCCGTCCCTGGCTCAGGGCTCTGGGTTTGTTATCTCGGCCGACGGCTTTGTCGTCACCAACAATCACGTGGTCGAAAACGCCTCGAAGATCCACGTGAGCTTCGACGGCAAGCAGAAATTCGAAGCTGATTTGATCGGCACCGATCCGCGTACCGACATCGCATTGTTGAAGATCAAGGGCGACAAGACGTTCCCAGCAGTCAAGTTCTCGACTGCGCCAGGGCGGGTCGGTGATTGGGTTTTTGCCGTCGGCAACCCGTTTGGTCTTGGTGGTACCGTGACCGCCGGCATTATTTCGGCGTTCAACCGCGACATCGGCTCAGGCCCTTATGACTTCATGCAGATCGATGCGGCCGTGAACCGTGGCAACTCGGGCGGTCCTACGTTCAACCTCGACGGAGAGGTCGTGGGCGTTAACACGGCGATCTTCTCACCGTCGGGCGGCAACGTCGGCATCGCCTTCGCGATCCCGGCCAAGACCGTGACCGAGGTGGTGAACCAGCTCAAGGACAAGGGTAAGGTCAGCCGCGGCTGGCTTGGCGTGAAAATCCAGAATATCGACGAGGACACGGCAGCAAGCCTCGGCCTTGCCGAAGCCCGCGGCGCGCTGGTGTCTGAAATCACGCCGAACGGTCCGGCAGCAACGTCCGACCTGAAGGCGCAGGATGCGATTTTGATGGTCAACAAGGACAAGATCGCCGACAGTCGCGACCTCGCCCGCAAGATCGCCGAACTCGCTCCTGATGTCACCGTCGACGTCACGGTCTGGCGCAACAATGCCGAGAAAGTCGTCAAGGTGAAGCTCGGGATGTTCCCAGGCGGCAAGGACGATCCGACAAAGCCAGACACGCCGAAGTCGTCTTCGAGCCTCGAACTGTCGCAACTCGGCATCACGTTGAAGGCTGCGTCCGGGGCGCCAGCAAAGGATACCGAGGGCGGCGTTGTCATAGCCGAGGTTGCCGCTGGATCGGACGCTGCGACCAAGGGCTTGAAGGCTGGCGATATCATTCTGCAGGTGAGCGGCGAAACCGTCACCACGCCAGATGAGGTGATCGCGGGCGTCAAGAAAGCCGAAAGCTTGAAGCGTAAAGCCGTGCTGCTCCACGTCAAATCGGCCGACAGCAAGCGCTATGTGCCGGTGCAACTCAAGAGCCAGGGCTGAGACTTAGCCGTTGGCGCTTTCGGTTGGCTGCATGAGCTGGAAGATCCCCGGCTGACAGAACCGCAAACACTGCCCATATTGGCGGCCGCGACCTGAACCCAGGCTCGCGGCCGTTTCCTTATTCAGCCATAGGTGCTGCCATGCGCGTTCTCGTCATCGAAGACGACAAGGAAACCGCCCAGTTCCTTGCAAAGTCGCTGAAGGAGAGCGGCCATGCCGTCGACCTCGCCGGTGACGGCGAAGCCGGTCTCGACATGGGGCGTGGCGCGTTGCATGACGTGCTGATCATCGACCGGATGCTTCCGCGTCTCGACGGGCTGTCGGTGATCAAGACGCTGCGCAGCGAGGGCGTCCGCACGCCAGTGTTGGTTTTGTCGGCGCTGGGCGATGTCGACGACCGGGTCAAGGGCCTGCGGGCGGGTGGCGATGATTATCTGACGAAGCCCTACGCCTACAGCGAGTTATTGGCCCGCATCGAAGCACTGGCCCGCCGGGCGGTGCCTGAGGAACAACAGACGCGATATGTCGTCGGTGATCTCGTTCTCGACCGGCTGTCGCATCGCGTCACGCGGGGCGGAGAAGCCATCGTGCTGCAGCCACGCGAATATCGCTTGCTTGAATACCTGATGAAAAACGCTGGGCAGGTCGTGACGCGGACCATGCTGCTTGAGCACGTGTGGGACTATCATTTCGATCCCCAGACCAACGTCATCGACGTCCACGTATCGCGATTGCGTTCCAAGATCGACAAGACGTTTGAAAAGCCGTTGCTCCATACCGTCCGCGGGGCTGGATACATGATTCGCGACGGCGCGGTCTAACCCAGGTGGCGGCCCCGGTGACCGAACTGCCGCGCCGTGTTTCGGGCCTGCTGGCATCATCCGCGTTCCGGCTGGCCGCGATCTCGGCGGCGGCGTTCGTGCTGCTGGCATCGGGGCTGGTGGCGATCGTGTTCTGGCAGGCCAACGCGGTACTGACCGATCAGGTCGTGGCAACGCTATCGGCCGAAGCCGACGCGTTGCGGACCGAAGGCCGGTCCGGCCGCGCTGGGCTGCTCGACGCGGTTGCAGCGCGTTCGCGTCCAGAAGGGCCGGGCCTCTATGTGTTGGTCGACAGCACTGGCCGCAAACTCGCAGGCAATCTCAGCCGCGTTCCGCCCGAGGTGCTGAGCGATGCGAGCGGCGGCGTGTTCCGCTACCGGCCAATTACAGTCAATTCGTCCGCGCCGGTCCCACCAGAGCGGCTTGCCGTCGCGATGCAGATCGTGATGCCAGACGGGGATCGGCTCGTCGTCGGCCGCGATATCGAGGATCAGCGCCGCTACGCCGATGGCGTCAAGCGGCTGGTGATCGCCGGCTTCGTCGCGCTATCGCTGATCGGCATCGGTGTGGCGGCCATGATCAGCCGGCTGGTTTTGAAACGCATCGAGGCGATCAACAGCGCAGCGCGGCAGGTGATGGCGGGCGATTTCGCGCGCCGCGTGCCGGTCGATGGCAGCGGCGACGAACTCGACGGCCTCGCTGTCAACCTCAACGCCATGCTGGAGCGGATCGTCGAACTGATGGCGGGCATGCGCGAAGTTTCAGACAACATTGCGCACGATCTTAAAACGCCGCTCAATCGCCTACGCAACCGCGTCGAGGGCGCTCTTCGTCATGACGATGCCGTCGCGCACAAGGAGGCGCTGGAGCGGACGATCGAAGAGGCCGACGAACTGATCCGCACGTTCAACGCGCTGCTGCTGATCGCGCGGCTCGAGGCGAGCACGATCGACGACAGCGCCACGGATGTCGATCTCGGCAAGCTCGTCGCCGGCGTCGTCGAGCTCTATGCCCCGGTTGCCGAAGAGGCCGGCGCGCGTTTGAATTTCGCGCCGATGACAGGCCCGGCCCTGTTGCTTCGCGCCAATGGCCAACTGTTACAGCAGGCGGTGGCAAACCTCGTCGACAACGCAATCAAATACGCAACACTGACCCGGCCCGGCGCGGCGTCTTGCGACACCACGGCGGGCAGTAGCGGCGTCATTCGGGTTGCGCTGGCGGTTGAAAATGGTGAGGCCCTCATCACGGTCGCCGACAGCGGACCTGGTATTCCGGCGGCCGATCGCGAAAGGGCGTTGCGCCGGTTCGTACGGCTCGATGCCAGCCGCACGCAGCCAGGTACGGGTCTCGGGCTCAGCCTTGTCGCCGCCGTGGCGCGGCTGCATGGCGGACGGGTCGTGCTGTCGGATACGATCGACGGAACCGATATGCCTGAAACCAAAATGCCGGAAACCAAAATGCCCGGGACCAAGACGCCCGGGACCAAGATGCCTGGGCTCACCGTTCGGCTGGCGCTACCGGGGACGCTGGTCCGGGGCGCTGCGGCGTCGGGTGCGCAACCCGAAACAGCTACAGTTGGAACCGTGCCGCTCGACGCCGATTCGACCACTGACGTCCGCAACGCCAATCTGATCAGCGTTGCGGGAGCCCGGGGTGTAGGCCACAACGCCCGTGTTTGAGCGATGCCGTGTTTGAGCGATGCGTCGCGTGTGAGTGAGCGTCGTGTGTAAGTGATGCGCCAAAGACGTAAGTCTCGGCGTTATGCGGCTCGAACCGTTCGGCAAGGATACCCATGGCTGATATCGAGACAACGGGCGCACCGCGTGTGTCGGGAGGTGTGCCGCCAATTGCCGTAGCGGTTGGCGACGGAACCGATTTGGCAGCCGGTCTCGTGCCGTTTCCCGTGGCCAGTGTCGAAGCGCTGGCAGCGGCCAAGCTCGCCGACCTTGCCACCGAAACCGCGCGGCGCCCCGAGTTGGCTCGGCTGTCCGCGCTCTTGGCCGAACCCGGGCCGCGCTCGGTACTGTCCGCGATCTTTGTGGGTTCTCCATTCCTTTCGGGTCTTGCTTCGCGAGACCTCGACCGTCTGCAACGGATACTTACATCTGAACCCAACACCCGGCTCGACGAAATCCTGGCTGGCGCGATGGCAGCGGCCGCCGATCCTGCGATGACGATCGCTGGCCTCATGCGGACACTGCGTCAAGCCAAGGCCGAGGTCGCACTGTTGGCCGCCATCGCCGATCTCGGCGAGGTGTGGCCGGTGATGACGGTAACGGCAGCGCTGACCCGGCTGGCCGATGTCGCGTGCGGTGCAGCGACCCGCTTTACATTCGGGCAGGCGGCCGCGCGCGGGGATTGGCAGCCGCGCGATCCCGCCAACCCAGAGGCCGGGTCGGGGTATTTCGTGCTGGCGATGGGCAAACACGGCGCGTTCGAGCTCAATTATTCGAGCGACATCGACCTCATCGTATTCTTCGAGCCCGATCTGGCGACCGTGCGACCGGGCCTCGAGGCCGCTGGCTTATTCGTGCGGATGACCAAAGACCTCGTCCGCATCCTCCATGAGCGCGCGGCCGACGGCTACGTATTCCGCACCGACTTGCGGTTGCGGCCCGATCCCGGTGCGACGCAGGTGGCGATCTCGACGGAAGCCGCGCTCGGCTATTATGAGACGGTTGGCCAAAACTGGGAGCGGGCCGCGCTGATCAAAGCGCGGGCGGTGGCTGGCGATATCGCGTGCGGAGAGGCGTTTCTGGCCGAGTTGTCGCCCTACATCTGGCGGCGCTATCTCGACTTTGCAGCGATCGCCGACATTCACGCGATGAAGCGCCAGATTCACGCCCACCGCGGGTTCGCGGCGATCGCGGTTGCAGGACACGACATCAAGGTCGGGCGCGGGGGCATTCGCGAGATCGAGTTCTTCGCCCAGACGCAGCAGCTGATCGCGGGTGGGCGACAGGCTGACTTGCGCGTTCGCGATACGCTGTCGGCGCTGGATGCATTGGTGGCGCGCGGCTGGATCGGACGCGAGGTCGCCACTGAACTCGCCCGTTCCTACCGCTTTTTGCGCATGATCGAGCATCGGCTACAAATGGTCGCCGATGAGCAAACTCAGCGGATGCCGCTCGCCGACTCCGACCTCGCATCGCTTGCTCGGTTTTCCGGCTTCGAGACCACGGCGGCGCTGTCGGCTGCTCTCATCGGTGAATTGGAGACGGTCCAACGCCATTACGACCGGCTGTTCGAAGCCGCACCCGAGCTCACGGCGCGGGCGTCCAACATGGTGTTTGCCGGTGCGACCGACGACCCCGGCACGCTCGAGACGCTGTCCAAGATGGGCTATTCGAACCCGTCCAATGTGCTGGCTTGTGTCCGTGGCTGGCACCATGGCCGCTATGCGGCGGTGCGGTCGGCCGGTTCGCGGGAACGGTTGACGGTGATGCAACCTCTGCTCATCGAGGCGCTGGCTGAGACCAGCGATCCCGACTTGGCGTTGGCCAATTTCGACAGGTTTCTCGCCGAGTTACCGACAGGCGTGCAACTGTTCGCCCTTCTGCGCGCGCACCCGGGCCTTTTGCGATTGGTCGCCGACATCATGGGGTCTGCCCCCCGGTTGGCCCGCATCCTGTCCCGCCGCCGCCGGCTGTTTGATGCCGTAGTCGATCCCCGTGCGCTCGGCGTGTTGCCGCAAATCGCCGACCACCGGCGTAGGCTTGCGGAAGTGGCCGGGGGCGCTGGAACCATCACGGTCGCCGGGGGCTCCTCCTCCGCTCAAGACTTCGAGCCGTTTCTCGACGCGTTGCGCGTCGTTGGCAGCGAGCAATCTTTCCTGATCGGGGTTCGCGTGCTCGCCGGCAGCGTCAGCGCGAGTGCGGCGGCGCGGGCCTATTCCGACTTGGCCGACGTGCTGGTCGACGCACTCCACCGCCGGATCGAGGCCGATCTCGAACAGGCCCACGGCACGTTTCCAGGCGGCGGAGCGGTGATCCTGGCGATGGGCCGCCTTGGCAGCCGGGAAATGACGGCGTCGTCTGATCTCGACCTGATCGTGGTCTATGACGTGCCGGAAGAAGCCATGACGGGAGGGCTGCAATCGAACGGCGCCAAGCCGCTCGCGGCGGCGCAGTACTACGGGCGGTTGACGCAGCGTCTGGTTGCAGCGTTCTCTGCACCGACATCGGAGGGCATCCTGTACGAGGTCGATCTACGCTTGCGGCCGTCGGGTCAAAAAGGTCCTCTGGCGACGTCGTTGGCGAGTTTCCGGGCCTATCAAACCGGCGAGGCTTGGACGTGGGAACACTTGGCGTTGACGCGGGCGCGCGTCGTTTCCGGGCCGCCAGAGCTCGCAGCGCGCGTTGAAGAGGCCGTGCGCGAAATCCTGACGCGACCCCGGGACAACGCTAAGACCGAAGCTGATGTTCGAGATATGCGCCTACGAATCGCGGCTGAGAAAGGCACGACCGACATTTGGGATCTGAAGCAGGTTCGAGGCGGTCTGGTCGATCTCGAATTCGTCGTCCAGTATCTGCAACTGATCCACGCTCCCGTTCAGTCCGATGTCCTCTACACCCACACGAGAACGGCGATCGCCAAGCTTGCCGAGCACGGCGCTCTCGCGCCTCACGACGCCCAGGCGCTCGATACGGCAGCCGAATTGCTGGGAGACCTGAACGGGCTCTTGCGGCTGTTGGCCGATGGACCGTTCAATCCGGCGTCTGCTCCCCGCGGCCTGAAGGACTGCTTGGCGCGGCCCGGAAAGGCGCCAAACTTCGCCGGGCTCGAAGCCAGCGTCCGGGAGACGGAGGAGGCGGTGCTCGCCATTTTCGAGCGCACGCTGCCGGCATGATCGCGGCGGTAAAGGTTCCGGTCACGACGATCTGTAGCAGGCGCATGGATATGGCGACGGAAAACGCCGGGCTGCCCCGTTTCATGGTTGCAGGGTTTGAGGCCGGGAACGGGCACCATCCCAAGAACGGGCATCCCAAGATCGGGCACCATCCCAAGACCGGGCACCAGCCCAGGATCTCGTGCACAATGAACGGTGTATGTCTGCCATGCGGCGCGGAGCGGTCGTGACGATCGAGCAGGGTGACAGGGGGGCAGAGGCTGCGGGCAACGGTCCTGTGGCCACTGACGCTGACCTCGTGGCGCTGATGGGTGGTGGAGACCGTGTAGCTTTTGGCGAACTCATAGAGCGTCATTTGCCAGCGGTTGCCGGCGTTGCCCGTCGGATGCTGCGCGACGATGCCGAGGCTGAGGATGTCGCCCAAGAAGCAATGTTGCGGCTGTGGCGGCAGGCAGGGCGCCTGGAGATCGGGCCAGCTGGGCTGCGACCGTGGCTGCGGCGCGTGGTGTCGAATTTGTGCATCGATCGCTTGCGCGTATCGCGGCACACGGACGTGGTCGACGACGTGCCAGAGGTTCCCCAGCCAGCGCGTCAGGTCCACGCCATCGAGGAGCGCGAGGCCACCAGACGGGTCGACAGCGCCCTGCAAACACTCCCCGAGCGGCAACGGCTTGCTTTGGTGTTGTTTCACTATGAAGGAATGAGCCAGATCGAAGTCGGAACCGCGATGGGAATATCGGACGAAGCCGTCGAGTCGCTGTTGTCGCGGGCCCGGCGCGCGCTGAGAACGGCGCTCGCCGATGACTGGCGTGAACTCATCTCGACAACGGAGAGCTGACCTTCAAAACCATGACCCACCACCACTCCGGTTCTTTAACCTCCAACGCATCGATAGCAGCCAAAACCGCCGATCCGGCCCGAGTGCACCATGACGACGTTTGATCCAAACCGCGCCGATCGCAACAGCTCCGAACGAGAGGCGTTTCAACGCCTTTTGGAGGCGTACGGCTCGGACCGGTCGCGCTGGCCGGCAGCCGATCGGTTGCGCTTTGCCCAGCTGTTGCCGCACGATCCGGCGGCACGGTCGCTGTTGCGGGAGGCTGCCGCGCTCGACCAGGTGCTCGATCGCGCACCGGGTCTCACGCGTGAACGGCACGAAGCCATGGCCGCCCGTTTGCTGGCGCTGGCATCTGACACGCCACAGGACGCACGACCGCTGGATGCCGTCACGCCGAAGCCCGTCCGCGAGGGCCTGCAAGCATCGCTCGTCGCCAGCGCGCCTATTTTGAAGCTGTCGCCGCGCCGGACCAACGCCAGGCCGGCCATGGCGCTGCTGGCGGCATCGTTGGCAGCTGGCGTGTTGATCGGCCTGACGGGTGCTGCCAATCCGCTTGTCGACGCGATCGCTGGCCTGACCGACAGCGCGCTAAGTGGCGGACAGTCGGGCGCGGATGCCGAACTCGAGTTCCTGCTCGCTGGCGATGGCGTTGCGGGTGGTGAGGACACGCTATGAGCCAGAATGGGCCAAGTGCTGCGGGCACCACTGCGACTGGCCGCATGGGACTTAGCCGCCGGGGATGGTTGCTGCTTGTTGCCTCACTCGCGCTGAACCTGCTTGCGCTAGGCGCGATTGCGTCGGCGGCGTTCATCCGCCGTCATGGTGGGTACGAACCGGTTTTTGCCGGTGCGGCGATGGCACCGGGCGAAATGTTCGGCTTTGTCCGGTCG
>Ga0163144_10025593_pt1 | contig 11516 bp, 9 predicted proteins | sample OliLak19BULKMAT1_FD_123175 | JGI IMG/M metagenome (GOLD analysis project Ga0163144, IMG submission 123175) | Freshwater microbial mat bacterial communities from Lake Vanda, McMurdo Dry Valleys, Antarctica - Oligotrophic Lake LV.19.BULKMAT1 | ecosystem: Environmental > Aquatic > Freshwater > Lake... | reverse complement strand
CACGCGTTGAACGAAACCACCACCCGGTCCCCAACTTCGATCCCAAAGGCGTTGTAAAGGTTCACGCCCCGGTCAAAGAATACATCGCTGCCAACCTTCAACTTCCAAGGCGCCCACACCTGCACAGACTGATGAAACTCCGCCCGCGTGATCTTTGCCCCGAAGCACCGCAGCAGAAACGTCCGCCAGCCCGTCATGAACCACGGTGTAGGCCGAAACAGCATCATCCACACGATGCGCCACAGCAGCCGCCCCACCTTGTTCCCCAGCGAATGCGGGTTCACAAACGCGGCGTTATTCATCACCTGCGGCGCGGCAGGCGAAGCGGCGATGGATTGATTCGGCTCGGTAGACATTGATCTCAACCCTGAACTCTCTACGCTGCACTTTGAACTCTGAACTTGATTCTCTCTTCTCTCAAATCTGAAATATCAAACGTGAAATGTCCTCCCTCCTCCTCTCCGCGTTCCTCTCCCGTCTTGGTCTGCGCGCTCCCCGTTACTCCGCGAACCTCTTCAGTTTCAAGAACGGCTTCTCCAGCAGGTTCCAACTGATCAGCGCAACGGCGACGGTGATCACAAAATTGAACAGGCTGTACAGCAGCCTTCCCGGCATCACCGAGCCATACACCGCCGGAATAAACGTCGTGTCCGTAATCCCGTACTTTTCCATGTACCCGTCGGTAATCCCCAGGATGAGCGTGTGCGCCACGTACAGGCAATACGCGTACTTCCCCAGGAACCGCAGAAAACTCCAGGAAAACAGCCGCGGCACGATGTTCGTCGCCGGCAGCGCCACCGCCCACAACAATGCCACGCCAAAAACAATGCTCACCGGTGTCTCAAGCATCGCGTTGATGAACGCCGTCCGCCCCTCGCCGAACTGGCCCATGAGCGAACCCACCGCGATGATCGCCGAAGCGAGCAACGCCCATTTCGCCCATTTCAAATAGGGCTTGAACCCCTCAGGCTCCCGCGCCACGATCGCCAGCCACGCACCGATGGCCAATGCATCGATCCGCGTCGGCGTCAGCACGTACGCCGCGACCTGCGGATACCCCAGCCCCAGAAACACAAACCGCAGCACCACCGCCATGACGATGCAGAAGATGCAGGCCCGCTTGAGCCCCTTGATGCTCAGGAAGTACACAAGAAACGGCCACACCATATAAAACTGCTCTTCGACCGCCAAAGACCAGAAACTGAACAGCCCCTTGTACAGGCCCGTCGTCCCCCCCGCCTGTGTGATCTGGATCGCATCCCACGCCATCCAGATGTTCACTGTGTACGTCCAGTACCACACCTGGTGCTCACCCGCGTCCCCCACATGATGGTTGGGCGGCAGGTTCAGGTGCGGAAGAACCCAGAAGACGAGCGCAAGGCAAGCGTAATACAGCGGGAAAATCCGAACCGTCCGCCGGATATAGAAACGCTTGAAGAAGTTCTTTTCTTCCTTGGTGTCAATGAGAATACCCGTAATCAGGTACCCCGACAGCACGAAGAAGAGCGTCACGCCCGAAGAACCAAACCGCGCGATGTTGAACGCAAGCCAATCGAACTTCTCGCCCGCAAGCGCCCCCGCCCCGTGCTTCAGGTTGCCTTCCATCGTCATGAAAAAGTGCCGGATCATCACCACAAAGATCGCCATCCCCCGGATCCCATCCAGCACCGGAACGTGCATGTGCGAGAGTTTCTTCACGCGCCCACGCGGCGGCGCTCCCTCCTGGGAGGGCGAGGGGGCCGGCGCCTGGCTCTGGGCTATCGATTCCGCGCTCGTAGTCATGCCGAATCCTGTCTTGGGTTCTCTTCTTCTCTTTATCCCGCCCCGATCCGCCGGGACTCTCCTCGCCAACTGTACCGACTCCGCCGCATTAGCCGTAGACCGACTTGCTCAAATCAAACAGCACCCGGTAGATATTCTCCATCTTCGCCAAAGACATGCACTCGCTCACATCCTTGTCGCCCATCGCCGCCATCATCGCGATCGCATGGCTGTTATCGGCGTCCTTCTTCGTCAGTTTGTCAACCACCTTGCCCAGCGTCGCCCGGAAGTTGGCCTTCCCCTCCTTCTTGTGCAGCGTCCAACTGTCAAAGCCCATGTGCGGCACGAACGTATCCGGGAAGAACCCCAGACTGCACAGATAGTTCTCAAACGTGAACATCACGCGGCAGCGTTTCGTGATGAATCCCTGGCGCAGGCAGAAGTTCAGCGCATACGGCTTGCTCGTCAACCGCCCCTCGATCAGGTCCGTCTGCCCCTGCTTGTTCATCGTCCACCGAAGGTCCTGCACCTTCCACGGATCGGTGCAGAACATCAGCCCCAGGTCCAGCCAGTGCAGCGAGTAGTCCAGCAGCAGCGTCTGGCTCCCCCGCTCATCGCGCCGCCACGCCGGAGAGTGCTTCCCCACGCTGGGGCTTTGATAGTTGATGTCAACGCTGATCAGCCGCCCGGGGTTATATGTCCGGAGGTGCTGCATGAACGCGAGTACATTGGGCTTGAACCGCGAGTTGTGCAGAACGAACGTGCCCCCCTGCCCCGCCTCCCGCCGTGATTTGTCAAACGCCAGCCACTCTTCCAGCTCCGGCGTCGTGTAGCACAGCGGCTTCTCAAGAAGCACCGGCCCCGCCGCGCCACGCAGCAGTGGGATCGCCGCGTTGTGAAACCGACCGGGACTTGCAACGATGTGCAGATCCGCTGGCCCCAGGGTCGCGCCCGCAATTGCCTTGATCTCCTGCCCGTTCGCATCCCGCGATGCCTTCACGTCGTACGCCTCGATCGTCCCGTTGAACGAGAGTTTCTTCAGCGCCGGCAGGTGCTTCTGCTTGATGATCCCGCCGTATCCGATGATGTTCACCTTCCTCGCGCTCGTCGGACGCGGCTCGGTTGGCACATACGGAAACTTGAAGTTGGGCCGCTGCTCATCCATCGCGTTCGTCAGCGCTGTCTTCCAGTCCGCGTTAAACTTCATCCCCAACTGCTGCTCGGTTTTGCTGGGGTCAAAACTCTGCGTCCTGCACGCGTTTGAAATCACTTTCCACGGGCTGACCTTCATCCCCGTGAACTTGATCATGACTTCGCCGCCCGCCGCGGCGAACAGCCAGAACCACTTCGGCAAACTCACCACATGGGTGCCAATACCCAGCCGCGTGCAACACTCTGTCAGATAATCCTTCCGCGGCGGCCCATTGGGGTCCACCACCAGAATCACCTGGGTGCCCCCCACATCCTTGGGCGGCATCTCCACCGTCTTGGCCAGCGCCTCATCCACCAGTTCCCGCGTGATCGCCGAAACCCGGTTGCCCGCCCCGCCGATGCACAACACCTGATTGCCCGGCAGCCGCGCGCCCATCCCGATGATCGGATCGAGCATCCCCGGTCCAAAGATGAACCCCGGCCGGAAGTACGTGATCTTGAGGCTCTTGGGCTGGTGCGCCTTCAGCCAGTTATCCTGGGCCACCTTGAGCGCCCCGTAACTGCCCTTGCGGGAGGGATCGACCTCGGCGAGCGCATCCTCTGTCACCACCGACGCCTTCGCCGAATAGACCGAGACCGATGAAAGATGAATCAGGTGCTTGACGCCCTGACCCTCGCAGAACTTGAGCAGGCTATCCATGTGCCGCTCGTTCGCCGCGATGTCATCGTCCTTCAAAATGATGTAGTTGATGACGGTGTCCCACGGCCCCTTCAGGTGCGGGTTCTCGTGCATCTGCTCCACCGGACCACGAACCGTGTCCCCCTCTACCCCCACCCGCCCGCGCGTAAAGTTGGTGACGCTGTGCCCCTGCTTCACAAGGAGGGAGCCGATTTCTTTCGCGGCGAAGGAACGATGGCCGCAGATGAGGATTCGCTTGGAGTCGGGCATGGTGATTCGTCAAAGAGGAAGGCGAAGCGGACGGAAAAAATCGATCTGAATAAAAAGACGATGGAAACTTTGGGAGCCAAGGGTAAGCCGCGTTGAGCATGAAAAAACTCGCCACCACCTGATGAGGCGTAAGCCTGTTCGCCCTTTGTTTCCAATGGCGACAACTCACGCATCTCGTGCGTAGCAGTAAAAACAAAGGATCGGCGTTTGCGGCGGCAAGGGTTACCCTGGCAAGCGGGAAAAATGCTCGACGAGTTCCCCGTGTAAGTTTCGCGCCAGCTTCGTGCAAACCGTTCCCTTCGCTCACATCAGATCAATCCGCGGCCGATCCCTGACCTTCCGCGCCGGGTTCCCCACATTGATCGTCCACCCCTCCAGATCCTTGAACGCCGAACCTCGCGCCCCCAGCAGCGCCCCCTCATTCATGGTGACTCCCGGCCCCACGAACGCATCCGCCCCCAGCCAGGCGTCGTTCTTCAAGACAATCGGCGTCCGCAGCAGCGGCAACTGCTTCTGCTTGAAATCGTGCGTCCCCGCGCACAGGTGGCTCATCTGGCTGATCGACACCCGATCGTGAATCGTGATCGGCCCCAGCGCGTACATGATCGCCCGATCCCCGATCGCGCAGTGATCCCCGCAGGTAAAGTTCCAAGGGCACTCAAAGTGTACCGTCCGCCGAATCTGGCTCGACCTCCCGATCTTGGCCCCCAACAGCCGCAGCAACCCCGCCCGGTAGTTGTACCACGTCGGGAACGACCAACGAAAGAACGTGTTCTCTACACACGCCCACAGCAACCGCTTGATCTTCTCAGACCGCGAGTACGGCGAGATGTACCGCCACTTTTCCGAGGCGTCGGCAGAAGGATTTTTTGGAGAAGTGGTATCCACAGATGACGCGCATGAACGCAGACTTGAGGTAGACATTCGGCCCGATGTGGCACAGGTTTCAATGCTGATTCAGCTTTAATCAAACTCCACGTTTCACTCCGCTCGCACACGTCTTGATATGCGTTATCTGCGGATCACACACGAAGGCTACCCCCCTTCCTCCCCCTCCGCCTTCTCCGCCAGAATCATCTCCTTGTTCTTCGCGATCGACACAAACTCGTACCACCCAAGCAGCCGGCACATCACCAGCCCCGCATACCCATCCATGAACCCCTTCTGGAAGATGTACGAATACACGAACCGCAGGGTGGGTCGAAACGGAAGTTTCCGTCCGAACCGCTTGATCCAACGCCGCCGTTCGATCGGACCGCCGAACAGGCTCGCGTTGACCGCGCCCACATCCCCCGCCCGCATCGCGTGCGCTTCCCACGTCGTATACCTGTTGTGCTTTTCGATCCACGCCGACAGATCGGGGTACGCAAAGTGCAGGAACTCGTGCTGCAGGTACCCCGCCTCCCCCGAGGAAAGCACGATGTGCTCGTGGACTTCGTTGTCGCCGCTCCCCGTGTCGCCAAGGTTCCCGATCCGTTCATACCGCCCCAGTTTGTGCTTGAGCAGACGAACATTCCACGAAGGGTAATACCCGCACCCCTTGAGCCACCGCCCAAGGAACATGAACCGCCGGTTCACCCAATATCCATCCCCGCACCCCGATTTGGCCGAACCCTTGCCCGGCTTCCATTCACCCGTCACAACCTTGCGGATCTCCTCGGCGAGTTCCTCTGTCATGTATTCATCCGCATCCAGAATCATCACCCACTCGTTTTTCCAAGGGATGCTTTCCAGCGCCCAGTTCTTCTTCTTCGGCCATCCCGTCTCACGGTCGTAGTTGAACTGATACACGCCCGCGCCCATCGCCTGCGACAACTGAATCGTCTTGTCCGATGAGCGGCTGTCCACCACGATCAGCTCCGTCGCCCAGTTACACCGCCGAAGGCACTCGACGATGTTCCGCTCTTCATTTTTCACCGGCACCAGGACCGATACCGGCACTGATTTGTACGCCGGCCATTTCCCCGGAATGCTCACCGCCGGCCGAAGTTTCGCCTCGAGCGACCCCGCCTCCGCGTGCCGCGGCTCGAGTTCCAACGCCCCACCCCCGCGCCGCACGGACGGAATCATTGCCATCGTCGAAGACTGCCCGTCCAGCGGCGTTGCAAACTCACTCGGATGCTCCCCAAGCCCGCGCTCCGTGATCGGGCGCGCGTGCGGCTGATTCGTCGCCGCTTGCCCCTCTTCAACATTCCTGTACGGCGCCGTTCCCGGTGCGTGTGCCGTGTACGGCGGAACCAGTGCCCGCGGCGCCGGACGCGGTACCGGGTTCATCGGCGGGTTTTCATAACTTGGCTTCGGAAGCAGCGTCGGCCCCGCCACCGCCGCGGCGGAGTTCACAAGATTCCCCTCCGGCACGGCCAGCCCCTTCGTCGGCGCTTGGGCAAGTTTCTGCGCATCCTTATCAATGTGCAGCGCCCGGATCTCCGCCAGTTTCAGCGAAATCAACAGGTCATACGTCGAAAGCAGCAGACAAAACCTCAGCCCCGCCACCCCGTCAAGCATCCCCATCCGCAGAAAATACATATAGAGAAACCGCCAGAACCCCGAGATCGGCAGCCGCGGCAGCACATGCCGTTTGAGCCACCGCCGCGTCGCGATCCCCCGTTCCAGCGGTCCCGCGTCGTCCCCCCTGTTGCTGATCCGCTCCCTCGTCAGTTCCCGCGCCTCAAGCGTCGAATACCGGTTGTGCTTGGCGATCAGGTGCTCAAGCCCCCGTCGGTCCTCGTGGTTCATGAGGTGCGACACCCGGCTGGTCGGCCCATCCACGATCATGTGCTCGTGTACTTCACGCTCTTCATACCGCGCCATCCCGCGCTTGAAAAACCGCAGGTTGTAACTCGGGAAATACCCGCAGTGCCGGATCGCGTGCCCCAGGAAATACGTCAGCCGATTTACGTAAAACCCAGCCTCCGGCACCGTCTGCGGCGGCTTTTCAGCGATTCTGAGCAACTCATCCCGAAGCTCCGGCGTGATCGACTCATCCGCGTCCAGAATAAACACCCAGTTCGACGTGATCGGAAGGTTGGTCAGCGCCCAGTTCTTCTGCTTGGCATACCCCAACCAGGGCCGCACCACCACCTCCGCACCAAACTCCGCCGCGATCTCCCTCGTCCGATCCGTCGACTCTGAATCCACCACATACACCGCATCCGCCCAGTCCACCACGCTTTTAAGCGCCGTGGGAAGGTTCATCTCCTCGTTGAACGTCGGGATCACGACCTGAATATTGCTCTTCTTCGTGCGTGAGGTGGTCGCCCTCACCGAATCAGGTGTGGAAACAGGCTGGCTATTGGCGGTGGTTGCGTCGGGCACAATGAGTCCGTGTAGTACGTTCAAGGGATGAGAGGAGTGGGAAGTCCCCAGTATATCGGTTGAAACGGCATCGTGCTTCCAACGTCCCGCCGGGGTCCGCTTTGGACCCCCGGCGCCCAACTTCCACTTGCTCCCGTTTGCACGACCCGCGTCAGCCGCGCCCTCTGCGGATCACCTGCGCGGCTTTCCTGCGGCCACGCCGCGCGGTCCACGCCTAAAGCAGACTCGCCGCCAGACTCGCCAACTCCGACCGCTCGCTTTTGGCCAGCGTCACGTGCGCGAACAACCGCACCCCCTTCATCTTCTCAATCGAGTACGCCAGTCCGTTGCTCGATTGGTCCAGATACGGATTATCAATCTGCCCGATGTCGCCCGTCAGGATCAGTTTCGTCCCCTCGCCCACGCGGCTGGCGATCGTCTTGATCTCATGGGGCGTCAGGTTCTGCGCCTCATCCACGATCATGAACTGGTGCGGGATCGACCGCCCGCGGATATACGTCAACGGCTCCAGAACCAGTTTCCCATCCGCCATCAACTTCGCGATCCGCTGCTCCACGCTATGACTGTCCGCCGACTGGCTCTGCGCCCCCCGCGTCGAGAGCAAATACTGGAGGTTATCGAAAATCGGCTGCATCCACGCCGTCAGTTTCTCATCCTTGTCCCCGGGCAAGTACCCGATATCGCGCCCCATCGGCATGATCGGCCGCGCCACCAGCAGTTTATCAAACCGCTCCTCCGTAAACACCTTCGCCATCCCCGCCGCAAGCGCCAACAGCGTCTTACCCGTTCCCGCCCCGCCCAGCAACGTCACAAACTTGATGTCATCATCCATCAGCGCATCGAGCACCATCGTCTGCTGCACATTCCGCGCCATCAGCCCCATCACCGGCTTCCGCGGCCCCGTCACCGGGATCACGTGGTCCGTATCCGAGAGCCGCCGCGCCAGCCCCGTGTGATTCTCATCATCCTTGTCCCGAAGCACGATGTACTCATTCGCCAGCACCTCTTCCGGCACATACGCCTGCGGATTTGCCATCGCGTACGCATTCATCATCTCATGCACCCGCGTCAGCGTCAGCAGCCGGTCGCGATAGAGTTCATCGATCAGGTCGCCCTCGGCTTCGATGTTGAAATACCCGTTGTACAGCCGGTCGGGATCGACCTTCTGATTCGTGAAGTCCTCCGTGATGATCCCCAGCGAATCCGATTTGATCCGCGCTGAAAGGTCCTTGGTCACAAAGACCGTGTGATGCCCCTCTTTCGTCAACTGAAGCGCCACCGCGATGATCCGGTTATCCGGCGAATCCTCCGAGATCGCGCTCGGCCGCGGATAATCCGTCACATCCACACGGATCGTCCCCGTCACGCCCCCCGGCCCCACAGCGTGCGCCGTGTTCGCCATCGGCAACAGCGCCCCCCAGTTCACGCCCTCGTTCAGGCTTCCGATCGCCCGCAATCGGTCAAGGTGCCGGATGCACGCCCGCGCGTTGCGCCCAAGGTCATCCTCCTTGCGCTTCATCTTGTCCAACTCTTCGATCACCATGAACGGAATCACCACATGGTGCTCTTTGAACACAAAGATCGCATCCGGGTTGTGCAGCACGATATTCGTGTCCAGCACGAAATGCTTCACGCCCACACGTGTTTCGTCGTGCAAGCCGCCGCGGCGGTTGGGGTCAAACGAGGGCTGCTTCATATTCGCTGTACTGATGGTCCGGTCTCCGGTGCGGGGTGCGGGTGGGCCGTGGGCCGTGGGGGGGTGGTGGGGGTTGGGTGGTGGGGGTGGGGTGTTGGCTTCTCTTTCATCGCCCTTCGGCACGCTTCAACCGTAGTGCCGAAACTCAACCCACAACACATCATGCGCCCAAATTTCCCCCGGCACGGGGTGGCACGCTTTGACCTTTGGCGAAGCATGAGCCCGCTGCAAGCCCGTGCCCAAACCGCCACTCTGGCCCGCGATCCCTCACCCGAAACACCCCAACATGAACTAATCTTCATTTACCGCTACAATTAAATCAACTTAATGTTTACGTCGCATCTCCGGCCTATTGTGATAACTCAACATCCACCACCGCTCGACGCGGCCGCCGGTTCAATCGAAAGGGTTTTCCATGACACTCGGAACGATCGTCCTGATTATTGTGATCCTTCTCCTCATCGGCGCATTGCCCGTCTTCCCCTACAACCGCAAATGGGGTCCGGCCCCCGGCGGTATCTTGGGCGTGATCCTCGTCATCATCATCATTCTCATGCTCCTCGGCCGCTTCCCCTCGTTCTAGTCGTCTGATTGCCAACTCGTGCGAGTCCTTCGTTGTAATCGCCCGTTTCCGCGTATTTCGTAAGGAGCGCCACCATGCCCCGCATCCTCGGCCTCGCCATCGCCGTCATCGGTCTCGTCCTGCTCATCATGGGGATCTCCCAGATGAACTCCTTCGCCTCCGATGTCTCCAAGTTCTTCACCAACTCCCCCACCGATAAATCCGTCTGGCTCACCATCGTCGGCCTCGCCGCCATCGTCATCGGCGGCGGCCTCGCCGCCCGTGGCGGTAAAGCCCTCGCCTGACCGTGCCACTCGTGCCACTGAGGTTGGCTTTGCGACCTCAGTGCCGAACCCCCCGTCATATCCCTCTGATCCTTCCGATCCGTCCGATCCGTCCCATCCCCCACGCCACTCCCCTCAACCCTCACGCACACGATACGCTCCCCCGTGCGAATCGTGCATTTCATCAAATGGCTCCGACTCAAAGACGGCGGCACCGTCCGCGCTGTCCTTGACATGTGCGAATCCCTCGCCTCCCGCGGCCACCACGTCACCGCCCTCAGCACCGACGATTCCGGTGTCCCCGACTCGTGGAAGCAGCCCCACCCCACCAATAACGCCATCCCCCACAACGTTCTCATTGAACTCCGCGACCCCCTCTGGCAACGCCGCGGCCGCACAATGGCCGACGCCACACGCGACACCCTCACCCAATACCTTACCCGCGCCTCGATGGCCCGCGCCAAAGAACTCCTCAAAACCGCCGACGTTCTCCACGTCCACGGCATGTGGGCCAACTGCAACCACCAACTTACCAACGCGGCACGCAAACTCGGCATTCCCTACGTCATCTCCCCCCACGGAATGCTCGACGACTGGAGCATGTCCCAGGGCGCGTTCAAAAAGAAACTCCACCTCTCCCTCATCAGCCGCCGCTCCCTCGAAAACGCACGCGCCATCCACTGCACCGCCCGCGCTGAACTCGACCAGGCACGCAAATGGTTCCCCAACGCCAAGGGAAAGGGCGTTGTCATTCCCCTCCTCTTCGACACCGACCAGTTCAAATCCCTCCCCGGCCCAGAACTTGCCCGCTCAACCTTCCCCGCGTTTCAATCGGGAGCCAACCTTCTCACCGTCCTTTTCCTCAGCCGGCTCCACCTGAAAAAAGGCGTCGAACCCCTCATCCGCGCCGCCGCGGCGATGAACGCCGCCCGCCACCCCATCCGCCTCCTCCTCGCCGGCCCCAGCGACCCACCCGAGTACGAATCACACCTGCGAACCCTCGCTCGCGACCTGGGTATCGACCAAACCACGCACTTCCTGGGCATGGTCACCGGCCCGCTCAAATGGTCCCTCTATCAGGCCGCCGATGTCTTCGTCCTTCCCACCAGCCAGGAAAACTTCGGCTACGTCCTCCTCGAATCCCTCGCCTGCGGCACCCCCGTCATCACCACCAAAGGCGTCGACATCTGGCCCGAACTCAACGACAGCGGCGGCGCCATCATCTGCGAGCCCCAAGGCCCAACCCAAGGTACCACCCAAGCCGATGCCCTCACCGATCAACTGGCCCGCGAAATTCAAAATGTGACCGCCAACCCCGCCCGCCGCGAATCAATGTCCCGCGCCGGCCGCGCCTGGGCCATGACCTTCCTCGACCGCCAACGAATCCTCCAAGCCCTCGAATCCGCATACACGCAAACCAGTTGACGCAAACCTGGTCCACCATCTTCCGGGTGGCATGTCTTCGAGCTTTGGCGAAGCATGAGCCAGGTGCAAAACCAAACATAATCGCTCACGGACCATCTTCCACACAGCACGCCCCGCTGACCCCACCCAAGCCGACTCCCTCAAACCCCCGTCTTCCCAATAAACCGCACCGTCCCCGCGCGCCCCGCCTTGCCCGAAGCGCCCTCGCTTGATGCCTCCGACCCCGCCCGCTCTTTCGATCTCCCGCCCCGCGCCGCCCCCTCCACCTCATTCCGCGGCCGAATAATCATCACCCTCCCACCCGCCGTAAACCCACGCTCGGTTGTCCCCGTCGCTTCACTCGTCAGAATCTCATTCATGTGCTCAACTCCT
>Ga0163144_10025592_pt1 | contig 11516 bp, 10 predicted proteins | sample OliLak19BULKMAT1_FD_123175 | JGI IMG/M metagenome (GOLD analysis project Ga0163144, IMG submission 123175) | Freshwater microbial mat bacterial communities from Lake Vanda, McMurdo Dry Valleys, Antarctica - Oligotrophic Lake LV.19.BULKMAT1 | ecosystem: Environmental > Aquatic > Freshwater >... | reverse complement strand
TCGGCAGATGACCGCGATCGTCCGCGCGGAGAAAAAGGCGAACAAAATCTTTGCCTAAGCCTTCGATGGTTTCGTCGCCCTCTGCCGGCAGGCGCTGAATCCGAATCTCGCCGTCGCCGCCGTCGAGGAAATGCTCATCCAGCACATCCTGACCGAGCGCATTTTCCGCAAGATTTTCGATGTAGGCGAGTTCATGCAGCGCAACAACGTCGCCGCCGAGATCGAGAAAGTCGTCATCGCCCTGACCAGTCGCTCTTTCTCCCGCGACAAGTTCCTCAAGGAACTGGACCGCTTCTACGTCGCCATTGAGGCCGCCGCCGACACCATCCCGGATTTTTCCGAAAAGCAGAAGTTCCTCAACACCGTCTATGAGCAGTTCTTCCAGGGCTTCGCCGTCGAGCGCGCGGATACCCTCGGCATCGTCTATACCCCGCAGGAGATCGTGGATTTCATGCTCGCCAGCGTGGAGCGAGAAATAAGCCCGGGGGGCTTTTGGAAATTAGCCGGGGGTAACACTCCCGGATTTCGCATTACAAAGAGCCATGCAACCCGGCAGGGGTGCCGGATAATTTCGGCCTCCGCCATTCATCCACCTGTCTGCCGCACATGATTGATCGTGAACTTAAAGACGTAACAGAAGCCGATCTCCAGCGCCTCATCGACACGCCGGTGATGGAAGGTGATCGCATCGAATACAAGGGCCTGCTCTCTCTTGGCACCGACGACGCCAAGAAGAAGTTTCTGGCAAGCATCGCCTCGTTTGCCAATGCCTCCGGTGGCGATCTCATTTATGGCATGGAAGCCGACAATGGGTGCCCGGTTACACTCAAGGCTCTGGCAAACTTCAATTCGGATGCAAACGGCATCCGCATCCGTGACCTCATCCGCACAGGGATCGCTCCAACGGTCTTTACTGCCGAGCCTCGTGCCGTCTCGCTCGCTCAGGGCGGCGAAGTCCTCGTCATCCGTGTTCGCAAAACGTGGGCTGGCGCACACATGGTCACCTATAACGGTGACAATCGGTTTTATACCCGCCACGGGGGCGCGCGGCGAATGATGGATGTGGCGGAGATCCGTTCCGCGTTCACGCTAGCCGAGAGCACCGTTGAGCGGGTGCAGCGATTTCGTCTAGAGCGCCTTAGTGCGATCCTCACGGGCGATACTCCTTGTCCGCTTAACGGAAAAGCCGCACTCGTCTTCCATATCGTGCCTTTACGTGCGTTCGATCCCTCCTTCCGCCCGAACCTTAGTGTCAGCGACACGTTATACACGCGTCTCAAACCCATTTCAGGCGGTGGAAGTTTGCGACAGGAATTCGACGGTGTCTATGCCGCCGACGGCACTTCGACGAATGAGCCCGAGGGATACGTTTTCCTTTTTCGCAACGGCGCATTGGAGGTAGTTGATACGGGCTGTTTGGATGCACATGGAGAACGGCGACTCATTCCCGGCCAGTCATTTGAAGAACACCTGCTCCGTGGTTTGCCTAACTGGCTTGCTGCGCTCGATTCTACAGGCGTAGAACCGCCAGTAGTCTTGATGTTAAGTTTGCTCAACGCCAAAGGCTTCGCCATGGGCGTCGGCACCGGAGGACGGGGACATGCCACACATCCTATCTCGCGTGACCATTTGCATGTGCCCGGCACGATACTCGAAACGCTCTCCATTGAATCCACGAATCAGGATGCACCGATAAATGTGTTTAACGTGATGCGACCTCACTTCGATGCGGTTTGGAACGCCTGCGGCTATTGGCAGTCGCTCAATTACACTGCCGACGGAAAATGGCGCTTGCGTTAAATCAGTTTGATTCAACCAGTCGCTCCCGCGCCCCTGCCGGGGTGCATGCTTTTTGTTTTGGATCGTTCCGGGGGTGCTACCCCCGGCTAATTTCCGGTAATCCCTCCGGGATAGCGTCAGAATTACCAAATGCTCGTCCAACTGTTCCCGAGGACGGGGCGCGGCGGGAGAACATCCCGCTCTCGACGCTGGTGCGGTTCCAGAATCACTACGGCGACGAGGCGATCACCAAGTGGGACATCTTCCACTACGTCTATGCGGTGCTGCATCACCCGGAGTATCGCACCCGCTACGCCGCCAACCTCCGCCGCGAACTCCCACGCATTCCCCTGATCGGAGGGACGCGCTCCGGCGCGTCCCAGACATCCGGCGCGGGTGCAGGCGGCGGGGCGGTGGGCGTCAACGCGAGGAAATGGGAGACCACCGCCCAGCCGCCGCTGCCCGCGCCGGAACAGGGACGCGCAGGAGCGCGTCCCTCCGAGGGTTCGGCCGCCTCCGCCTTTCACGCGTCTGCCGCCATCGGCCAGAAGCTCGCCGACCTGCACGTCCACTACGAAGCCGCCGCCGAGTATCCGCTCCAGCGCATCGAGAACTCCGACGAGCCGCTGAACTGGCGCGTGGATAAGATGCGGCTGACCACGGACAAAACCGCGCTGACCTATAACGACTTCCTCACCCTCACCGGCATCCCTGAAGCCGCCTTCGCCCACCGCCTCGGCAACCGCAGCGCCTTGGAATGGGTGATCGACCAGTACCAAACCCATACCGACCCCCGCAGCGGCATCACCAACGACCCGAACCGCGGGGACGAACCGGACTACATCGTGAAGCTCATCGGTAAAGTGATCACCGTGAGCCTGGAAACGCAGAAGCTGATCGCCACACTGCCGGCACTGGACAGCGCGATCTCACCAGCGAAGCCATGAAAAACTGTGGTGGGGAGATCGAATTTAGAATGATCGGGGGTGCCCGCACGCCGCTGGGGGGCACCTGCACTTGTGATCGCTCGGACAGTCCGAGAAGCAACAAGGACGCGGATTTTTTTGCCGTCGAACGACCTGCCCGAAAAAGGGGAAAAGACCGGGGGCCGCCAGCGCAGCGACTACGAAGACTCGAACGCCGCCCAGATGATCGGCTTCTCGAAAGCGAAGCGCGAGGTCGCGATCAAACTCGGCGTCGGTCCTTACAGCGCCAACAAGGTTTTCCAAAAGGAACTCAACCGCCTCGCCTGGCCGACCTATGCCGGCGGGCTCGTCGTGCAGGCCGGCATGACCGTCGTGACCGGAGGTGCGGGCCTCGCGCTTTCTGCCGCCAACTGGACGAACACGCTGACCGACGCGCTGCGCGACAAGAGCCCCGGCGATCTGCGGCTCATGAATCTCGGCCTGCTCCTGCAAATGGGCGTGCCCCGCGCCGATGCCGACGCCTTCCTCAACAACCCGGCCTTTTCGCCCACCAACCAGACGATCCTCGTCGCCTCGTTCGGCCAGCTCACCGGCGCGCACGGGCAGGTGGAATTCATCCGCATGACCGGACGCTCCGAGGATGAAACCGACGCGATGTTTTGCCAGCAGAGCGCGCAGCTCATGGTGAAGGTGAACGCCACCACCCCGATCGTGCAGATCATGCAGCTCAATGGCCTCCCGGTCTGCCGGCCCGCCGATGGCACGGTGATCGTGCCGATCCAGTGGGACTACGTGGCGTGGACGCCGATGGCCGAGCGTTTCGTCACTGCGCTGCAGGCGGAGAAATTTGGCACGCCGGCCCCCGGTTACGCGGCGGTGATCACCGGCGTGGTGTCTCCGATGGCACGCGCCGCCCTCACGGCTCGCGGCTTCCAGATTTTCGAGAAGCAACTCAACAACCCGCTCCAATAATCGCTCCGCGGGGCGCGCGCTGAAGGCGGGCCTCCACTCACGACCATGCCTCATTCCGCAACGCCGCGACCGCGCCGGGGATCGCGCTGGGTTCGGGTGGTCCTCGCCCTGGCGCTGGTCTATTTCCTCATCGCCTACGTCCTCCTGCCGAAGTGGTGGGAGCGCCACGAGCGGAAGCATCCTGCGCAGAGCGAGAACCCGACGCTGACCCACACGGGCACCGGCATCCCCGGCGACCCGCTGAACGTGTCGCTCGTCGGCGAAGAGGAGGACGTATTGCGAGCGATGATCGCCGCCAAGTGGGTTCCTGCCGATCCGCTGACGTTCCGCAGCAGCGTGCGCATCGCCGTCGATACGGTCTTCAAAATACCGGACGAAAATGCGCCCGTGAGCAACCTCTACCTGTTCGGGCGCAAGGAAGACCTCGCCTTTGAAAAACCAGCCGGCGGCAGCCCGAAAGAGCGCCATCACGTCCGTTTCTGGCGCACCGCCCAGACCGAGGCTGGGCGACCCGTCTGGCTCGGCTCGGCGGCTTTCGACATCGGCGTGGAACTCAGCCGCACCACTGGCGAAGTGACGCACCACATCGCCGCCGATGTGGACGCCGAGCGCGACCTGCTCCTCGCCGATCTGGGCAAAGCCAATCGCGTCCTCGGCACCCGCTGGATCGAAGGTTTTCACAAGGAACGCCAAGGCCGCAACGGCGGCGGCGATCCCTGGCACACCGACGGCCGCCTGCCGGTGGTCACGCTAGCGACCGGCAATCCATAGACGGCGGACCAGCCACATTCGGGCATTTGCTGCGCGGGAATTGCGAAACCCGATTTCCCGCATGACAACGCGGCGCCGCTTCTGGCACGGTCTCGGAGCGGTCCCCAACCCCTTTTATGAACGTCCCCAATTGGCCATCCATCACCGACAAGACTCTCGCGATCATCATGGGCGGCGGCGCCGGCTCGCGCCTTTTCCCGCTGACCAAGGAACGCTCCAAGCCCGCGGTGCCGCTCGCCGGGAAATATCGCATCGTCGATATCCCGGTCTCGAACTGCATCAACTCGGGGCTGCGGCGCGTGTATGTGCTCACGCAGTTCAACTCGGCTTCGCTGCACAAGCACATCCATTCGGCGTTCAAGTTCGACAACTTCTCGCGCAGCTTCGTCGAGATCCTCGCGGCGCAGCAGACTCCGACGGACAATAACTGGTATCAAGGCACGGCGGACGCGGTGCGGCAGAACCTCCGGGATTTCCTCCAGTATCCTTACGAGTATTATGTCATCCTGAGCGGCGATCAGCTCTACCGCATGGATTTCCGCGAAGTGCTCAAGCAGCACATCGAAACGAAGGCCGACATGACGCTGGCGACGATCCCCGTGGGGCGCGAAGCGGCGACCGCTTTCGGAATCATGCACACGGACAACCAACGGCGCATCGTTCGTTTCGAGGAGAAGCCGAAGAAGCCTGCGCTGCTCGATGAACTGTGCATCCCTCCGGTGCTCCTCAAAGAACTCGGGCAGCCGGCGGATGCGGATCTCTACCAGGCGTCGATGGGCATCTATATTTTCAATCGCGATGTCCTCATCAAAGCGCTGGACAATGATTACGCGGACTTCGGCAAACACGTGATCCCGGAGATGCTGACGAAGTTCCGCGTGCACTCCTATATCTTCCAGGGCTACTGGGAGGACATCGGCACGATCCGCGCATTCTTCGAAGCGAATCTGCAACTGACCGACGCGGTGCCGGCCTTCAATTTCTTCGACACGATCTCGCCGATCTACACGCACGCGCGCTTCCTCCCCGGGAGCAAGATCAACGGCGCGACGATCAAGCAGGCGATCATCTCCGATGGCTGCATCATCGACGACGCCCACATCGAGCGCGCGGTGATCGGCATCCGCAGCTATATCAAGAGCGGCACGACCGTCCGGCAGAGCATCATCATGGGCGCGGACTTTTACGACGCGGACAATGCGAACCGCGGCGGCCCGGAACTGGGCATCGGCAAGAACTGCGTGATCGACCACGCGATCATCGACAAGAACGCCCGCATCGGTGACGGCTGCGTGATCACGCCCGATGGGAAACCGGATAATTTCGACGGTCCCAACTACTACGTGCGCGACGGAATCGTCGTCGTGCCGAAGGGCGCGAGCATCCCGGCTGGCACCTGGATTTAGCGGCCGACGCGAGTGCGCTTGAACACGAGCGCGACCTCGGTGTCTCACCCGGCTTCATGCCCGCCTTGACCGTCTCCACCCGTCGTTCGTTCTGCTCCGTGCTGCTGCTTGCCCTTTTTGAGACCGCCGCGCCCGGCATCGCGGCGGAAAACTTCGGACTGCCCTTCGATACCGTCTTCAAGGGACGCGAGCGCTTTAACGCACTGGTCGCGCAGGGCGACAAATGGAAGAACCTGCCGATCGGTGAACGCACCGCGGCCATCGGGCGCACCCTCGTCGGCACGCCCTACAAAAGCTACACGCTGGAGATCGACGACCGGATCGAGGCGCCTTCGGTGAATTTCAATGGCCTCGATTGCTGGACGTTCTTTGAGGTTTCGCTGGCCTTTGCCCGGATGCTCGACGAGCCGCGCGACCAGTGGACCCCGCAGACTTTTCTTAAGAAGATCGAACTCGATCGCTACCGGGGCGGTGAATGCACCGGGAGTTATCTCTCGCGGCTCCACTACCTCGAGGAATGGCTGATCGACAACGATCGCCGCGGGCTCGTCCGCGATCTCACCCGCGAACTCGGCGCCATCCCCGGCAAGAACTCGGCCCGCGAGATGACCGTGGGCTGGCGAGGCTACCGCTACATGCGCCACAACCCCGACCTGCGCGCCGGCATCGCCCAGATGGAAGCCCGCGTCGGCTCCAAGCCGCTTTACTACATCCCGAAAAGCAAAGTGCCCGGGATCGAGGGCAAGCTGCAGACTGGCGACATCATCGGCATCTGCTCGCGGGATGGGAAAATGGTCGGCACATCGCATGTCGGACTCGCCATTCGCACCAATGACGGCGTGCTGCGCTTCATGCACGCCTCGTCGCCGCGGAACTTCGGAAAAGTCGTCATCGATCAGCGCCTCAGCGGCTACCTAAACGAGTTCAGCGGCCACCTCGGCATCCTCGTCGCGCGGCCTCTGAAATAGGGCGCGCCGCCGGGCGGCACGGCGCCTCGGAATTCCTTGGACAATCCAGGGTCGCTGCCTAATCTTCCGCTCCCCGTTTCCCGGCGCACCTGATCGCGCGCCGTGAGAACGGTTTTTTTACCGTATGACATCCTTCGCTTTCCTCACGCTCGCCCAAGCCGCTCCCGCGGCCCAGGGTCCGTCGCCGCTTTCTTCGATCATCCCGTTCGTCTGTATCGGCGTCATCTTTTACTTCCTCATCATCCGCCCGCAATCCAAGCGGCAGAAGGAGCACGCGAACCTCGTGTCGGCGCTGAAAACCGGCGACAAGGTGATCACCTCCGGCGGCATTCACGGCATCGTCGCCAATGTGAAGGAAGGCGCTTCGCTCATTCTGAAGATCGCCGACAACGTGAAGATCGAAGTCGATAAATCGGCCATCGCCACGATCGAAAAAGACCCCGTTCCCAAGGCCGCGTAAGCCTTTCACCAACCTCTCCCCGCCCTCCTCATCATGGACAACAACGTCCTCATTTTCTTCTTCGGCCTGCTCCTGCTGGCGCTCTTCGGTTGGTATTTCTTTACCGATAGCAGCACCGTAAAGCGTTATGTCGGCTCGCTGCTGACGATCCTGCTCGTCGCCTTTTGCCTCCAGGCCGTGAACCCGCCCTTCGACGTCCTTGATAGTGACGGCAAGGTGGTCAAAACCGGGAAAATTCCGCTCGGCCTCGACCTGAAGGGTGGCACGTCGTTTCTCATCCGCCTCATCTCAGAGCCCGACGAAAAAGGTGTCCGGCGGGAAATCACCCGTGAAAATGTCGATCAGGCCGTCGAAGTCATTCGGAAACGGGTGGACGGCATGGGCACCAATGAGCCGGTCATTACTCCGAGCGGCACCGACCGCATTCTGGTGCAGATTCCAGGACTGGCCCCGCAGAAGCTTGCGGAGACCCGCGACCAGCTCAAGAAAGTCGCCAAGCTCGAATTTCGCCTCGTTCACCCGCAGAGCGACATGCTCCTCGCGCAGATCGAAACGGGCACCGGCGTGATTCCGCCCGGCTATTCCATCGAGACGATGGCGGGCGAGCGGCAGGACAAGAAATTTGAGAGCAAGCTGATCGTGAAGAAGAAGCCCGACTTACTGGGCAATCACGTGACCCGTGCTGGCGCAGGCTTTGGCCAGGAAGGCTGGGAAGTGTCGCTGCAATTCGATTCCGAAGGCGCTACGCAATTCGGCAAGCTCACCGAGCAGGTTTATAACGAGCGTTCGGCGATGGCTATCGTGCTCGACAACAAGGTCATCTCCGCCCCTGGCGTGAAGACCGGCCCGATCTACGGCGGCAGCGCTCAAATCAGCGGCGGCAACATGGGCGAGCGCGAAGCCCGCAACCTCGCGAGCGCTCTCGAGAACCCGCTAGCGACCCCTGTGGCCATCGAGGAAGAACGCTCCGCGTCCGCATCGCTCGGCGCGGATTCGATCCAAAGCGGCATTTACTCCGGCCTTGTCGGCCTCGGTTTGATCTGGCTCGCCGTCCTCTTCTACTACCGCCTTGCCGGTCTCGTCGCGCTCATCGCTCTCGCCGTGGAGGGTCTTCTGCTCTTCGGCATCCTCGCGATGTTCGGTGCCGTGCTCACCCTTCCTGGTATCGCCGGCACCATTCTCACCTTGGGTATGGCCATCGATGCCAACGTGCTCATTTACGAGCGGCTGCGCGAGGAAATCGCCAGCGGCAAATCACTCAAAGCCGCCCTTGACGCGTCCTACAATAAAGCGTTTTCCGCGATTTTCGATTCGCACGTCACCACACTCATCACCGCGGCGATCCTCTACTGGATGGCTACCGGTCCAGTGAAAGGCTTTGCCGTCACCCTCACCATCGGCATCATCGCCTCGCTCTTCACCGCGCTCGTCATTACGCGCAACCTTTTCAACTGGCTCTTTCACTTCAACCTGCTGCGCAAAATCAGTATGGCCGATCTAGTCGGCAAAACTCACTACAACTTCCTCGGTCAGCGCCGGGTCGCCGTGAGCCTCTCGGTCATTGCCATCGTCGCTCTGAGCGTCGCTTTCGCCATGCGTGGGGCGAGTAATTTCGGCGTCGACTTCCGCGGTGGCGATCGACTGGTCATGGAAGCTCAGGGTAAAAAAGTCCCTGAGAACATGGTGCGCGACGCCCTCACCGAATTAAAACTCGCCGACAGCGTCGTGCAGATCGAAAAATCCGCCACCGCCGAGTTCCTCACGGTGCGGAGCCCGCTCGACACGAGCAGCCAGGTCGAGGCGCACCTAAAAATCAAATTTCCACAGGCTCAGTATCGGACCGAAGCCACGGAAAAAGTCGGCAGTTTGGTGGGCAGTGAACTCATTCGCAGCTCACTCATCGCTCTCGCCCTCGGCCTGGTCGGAATCATGATTTATGTCGCCGTGCAGTTTGAGGTTTCGTTTGCCGTTTCCGCCCTCATTGCGCTGCTCCACGATCTCCTCATCACCATCGGTATTTTCTCTCTCGCTGGCCGTGAGATGTCGCTCATCTTCGTCGGCGCGGTGCTGACCATTGCTGGTTATTCGGTGAGCGATACCATTGTCGTCTTCGATCGTATCCGGGAAGGCATCCGCGCCGGCCGCAGCGGATCGATCGCCGAGATCATGAACCAAAGCATCAACGAGACGCTCAGCCGCACCATCTTGACCGGCGGTACCACGCTCCTTGCTCTCTCCGCACTTTATTTTCTCGGTGGGCCCGTGCTCAACGACTTCGCCTTCGCCATCTTCATCGGCGTTATCGTCGGCACTTTCTCTTCGGTCTATATCGCTGCGCCGATCGTGTTGTGGTGGAGTGGCAAGGGCGGCCGCGATCTCCGCACCGAGATCAAGCAGTCCGAGCAACCCAAGCCCGCGCCCGCCGCTTAATCGCGGGTTACGTCGGGCTCAGGCGAGCACGGAGCGGACCGCTTCGTGGACCAGAGCCCAGTCCACGTTTTCGACCTGCCGCCATGAGCCGACCTGCGTCGGCAGCACGAAGACGTTCTTCCCTTCGCGGAATTTCTTATCCATCTGCATGGCGCGGATGATCCGGTCGAAAAGGCCAGGGTGCTCCGGGAAAAACGTTGGCAGACCCGCGCGCTCGATGAGCGGTTGCAGACGTTCCAGGAATGCGTGTTCGCAAACGCCCAACCGCACGGCCAGGCGCGTGGCGGCGATCATCCCAATGGCGATCGCCTCGCCATGCGTGAGCGCATAGTCGACACTCAGTTCCAGCGCATGGCCGATCGTGTGGCCGAAGTTGAGCACGTTGCGGATGCCCTTCTTGTCGAACTCATCCTGCTCCACCACGCGCGCTTTCAAGGTCACGCATTGCTCCACGATGTCCGCGAGCACTACGGGATCGAGCGCGATAAGCTTCTCCAAGTCGCCGCTTTCGAGCTGTTCGAAAAGCGCCGCCGAGCACACCGCTCCATACTTGATCACCTCGCTCGTCCCACTCCGGACTTCGCGCGGATCGAGCGTCTTTAGCAAATCCAGGTCGCCCACGACCAGGCGCGGCTGATTGAAGATTCCCATGATGTTCTTCACGCCGCCGAAATTCACCGCGACCTTGCCACCGACACTCGAGTCCACCGCTGCGAGCAGCGTGGTGGGGATCTGCACAAACGGCACGCCACGCCGAAAAACTCCCGCGGCAAAGCCCCCGAGATCACCCACCACTCCACCACCGAGCAGGAACACGAGCGGGACCGAACCCGTATCGGGAAACGCCGCGAGCAGCGCCGCACACGTCGCGGAGAACTCGTCCCAATTTTTCCCCTCCTCGCTTGCCGGAATCTCGTGGCGCATGACGCGATTGAACCCGGCAGATTTCAGCACCCCGCTCAGAGCATCGAAATACAGCGCCCCGACTTGCGGATTTGCGATCACAAACGCGTCCGACTGCCGCAAGCCATGCCCGCGGAGCGTTGTCCCCAAACCCGCCAGCAATCCACTGCCGATCAGGATCGGATAAGTGCGCGGGCCAAGGTTCACTTCGATGCGGTGCGAATTCATGTGTCGGGAATTTGGGTGAATCCGGGAGCCCGGCGCGAGACGAAACTTCGCCCGGCACTTGCGCGCGCGCGGTCTCCGTCGCATCATGCGCCCCCTTTTCCATGAACCATTCCCCTGCCCTGCTTCGTGAGCTCGCCGAGAAGGTGGGCACGCCCTTCTGGCTCTACGACGCCCGCGCCGTCCGCCAGCGCATCGCCGACATTCAATTTCTGACCGACACCGATGGCGTGCAGGCGCGGTTCGCGATGAAAGCCTGCCCGGCGACGAAAATCCTGCGCGAGATGAAGGAGGCGGACATCTGGATCGACGCCGTCTCCGGCAACGAAGTGCTGCGCGCCCTGCGAGCCGGGCATCCCGGCGGAAACCAGCCGCCCGTCATCTGCCTCACGGCCGATGTCTTCCGCGACAACGCCCTTTCCGTCGTCCTCGAAAACGGCGTGCTGCCCAACATCGGCTCGCCCGGTCAGATCGCCGACCTCAAGCGCGCCGGCTACAGCGGCCCCATCTCGCTCCGCGTGAATCCCGGCTTCGGCCACGGCCACGTCAATTCGTGTGACACCGGTGGACCGAGCTCGAAGCACGGCATCTGGTTCGAAGACCTCCTCGCCACGAAAGAAGCTGCCGATCGAGCCGGGCTCGAAGTCACCATGCTGCACGCACACATCGGCAGCGG
>Ga0163144_10025591_pt1 | contig 11516 bp, 11 predicted proteins | sample OliLak19BULKMAT1_FD_123175 | JGI IMG/M metagenome (GOLD analysis project Ga0163144, IMG submission 123175) | Freshwater microbial mat bacterial communities from Lake Vanda, McMurdo Dry Valleys, Antarctica - Oligotrophic Lake LV.19.BULKMAT1 | ecosystem: Environmental > Aquatic > Freshwater >... | reverse complement strand
GACCGGCCCGGCCCCGCCTGACGCCGACACCCTGCTGTCCCGCCTGGCACGAGAGGCCCGAGTCTCCTCGCCGGCCGCGCTCCGGAGCGACGCGCTCGCCCGCGCGGCCGCCGCGTGGGTGCGAGACCAGGAGCCTTCAGCGACCCGTCGCGCGGGCAGCGGAACGCCCGTCCGGGCAGCAGTCGAGCGGGCAGATGTCGTGGCTCGGCCCGAGCGGCCCGAGCGCCCGACGCTCGGGCCGGTCCGCCATGCGCTCCTGAATCAGCTCACGGAGCATGGCCACGAACGCCGGCGCCGTTCCCACCGTCCGGGCCCGGACCAGGGTGAGCCCGAGGTCCGCCGCCTTCTGCCGGGCCTCACTGTCGAGGTCATACAGCACCTCCATGTGGTCCGAGAGGAAGCCGATCGGCAGGATAACCACATCGCGAACCGAGCCGCCGGCCAGCGTCTCGAGGTGATCGCACACATCCGGCCCCAGCCAGGGAAGCTGCGGCGATCCGCTCCGGCTCTGATAGACGAGGTCCCAGGACCCGATCCCGGCCGCCCCGGCCACCAAGCGACTCGCCTCCCGCAACTGGACTTCGTAGGCGCTGGACCGCGCCATCGCCAGCGGGATGCTATGCGCCGTGAAGAGGACCCGTGCCCTGGAACGGCGATCCGCCGGAACCTCGCCAAGCGCGTCAACCAGGCTGGCGGCGTTCGCCTCGATGAAGCCGGGGTGGTTGAAGAACACCCGCAGCTTGTCCACCTCCGGGGCATCGCCGCCGATCAGCTCCAGCGCCCGCGCGACGTCCTCGCGGTACTGGCGGCAGCCGGAGTAGCAGCTGAAGGCGGAAGTGACCAGCGCGATGGCCCGGCGTACCCCGTCATCCCGCATCCGGCGGACGGTGTCTGTCAGGAAGGGATGCCAGTTGCGGTTGCCGAGATAGACCGGCAGGGCCAAGCCGTGCGTGGCCAGTTCCCGCTCCAGGGCAGCGACCAGCTCACGGTTTTGCGAGTTGATGGGGCTCACCCCGCCAAAGTGCGCGTAGTGTTCGGCGACCTCAAGCAGCCGTGCGCGTGGTACCGGCCGTCCCCGGGTGGCGTTCTCGAGGAAGGGCAGCACGTCGTCCGGCCCCTCGGGCCCGCCATAGGAGACCACCAGGACGGCGTCGTACCCCCTCATGCGGTCCTCCGGGCTTCGTCCCCCAGCGCGCTGTCGAAGGCCTGGCTGGTAAGGATGAGTTCCGCTTCGCCATGCGCAGAGGACAGGAACGCGGATTCGAATTGCGATGGCACCCAGTAGACGCCGTGGTCGAGCAACTGGCGGAACACCCGGCCGAAGCGTGCGGTATCGGACCGGCGAGCGGATTCCCAGTCAACCACCGGCGCGTCGGTGAAAAACACCGTGAGCATCGTCCCCAGGCGCTGGACCCGCACCGGGACCCCGGCCGTGGCCGCCGAGCGCTCGATGCGCTGAGCGAGGTCGGCGGTCATCGCCGCGATGCGATCCCAGACTGCCGGTCGTGCCAGTTCCTTGAGCGTGGTGATACCAGCGGTCATCGCGAGCGGGTTGCCCGCGAGCGTCCCCGCCTGGTACACCGGGCCTGAGGGGGCGATCAATTCCATGATCTCCCGGCGCCCGCCGTAGGCGCCCACCGGCAGGCCGCCCCCGATCACCTTGCCGAGCGTGGTCAGGTCGGGGATGACGCCGTAGAGCCCCTGCGCCCCACCCGGATGCACCCGGAACCCGCACATCACTTCATCGAACAGTAGCAGCGCTCCATGCGCGTGGGTGATCCGCCGGAGCCCTTCGAGGAACCCCTCGGCCGGCGGCACGAGGCCCATGTTGCCGGCCACGGGCTCGACGATCACCGCGGCGATCTGGTCGGGGAACCGGCGGAAGACCTCGGTCAGGGCCACCAGGTCGTTGTATGGTGCCACCAGCGTGTCGGCCACCGTCCCGGCCGGGACACCGGGCGAGTCAGCCAGGCCGAGGGTGGCAACTCCCGACCCCGCCTGCACCAGCAGCAGGTCGGCGTGGCCGTGGTAGCAGCCGGTGAACTTGACGATCTTGGGGCGCCCTGTGAACGCCCGCGCGAGCCGCAGGGCGCTCATCGTCGCCTCCGTGCCGGAGTTGACAAAGCGGAGCATCTCGATGGCCGGAAAGAACCGGCGGACCAGCTTTGCCAGCTCGACCTCGAGCGGGGTGGGAGCGCCATAGCTCGTTCCCCGGGTGATCGCCGCCGCGAGCGCCTCCGTAATCGCGGGGTGCGCGTGTCCCAGGATCAGCGGGCCCCACGACAGCATGTAGTCCACATAGCGCGCCCCGTCCACGTCCTCCAGCCACGCGCCCTCGCCCCGCGCGATGAACAGCGGTTCACCTCCCACCGCGCGGAAGGCGCGCACCGGCGAGTCCACTCCGCCGGGCAGCAGGGTTCTCGCTTCCGCGAACAGGGCGCTGGATTTCTCCGAGCTTCTCACGCGGCCCCCACCTGAGCCGCGACTTCGTCCGCCGCGGCCCACCCCGAAGCGATGCAGTCCGGAATCCCGACCCCGCGGTAGGAGGCTCCCGCAAGCTGCAGTCCGGGATGAGCGGTCAGCCGGGCCGCGAGGCGCGCCAGCCGTTCCCGATGGCCCAGCGTGTACTGCGGCATGCCTCCCGGCCAGCGTACCACGCGTGAGAGCAGCGGTGGGGCGGTGATCCCGTGGACCGCCCGAAGTTCCTCCCGCGCGAGCTCGAGCAGCACCGCATCCTCCCCGTGAACTACCTGGTCCAGGCCGGCGCGGCCGACAAAACACCGGACCAGCACCGCATCCGGCGGTACCCGCCCGGGAAACTTGTTTGAGGTCCAGGTGCAGGCGACCAGCGGGCCGCCTTCGACCCGCGGGCTGACGTAGCCGGACCCATCCAGCGGCGCGGGAATGGCCGCCCGCGCGAAGGCCAGCGAGACGGTGGCGGTGGAGACGAACGGAATGCTCCGGAGCAGGCCGGCGAGGTCGGGGTCGAGCGATGCGACCATGGCGGCGCTGGCATGCGCCGGCGTGGCCAGCACGACGGCGTCCGACTCCATGATGCGGCCGTCCGACAGCTCCACCCGATACCCTCGTCCCACGACGGCCTCTCGGACGCTCCGCACGCGTGTGCCCGTGAGGACCCGGGCGCCGGTCAGACGGGTGGCCAGCGCCTCCACCAATTCACCCAGCCCGTCCGGCAAGGTGACGAACCCGGCGCGGACGGCGGACGGGCCGCGCGCCCGGACTCGCGCGGTGAGCAGTGGCTTGAGCAGGCTGCCATCCCGCAATTCCATTTCCCGCAACTGGGGGAAGGTCGCCTCCAGGCTGAGCTCCTCCCCGTTCCCGGCGAAGATACCGCTCAAGAGCGGTTCGATGAGCCAGTCGTAGGCCTCGGTCCCGAAGCGGCGGCGGGCGAACTCCGCGACCGATTCCTCGACGGCTGTCCGACGCGGCGGCACCAACAGCTCCAGCCCGGCCCGCATCCGGCCCCGAAGCGAGAGCATACCGGTCGTGAGCAGCGGCATCAGTCGCGAGGGGACCAGGCCCGTGATGCCTTCGGGCAGGGGATGCAGCCGGCCAGCCCGCTTCACGTAACTGCGGCGCAATGCGGGGTTGGTGCCGACCAACCGGTCCGCGATCCCCAGCCGGCGGCAGAGTTCGACCCCTGCGGGTTTGGTGGCGAGGAAGCAGTCCGGGCCGCCTTCGAGCACAAAGCCGGCGGTCCGTTCGGTTCGGATCTTTCCGCCGAGACGCGACTCCCCCTCGATCAATACGATGCTGCCGGGGTCGAGCCGCTCTGCCAGCCGGGTGGCGGTCGCGAGCCCGCTGATGCCGCCGCCGATGACGACCACCGAGGCACGCACGCTCACCGCCCCTGCGTGGTGTATTCGTGCACCATGTCGACCACGGCGCGCACCCGATCCACCGGCGTTCCCGGCAGGATGCCGTGGCCCAGATTGAAGATGTGTCCGGGCCGCCCCCCCGCGCGCTGGAGAATGTCGCTCACCCGGCGGCGCAACTCAGGCAGCGGCGCGAAGAGGGCGACCGGATCGAGATTCCCCTGCACCGCGCGGTTCGCGCCGATGCGCTCCCACCCGCGATCCAGCGGGATGCGCCAGTCGAGGCCGATGACCTCGCCGCCCGCCTCGGCCATCGTCTCGAGCAGATGGTCGGTACCCACGCCGAAGTGGATGCGCGGCACACCGAGTCCGGTGAGACGGTCGAACAGGGCCCGGGAGTGTGGCAGGACGTAGCTGCGGTAGTCTGCTTCGCTGAGCTGGCCCACCCAGCTGTCGAAGAGCTGTACCGCCTGCGCTCCGGCGGTGATCTGGGCGGCGAGGAAATCGCCGAGCACGCCGGTCAGCACCGTAAGCAACCGGTGCCACAACTCCGGTGCCTCATACATCATCCGCTTGCTTTCGAGCAGGTGCCGCGACGGTCCGCCCTCGATCGCGTAGGTGGCCACGGTGAAGGGGGCGCCGGCGAATCCGATGAGCGGCGTCGCCGGGCCCAGCTCCCGGCGAACCAGCCTGATGGCCTCGAGGACCGGTCCCAGGTCCGTGGCCGGGTCGACCGCGCGCAATGCATGAACCGCCTCCGCTCGCCGGATGGGGTTGCGGATCAGTGGTCCCTCCCCGCTGACGAACTCCAGCTCCAGTCCCATCGGCACCAGCGGCAGCAGGATGTCCGCAAACAGGATCGCGGCATCCACCCCCAGCCGTCGGATCGGTTGCAGGGTGACTTCCGCCGCCAGGTCCGGCCGGGCGCAGATGTCCAGCAGCGAATGGTGAGCGCGGATGGCGCGGTACTCCGGCATGTAGCGGCCGGCCTGGCGCATGAACCAGACGGGAGTCACCGGGCTCGCGCGACCCCCGGCGGCGGCCAGGAATGGGGCCTCGGCTTCCACGATGCTCAGAGCCACGACGCCAGTGCCTCCCAGTCGGGCTGGTAGATGCCGACATGCAGGGGCCAGTCGCGGGCCGTGTACACCCGGGCTTCGGTTCCCCGCAGTTCGTTGACCAGTGCCAAAAAGCGGCGCATGTCCTCAGTCTCGTAGACCACAACGAACTCCTGGTCCTGCAGGCCAAACGAGTAGAGCAGCAGCTGGGTGATGTCCTTGTACTGGGTCCCGATCCTGATGTGACCGGCCATCAGTTCCTGCCGCTTCTCCCGGTCCAGCTGGTACCACTCCGCGGTCTTCACGAAGGGATAGACGATCAGGTACCGCTCGCGGCTCGGCGCGAACGGGTCGAGCTCCTGGGTGGAGCGCGTCTTGGTGTATTGCGACGGCCGGGTGTAGCCCCACAGCACATCGCGGCTGATGATGTATTCCCGTGCCGGCGCAATGGCACCAGCCCATCCGGCGAAGAAGCGCGCGCTCGCCTCCGGTGAGGCAGCGGCGGAGGCAGTCCAGACCAGCAGGTCTGCCTGGCTCTCGAGCGCCGTCAACTGGTAGAGATGAATCGCGTCGACGGCGGCGCCGAGCCGAGACAGGAACCCGTCGCGCACGCCCCGGCGGGACTCTGGCGGAAGCCGCCAGTAGGCCTCCGTGAAGGACAGCATGGCGAAATGATTCAGGGTCTCGGGGGTCTGCTCAGCCATTCCGGGTCTCCACTCGGTCAGCCCGCCAGCCAGGCGGCGGCGTCGCGGGCGTGGTAGGTGATGATCAGGTCGGCGCCGGCACGGCGGATCCCGGTGAGGATCTCGAGCGCCACCCGGCGCTCGTCGAGCCAGCCGTTGGCTGCCGCGGCCTTCACCATGGCGTACTCGCCGCTGACGTTGTAAGCGGCCAGGGGCAGTTCCGGGAACCGGTCGCGGGTCGCCCGGATCACGTCGAGGTAGGCGAGCGCGGGTTTTACCATCAGGCCGTCCGCCCCCTCGGCGACATCGAGCGCGTGCTCCCGCATGGCCTCCCGCACGTTGGCGGGGTCCATCTGATGGGTGCTCCGGTCCCCGAAGCGGGGCGCGCCCTCCGCGGCGTCGCGGAAGGGGCCGTAGAACCCCGAAGCGTATTTCACCGAATAGGAAAGAATGGGCAGGGACTCGAAGCCCCCCGCATCCAGCTCGCGCCGGATGGCGGCCACCATCCCATCCAGCATCCCCGAGGGCGCCACCACATCCGCGCCGGCTGTCGCGTGCGAGAGCGCAGTCCGGCCCAGGATCTCGAGGGTGCGGTCGTTGAGCACGTAGCCTTCGGGCAGCCGCGGGTTCACCGGCCCGGCGAGCCCGTTGATCAGACCACAGTGGCCATGATCGGTGTACTCGCACAGGCACACATCGGTGATGACCACCATGGCGGGCACCGCGTTCTTGATCTCGCGCACGGCGCGCTGTACTACCCCGTCCGCCGGGTAGGCTCCGCTTCCCTCGGCATCCTTGTGCGCCGGGATTCCGAACAGCAAGACCGAGGGGATGCCCAGCGCCGCCAGGGACCGCGCTTCCTCCGCGACCCGGGCAATGGGCCACTGTTGTACCCCCGGCATGGAGGCGATCGGTTGCGGGGACGTGATCCGTTCGCTCACGAACAGCGGGGCCACCAGGTCGGCGGGATTGAGTTCGGTTTCCCGTACCAGGGTGCGAAGGGCCGGCGTCAGGCGCCAGCGGCGGGGCCGGGCGATCATGCCGTCTCCGGGTGCGAAGTGAAGTGAGCCTCCAGAACGTCGAGCAGCGCCTCGCCCGTCGAACGGGGAGCCTGCAGCGGCGGGGCCAGACCGAGCTCGGTCACCGCCGCCGCGGTGACCGGCCCGATGCAGGCGACCAGGCTCCGGGCCAGCAGATCGCACGCGCCCGGCCCCACCAGCGTGACGAAGTTCCGCACCGTGGACGGAGAGGTGAACGTCACGGCATCCACTTTCCCGCGCAGCGCGGCGAGACCGCCGGGATCGGGCGCCGCCGGGGCCGTGCAATAGGCGAGGACCTCCTCCACCACGGCTCCCGCCACGCGAAGCGCTTCCGCCGTCTCCTCGCGGCCGATGTCGGCACGGGGCAGCAGCACCCGGCGGCCCGCTACGTCGCCCAGGGCGCCGGCGATCGCCGCCCCTCGGAAGTCCGACGGCATCGCGCCGATCGGGGCACCTCGCTGGGCGAGCGCCGCTGCCGTGGCGGGCCCGACCGCCGCGATCCGCCCGGGGAGCTCGGTCTGTCCGAGGGCCCGCAGCCGCTCCCACACGGCGGTGACGGCGTTGACGCTGGTGAACACGATCCAGGCATACTGGTCGGCGCCCTTCAGGACGCGGTCGAGCGCGGTGCAATCGTCCAGCGGCCGGATATCGATAGTGGGAAAGAGGACCGGAATCGCGCCCCGGGCAGCGAGCGCTTGAGCGAAGAGCGCGGCCTGCACCCGGGATCGGGTGATCACCACCGATCGGCCCTGGAGACCATTCATACGAGCAAGGCCTCGGCTCCCCGGGCACGGGCTTCGGCCGCGAGTGCCAATCCGAGCCGGCGCCCATCCTCGGCCGATCCCTCCGCGACGAGGCGAAGCTGTCGCTGTCCGTCGGTCGAGGCGACCAGGCCCCGCAGGTGCAGCCGCCCGTCTTGCACCCGCCCGAGCGCGCCGATCGGCGCGGCACAACCACCGCCCAGGCCCTCGAGGAAGCCTCGCTCGGCGTCCGTCGCCGACCGCACCGCGGCGTCCTCCAGACCGCGCAACTGCTCCCGCATCCCCTCGTCGTCGGCACGGCACTGGACCGCCAGCGCACCCTGTCCGGGGGCGGGCAGCATGACCTCGGGCGGGAGGTACTGGGTGATGGCGGACGCGAGTCCCAGCCGGTGCACACCCGCGGCGGCGATCACAATCGCGTCGAACTCTCCCGCCAGGGCTTTCCCGACCCTGGTGTCCACGTTGCCGCGCAGGGGAGGCAGCCGGAGATCCGGCCGAATCGCCAGTAGCTGCGCACTGCGCCGGGTGCTGCAGGTTCCGACCGCGGCCCCCTGTGGCAACGTGTCCAGCGTCCATCCCCGGGCGGAAATGAGAACGTCTCGCGGGTCCTCCCGCATGCCGACGGGGCTCAGAGTGAGACCGGCGGACGGCTCAACGGGGACATCCTTCAGGGAGTGGATGGCCAGGTCGATCACTCCCTCACGGAGGGCCGCCTCGAGTTCCTGCGTGAACACGCCCTTGCCGCCAATCTCCGGCAGCGGCGTGCGCAGGTCGCGGTCCCCCGCAGTGGAGATGACGACGTTCTGGAACTCGATCGTGTGATGCAGCTCCGCGAGGGTCTGCCGCACCAGATCGGTCTGGAAGCGGGCGAGTCGGGAGGCACGGGTACCCAGGCGCACCACGCCGACCACCGTGGTCATAGCGATTCGGGCTCGGCGCCGGCGCACCTGGGCGGCGGCATGTCCAGACCAAACAGGTCTCGCACCGCCCCGAGATACAGCCGGGAGCGCGTCGGGTCCATCTCGGTCCGCAGCCGGGCGGACGGCTGGTGCAACAATTTGGCGACCAGCGCCCTGGAAAGTGCTTCGATCTGCCGGCGGACTTCGGGATCCGTCCCGCCCAGCCGGCGGAGGGCCCGCTCCGTCTCCTGCCGGCGGATCGCTTCGCCCCGGGTGTGCATCGCCGCGAGGACCGGCCTGAGTTCGGCCCCATGCCGCCACGCCTGGAAGAGGGCCATCTCCTCTTCGATAATGGCTTCGACGAGTGGAACCTCCTGGCGGCGATCGGCGAGGTTCCCGTTCAGCCGTTGCTGGAGCGTGTCGAGGTTGTAAACGTTCACCGCCGGCAGCTCACCGACCAACGGCTCGACATCCCGCGGCACAGCCAGGTCCACGAACGTCAGCAAGCGACCCGGCTCGCGGCCATCCATGGCTGACTGCACCAGCTCCCGGGTGATGACGGCGTGCGTCGCCGCGGTCGAGGTCAGGACCACATCCGCGTCGCGTAGCGCTTCCCGAAGCTCGTGCCACGGTCGCGCGGTGGCTCCGATGGTCGTCACCATGTCCTGAGCGTGTTCGGCGGTGCGACCGATCACCTCCAGATTGGCGAAGCCTTTGCTCCGCAATACCTCGCCGAGCAACCGCGCCAGATCGCCGGTCCCGACAATCAGCACGGCGGACCCTGTCGAGGCGAACTCGCGCACCAACCGGACTGCTTCGGAGGCGGCGCTCATCGGGTTGCGGCAGATCCCCGTCTCGGCCCGGGCCCGGCGGCCGGCGCGGACCGCCGTGCGGAAGGCGGCCTCGAGGAACGGTCCCGCTGCGCCCGCCTGCACCGCCCACTCGTGCGCCGTAGCAACCTGCCCCAGCACTTCTGCCTCGCCGAGGATCATCGAATCGAGCCCCGCCGCGACCCGGCAGAGGTGCCGGACCGCATCCGTGCTCGCGTGGCTGTAAAGGCAGGGGCGCACCTCGTCGGGGCCGAGGCCCCGCGATCTGATCAGGACCCCGGTGAGGAGACCCGGGACGTCGGAGAATCGGAAGGTGGAGTCGGGGGCTGCCGCGTACAGTTCGGTGCGGTTGCAGGTGGACACCAGGCTCAGCTCGGCGATCCCGGCCGACTGCAGCTCCGGGTCGTGCACCCTCCGCAGTGCCGAAAGCGCCTCCTCCCGGCCGAAGGCCAGGCGCTCTCGCACAGCCAGTGGGGCTGTTCGATGACTGAGACCGACGCAGGTGATGGGCATTGCCAGCTATTCCTGTCCATAACCTAGGTCTGGCATCGCATTGACCGCTATTGGGATTACTACCTGTTGTGGGCTCCGTAGTCTTGCGGATACCGGCCGGCGCGGTGTTTCGAGAGGTTACAGGCTGGCATCGCGAGTTCCCTGTTCCAGCGAGCTTCCTATGCACCCCCACCAGCAGTTCGGCCAGGATCTCGGTACCCGGATCGCGGGCTCCCGCTATCCCGGCCACGTCTACGAGGACGCTCCCCGCAATGTGTATTGGGAGACGACGATCGCCTGTGACCTCGCCTGCCGCCACTGCCGGGCCAATGCCATTGCCTCGCCCGATCCCGGGCAGTTGTCGACCGAGGAAGGCATGGCGCTCATGCGGGACGTGAAGGCCATGGGAAGCATGCTGATCCTCACCGGCGGCGACCCGATGAAGCGGTCCGATCTCTTCCAGCTCCTCGGCTATGCCCGGGAGATCCACCTGCCGGTTTCCATCACCCCCAGCACCACCCCCACCCTCACCCGGGCCGATGTCGAGCGGTTCCGAGCCCTCGGCGTGGCGGCGATGGGCGTGAGCCTCGACGGACCGTCTCCCGAGGTGCACGACGCCTTCCGGGGCGTCAGCGGCACCTTCGGGCATTCCATGAATGCCCTGGGCTGGGCCAGGGAGAACCACCTCCCGGTCCAGGTCAACACGACCGTGACACGGGACACCCTCCCCCACCTGCCGGCGATGTACCGGCTCCTGCGGGACGAGGCCAGCCCGCCGGTGAAGCGCTGGAGTCTCTTTGTCGTCGTTCCGGTCGGCCGCGGGACCGAACTGGCCGCCCCCGGCGCGGAGGAGATCGAGCAACTGTTCGCTTGGGTCTACGAAACGGACGCCGACGCACCCTTCCACGTGAGCACGGTCGAGGCCCCGCACTATCGGCGCTACTGGATCCAGCGTCGACTTCATGAAGGCCTGCCGGAGGCCGAGCTGGTCCGGTTCGGGAAGCGAATGGGACTCGGGATCCGCGACGGGAACGGCGTCGTGTTCGTCTCCCATGTGGGTGACGTCTTCCCGGCCGGATTCCTGCCGCACCCACTGCTCGGCAACGTCCGGCGCCAGCCGCTCTCGACGATCTATCGTTCCTCGCCGAAGCTGCTGGCGCTTCGAGACATGGACCGCCTGTCGGGCCGATGCGGCCGATGCGAGTTCCGCTGGGCCTGCGGTGGTTCCCGAGCGCGGGCCTGGGCGGCGACCGGAGACCTCCTCGCATCCGATCCTCTGTGCGCGTACGAACCGGGTTCCCACTTCAGTCCACGGTCCCTGTGAGCCATCCTGTGAACCGGCCCGAACGACGCAACCACTACGAAGTGGTGTGCGGGAAGCTGCCGGGCACCCCGTCGCCCGGTCCTCGAGGTCACAGATGTCCGGGATGAGCCTCCACCCGTCCGCCGTCCTTCTACTAATAACCGGCCTCCTGGCGACGGCTCCCTCCGCGGGGGCGGCACAGGCCGCCTCCGATTCGTTGGCGGTGGCGGCCACCGTCGAGGCCTTTCACGAGGCGCTCGCGCGGGGAGACAGTGCCGGGGCCCTGGCGCTGCTGGCCTCGGACGCGATGATCCTCGAGGCGGGCACAATCGAGAACCGGGAGCAGTATCGCGCCCACCACCTCGCGGCCGATATCCAGTTTACCCGCGCACTGCCCGCCACGACCGGTCCGCTCCGCGTGGTCCTGATGCAGGATGTCGCGTGGGCCACATCCACCAGCAGCACGGTCGGTACGTACGAAGGTCGCCCGGTCGACAGCCAGGGCGCCGAGCTGATGGTGCTGAGCCGCACGGCAGGGCTGTGGCAGATCCGCGCCATCCACTGGTCATCACATGCCCGCCGGCCGCGATGATCCTGAGGGAACCAATTTATGG
>Ga0163144_10025590_pt1 | contig 11516 bp, 13 predicted proteins | sample OliLak19BULKMAT1_FD_123175 | JGI IMG/M metagenome (GOLD analysis project Ga0163144, IMG submission 123175) | Freshwater microbial mat bacterial communities from Lake Vanda, McMurdo Dry Valleys, Antarctica - Oligotrophic Lake LV.19.BULKMAT1 | ecosystem: Environmental > Aquatic > Freshwater >... | reverse complement strand
CCTGGCGCACGACAAAGGGTGCCAGGATCGGCGGAACCATCTGTCCGACTGGGACGCTGTCAGGAAATCTCAGACGGGCCAGCGCCCACAGCGCCACCGCGGCCAGCAGCGCCACCGTGAAGAGCAGCCGGGTCTCGCGCGCGACCCGTGGGCGACGCACCACCTCCGTGTTCACAGGTCCCATCATGTCCGAACGAGATCAGGACGTCGCGGGAAATGCCGCACGCATGGCGCGGCACTGCGGCATCGCGCCTACGCTCGGGCTGCTGGTGCGTCGGGCGGCGCGCAGTCCAGTGGTGAGCCAGAATACAGAAGACATGCAGCAGCAGCACTTCATCGACAACCACTGGCAGGCCGGGAGCAGCGGAGACACGATCCCGGCGGTGGACCCGAGCACGGGCGAAGCGTTCGGCACACTGGCCCGCGGCACTGGCGCGGACATCGCGCGGGCGGTGGCCTCGGCGCGCGCGGCCATCGGCGAGACCTTCGACGGCGGGTGGGGACGCCTGCCGGCGGCCCAGCGTGGACGTCTCATGGCGCGGTTGGCACTCGCCGTCACCGAGCGCGCCGAAGAGTTCGCGCAACTCGAAGCGCGCGACACCGGCAAGTCGCTCAAGACCGCGCGCGTCGACGCCGCGGCGCTCGCCCGCTACTTCGAGTACTACGGCGGCGCCTGCGACAAGCTGCACGGCGAGACGCTGCCCTACGAGCAAGGCTACACGGTGCTCACGATCCGCGAGCCGCACGGGGTCACCGGGCACATCATCCCGTGGAACTACCCGATGCAGATCTTCGGGCGCACGGTCGGCGCGTCACTCGCTGCCGGCAACGCGTGCGTCGTGAAGCCGGCCGAGGACGCCAGCCTGTCGATTCTGCGCCTCGCCGAGCTGGCCGCGGAGATCGGCTTCCCTGCCGGCACGCTCAACGTGGTCACCGGCTACGGCCACGAAGCCGGTGCAGCGCTCACCGCCCACCCGGGCATCGACCACATCTCGTTCACCGGCTCGACCGTGACCGGACGGCTCGTGGCCGAGGCGGCCGCGAAGCGGCACTGCCCCGTCACCCTCGAGCTCGGCGGCAAGTCACCGCAGCTCGTCTTCGACGACGCGGATCTCGACGCCGCGCTGCCCGTCGTCGTCAATGCCATCATCCAGAATGCCGGGCAGACCTGCTCGGCCGGCAGCCGCCTGCTGGTGCAGCGCGGCATCTACGAGCCGCTGCTCGAACGCCTGGCTGAGCGGTTCAGCGCGCTGCGCGCCGGCCCGCCCGCGCTCGAACTCGAGATGGGCCCGCTCGTGAACCAGACGCAGTACGACCTGGTGCAGGGCTTCATCCAGCAGGCCGAAGAGGCGGGCATTCCCGTGATGGCGCGCGGCACACTGCATCCTGACGCCGCCAGCGCCGGCTACTACCAGGCCGCGGTGCTGTTCCGCGACGTGCCCCACGAGAGCCCCCTGGCACAACGCGAGATCTTCGGACCGGTGCTGGCCGCGATGCCGTTCGACGATGAGGACGAGGCGATCCGCCTGGCCAACGGCACCGACTACGGCCTGGTGGCGGGCGTCTGGACGCGCGACGGGGCTCGTCAGTTCCGCGTGGCGAGAAAGCTGCGCTGCGGGCAGGTGTTCATCAACAACTACGGCGCGGGCGGTGGCGTGGAGCTGCCGTTCGGCGGCGTCAAGTCGAGCGGACACGGCCGTGAGAAGGGCTTCGAGGCGCTGCTGGGTTTCACCGTGCTCAAGACCATCGCCATCAAGCACGGCTGATCGTACGGTGTTCCGCAGGCCAACTCAAAGGAGATCGTGAATGTCTTCTGCCAACGACGCCACGGCGTTTGCCGCTCTTGCCGGCGCGGCCACCGCCACGCTGACCACCATCCTGCTGAAGAAAGGCCTGCGCAACGTCTGGATCCGCGGGGCCTTCCCCCTCGCCAGTGACGCAGCGCGGATTGTTGGCCGGGCGTTCACGCTGCGCTTCATCCCGGCGCGCGAAGATCTGGCGACGCCCGCCTCGTGGAACTCGCCCACGTCCACGCGTGCCGCGATCGAGCAGATGCCGGCCGGGTGCGTGGCCGTCGTGGACGCCAACGGCGTGACGGACGCCGGCTTCTGGGGTGACATCCTGTGCGCGCGCATGGCCCTGCGCGGCGTCGCCGCGCTCGTGAGCGACGGCGTGGTGCGCGATCTCGCCGGCGTGCTGGCGACCGGCTTGCCGGTGTGGGCGCGTGGCACCGCGGCTCCCCCGTCAGTCGCTGGACTGACCTTCGTCGACTGGCAGCAGCCGGTGGGCTGCGGCGGCGTGGCCGTCTTCCCCGACGACGTGATCGTGGCCGATGGCGACGGCGCCGTCGTGATCCCGGCCGCGCTGGTGGAGGACGTGGCCGCGCTGGCCGGCGAACAGGAGCGCCTCGAAGAGTGGATCATGAACGAGATCAAGGGCGGGGCCGCGCTGCCGGGGTTGTACCCTGCGAACGTCGAGAACCTGGCGCGCTATGAGGCCACGAAGCGGCGCACGAGCTAGACCTGCCTCCGAAGCCCCGCCGCCACGCAACCCCACCCTGCCCCGGTCGTCGCCACGGGTGCTCGCGGTCGGCCACTTCGAGCGCTGCCTTGGCGAGCAGCAGTCGGCCGACAACCGCGGCGGATGCACGGCCAACCGGAAGCTGCAGGAGGGCCTCATCACAGGTGGCTGGCCCGCCACGCCACGGTGCGGTGCAGCAGCACCTTTGCCCTGAGCCGAGGCCAGCGTCGCCGCGAACGTGTCGAGTTCCTTCGGGCCGCAGGGATTCTCCGGCGCTTCATCGAAGCCGATCTGCGCCATCTCTTCCGGCATGACGCAGGTTCACCACGGTCGTGACGCCCTTCGCCTCGAGGTCGCGCAGCGCCTTCTCTGTGGGCTGGCCGGCGATGAACAGGCCGTCGCCGACGCTCGCGAATGTGGCCTGGAAGAGCCCCGCGATCTCGCGACCGCAACCAGGGAACGGGACAGCATCGACATGTTCATACGTCCTCGAGGACGCCTCCAACGTTACCATCCCGGCATCTTCGCCTCGTCGAGTCCTACGACCTCGAATGCGGCCGAGCGCGTGGCACCCGCCTTCACCGGGCCGAGGCTCGACAGGTCTCTCACTCCAAGCTGAATGCAATCGACGCGATGTAGAGGATCAGCCCGAAGTGAAGCGCCACCAACGTCCAGAACACGGCAGGCTGCTCACTCCGCCTGATGGTCACGGGTGTCTCGCCGCGCGGGCCGCGGCTCTTGATCCGATACTCGCCGGCGCGAAGCGTGACCCAGAGAATCCAGGTGAAGAACGCCACCGGCAGGATGAGGAAGAACACGAGAGGATTCATGACCGCGTCCCGTCGTCGGCGTGACACCCTGCACGATGAATGTCGGCCATAGCCCCACCCCCTTGGGCGGATTATATAAGTGAACGGGAGCGCGGGATGGCCAGGTCCGGGACACGACGACGGCCGTGGCAGAATGCCCTGGAGCAGCGACGACACATGGCCAACCCTGCTGGCATCGTCATTCAATACGAGCTGATGACGCCCGACCCCGACACGGTCGCGCCGTTCTACGCGGGCGTGGCAGGATGGAGATTCCCGCCGCCGCAGCAGGGACACCGCCTGGCGACTTCGATTACCGCCGCATGACCGGTCGCACCGATGGCACACAGGCCGGCGGCGTGCTGAGACTTCCGGCAGACATGCAAGAGCACGGCGCACGGCCGCTCTGGATTGGCTACCTGCATACGCCGGCCGCGTCGCGATGGTCACCGGTCCTAGGCGTCTGTCATCGCCGCGGCGATCACTCTGGGGCCGGCGCTCGATGCGGGCCAGACCAGCGTGCCATCGCTGCAATATCGGTCACCCGAGGGCGTGGAATATCGCCCGCTTCTCGAGACGGACGCCGTCAAGAGCTCACGAGCCGCGCTCGAAGCCGATTCGAGAAACATCACTCGTATCATCGACCTCGGCGTTGCCCCGAGATCGAGCCGAACAACGCGCTGCTCCTGCGATGGCGCGGGCATCGATATCCTTCCGTGCGTGAATTCGATCCCGCGTTTGCCGACCTCACGCGCGGCGGCACCATCGACAGCGGGATCTACGGAATCTGGTACCACCTGGGTGTCGTGCAGTACCTGCACGGCGACTTTGCCGACGCGGTCGCATCGTTCGCCAAGGCCCAGCCGATCGCCCCGGATGCCGGCGAACTTGCGGGTTCCACGGACTGGTTGTGGATGTCGCTCATCCGGGCTGGGCGCGGCGCGGAAGCGAAGGCGATGCTCGATCGGCGGCCGGATTCGAAGCGGGTGACCAACGCGTACACGCGGCGCCTGCAGCTCTGTCGTGGCGAGATCGGTCCGGACGCCGTGCTCACACCGGCGGACACGGAAGACGTACAGGTCGCCACACTCGGCTTGCCGAGGGTTCGGCACATCGCGAGGATCTGCCCCTGGTGGTTGAAGACGTGCGTCACGACACGCAGAATCACGTCCGCGGGTCTGAGCACGCACGTCTCACCCGGATCCGAGATCATCTTCCGGTGCGTACTCAGCTCCGCGGCGCTGGCGCGCGCGAGATAGCCTCTGGTCGTCGCCGCCGTGTAGCGACGAAACGCGTCGATCGCGGCGAGGTGCGAGAGGTCGGGTAGCATCGCTTCCTGGTCGTATCTCCGAAGGACCCACCTGCTGTAAGCTTCGCGCCGGAGGACTTGATGCGCACTGCTTTCACTCGCACGATGGTCGCTGGCGCAATAGCGCTGGCGTGTTTCACGTCAACCGGTGCGGCGCAAGCGCCTGCCCCGGCCGCGCCCGCGACGCCCGCGCCCAGCGCCAACATCGTCGTCGACAACCCGACCTACCTGGTGATTCCCCTGGACATTGCCATTGACCGTCCCGCGGCCGAGGTGTGGAAGCGCGTCGGCAAGTACTGCGACATCGCCGAGTGGCTGCAGATTCCGGCGGGATGCAAGCTGCTGTCTGGCAGTGAAGGCGAGGTGGGCTCGGTGCGGTCGGTGGCGAACGAGGTGCTGGTCGGCAAGAGCGAGTTCTCCTACACCTACACCCAAACCGTGCGGGCCGGCCGGCCCTACAACCTCTATCACGGCACGATGGAAGTGCGGCCGGTCACCGCCAGGACGTCACGGCTGTATTACACGCTGATCTACGACAACTCGATGCTGCCGGATGAGGCCGCGCGTGACAAGGACAAGGCGTCGCGCACGGCGACGTTCACGCGCGCCATTCAGAACATCAAAACGCTGGCCGAAGGTGGCACGCTCCCACCGCGCTGACATCCGGACTCATCCAGTGGGCGGGGTGCTGGTCGTCGAGCTGACACAGTCGTCGGTCGAGCCTGAACCGGCGGACGACGCGACCCTGCCCGCGAGAGCCGCGGCGGCCGCACCGATAGACCACTCCAAAGAGCCCTCGATGTCGCATGTTCGCCGCACCACCCTGCTGATGATGCTCGGGATACTCGTGACGACCGCGCTGGCCGTCGCATGATTTCTGGCTCGTGCCTGACGCCTTTCGAGTGGCGGCTGACGGCGAGCTGGCACTCCGCGGGCACACGAGCAGCGCGTTTCCGACCAGCGAGTCGGCGGTCGCGCCCGACCGCGTGACGTCGGCGAGGATCGTGGGCGCGACCGATGAGGAAACCATCAGCGCGCTGTCGACACCGGACCGATCGCTCGTCTTAGGTCATCGCCCACGAACGGCGGATCAGAAGATTGTCGCCGCGTCGGCAGGGTGGCGCCATTTCAAGGACACCGCCGCGAGCTTCCGCAAGTACCTGGTGCTCGAAGGCGCTGCCGATGCGTTGGCGCGCTACGATCGGGCCGGCCAGTTGCCGACCGGGGCAATCGTTCGACGCTACGCGAAATACGCCAAGACGGCCGTCGAAGTGGGAGAAGAGCCGCGCGCGTATCAGCGCGAGGCCGGGCAGCCGCTCGAATTCGTCCCGCTGACGGACCCGAGTGATGTCCGCTCATCTTCCCAACGGCGATTTCGATTGTTGTTTCAGGGCCAGCCGTTGGCGGGGGCGCGCGTGCATGCCGGCATCGCACCGGCTCGTGGCAAGCCGGCGACGGCGGACCTCAACCTGACCACCTCCGACGAAAGGATCGCCAGCGTCCGCGTCGGCCCCACTGGCCTCTGGAACGTCCGCACCATCCACGTGCTGCCAGTGCCAGCAGGTGCTGACGCCGACTGGGATGTTCACTGGGCGACGTTCGTGTTCGCCGTCGAATAGCAGCGACGGCGTTACGGAATCTCGAGTTCCTTCCGGTCGCGAAGCTTGAACGGGAAGGTGATCGAGTGGACGGTGGCGTCGCCCTTCTTCTTGAACGTCAGCGTCGCCTCGTACTCGCCGGCGGCGGTGAAGATGTGCTGCGTCGCGACCACGCCCGGTTCGCGCGCCCCCATGCGACCGGTAGAGGGGCCAAACGATTTTCCGTTCCGCTTGACCGTCGCGATCATTTCCTCGATCCCGCCGAACGGCTGTTTGGTTTCTTTCGACACGACGCGCCACCGGAGACATTCCATTTCGCCGTTCAAGGCGGGTTCCGGTTCGGCGCCGAACACCACCTCGAGTCCGGCGACCTCTTTGCGTTCGTGGGCGCACGGCGCGTGGCGCGCACACCCACCTTGATGTCACTGGCAGCGCCTTGTGCGCCGCTGCTCGCGACCTCGAAATGTCACGGAAGAGGTGGCGGTCGCGCGGGAACTCGAATCGCTCGACCGCGACCGATTCGCACTCGGAGACTCGACGCAGTTCGTCGTGAACCTGCGCGAACTGGCGACGGCAGATGCCGCGCTGCGCGAGGCGCGAGCGCGCGCGGACTATCAGAAGGCGCCCGGCCCATCTCAGCACTCGTGTCGGCGTCGATGACCTGTGGAGGATTGAGCTCCGCCACCGCACATCGGGTCAAGGCCACGTGCCGCGTGGCACCGCTAGTCGGGGCTTATCGGGCCGCAGGTTCGCTGGAGCGCGCGGTCCAACTCGCGCCTCGTCTCAGCGCGTCTAGACGTGTCTCGAACCGGCTGTCGTCGCTGAGCTCGCGATCGATCTGCAACGTGGAGAGGACTCCCGAGACGTCGGCATTCGCTTCGACGATCCAGACCTGTCGTCCCGCATTTCGCGCATCGGTCAAGATGGTATTGACCGCCATGGCAGCAGACAGGTCCAGAAAGGGCACCTTCGAGAAGTCAAGCGCGATCGTGCTGGCGCCGCCTCGGGCTTGCTCGCGCACGTGATGACCGAGATCGGCAGCAGCGCCGAAGCTCAGTGGGCCGTCCGCGAAACTGAACCAGGTCACGTGCGCCCTCGCCATCTCGAACAGTCTCGACTCTTCAACCGTAAAGTCTCGCTCGGGCGCTTGCGCGCGAGCGGCGATCTGCACATCTGCCAGTTGCTTGACGAAGGCCACGGCGGCCAAGACGACGCCGACCAGCACGGCCGTGATCAGGTCGACGAACACCGTAAGCCCCAGCACGAGCGCCATGAGGACCAGGTCCCAACGCGGCCCCCGATGTGCCCGCCGGATGTATGTCCAGTCGATGATGTCGTAACCGACCTTCACCAGGATGCCGGCCAGGACCGCGTGGGGAATGCGCGAGGCCAGCGGTGCAAGCGCCACCACCACGGTGAGTAGCACGAGCGCATGTGTCATCCCTGCCAGCCGGGTCCTGGCCCCGGCTCTGATGTTGACCACCGTCCGCATCGTGGCTCCGGCACCAGGAATTGCGCCGAACAACCCCGCAAGTGCGTTGCCGACGCCTTGTCCGACGAGTTCCTGTCGCGGCACATGACGGGTCGCCGTCAAGTTGTCTGCAACCAAGGCCGTGATGAGCGTGTCGATGGACCCGAGTGCCGCAAAGACCACGGCAGCCTCGAGCACGACCATGAACGTGTCAGGCGACACGCTCGGGAGCACGAGGGTTGGCAGCCCCGCGGGAATGGCCCCGAGCAGCGGAGCACCGGTCAGCAGCCCACTGGCGAACGTGCCTATGACCAAGGCCGCCAGCGAGCCTGGGAGCACCCTACCCCAGCGTTTTGGCCAAATGAAGACAGTGCCGAGGGCGATCACCCCGACCGCCAGGGCGGGCCAGTTCGGGTTCGCGATGGCCCCGGGAATGGACGTCAGCGCAGGAATCGTTCCGCCGCCAGCGGGCTCGTGCCCGAAGAGCCGGGATACCTGCAACGAAATGATGACGGCTCCAATGCCACTCATGAAACCGGAGACGACGGGATACGGCACGAGCGTGATGTACTGGCCGAGGCCAGCGAGGCCCATCACCACCTGAAGCACGCCGCCGAGGAGAACCGCCGCGAACACCTGAGACGGATCTCCGTTCAACGCGGCAAAGATCCCAGCAAACACCACGACCATCGGGCCGGTCGGCCCTGAGGCCAGCGTCGGCGTGCCCCCGAAGAGTGCCGCGACGAAACCGAGGATGATGGCGCCCCAGAGTCCGGCCATCGGCCCCGCGCCCGATGCCTCCCCGAACGCCAGAGCGAGCGGCAGAGCGACCACGCCGGTCGTGAGCCCCGCCAAGAGATCCGAGCGCAGGTGTGTGAGGTCGAACCACGGACGCAGTACGTTGCTGGCAGACGGTGTGGTGCCCGGTTCAGACAAGCCTGTGCCCTCCTACGCCGCCCATTGTCGGCGAGTGGCTCCACTCGAACAAGAGCAACTTTGCATGGTCATCACATCGAGATCATCGATATATTGATGGCGTGTCGACTCTCAACTACCACCACCTGCTGTGCGCATGGACCGTTGTTCGTGAGGGCGGCGTGGCGCGTGCTGCGAAGGTGCTCTGCGTGACCCAGCCAACCGTGAGCAGCCACATTCACTCGCTCGAATCAGCACTGGGCGTGCCGGTGTTCCAACGTGTGGGCCGACGACTCGTGCCGACGGACGTGGGTCGCACCGTGTTCCAGTATGCCGACAGCGTGTTTTCTCTTGGACGCGAGCTGATGGACGCCGTCCGAACGCGTGCGGCCGGCGGCCCGTTGAGGCTGGTGGTGGGCATTGCGAACGCGATGAGCAAGCTCGTGACGTATCGCTTACTCGAGCCGGCCAGGCACTTGAAGACGCCGATTCATCTGGTGTGTCGCGAAGATCGCGTCGAGCGGCTGCTGTCGGCTCTCGCCGTTCATGAAGTGGACCTCGTGTTGTCCGACGTTCCGGTGCCACCGACGGTGAACGTCAAGGCATTCAGTCATCTTCTGGGCGAATCCAGCGTTACGGTGTTCGCGCATCCAACGCTGGCGCGGCGGCTCCGTAAGAATTTTCCCCACTCGATGGCTCAGGCCCCCTTGCTGCTGCCGAGCGAAGGCACCACGCTGCGGCGGCTCGTGACCGACTGGCTGCGACAGATGCGTATTGAGCCGATTATCGCAGGGGAATTCGACGACTTCGGCCTCGCCAAGGTATTCGGAGAGGGTGGCGCGGGAGCCCTGTTCGTGCCGTCGGTCATTGCTGACGAGGTTCGGCGGCGCTACCGCCTGGCCGCGGTAGCTGAGATTCCGGCCGTTCGCGAACGCTTTTATGCGATCTCCGGTGAACGCCGCATTCAGAACCCCGCCGTCACGGCGATCACAACGGCGGCGCGATCGAAATTGTTCGCCTGATCGGAAGCGCTGCTTGACCAATTTCGCGGCATTGAGGAGACGCTCAGTCTTGACCAGGACACTCGTATGCTGATGGCCCTCGCACTAGTGGCGCTCGGCCTTCTGCTGCTCGCGGTCGGCGGTGAGGTGCTGTTGCGGGGCGCGGTTGGACTGGCTGGCCGCCTCCGGCTCTCCCCTGCGGTGATCGGCCTGACGGTTGTGGCGGCGGGCACGTCGGTGCCAGAGCTGGCAGTCAGCGCCCTGGCGTCAATGGAAGGACAGACCGACCTCGCGGTCAGTAACGTGGTGGGGTCCAACATCTTCAACGTGCTCTTGATCGTGGGACTCTGCGCACTCGTGCGGCCGCTCACCATCGGCGGGAATACGGTCCGGCTGGAGTACCCCGTCATGGCGATCGTGACGCTGATGTGCTTGGCTTTGGCGCAGGACGGCGCGCTCAATCGGCTCGATGCGGTGTTGCTGCTGGTGGTCTACGTCTCGTTCACTGCCTACATGGTGACGCTGGTGCGCGGGCAGATGAATAGCGCCGAGAGGCAGGAGTTCAGTGCTGCCGCCGACAATCTTTCGACAAAGCCTGGGCTGCGAACGCTGCCGGTCCTGGTCGCCCTGGTGGGAGTGGGCATCGGTCTGTTGGCGGCGGGAGCACAGGCAACAGTCACGGGTGCCATTGCACTCGCCACCTGGTTCGGTCTGTCCGAACGCGTCATCGGCCTGACAATCGTCGCGGCCGGCACCAGTCTTCCGGAAGTGGTGACCTCGATCGTGTCCTTGGCTCGCGGGCGGGACGACGTGGCGCTCGGAAACGTGATCGGCTCGAATATCTTCAACATTCTCGGGATCCTCGGACTCAGCGCAGTGATCGTGCCACTCTCCGTACACCCGACGATCATCGCTTCGGACAACTGGTGGATGCTCGGTTCGACGCTCGCTCTGTTTCCGCTGATGGTCACCGGCCTGCGCATCAATCGGCTTGAAGGAGTGGCGCTGTTGAGCCTATACGTCGCCTACGTCGCGCGACTGCTTGGCGCTGTGTGAGTCGACGCTGGGCGACAACGATGTTGCGAGCCGCACCCGGACCCTGGCTTGTGCCAAACGGCACACCAGGATCGCCGCCGTTCCGGGCATACTAGCCACGGTGTAACTTTCCGCAAAGGGGCTCATCATGGCGGCACGTAAGGCGACGAAAAGCAATCGATCCGAAGCTGCGAAGGCGACCAGCGATGGGGTCGAGCAGAGCGTGGTGGCTCTGGCCGAGCAGGTGGGCGGATTCCTCGGGACTGTGCGGGCGAAGGCCGATGGGTGGCTCGATCGCGAGGCGCTCCTCAAAGAGGTGGGGCGCATTCGAGACGGCGCCACCGATCTGCTGGAGCAGGTGAATCGCGCGATTCCCTTGGCGCGAGCGGCCGCCGTGAAGTCGGCCGCAGCGGCGACGGCTCGCGCGAGCCGGGGCGCGGTGGATGCGCCGGGCAAGCGCCATCGCAAGCCCCCGCCGCAGGAACGGCTCGACAAGCGGATGGGCGAACCGACCGGCAAGAAGATGGGTCAGAAGAGCCCGAAGAACCGCATGCGCAGCGGGCGAGGCTGAGTACCTGCCGGGGACTACTTCTCGCGCGGGTTGTGCAGACCCTCGCCCGTCGCCGCGCGGGCATGCCAGTACGGTACTGCCTCCTGGCGGAACTCGTCCGAGGAGCGTCGCCCAGCACCTTGCCGATCGCCCTATCGGTGTGCCGCCTCGTTCCACGCGCGAATGACCGGCTCGCTCGGATCGTGGTCGTAGCTGAGAACGCTCAGCGATGGATTCGACTCACCACTCGGTCGGCCCGCATGCTGACCGCATCCAGCGTTTCCCCGCCGGGACAACCGTCCTGGAAT
>Ga0163144_10025588_pt1 | contig 11517 bp, 13 predicted proteins | sample OliLak19BULKMAT1_FD_123175 | JGI IMG/M metagenome (GOLD analysis project Ga0163144, IMG submission 123175) | Freshwater microbial mat bacterial communities from Lake Vanda, McMurdo Dry Valleys, Antarctica - Oligotrophic Lake LV.19.BULKMAT1 | ecosystem: Environmental > Aquatic > Freshwater >... | reverse complement strand
GGATAAGACGGCAGAATGTGGTTTGTTTATCCATAGTTTCCATCACTACATGCAGCAAAAGCACTGCCCACCTCGAGAGGGGTGACAGTCGAGGCGGATCCGTGGATATTAACGCTTCACTTCCAGGATGTAGCCTTGACTGTTGCCCCTCTCGCGAGTGGTGCAGGGCTTGATTCTCGACGCGGTCGTCAAATACTCGTTTCTGGATACCTGCCGCGAAACCCTTCTTCACAATTGGAGCATGTAGGCCATGATCCGGTTTTCTTGCGATTCATGCAAAGCGAACTACGAGGTGGACGATTCCTTGGCCAATCGCGCCGTGGACTGCGGCAACTGCCATCGGCCGAGGACGGTGCCCGACGCGCCGATGCCGACGCCCTCCAACCCGGGCGGCGGGTTCTGGCTCGATGAGGAAGAACGCACCGCGCGCCGAAACTACAATCGCCCCCGGCCCTCCCCTGCTCCCGACGACGGCCAAGCCCCGGACGGAAGCGTGCCGAGCTGGGTGTGGTACGTCGTCATCATTATTGTCATCAACATTTTCCTCATTCCCCTAACCGGCAGTGCGCTCGTGCCGCGCTGAGAATCGCTTTCAATCCATAGACAAGAGATCCCCCCATGATTCAGTTTTCCTGTCCAAAATGCAGCGCGGTCTACGAGGTCGCCGACGAGTTGGCCGGGCGCAGCGTCGACTGCGGCAATTGCCGTCGGCCGATGACAGTTCCCGAGAAAGCAATCAAGAAGCGTGAGTACGTCGCACCCGCACCCGCTCCGCCGCAACGCACGATTCGCTTTTCTTGCCCCAAGTGCGACGCCGCCTACGAGGTGGCCGCCGAGTTGGCCGGGCGAAATGTCGACTGCGGAAATTGCCGCCGACCCATGTCGGTGCCGTTTCCCTCCGACGAATCATTCGAGGACGCCGATGAATCGAGCGGCTCGCGCTTCCGGCCCCGCTCCAGTAGGGAACGCGACATTCGCCTGCCGCAGTATCAGCAATCGATACTGTCCGAAACGGATCTCACCTCCGGCGAGATCTTGATGTGCATTTTTTGCGCGGGGATCGGCTGTTTTGTCGGGCTCTACCTGACCCTGAAGGGCTCGCCCAAAGGGGGCAAAATGATGGGCTTGTCCATTTTATTCATCGTAATCTGGAACTTCCTTTATTTCGTGCTTACGTCGCTGGCGCGCTAATCTTCATGAACGTACCCGCACCGTCGCCGCAATTCCGAAGCCGCCATTGGCAAATGTTGGGGCTGGCCCTTGTGCTGCCCCCGCTTTGCTTACTGCTCGAGGTTCGTTCGGACGAGCGCGTCGGCTTGCCCGGTCCTGCCGCGCTGCGGTTGCCGCCTTTGTGTCTTCCGCGCGAGTGGTTCGGCATCACTTGCCCCGGCTGCGGATTGACGCGCAGCTTTATCCATCTCGCGCACGGCGATTGGGACGCCTCCGTTCAAGCCCACCCGGTCGGCTGGGTGCTCGCCGCCGCGCTCTTTCTGCAAATCCCCTATCGCATTCGCGAGCTGTGCCGGCCCGACCAACCATTGCTCTCGCCTTTGGCAACCCGCTTCGTCACCCACGCCCTCATCGCCGTGCTGGTCATCGCATGGTCGCTCCGCCTGCTCGCGCGGAGCGGCGCTCCTTACTGACCGGTTGCGATTCCCTCGAATCCGTCCCTGGTTTCTCCGCCGTCTTCCTCTTGCCCCATGCCTGCCTTCCGGGCAAAATCTCTCTCGACTCCCATCATCACCAGCCCCGCGAAAGGCGTCCGATGTCCACGCTGACCTGTCCCGCTTGCCATGCGATCATCAACGCGGAGGGACGGCAAGCCGACGAAGTTCTCGTGTGCCTGCAATGCGGGTCGCGCCTGCCCCCGCCGGCGGAATCCGTTGCAGTCGAGGAGGACGCGGACACTCCCCTGCCGGTCGGCGAAGCCGTGGAGTCAGAACCCGAAACGGCCGGCAACGATACGCCGACCACGAACGAGCCTTCCGGCCAACCGCTGGAGTTGCCGAAAGGGGAAAACGCCCGTCCCTCTGAACCGTTCGAGATGTTGCCGATGTCACCGGCGCCGGTGTCCGCGTCTCCGCTTCCCGCCGGTAGAAAGTCCTACCCGCCCCCGCCGCCTCCACCCCCCGTTGCGCCGCCGCCATTCTTTCCGCCGGCCGCGCCTGCCGTGAAACCGCGGCCTGCCACGCCGCCGCCGTTCGTTCCCACAACAAAGCCCCAGCCGTCTAACATTCCCAGAGCGAATCCTGTGAAAAACTATCGTATTGTCGAAGCCGATACCGCCCCAAACCTGCAAAACCTCGTCCTCGACGCCCTCGACCGCGGCTGGCAACCCCAGGGCGGCATCGCCGTCGGCTACTCCAGCACGAGCGGGAAATGGTGGTATTATCAGGCGATGATTCGGGTGGAGTGAAATCAAAGCGCAAGTATAACAGGAAACGGGTGCGATTGTATGGATGGTCGGCGCTGACCGAGAGCTTGCCCTTAATCCAGATTGATTCCCACGCCGGTCGCAATTTTTCGAGCCAGGGAATGGAAGTCATTGTGACAATCGCGGACCGCCGAGACATGGGCCCCGATGGCGCCATCGGCCGGTTTGAGATAAAGCATCGGCTTGCGGGCCTCCATGGCCAAGGGCATCAGCGAACGGTAGTGCTTGAGCATGGCAAGGCAATGTGGATCGTCGGCGGCAGCCGGCGGATTCCTGATGTCGACTTCGTCCAGGACCGCTTTTCGATACGTTTCGGGAATCCTCCGGATCCACCGTTGGTATGCTTTGACAGGTCGAGATTCGCGCACCGCATGTTGGAGTACCACATAACCGATGGGCTTTATCTCGCCCGCCGGCAGCGAAAGTCTTGGGTCCGGCGCTTCCGCGAGTCGCTTTTTCCAGTCGCCGCGCCATTTCCGCAACGTCGGGCCGAGGTTATTGAGACCTTGCAAGGAAAAAAGGTCCGGCGCAAGAGGAATCACAACGTAGTTGGCCGCAATTAATGCGGCTCGGTTGATCGCTCCCAGGTTCGGGCCCACATCCAAGAGGGCGATTTCCGCGTTCGCCTTTTCGGCGGCGCTTTCAATGACGCGCCAAAACGCGGAGATAACGCGAAAGGCCCGCGGCTTCGCATCAAGGCAATCCGCCCATTGGCTGCTCAGCTCATCTTCCGACCGAGACAAAGACAAATCCCCGGCAACCAATCCCAGCCGTCCGGTTATTTCCTCCACATGGGGGACCGCGACATCGCCGGTTCCTTCCAACAATGGTTCGATGGCGTTGTAGACGGTCTCGCCGCCGTCGTGATCCCAGAGCGATTCCATCCGATCTTCATCCACGAACATCGAGGAAAGATTGGCCTGTGGGTCCAAGTCGATGGCGACGACGGAGATTCCCCTTTCGGCGAACATGTACGCAAGGTGATAAACGAGCGATGTCTTGCCAACCCCTCCCTTATTGTTGAAAAAGGCAATGGTCTTCATGGTCGTACCCTCAGGGTGACACCGAAAAAGGTATCCCCGAATTCGAACGCCGCCGGCGGTGAACCGTTGTCCGACAGTGCCGCTTGGGCGCGCTCGACGCCGCGACCGAACCGATTGACAAAGCCCAACACCTTCATGGCTTCGGCAATGACCGGATTTCGGTAACTGGTTTGGCGCGGAAAGTTCGCCGCCGTCGCAAGACCATAGAGCGGCCCGGGACTGGTGATTTCGATCCGGTCGCTGAAATGCAAGATGCGGATGCAACTGGGCTGGTCGTAGGCCCGATGCATGACGGCGTTCATCAACAATTCGCGTAACGCAATCGGCGGGTAATCGTAAACCATTTTCTCACGAAGTGTGGACATTTCAATGGGCCGACCGACGGGGAGCGATTTTACGAACCCATCAAGTTCCCGCAAGACCGACAGCAGGTCGCCGCTAAACTGCTTATCCGCGGCGATGTCCGCGCCTTGGTTGATCCCGTCGTAGCGCACGTACTGTAAATAGGCGTGTGTCTCGTAATAGAGAGGGTTCTTTCCAAGCAACAACATTCCCGCATGCGTTGGGCAGTTTTTGCCGAGGTCGAAAAAACGCAGGGTCGCAAGCTGCACCTCGATCAGTCGAGCATTCTCGGCGATTACTTCCGCGTCAACGGCCAACGGTCGGTAGCCGGTCGTGAAAAGATCTAAGGCAAAGTCTGCGAGCGTGCTCCCAATGCAGGGTTGGGCGTCGTAAGTAAGATGCGCGGCGGTTCGGCGTTCCGCGAGTATTCTTTCTTCGGTTTCGTTTGCGATCCCCTTCCGAAATAGTTCCTTCTCATCGATCATTTTTCGTTCTCGACACGGGAGCTTGCAGCGATGAGTCCTTGATATTGTAGACGAGAGCGGTTGCCCGCCGATCTTGTTTCTCGCTGCGAGAACGATCCGCCGCTCTATCCTTTACTAAACACCCCGCGCCTTCCCAATATGAAAATCCGCCACCCGTTGGCTACGAACCGGCCGGACTACGCCGTCACGACGATTGGAATTGAGCTAGTATTGTAAGAGAGGTCCGCCGCGGCACGCAAGGAAAAGGTCAGACCCCGCGCAAACCCGGCGCGCCGTCCCTCGCGCGGTCCACCGCGACGGGATGGGCTCCCTTGCCGCTCCATTGCGGAACGCGCCCGTGAATCCTACAATTACTTTTCATAAAAAGAGCTTCCCAGGAATGATCCGGGAAAAGGAGTGAAGCCTGTGCAAATCAAGATTTCGGCCCGCCATGGCCATTTGAGCGAAGCCAGCCAGCAGCATATTCGAGACAAAGCGCAAAAACTGCTGCACTTTTTCGATCGCATTATGATGATCGAAGTCCTGGTCGACCTCAAGGAGGAAGATAAGCAGGTCGAGTTCCTCGTGTCCGCCGAGCATAAGCACGATTTCGTCGCCCACGAGCGGAATTCGGACATCCTGGCCGCGGTCGACCTCGCCCTGGATAAGCTCGAACGACAGATTCTCCGTTACAAGGAAAAACTGATCGACCGGCGGCGGACGCCCTCGGTCGGCGAGATCGCGGGCAGCGCCGAAGCCGACGAGTAATACGCGAGTACGCAGAGCAAGCTGCCAGCTTGCTCCAACGCCGCTTCCTCCAACGCAAACGGCGCGTATCCGCAATGGGTCCAGGACGCCCGGCCCTCCAACCGTTCATGACGTGTTCGTTAGGGAGTTTTCGTTCCGAGGGCTAGGGAATGCCCCTCTTTGGGAGTGCTCAGGTCATGCGTATGTCGGATTTCGTGGTGCGTGAGTCGATCTCGCCCGAGTTGACCGCCGCCACCAAGGAAGGCGTCATTCGGGAAATGGTGGAAAACCTCCGCGTCGCCGGTTACTTCAAGGGCGGCGAGCAGGACGATATCGTCAAGGCGATTCTCAAACGGGAACAACTCGGCTCCACCGGCATCGGCCGCGGCGTCGCCATCCCGCACACCAAGCACGCCAGCGTCGACCGCTTGATCGGCACCATCGGCATCTCGCGCACCGGCGTCTCCTTCGAGAGCCTGGATGGGGAACCGGTCAACGTTTTCGTTCTGCTCGTATCGCCGCAAGATCGGCCCAGCGATCATCTGCGCGCTCTGGAAAACGTCTCCCGCTGTCTCCGCGACGACACGTTCGTAAAGTCCTTGCGGCACGCGACGACTCGCGAGGCCATCTGGACGTTGCTCGACGACCAAAGCTGAACCGAGGCGTCGGCGTTTCGCCGTTCGTCTCGTCGGCGGATTCCATCCCCGTTTCCCTAGGCAAACCCGAGCCAGCCCCAGTCATGAGCGGCGAACCCATCCGCTACACCCTGACCATCGCCAACCCGCAGGGGCTCCACATGCGCCCCATCGCGGCCCTCGTGGAGGCTGCCTCGCGCTTTCAAAGCAGCGTCACCATTCTCAAGGACGGTCAACCCCCCGCCAACGGCAAGAGCGTCATGAGCCTTTTGGGTCTCGCCGCCGAAAAGGGCACGCAGATCACGTTTGAAATCCATGGCCCGGACGCGGGCGATGCGCTGAAGGCGGTGGTTGACGCGATTGAGCGGACTTGCGAGGAATAGGCACTGCGATCGAAGAGGCTACTTCCGCGACAAGGAAATGCCAAACTCTCGCTCAAATACCTTGCGCCCATTTTCCAAGGCATTGATTGCCGTGGGGCGTGCGGAGGACCGATCTCCGTTGCGCTCAGCGGATTGTTCTCGACCGTTTGCGTCTACGACGCCGGATTCGTCGAGTGCTTGAACTATCCGCACCATGCAGTCCTCGCAGGCGGCGAGATGGGATTTCTCCTCGTCATTCAGAGAAACATATGTCGTCAACTTCTGAACTACGTTAATACAAAGTTGGTCTTTTTCACGCGTCACCATTGCTGAATTCTCCCCGTTGTTTCGCTCGAAAGGTTAAGGGGCGACTCGAAGAGCGGTTCCAAATTTCTGCAGGGCGTGAATCCATTCGCGGACGGCTCGGCCAAAGAATTCTCGCATTTTCGTTCGCAATTCGGTCGTGTCGGCAGGATACGCTTCCGAATATAGTAAACGAACAAGAACAGGCTTGGGAGCGATTCGGGTGTCATGTTGGCCCTGTAGGCAGAAGCCGCTCCAAAGTAATCCTCCGGTGACCTCCTCCGCCTCCTGCGAGGATACCCACTCGGTCAGGACGCAACGAAACGAAGCATTAAACAGCCACTCCTCGGCGATTGTCTGCGCGTCATCGATTAAGTCGTGCGGGAAAGTGTGGGTTGGCATTTTTTGAGCGCTGAACCACTTGTCGTTCCAGATAGCCATTTTCCGACTCCGGACCCTACACCGGTCACCCTAAACTTCAAAATAGCAAGGCTTTGCTTGTAGGTCAAGGCAGGCACCCACGCTCGGACTTAGCGGGTCGTGACATTCAGACGAGTGTTACTCGGCATTGTTACAAGAGATGCTCCGACCATAAGGAATCCCAGGCCATCGACCCCCGGGGACACAAGCGCGTCCAATCCCTCCTAGGAAAACTCGCCCCCCATGAATAAGATAAGGGGAACATTCGCCAAGTCCTCGCGATCACGCAGCGAACGGCCATTGCAACGTACATGGAAATAAAACGCGGAATCCCTGTTTCTCCCGGCGTCGCCATTGGGCCGGCGCTCGTCCTCGATACCGAGGGCTACCGCATTCCCCAGCGTTACGTCGAGAAAAAGAAGCGCCGCGACGAAATCGCCCGCCTGAAAAAAGCCATCGTCGCTTCCGCGGCCGAGATCCGCTCCAATCAAGAAGCGGCCGCCCAAAAGATGGGCAAGAAATACGGCGCCATCTTCGCCGCCCACGCCCTTCTTTTGGAAGACCCCGAACTGATCCAAGAAATCGAGCGCCACATCCGCGAGCAGGAGTTCGCCGCCGAGTATGCCGTCAGCCGTGTGATGCGTCGGCAGGTGAAGACGCTGGAAAGTCTGCCCGGCCACTTCGCCAGCCGATCGGCCGACCTTTTCGATATTGAGAAGATCGTCCTGAAGCATTTACTGGGCAGCCGTGGCGAGCCGTTGAATCGCCTGACGACGCCGGTCATCGTGCTCGCTCAGGATCTGACGCCCAGTGAAACCGCCTCGCTGGATCCCAAGAAGACCATCGCCTTCGCCACCGAGGCGGGCGGCCGCGCCAGCCACACCGCGATCATGGCGGGCGTTCTGGAAATCCCCGCCGTCGTCGGCCTGGGCAGGTTTCTGACCGATGTCTCCGGCGGCGACGAGGTCATCGTCGACGGCAATCGCGGCGTCCTCATTCTCAATCCGGACGACGAAACCCGGCAACATTATGAGGAAGCGCGGCTGCGCTTCGGCACCTTCGCCAGCCGTCTGAACGAACTGCGCGACCTCCCCGCCGAAACCCGGGACGGGTCCGTCGTCAAGCTCATGGGCAACATCGAGTTTCCCCAGGAAGCCGAACACTGCTTGGAACGCGGTGCCGACGGCGTAGGACTTTATCGCACCGAATTCCTTTACCTTAACAAATCCACCGATCCCACCGAGGACGACCATTTCGAGGCCTACCGTCATGTGGCCCGCGCCATGGTCGGCAAGCCGATCATCATCCGCACGCTCGATCTCGGCGCCGATAAGTTCTCCTCGCAGGTGGAAAACGTCGCCCACGAACGCAATCCTTTCCTTGGTTTGCGCAGCGTCCGACTGTGTTTGCGCAATTTGACCTTGTTCAAAACGCAAATGCGTGCCATTCTAAGGGCAAGTGCCCACGGGGACGTCCGCATAATGTTCCCCATGGTCAGCACGCTGTTGGAATTGCGCCAGTGCAAGATGATCCTCGCCGAAGTGAAGGAGGATTTGGAAGACGAGGGCATCGCATTTAATAAGAAACTTCCCGTCGGCACCATGATTGAGGTTCCCTCCGCGGCGATCATGGCCGAGGAAATGGCTCGCGAAGTGAATTTCTTTTCCATCGGCACCAACGACCTGATTCAATATACTCTAGCTGCGGATAGAACGAACGAGGCGGTCGCCTCCCTGTACAGCCCAGGGGATCCCGCGGTCCTGCGATTGATCGACAAGGTCGTCAAGGCCGCGCTCAAACAACCTGTCGATGTCAGTGTTTGCGGAGAAATGAGTGGCGAACCGATCTACACCATGCTATTATTAGGTTTAGGTCTGCGCCAGCTGAGCGTGACCCCCCAGAACATACCGGAAATCAAAAAGGTCATCCGGTCGGTTCACATTGATGAAGCCAAAAACGTCGCGCGCGAAGCCATGCGGCTGGAAACCGCTCGCGATGTCAACAATTACCTGCGGGAACAAACCCGCCGAATCCTACCTGAGGTGATGAGCTGAGGTTAGGGAATAAACAAGTTGGGTGTCTTTACCGCCTGCCTCCCCTTTCCCCACCGCCGGCCAGGATTCCGTAACCACGGAATGGGAGCCTTTTTCGCCGTGCCCCGACCAGGGACGCCGAAGCCCGACTCCCCAGCCCCCCGCGATCCAGCGGGGTGAATTAGGCCAATGGCGTCCGAGCCAAACACGCTTGCCCCCACTCCCCCGGAGCGTTTCAAGTATCGCCTCCGCTTTGAAAAAGGCGGCGACCTGCGCCTCGTCAGCCATCACGACCTGATGCACTGCTGCGAGCGCCTCTTTCGCCGCGCCGAAATTCCCGTCGCCTTGACCCAGGGCTTCCATCCCTCGCCCCGCATGGTCTTCGCCCTGAGCCTTTCCCTCGGCGTCTTGGGATCCAACGAAGTCCTCGAACTCGAACTCACTCGCGAAATCCCAGACGACGACGTTCTTAACCGACTTCGCGCGACCGCTCCGCCGGGCCTGATGTTTCACAATATCCGCCGCGTGCCGCTGCGTGCCACCGCGCAGGTCCGGCGTTCCTTTTATCGAATTCCCATCGTCGCGACGCACACTCCGGGGGTCGAGGCCGCTCCGCTCGCCGACGCGCACAATGCCGATCTGGAGCGCCGTTGCGAGGAAGTCTTGGCACGGGACCATCTATGGATGCAGCGCACCAAGCCTTACCGTCGCTCCGTCGATATCCGCCCCTTCCTCGAAAGCATCTCTCGGGTCGCTGACGCTTCCGATGCGCCGGCCTTGCTGCAATTCACACTCTGGATGACTCCGTTCGGCACCGCCAAGCCCGACGAAGTCCTGCAACTGCTCACTATGGATCACCTGCCCGACCATGGCGCGATCCTGGAGCGCTACGATCTCGAACTTCTTGACGAGGTAGGCCCGGACGCTCCGCCGCCTCCCCTCGTCGATCCCAAGGCCATTATCTCGACCACCATGGACGACATCGCGGTCCCTCCCAGGGCCTCGCCGCCCGAGGAAAAACCTTCCTCGCGCCCGACCAGCCTCATCGAAGGCCCGATGTCTTTCGAAACATGAAAAAGCACAAGGATTCCGCGAAAGGAAAACTATGAAAAAGGAAATGCTCATCAACGTCCTCCAACCGGAGGAAATCCGCATCGCCATTTTGGAAAACGGCGTGCTCGAAGAACTTTACGTCGAACGTACCAGCCATGAGAGCTACGTCGGCAACATCTATAAAGGCCGCATCGTCAATATCGAGCCCAGCATCCAGGCCGCCTTCGTCGATTTCGGCGTGGGCCGCAATGGGTTTCTCCACGTTTCCGATGTTGAACCCGCTTACTACGGCCATCTCGAACAGGGTCGCGATCCGACCAACCGTCGTGACCGAGGCCGGGGCGAGAACGACCGCGGCGACCGGGGCGGCCGCGGCGATCGCAACGACCGGGGCGATCGTGGAGACCGAGGCGGACGAGGCCGAGGCGCTCCGCGCGGCCGGCAACAATCCCGCCAACCCTACGACGACGCCAACACCCGCGACGTCGAATTTTTCGACGACGACATTGAGGAAGGCATCCTCGACGCCCATCTCTCTCCCGAGGAGCTTCTCGAACCGGACGCCGAGGAAGTCCGCGAGCACACGCCGTTCGGCTCTCTCGACGAGGATCCCGACGTCGAGGAAATCCTCCCGGGAGCCGAAGAGGCGATGGAGGAAGAATGGCCCACCGAACATACTCGGGACGAGTTGGGCACGGAGCCGGCGTCCGGCTTGCATCCCGCCGACGCCATCATGCCGGGCCATCTTTCGACGGAAACTCTTTTCGAAGAACGACGGCATCATCGCCACGAACAGGATGAACCGCGCCAAGCCGAAGCGTCGCGCGATCCGTTTCTCGATGACGACCTAAAGGGCGAGGACGTACCGGCGGAAGCGTCGTCGAAAGTCAAGAATCCCCGTGTCGAGGAAACGATCGATCCGCCGGCTCCCGTCGAGGAAGAGGCGCCGGTCGAACCCGTCGTCGCCGAGGCGGCGCCTGCCGAAGAGGAACCGCGCCGCCGCGGCCGACGCAAGGCAGCCACTTCGACGACAACCACCACAGGCACGCGCAGCCGATCGCGCAAGACCAAGGCCGTCAAGGAAGCCGAGGCCGCCGAGGAGGCTCGCAAGGCTGCACTCGCCGCGGAGGCCGAGTCCGCTTCCGACGCCGCCGGCCAAGAAGCCTCGTCTTCGGATAATCCTCAGGACGATCGCCCTTTGCCCATGGGTTCCGCCGAACATCGCACGGGCGACGACCGGCAAAGCCTTTTCAACGACGAGGATCTGAGTTTCTCGATGGCGCGCCCTTCGGAAACGCCCGCACCCCGCCGCGAAGAACCTCTCTATGAAGAACCACGCCACGAAGAATCGCGACGCGAGGAGTTCCGTCGCGAAGAACCGCGCCGAGAGGAACCACGTCGCGAAGAGCCGCGCCGCGACGTTGAGTCCGAACTTTCCTTCGACCGCGAGCCGCAACGCGATTCCTTCCAACAACCGGAAGCATTCGACGATCACGATCACGATCTCGACGCGTTCGTCGAAGGCGGCGCCGGCGGTTCGGATCTCGACGAAGTTTCCGAACGCGATTTCGGCGCCCCGCCGCCTCCCCCACGCGACGACTCCGGTTCCGAGCGCGACAACTCTTTCCGTCCGGCGGGCGACTTGGACGCGCGCGGTCCGGCCAGGCGCGACGATGGCCGC
>Ga0163144_10025586_pt1 | contig 11517 bp, 10 predicted proteins | sample OliLak19BULKMAT1_FD_123175 | JGI IMG/M metagenome (GOLD analysis project Ga0163144, IMG submission 123175) | Freshwater microbial mat bacterial communities from Lake Vanda, McMurdo Dry Valleys, Antarctica - Oligotrophic Lake LV.19.BULKMAT1 | ecosystem: Environmental > Aquatic > Freshwater >... | reverse complement strand
TGTGGCAACCGGCACCGACTCAGGCGTCGCCTTTCCCGGTGAGAATTGTTCACAGTTCTGCGCCGTGCAGAAGTCCAACAGTATGGCCTGCTCGAACGCACTTTGCTGATGCAAACGGGGGGGACTGACAATGACGGTGCGCTCGGCAACTGTAATAGCCAGTTCTTGCTCCCCGCCAATCATCAGTCGCACCGGCAAGCCCATCTCTATATCCGTCAGTAAAAAGGGCATCTGGCGGGCATAGTAATCCACCATAGCCGACCAACCGCGAAGGTTCGCATTATGGCCAGTGGTCCTGGCTTCTGCGCGCGCCAGTTGCGCTTCCGCAATATACGCTTCTGTCAAATTAGTTAATGCAATGGCAGCGAACTCACCGCGTAGTTCAGGTGAGGCGGTTTGCAAATAATGTACTGTCCGCTGGAACCGGGTCTGGCTCTCGTCCTGAGCCACGGACAATTGCGTCGCACTCAGAAGACACGTTGTAGTCGCGCACAGCAAGAGCCACGACCTCCAGGAGGCTATCAGGCTAATTTGCATACTACACGCTACCGGATGACATGCAGGATTTCTCGCCAGTGATAGTCGGGAATTAAGGCCATTATATGCGCATAACCGCGATAGATAGCGTTTATAAACAATAACTTAAAAATGTAACGGTGCTTGCCCAACTCCGTTGGCACGCGTTCAGCCCTTCTGCCATGTATCTCACATCTACATGCGTCCCGCTTCACTAAAGATCGCAATAATGCTAGGTTAATTACTCGGACAACGACACAGATAAAGGATTTTTATGAGCCAAGCGGTGACCAGCCAACCGGGCGATACGGCCATGGCAGCCAGCCAGTATCTGCTCTCGCCACAACAGATCCATTTTTTTGAGACCTTCGGCTTCCTCAAGATTTCCGGCCTTTTCGCTCACGACATCAATGAAATCATAGGTGGATTTGAAGATCTTTTCGGTAATCAGGACCAGCCTGTATGGGAAACCAAGGTGGCCTTGCACGGGGATGCACGACGCGTCATCATTCCAGGATTCATCGAACAGTCACCTCGATTAGCCCCGCTGCAGCATGACCCCAGGATTGTTGGAATTGTCCAGAGCCTCGTCGGTCGCGAGTACAGTTGGGCGAGCAGCGACGGTAATCTCTTTTACTGCGAGAGCTATTGGCACCCGGATGACTATGCAGCACCGCTGCATCACTACCACGTAAAGCTCTCCTTCTATCTGGACGACCTCACAGGAGAGAGCGGCGCAATACGCATCATTCCAGGGAGTCACTTTCACCAGCAGACCTATGCCAGGACCTTGCTGAGAGCGGTTAAAGATCCAGCCAATGTTAGCGATATTTTCGGAATTACTGGTGGAGAAATTCCGTCTGTCACGGTCGAAAGTACTCCCGGTGATCTCATCATCTGGAATTTTCGCACCATCCACGGCAGCTACAACGGTGGTGAGCGACGCCGCCTGTTCTCGATGAATTTTGGTGAAGCCGTTGCTGGCACCCACGATGCGAATCAGTTACCGAATAAGCCTATCCCGGTAAGGGCTGCGCTCAACTGAACCGGAGCGCCTTTCCGCCCGCGCTCCTGCGCGCCCTCAAAACACTGATCGTCAGGTCTTGTCGCCTGAGGGGCACCAGAAATCCAGGGCGCCATTGATTACTTTCGCAGGCCCGCTCGATCTATGCCGTTCACATATCCCAATTTCTATCAACTCAAGAAGGCCCTGATGTATCCCCGTAAGGTATACATGCGCCACAAGGAAAACCTGGAGCCGGGATTTATGCGCAGTGCGATGGAACTGCACTACTATCGTCCTGCCTTCTATAAATGGCTTCGTGCAATAAGCGCCAACAGTCGCTTATTGCACGAAGTGGATATCGACTCTGACAGCATAGTTCTGGATGCCGGAGCTTATACTGGCGAATGGGCGCAGGAAATTATGGACCGGTACAGCCCCACCATACACGCCTTCGAACCCGACCCCCGAAACTATAAAAAACTGGAAAAAAGGACGCAGGCCAATTCTCGCCTCATCCCCTATAAGTTTGGTCTTGGCGATAAAAATGAAACTGTTCGTATGACATTGGAACACCTGGGGTCATCAGTATTTTCCGGTCCCACCGGTAAAAAAGGCGTGCCTTGGGCGGAAGTCGAGATAAGAGATATAGCTGATACCTGGAATGCATTAGCACTGAATCGCGTGGAATTCATGAAAATCAATATCGAGGGGGCCGAATTCCCACTTCTCGAGCGAATGATAGCGACCAATCTAGTGGCAAAAGTGGATTGCTTTATGATCCAGTTCCACGAATGGCATCCCGGCGCCTATCGCAGACGAAGAAATATCCGAAAGGCCATGAGCAAAACCCACAATCTGGTGTGGGATTACCACTTTGTGTGGGAAAAATGGGTACTGAAATAGTTTCGCACCCCGTCCACTATATTCGAACCCATTTCTCCCAGATAAAATGATATTCCCATTCTAAACGATGTGTTTTCGAAAGCTCTTCACGAATTCGCCGGCGCTTCGCGTACGCGCCGGGGTGCCATTCGTGGAACTGGATCATAAAGCAATTCACCTTATTCAATAGATCAGTTCTAATCATTTTATCCAGGAGCGGAAACTCAGCCCCCTCGATATTGATTTTCATGAGGTCAACTTGTCCAAGCTTCAGGTCTTTCCAGATTCTGTCGATTGCAGCAATATCAACCTTTATGCGCGGGATATGCGAGTTACTGCTACGATCATCACACATGGACGATCCAAGCCCATTCAACGTAAAATCCACGGTTAAATCCTCGTCACCCAGACCGTAAGGCAAGGGTTGGAGTTTGGGGTTATTGACGGCTTTCAGCTGCAATAACTCGAACGACCCGGGATTGGGTTCGAATGCATAGATCACGGGGTCGTAGCGCTCTACCATGTGCTGCGCCCAATTCCCCGTAAACGCCCCAACATCGATAACCACACTGTCGGAATCAATGTCTGCATCGTGCAGGATGTGCTTATTGTAAATTGTCGCGCCGATAAAGTGCAAAATCGCGGGACGGTAGTAGTGAAGCTCCAGCATCGCCTTCATGGGCTCACTACTTTTCCTGAATTTCCAGCGCATCAACAGGGTGCGTGGCCACAACAACGCCTTCTTTAACTCGTAACTACTGGTAAGTATGCTTTTCATATTATTTTTCAGAGAGTGTGACAAACGTTATTGTTGCCTTTGCACGCAGTGGTAGTATACCGAATTACTCAAGTCGAACAGAGAGAAAAAATGCCATCGACTCGGTCATCGATCCTTGATGATAAGTATTCGAAAGCAATACTTCTGCTTGCAATACTTTTTTTCTCGTGGCTCCTGAGTGTAAAAACCTTCATTATTGAATGGGCCCGTCCTGCCGAGGAAACGCAATCCTCGACCAAGCCCAACATACTGTTTATTGTCGTCGACGACCTCGGCTACGATGATACATCGGCGATCAATACCGGTGGTCTGCCAACGCCAAACATAGAGCAATTGGCGCAGCAGGGCGTAACCTTTCGCAGACACTATGCAGACTCAACCTGTACGCCAAGTCGAGTAGCAATGTTGACCGGGCGCTATCCGGAGCGCTCTGGTTTTCGGCCCATTGGGTCGGAGATTCCGGCAGAATTTTCAACGATTGCTGAACAGCTCCGGGATGCTGGATACGCAACTTATCTCACCGGCAAATGGCATGCTGGTGAAGAACGGCCACAGGCCTGGCCACAAAACAAGGGATTTGATCACTGGTTCGGATTTCTCAATCAATGGGAGCTGGCTGGGGAGATAACAGAAGCGAATAGAGGCCACAGAAAACCCACCTATCACAACCCGATGCTGCGAGAGGACGGCGGCGAACTGAAACGATATCCTGGCCATCTTACCGATATCCTGACGGCTCATACCATTCAAAAACTGGAGCAATTGCAGGATTCAGGCAAGCCGTGGTTTCTATATCATGCATTTCTGGCACCACATCACCCAATACAACCCACTGAGCGCTATGCAAAGAACTTTCCGGATACACCTGAAGGCAGGTACACGGCACTGGTTTCCCAACTCGATGATGCTATTGGACAAATACTGCAGGCCGTCGACAGAAAAAACACGCTGGTAGTGTTTGTCAGTGATAACGGTGGGACAAACAACGAAAGAAACAACAATTTCCCCTATTTTGGCAAAAAGGGCGAGATGTATGAAGGCGCGTTTCGCACGCCGTTGATAGTCAGTTGGCCGGGGTCTATCCCTCAGGGCAAAGCCATTGATGAAGTGGTTATGAACGTTGATATCTACCCGACTCTGCTCGCCGCTGCTCATAAGCAAGCTCCACAGGATCTGGATGGAAAAAATCTGTGGCCGCTATTATTAAATGACAATGCAAGCATTAAGCGCAGCAGGAGCTGGGAAGTCTACAGTGAGAATGTTAATGCGCTAAGTTACAGCTTTCTGTCCGAGTCGGGTGACTGGCGACTATCCAGCATTCAAGGCCACACTCCAGGTTTATTCAAGTTATCGGAAAGTCCCGCAGGCGATGTAGATGTAGGGGGTCAATTCCCGGGCCCCGTCGCCACCTTCACATCCGAGTTTTGGCGGGATCACTGGAACAAAAGCCTTATTGCGGCAAGCGAGCGACCCGGAAGCGGCGAGCCCCAAACGCTTTACGAGGGATTTGATGCCATGCGTACACCCAATCGCTACGGGTTTGCAATTGGCCTTGAAATCGGTCCGCTCCCCGCTGCGCTGATACAAGCGCCCGACAGCCCGGTTTATGTCCTGGCCGGACAGAACCATGTGTGGGAACTACAGTACAAACCCGGTCACGGCCTGGAGTGGCACATAGGCAATGTGATTCTCAGGGATTCCAACTTTGCACCCTCCCAGTGTAACGCAATAATTTTGACAGGCTATTTTCAACCGAAGGGCCATATCGTAAAACGGGATCCCAGGTCTCAGATAAAGCTGTACTCGTCCGGTTTTTTACGTGACTCCAATAGTGAAATCACGTACAGGCCAGCCACTGACGAAGCACTGCGTTCCCCTACCATTGTGAACTTTCAGGGCAGGGCGAAGTTTTCCAATATGATGCTCAGCTCTTTCGCAGACAATTACTCACCCCGGCTGTTACCCCAGTACCTGGATACGTACACGACTTTATACCGCGAAGAAAAGCTGTCGCTGGCGGATGTTAAAATGATGGATGCTGAACTCTGCAACTGAGCCCCGTTTGGCAGGTCTTTTGTGTTAATGTCCTTGAAGTTCTTGAGGATACAAACTGCAGGCTCACTCTCACTGTTGATGCAAAATAAAGGCCTGACTGACCACAAATCAATGAAACAGCACCAATTTGCAATGAATATCGCATTTATAGTGACTGTTCTTGACAGTCTGGAGCCTTAGATGCCATCATTTTTTTAATTACGCCGCAGTGAGAGCTACATGTTCCTGACCATCGACATCGAGATCACCAATCGATGCAACGCGACCTGTCATTTTTGCCCACGTGATGCTACACCACACCAGGGCATTATGGATGTCGATACGTTTGACAAAGCCCTGGCTCGCGCTGTCGAGTACCGTGAAGTCGTCAAAGAGGTATCCGGGCTGGAAATAACAGTCAGCCTCTGTGGATTGGGTGAACCGCTTATCAATAGAAATACCGTGTCTTTCGTCGAGAAAGTCAAACTCGCAGGCTTCAAGTGTTCCATGTCTTCCAACGGCGCCCTGCTTACGGAAGACAAAGCCCATGCGCTACTGAACGCCGGACTGGATGAAATCTACCTCAATATCTCCGACATCGACGAGGAGTATGAGCGCATCTATAGTCTGCCTTTTGGTCCCACTCGCGACAATGTCACGCGATTCGCCGCATTGGCCAAGGGCCGATGCACGCCAGTAATTATCCTGGTCGATCACCGCAACGACAGGGCGCACCTCAATGCCATGGAGGCCTTCTGGCGTGAGCGCGGTCTAAGGAATTTCCACGACTATAGCGTTATCAATCGCGGCGGCGCACTCTTTGTCGAACACATGCAGTTTGAACAGTACGCCGAGATGGTGCAGGCACGCCACGAACTGACCGAAGGTGGAGCACAACCGCTTTGTGGCGCACCGTGGGGCTTCCTGTTTATTGGATATGATGGGAACTATTACCTGTGCTGTTCTGACTGGCGCAAACAGGCCAGCCTGGGCTCAGTATTCGATTACAGCTTCCTTCAGGTTACCCGGCAGAAACTGGCGATGGTCGTGAGTCGTGAGCCGGTCTGCAAGACCTGCAACCACGATCCTGTCAATATGCTCACTGAGGAATTGCGCGCACTTAACCGCGGCGAGGTCTCAGCAGAAGAAGTGGATAAAATGAGGCAGTCGCTGCGCGCAGGCAGCCAGGAGATTGATATTGCTCTGGGCGAACTGCTCAAGTACGGTGATCGCCACCCTCAAGGTGTGCTTGCGGCCAAAATGATACCCTTGGTCGCTACCAATTAGCAATTTCTCTCCGGTATGATTTGTCCTGTTTTAGAACCGCCGATCCGTTGCTGTTCTCACTGCTTCATATCATCAGGTAGTTTCTAGAAAATATGGAAGACAGTCGCCACATTGAAAATCTGATTTACCGCTATGCCGAACTAATCGACAATGGCGATCTGAAGGGTGTGGCGGAACTTTTTCGCGACGCTGAAATAGTATCACCGGCCCACGATGTACGGCGTACGGGCTTCGATGAAGTATTGCAGATGTATCAGCTATCATGCCGGTTATACGAATCAACCGGCACACCACTGACCAAACACCTGACGACCAACGTGATTGTCGATATGGATAGCAACGGCAAAGAGGCCCGCGCGCGCTCTTACTATACGGTGATTCAGGGAACCGGCTCACTACCACTGCAACCGATTATCTCCGGAAGGTATAAGGACCGTTTTCGCAAGGTTGATGCTCAGTGGCAGTTCGCGAGCAGGGAAATGCTCGTGGACTTAATTGGCGATTGCTCGGCCCATCTTCTTTACAGCTCCAGCAACCTAAAATGAGCAAGTACCACTGTCAGCATCAAGGTATAATCCACTATAACGTTGGCGATCAATCTGACTACCAGCTGGAGCCCAGTGAAGGAGCGGAGATAGTAATTCGAAAGATCGGTAGGTCGAGAATAGTGTTGGCTCGCCGCAAATAGCTAGGCGCCTGAACCTATATGTAAGTCTGAAAAAAATAATGACCCCATCTAAGAACAACAGTTTTTTCTTTATCCACGTGATGAAAACCGGGGGAACCTCGTTCGCAGAGCACCTTCGCGCCAATTTCACCGCTAAACAAAGCTATCCGACCGCTTGTATAACAGCGCAAACGGGGGTTTTTGACCGCATTGAAGCCTATCTGCACGTACCGAAACTTGTTGCCAATGTTAATGCACTGAATGGCCAACTTCGGATTGTGCTCGGGCATGTCCCTTACTCAGTGCGCTCACTACTGAACAAGGATTATGTAGCGATGACCTTACTCAGGGACCCTGTAGATCGCACCTTGTCGTACCTCAAGCACTGCCGTCGATACCATATAGAGCACATGGGACTGACGCTGGAAGAGATCTATGAGGACGCATGGTTTCACGCTTCTTTCATAAGCAACTATCAAACCAAAATATTTTCTATGTCTGCACAAGAAGCACTGGCTGAAGATCGTTATTTGCCCAAATCATCGAAAGTGCCACCAAGACGAGAGTTAGTTGATGGACAAAGCTTTTCACCCGAAATTGAAATGCTTCGCGATAGTGCTCCAGGTCGCTTTTCTCTTGAGTGTTTCGCAACCAGCACCGGAGTTATCAATGTAGACGCGAAAAGACTGGCGATAGCAAAAGAGAACCTGGCGTCAGTCGAAGTCGTGGGCGTCACCGAACACTTTGATTACTTTCTCAGACAACTCGTTGATCGCTATAACTGGACGATCAAGTCTATACCACATCGCCATGTTGGAGAGCAGGATGCAATCTCGCCTGAATTTCGAAATCGCATTGCTGTCGATAATGCTTTTGATATGGACCTGTATGAATACGCCAAGTCATTCTCTAACTGACGTTTATACACCGTTTACTGGCAGTTAATATATCCCACAGTTCGCAGATGAATAGGTATCAGCACTGGCAATTGTTCAATGATATTTGTTGGACGTTGCCGTCTCTTTGTGAGGAAATAGGCGCCCGTATCTGCCTGCCAGGGAATCAACTTTCGATCTGGAGTGTAAGCAATGAAGAGTCTGTGGAGTGACGAGGTCGCCGCTGAATTTACCGACGATGACCTTGCCATGCGTGTGTACACGTCACGATTGTTGGGCTCGGAAGAAGATCTGGTTATGCACGGCGGTGGTAATACCTCGGTCAAGGCAATGACCACAGATTTTTTTGGCAACGCGCTCGAAGTACTGTATGTAAAGGGCAGCGGTTGGGATCTAAAGACCATGGAGAAGCCGGGGTTCCCTGCCATCAGGTTGCAGGAGACGCGGATGCTGGCCGCGCTGGAAACACTCTCTGACCCGGACATGACGCGACAATTGCGCGCCCTCATGCTGGACCCTTCCGCACCTTCGCCGTCCGTTGAAGCTATCCTGCACGCCATTCTGCCAGCGAAGTTCATCGACCATACCCACACCGACGCAATCGTAACCCTGAGCAACAATCCGCACGGCGAACAGCTCCTCGCCGAGATATTTGGGGACTGCCTGGTACTCCCATACATCATGCCCGGCTTCATTCTCTCCAGGCAGGTTAACGAGGCGCTCAAACAACACGACCCGGGGCAGTACAAGGGCATTATCCTGATGCATCATGGCGTCTTCACCTACAGTGATAATGCTAAAACCGCCTATGAAAATATGATCGAGCTGGTATCCAGAGCTGAGGATTATATTGCACTAAATCGAGTAACCACGCTTGCCTCAGCGCAGCACGAGGTCAATCTACTGGACCTGGCGCGCATTCGCAAAGCCGTATCGATCGCTCGCGGTAGCGCGCAACTGGCAATGCTGGATCAAACGCCTGATGCGCAGGGCTATGCCAGTCTGGATACTGTCGGCGATATTGCCACTCGCGGTCCGATTACCCCTGACCATGTGATTCGTACCAAACGGGTTCCTGTCATTATCAGCACGAAGCCGGCGGAAGGTGTTCCGGAGATCGATCAATATGTCGCGGATTACAAGGCCTATTTCGAGACCAACAGTAGTGCGCAATTACAGATTCTCGACCCGGCGCCCCGTGTTGGTATCTGGCGCAAAGCTGGTTCCCTGGCCTTTGGCAGCAGCGTCAAAGAGTGCAATATTATCGCCGACATCGCCCGGCATACGCGATGGGCAGTCCAGACCGGCGAGTCCATAGGCGGCTGGCAGGCGCTCCCGGAGAAAGACATATTCGACCTGGAGTACTGGGTGCTGGAGCAAGCCAAACTGGGCAAAAGCAACGGGCCCGGCAAGCCGCACCAGGGCAAAGTAGCGCTCGTAACAGGGGCCAATAGCGGTATCGGTAAGGCGAGCTGTGAAGTACTTGCGACTGACGGGGCTGTGGTGATTGGGCTGGACATTAACCCGGCCGTTGTCGACCAACTCAACCGGGGCGGCATGACGGGCATGGTGTGTGACCTCACTGACAGCGACGCTATTGCCGAAGCAGTCGCTCGGGTGATCACTCTATACGGCGGACTCGATATCGTAGTCTGCAATGCCGGAATTTTTAAAGCCGGTGAGCGCATTGAAAATCACACTCAACACACCTGGGACCAGACCCTGGCGATTAACCTGACGGCGACACAACGTCTCATGACGGCGACAATTCCCTACCTGAAACTGGGCTTGAATCCCTCCATTCTGGTCGTGGGCTCACGCAATTTTGCAGCGCCCGGACCAGGCGCTGCAGCTTACTCAGTCAGCAAAGCAGGCATTACCCAGCTTGCCAGGGTGGCGGCACTGGAGCTGGCTGCAGATGGCGTGCGGGTCAATGTAGTCCATCCTGATGCAGTATTCGATACGGCGTTATGGACTGAGGATGCCCTGGCCAGATCTGCCGCCCGTTACGGTATGAGCATCGCGGAATATAAAGCAAAAAATCTGCTGAAACGGGAAATCCGGTCGGTGGATGTCGCTCGACTGCTCTCAGTCATGGCCAGCGATGCTTTCATTGCAACAACGGGCGCACAGATACCCATTGATGGCGGCAACGACAGGGTTATCTAGAGCTGCCCCAACACATCACCATCTGCGCAGACCAAAGATTGGGCATAACCACTACATAACCGATGGGCACTGCCCGGAGTTGCTCCCTGTGTGTCAACCTGATCCCAGACAGTCGCTTGATGGGATAACATGGATTTCAGGGCTACGGATACTGGACATCGATCATGCCAAAATCAATATCAAAGCGACCCGATACACAGGTTACACCTGAACCGGCATTGGAGAAACGCTCCCGACGCCAGCTCACCCCAGAGTACCAGGTACGCATTATCGCTCAGGCCGATGCCAGCAAGCGCGGGGAGCTTGGCGCTTTACTACGCCGTGAAAAGATCTACAGCAGCCAACTCTCTGAATGGCGAGGAGAGTTTGCGGAAAATGGTGCGGCCGGATTGAGTAAAAGTGCTCCTGGTCCAGCGGCTCCACGCACGCCCGAGCAACGGCGTATCGACCAGCTTGAGAAAGAGAATGATCGCTTGAACCGGAAGTTGGAAATTGCCAACGACTGCCTGGATTTACAAAAAAAAACTTTTCGATGCTCGATCGGCTGAACAATGGGAAAGAAGTATGAATACGGTACTCGCCCAACGTCCAAAAAGGTTACCGTTGGCTCGTGCCTGCCATGTGCTGGGTCTTAATCGAAGCACGGTCTACGCTCACCAAAAGCGCGCTGCCGATGATGAACCGCCGCGCCGTTCAACGTGAGCTCTCGGCGCAGCCACGCGCCCTGAGTGCCCAGGAGCGTGCCACCGTAGTCGAGACACTGCATAGTGAGCCCTACTGCGATCAACCACCCGCTGAAGTGTACCAGCGACTGCTGGAGCGGAATCGGTATCTATGTTCGGTCAGCACTATGCACCGTATTCTTCGCCGCGTGGTCGAGAATGGCGATCAACGCCAGCAGCGCCCAATCCAGCACCACGCTGTTCTCAGATTGTTAGCCAGTGCCCCGCACGATGTCTGGACGTAGAACATTACCAAATTGCCGCTGTTGCGCCGGGGCGTCTATTTGTCGCTGTATGTCGTGCTTGATCTGTTCAGCCGCTTTGTTGTGGCATGGATGATCTCGCGCAAGGAAAACAGTGCCTTATCAAAACAGCTGATGGACCAGAGTTATCGGCGAAACCCGGAGCGTTTTGTGCGGGGCCAACCCTGCATACCGATGCCGGCAAAGACGGTGGCCATCAACCCTGTGGCCCCGAATGGTGATGACTCCAAGGGTGGCGACCGGGTTAACTCCCCAACATTGTCAGCCGCTGGCTGCGTGAAAAAGAGTTTATCTTTG
>Ga0163144_10025583_pt1 | contig 11519 bp, 5 predicted proteins | sample OliLak19BULKMAT1_FD_123175 | JGI IMG/M metagenome (GOLD analysis project Ga0163144, IMG submission 123175) | Freshwater microbial mat bacterial communities from Lake Vanda, McMurdo Dry Valleys, Antarctica - Oligotrophic Lake LV.19.BULKMAT1 | ecosystem: Environmental > Aquatic > Freshwater > Lake... | reverse complement strand
TGGGCGCATATACTTCGTTAATTTAAGCCGTTTGTCGGTTATGAACCCAGTGTTCACGCCCTCCAATCCGTTTAAATTGTCTCGTCTCTGCATCCCACTGAACCTTCTTCAGAGTTTCCTTAAGTATACCCTATGTTTTCTCAGGTTCGCAAACAGTCTCCTCGTTTAGGGTAAGATAAAGGAGTGAATCTGACGTTGTTCGTTAAAGGATGTCCCCATGCGGAAGACCCTACTTTTATCATGTTTAGGATTACTCTTTCTGGGCTTTGTACCTTTAGCCAATGCTGAATCCAAAAACCTCCCTCAATTACCCCCTGGTCACACCTATGATTACCACAAGGGGCATCACCTTCCTTCTACCGAACGGGTTGTTCCCTATGTATACGAGTATAATAAAAAGCATTTAAACCATCTCTATTCCTTTGAAAAAGAACCGCTTGGCGATCAAATCCCGCTAGTTATTGTTCCAGGAAGGGCGCAGGAATCGCAGTCAAACCCGTGGTGGGAAAAACTTCAGCAGTATCTTGATGAATACCCTGATGTACGTGATAAGTACAAGGTGTATATTTTTCTCTACGATTCCACGCAGCATGTGGATCATACAGGCTTGGAATTTAAGCACGACTTTGTTTACTTTGTCGAAAATTTGCCCAAGAACCATAAGGATATCGTCATCATTTCTTACAGTCTGGGTGGGCAAATTGTGCGTGATTCCCTGATTGAACGTCCTGATCTGATGTCGCATGTTGATACTGTATTTGGGTTATCCGTGGCGTATCATGGCTCACCGCTCTTTGATCCTGAGTGGATGAAGGACACCTTTTCTCACTATTCACCCATTCATCGTGGGTGGGATAAGTTCTTTTACGGCATGTACTTGTTGCCTAAGCAAAACCTCGTGGATGATATGGGGTTTGATAATTTCGATCAATCAAAGCCTGATGCCATTATTCCCAATAAAGTGTTAGGCCTTATTAAAAAGGAACCCAAGTCCCTGCGTCCATTACGCCCTGTTTGGGATGAATCAACCAGTGCCGCCCTTCGAGAATTCAAGAGTAAACTCGTCGTGTATGGCGCTTACATTCAGTCTGATTTAACGGCGGAGCCTCCCACGGAATTTTTGCATACGCTGTCTCAATTGAACGAGAAAACCATTGGCGCAGTTTGGCCGAATTACTTCCCTAGTGTGCATCGTACACTTGAATTTATGGGGCGGGAAATGGGTAAGGTGCAAGTGGCCAATGTGCCTGAAAACGCCTTACACCCCTATCGCTACAATGATGGTGTGATTCCCACCTCATCCCTTTTCTACCTGCCAAATCGCGATACGCCCTATACCGAAGATATAGCAATCTATCCCACCCTATGGGACATCTGTGGCGGACGCTTGTTTGAAGACATCGATCACGTCGATATCGGGCATTATCGCTGGCCACCGTATCGCATGGAAGCGCGTGATATTTTTGATCCCGAAAAAGAAAAACGCAAACCCCTCGATTGGCTCTTTCAGGATTTGAAACATCTCAATACCCCACGCGGGTTTTCGTGTTCATAAGCACAAGGTGTTGTTGAGAGATGTTTAGGCTACTATAAATCTTCTGTTTAATCCTTCTCTCTACTATTAAAGACCCTCTCTCCTTATGTTGACTCGACAGTCATCCCACCAACACGCGTTTATAGCACTGCCCCGTGCCTCTCATGCAGAGTTCCACAGGCAGGGCGATAAGCCTCATACATCAGAATCGGATCACCCTACATCAGTATCAACAAAGCCCCTCAAAAAAAATAAGCACGATAAGCAAGAGGGTCATTGGTCGGATGTAATGGCGTACGGGCTTTACGGTGGCTTTAGTACCTTGCGCCGTCTGATTTCACTAGGGCATTCCTTCGATCATAAAAACCTGAACTACGCACTTGGAAACTTGGCTCTTATTGCCAGCTACCCCACCATGATGTTTAATCATGGGCCGCTTGTTCAAACAGCTTATTTGTTCGGCTCAAATCTGATTGCCCTTGGGGATACCTCTGTTAATTATAATCAGTACGCAGGGAACTTGGCGAAAGAAGCTGCATCTAAAGGGATTCACGTTGATTACAAGCAACGATCCGCCCCGCAGTTTAATGTACTGGCCATTCCGAAGCTTATTGTAGGGGGTGGAACTCCTGAGCAAAAGAAGAACTGGAGCGACGTTCTCCATGTTGCCACCCTCGAAATACGTGAAGGGCTAGCCTCTTTAGGCGAAGCCACAAAAGGTATGGGGCAACTGGCGGTCGCTGCGGGGAAAAAGCTCACGAACCCAAACCAACCGTTTAACGTGCCAGCGATTTTTGATGTGGTGACTTCGGATAATGTGAACGCGCAGGATTACACGCGCAACATGGAAAAATTGTTCAACGGTCGCCGTGTCTATGCGGCAGGGGCTTTAGGCGGTATGGCGTTGGTCTTAATGCAAGGGGCGGGTGTTATGGGGCATGCGGGGTCTCTGTTTCATCGTTTAACAACAGCAGGACTTCTACTTACCAGCTCATTAAGGGCTATGTCCTATGCGGGTGTATCCAGCAGTATGTGGCATCTAAAAGCCAATGGCAAAACCAGCACCGCCAATCAGGCCTTGGCAGGATTATTCGGAGCAGGGGCTGCAATTTCAAGCGTTGGAAGCATTGATGTCAGCAGCTTACCGATGCTCGGGCTTGAACGCTTTGGACGGTCTGCTATGCGTCCGTTAGAAACCTACCGCCACCTCTTCAAAATGAAAGACGGCGAATTAATTCCCAAGCAATGGCAGTTGCCGAAAGACCCCAATTCTGTTTCGGCTGAAAAATTGACCGCTATCAAAAAAGAGCGTGCGGTGGTGTTATCCAAAGTGAGCGTAAGCGCAGTGTGTATGGCAGTAGATGTCATCGCAGCGGCCGCCCTCATGGGTGGGCCGTGGATAAAGAAAAAAGAAACCGAACACGATACCAGTTATAACCCGCTGTACTACCTTATTTACAAGTACGGCCACCCTAGTGAACGTATTCGCCACTTTTATGAGCATCCTAGTCATATAAATCCCAAGGCCGACATCCAAGAAACGCAGACGGCATCGTTATTAAATTGACGAAACGGCGTTAACGATGTTCGCTATCGGAGTAAGTAGAAACACTTTATACTGATAAATGGCCTCTCTGTCTTATATAGCTAACATCAAAATTTTTGATACGTTCTAGATTTGAGCTGGATGGTTTCCCCCACCCCAGCCCTCCCCCTAAGGGAGAGGGGGTAAGACGTATAGTGTATCAAAGATTATGACGTTGGCTATAACGGAGATGGAAAATGCATTTAACGGAGACGGAAAATGCATTTAACGGAGATGAAAAATGCATTTAACGGAGATGAAAAATGCATTTAACGGAGATGAAAAATGCATTTAACGGAGATGGAAAATGTATTTAACGGAGACGGAAAATGCATTTAACGGAGATGAAAAATGCATTTAACGGAGATGAAAAATGCATTTAACGGAGATGAAAAATGCATTTAACGGAGATGGAAAATGCATTTAACGGAGATGGAAAATGCATTTAACGGAGATGGAAAATGCATTTAACGGAGATGGAAAATGCATTTAACGGAGATGGAAAATGCATTTAATGGAGACAAGAAATGCATTTAACGGAGATGGAAAATGCATTTAATGGAGACAAGAAATGCATTTAACGGAGATGAAAAATGCATTTAATGGAGATGAAAACCCTAAGTTCCCATGTTCCACGACGTCATGTATTGCTCCATTGCGGGAGTCAAGGTGTCAATCTGAACACCTAACGCCGCGAGCTTGAGGCGGGCAATATCGTAATCCAGCTCCGCAGGAAGCGTCATGAGTTTGTTGGGTAGTTTACCCTTATTTTTCACAAGATATTCCACCGCGAGGGCTTGGTTGGCAAAGCTCATATCCATGACGCTTGCAGGGTGGCCTTCCGCCGCAGTGAGGTTCACTAAGCGACCTTGGCTCAGCGCATAAAGAGTGCGCCCATCGGGCTGGATACAGCCTTCGACATAGGGACGTGGAGTGGTGACTTCTTTGGAACCCTGCACCAATGCATCGTAGTTGAATTCCCAATTCTGATGCCCAGAATTACAAAGAATCGCTTGATCTTTCATGACCTTGAAATGCTGTTCATCAATGGCGTGCTTGTTGCTCGTGATGCAGACAAAGATATCACCGACGGCAGCAGCTTCATCCATTGGCATCACGCGGTAACCATCCATGACGGCTTCTAGGGCTTTCATGTGATCCACTTCGGTGACGACCACATTCGCGCCTAAACCACGCGCGCGCATTGCGCACCCACGACCGCACCAGCCATAGCCAGCAATGACAACCGTTTTCCCTGCGAGCAAAATGTTGCAGGCGCGCATGATGCCATCCATCGTGGATTGACCCGTGCCGTAGCGGTTATCAAACAAGTGCTTCGTCTTGGATTCATTCACGCCAATGGCGGGCCAAGGAAGTTCGCCCTGCTTTTCGAGGGCTTTCAAACGCGTGATGCCAGCAGTCGTTTCTTCGGTACTGCCCCACAATGTATCGCACAATTCGGGACGCGTATTTTTTAACGCAGCAACCACATCTCCGCCATCATCCATAAGGATATGCGGTTCAAAATCAACGGCGAGTTTGACATGACGACGGTAGGTATCGACACTTTCGCCACACACCGCATAAATAGGGAGTCCATAATCCTTTACCAAAGAAGCAGCGACATCATCCTGTGTGGTGATGGGATTAGAAGCAATCACCATGCTCTCGGCACCGCCTGCCTGAATCGTAATCGCTAAGGCAGCAAGCTCTTTGGTCATATGGCCACAGGAAGAAATACGGATGCCTTTAAAGGGTTTCTCTCTCTCAAAGCGTTCACGAATCTGGGCGAGGACAGGCATATCCTGTAAAGCCCAATCAATTTGCTTCTTGCCTTGTTCGGCAAGACTGATATCGGCAATTTCTGGAGAAGGGAGCGTAATGGGCATGGCTGAGATATATCCTTACTAGCGTTTTTTCTTTTTATGGTTTTGCGTGGTTCGCTTTTTGGGTTTTACACCCTGGTTTTTTTTAAGGGCATGACGCTGACGTTTGATTTTCTCATCAAGATTTTCATCGTCGTTATCTTCATCAGAATCAGGCGTTTCGACATCTGTAGAGACACTGTCAGGAAAGTTGTCATCTTTATCGGAGGCGAGTTCTTCCTGCTGTACGAGGCTCTCAACCACACTTTCAACCACACTTTCAGCAACTTCAACCAACTGATCGATTAACCCTTGTGAAGGGTCTACTTCAAAATCAAAGGGTAATGGCACTTCAGGAATACCGAGTTGCTCAAGTGCGCTTCTATCCAGCGCACCATCGCCTTCATCAAGCGTTCGTTCAGCAGTTGTCATTTTGGAGACATCCCCCAAGAATCGACGCGAAGCCGTCGCTTTCTCGTTGGCATTCCCTGCATTACGAAGCGCATCCACAAAGGGAAGAACAACATCGTTAATCAATGCTGTCGCATCCTCGCTTGTGAGACGCGTCGGTTGTGAGGGAGGATTTGCCACAACGGGCCTAGCTACAGGGGCCGTTGTTAGTATAACAGGCTGGTATTGAGAAGGGAGAACGATAGGATCAGGGCCTTGACCGCTCTTCGCCTTCTGAAGCTGTTCAGCAAGTTGACCGAGCATGACAGGCTTCGCCACTTTTTCAACGGCTTCCATCGCTTGCTCTGTTTTCGCTTCAAGGGGTGTCGGCTCTAAAGACCTCAAGGGTGGAAGAGCGGGCGGAGCAACAGTTCTTGGTCCTGTATTTAACACCACAGGCGCTGGCTGAGAAGGGGTGATTACCGCTTCTTCACGCTGAAGTGAAGAGGCCTGTGCTGAAGGAGCCACTGCCATTGGCTCTTCCCGTAAAGGAGGCGCCTCCCCTTCAATCGCTTCAACGTTTTGCTCACGTTTGCGAGCATCACGACGCTTTTGACGTTCGTTGCGTTCTTCATCACGCTGCGTAAAGCTTTTCAGCAGCGTCATGAAGTTAGTGCTTTTGGCATTGTAGCGCATAAACGTCTGGTGTGCAGAACGTGGCGGATACCCAAAGACAATGTTACGAGAGAAGCTAGCGTTGTAGAACACCAAGTTTTGGTCTGCAAAAATTTCAGAAAAATTGGGTGCTTGTGGTCGGCCACCGTCAATACGAATAGCATCTCCAGGATGAATGACGGGGCCGCGCTTTCCACGTTTATGCCCACCACGTCCGCCACGCTCTTCTCGTTCAGAAGGGTCTGGACCTTCTTCGCGTTCGATCAGGGTGACTTCCTGTGCTTCATCTGAACTGCTGTTAAACTCTTCACGTTCTCGGTCTTTATCACGATCACGCCCGTCTCTTAGTGAGCGGCCAATATCACGGCGTGTACCGTTTTTAGCCTCATCGCGTTCACGCTCTTTGTCTCTGTCCTTATCGCGTTCTTTATCGCGTTCTTTGCCGTCTCTCTCTTTGTCACGATCACGTCCACCCCGCGATGCAGAGCGATCATTACGATCACTACGGTCATTGCGGTCACTGCGATCATTGCGTCCGCGTCCGCGAGTGGTTGGCGCACGGCGACCCAACCCACGGAAGTCAGGGACTTCGGCGTTGGTATCTACCCAGGCAAACTCCACTTGAGCTGCTCCGCTGCCTGTACAATCCTTACATTCGCTACCAAAGATTTCGCTTAAAGCTTGCCCTTGACGGTGGCGTGTCATTTCAACAAGGCCTAAATCCGTGAGCTGACCCACTTGAGGCTTGGCCTTATCTGTTGCAAGTTCATTTTCAAAACACTGCAACACAGCCAGTTGATCGGCACGCGATTCCATATCAATGAAGTCACACACCACCATCCCACCAATATTTCGCAGGCGAAGTTGTCTCGCGATTTCACGGCAGGATTCAAGGTTGGTAATCCGAATGGTATCGGCTTGCGAATTCAAGCTGGTAAAGCGTCCGCTGTTGACATCCACCACGCAGAGGGCTTCAGTGGGTTGGATAAACAGGTAGCCGCCACTGGGTAAAGGCACTTTGGTTTGGAGGGCTTGGCGAATTTCACGCTCAACGCCTTTGGCCACCATAATCGATTGCGACCCGCTGTATTGCTGAACGTTAATCGTTTTATCGAGGTTCCAGTTTTGCAGCAACTGTTGCGCCCGTTGTGACCCAAATGCCGTATCGATAATTAATTCATCGACGTGTTCAGTCACGAGTTCACGCACCACGCGGTAAATCAAATCCTGATCTCGGTAAAGCAAGGCAGGCGGCTCTGCACTATCAGCCATTGTGACAATGTTCTGCCAGCGTTCAAGCAGAACTTCAAAATCTTCAAGAATATCGGTATCGGTTTGGCCTTGGGCTTCAGTCCGAATAATAACCCCGATCCCCGACGTTTTCACCAGGCTACAGATTGATTTCAAGCGCGAGCGTTCAGCCTGCGTTTCAATCTTACGGCTCACACTCACGCCTTTAGAACCCGGCATCAGAACAAGAAAACGTCCAGGCAAGGAAATGTTTGTCGTGACACGTGGGCCTTTGTGGCCTGTAGGTTCTTTAATGACTTGCACAATTTGACGTTGACGCGGCTGTAAGCGGGTTTTTAGTTCGCCACGGCCTTGGACATCACTACTATGTAAGAAGCCCATTTTGTCTCCGCCGACGTTCACAAACGCGGCATCAATACTGGGCAAAATGTTCTCAATCTGCGAGAGGTACACATCCCCAAGGAGCATTTCGCCTCGGTTGATGATGAATTCAATAGCCTTATCATTTTCCATCAGAGCCGCAATATTATCGCGTTCTGAAATGATGATTTTACGCTTGGCGTTGGCTTTTGGGGTGATACTTTCACGTCCGCCGCGATCGCGGTGGGAATGGCGAGGGGTACTCATGGGTAAACTCTTTCTGAAGCTGGGGTGACAAGCAAACGGCCTGTCAAAATTTAGGTGACGCCGAAAACACCTGCATAGGCGCATCGTAAAGCTGTAAACAATGGGTGCCCGCTTGCCTGTCACGTCTTATCAAATTGTCCAGCACATTAGCCCCTTTGCTTACAAGCAGAGAGGGGGAGAAGTAGGCCTATAGGGAGTGGCTACACTTACATGCATGTGTGTGAATACACTTTCTGGACACAAAATAAACGTGAACAGGAACAAGCGTACGGAATCAATAGCCATAGAACAAAGCGATGAATGTGCGTTAGACAAACACAGATGAGCCAAGGTGTGTAAAACACAAAACGTGGTCAGGGAATCGTCAACAGGCATAGGCCTAGCACAGGTCAGCACTTAAAAAAATCAGGAAGTTCACCCAGTAGGCGCTGGCTTTAGCGCAAAGAATAATACAAAAAACTAAGGGTTGAAGCTTTAAAAGACGGGGCCTTAGGTAGATATTGCACAACTCTTTCGAGTATCTACAGGTTTTCAACAGGCGCACGGATTTTGGTGCAGTGTTGCCTTCGTTACTATCTATTTAAATAGACATAACACATTCAAAGCGTTCACATGAGGTGAGGGAACAGGGATTATTTCGCGTGTGACAAGGTACGAAGCTGTAGCGATGTTCGGCGAATCTGCCAAGGGAGGTCTGGCGCAAGATGCTGTAACACCCAGTCAGGCTTAATCCATATCGTGCCACCCGTGATGTCACGGTCAGCGCGGTCCAGTTGGAAAGTCAGGGTTAGCGAATGTGTGGTGTCGTCTCGTTCAATACAAAGTTCCTGTACATAGGGCTTAATATCGAGCGTATATTCACCGCGCTTCTTACTTACCGCTGAAATCATCCAGTGGGGGTCATGAACCAAGGTCTTGAGCTGTTCTCTTATCATACTCTCTTGTGTGGCATCTGCGCAAGTTATTTTCGCAGAATACGCCATTGCTTGGATACATGTTTCAATGCTTGGGGTATGCGCTTCGAGCATCTCAACCGATAAAGCTTGTGAATCTTCAGGCACATGAGAATTGATTGAGGCGAGTATTTTGGCTTCATCCCATTCGATTTTGTCGTAGATCATCACATCCACGACTTCATCCAAGCCTTCGACAAAAAGCGATAGCGCAGGACTAAAGCCGAGCATCGGATGAGGGTTAAACCCTTTGGAGTAGGCCACAGGCAGCTTGCTGAGCTTTAAGCCCCGCTGGATAATCCGCGACCAATCGAGGTGCCCAATGTATTTCATGGATCGTTGCTTAGCCCAACGGAATCGCAATGTCGCGACAGGATCGGGCGTCAATCGTTGAATCACCGAGCTGTTTTTCTCAATAGACTCTTGCTCTTCTAACTGGTGTTCTGGCGCAGTCGTTGCAAATTCGGCGTTGCCTTCTTCTTTTTCAGCAAGCTCGCTTTCAAAGATTTCAGCGGCTTTCACTTCATCCGTAGAGCCTTTGGTAAAGGTTGGCCAAATACCAAACTCTGTACACACGCCACACATCGAGCATTCGTCAAAGCAGGGCGTGGTGGATGCGGCAATCATTGAACGTTCCCACTCGTTAATGAGCCACTTTTTATCCAAGCCCATGTGGATGTGATCCCACGGCAGTTTTTCATCAGGGTGAATAATGCGATCCCGCGTATACGCTTCAGGGTCAATGCCGAGTTCTTCTAACGCGACAAACCATTTCTCAAAGGGACGCGTTTCATCCCACGCATCGAGGTACGCCCCCTTGCGATACGCCAGTTCGACCACATCCGCGAGTTCTTCCCCGCCTTTTGAAATGACGGCTTCGAGCTTAGAGAGGCTTGGGGTGGTGAAATTGGCCTTGACTCCCTTAGCGTGTTTCAAGCGGCTACGGAGGTAGTGCATTTTATCATTCAGTGTTTCAGTGCTATCTTGCGCGTGCCATTGGAACGGCGTGTGGGGCTTCGGCACAAAGTTCGATAGCGTGATATTCAGTTCGAGAGGCTTGCGCTTGGTGGCAGGGTCAAGCTTGGCTATTTCGAGGCAGGCACTCCGCATTTGCGTCACAAGGCGAACAATACCATCAAGGTCTTCAGCCGTTTCAGTCGGCAGGCCAATCATAAAGTAGAGCTTTACCTTGAACCAGCCCGCTTTGTAGGCAGAGGTGACGGCGCGAAGAATTTCGGTATCACTGAGGTTTTTGTTGACGACATCCCGAAGCCTTGGCGTCCCTGCTTCAGGCGCAAAGGTCAGTGTGCTTTTACGAACACTCGACACGGCTTCTGCGACCTCTAAACTAAAACGATCCGCACGTTGTGAAGACAGCGATAGTGAGGCTTTCTCTTTTTTCACAGCTTTAGATACATCCTGAACAAGGTGCTTGAATTGCGAGTAATCGGCAATGCTTAGTGATAAAAGCGAGCATTCTTCATAGCCTGTTTCTTCGATCTGCTTGAGCATCGTTTTCTTGATTTTATCCACGTCGTTTTCACGCGCAGGCAGGTTGATAAAGGCAGGGTGGCAGAAGCGACACATGCGATCACACCCACGGCGAGCCTCAACGGTAACGCGGTCATGCACGGCTTCTACAGACGGAATGAGCGGCGCAATATCGATGTCAAACTGCGCAATATCCACGACGCGCTTGTAAGCGTGATCGTTGTAATTAGGGACATACAGGCCATCAATTTTTGCGAGGGCTTCGAGCTTTTGCGTACGATTTAAGCCCTGTTCTTTTGCTTCACCCAGCATGGTCATGACTTCAAGGAGCATTTCCTCCCCATCCCCCACCATAAAGCCGTCAAAGAAGGCAGCAATCGGCATGGGGTTTGAGCTTCCTGGCCCGCCTCCCAAAACGAGCGGTAAATCATCTCGGCCTGCACGGTCAGCTGATCTTAAGGGGATTTGGCTGGCATCTAGCAGGCCCAGAATCGTGGTGTAATTGAGTTCGTATTGCAGAGAGATAGCCATCATATCAAAGGCGTGAACAGGCATCTTGCTTTCAACAGCGAACATAGGAATATTATGCTCGGTTAGCTTTTCCCAGAAGTCTTTTGCAGGGGCGTAAACTCGGTCACAGAGGAAGTCCTTGTGGTTATTGACGACACTGTATAGCAGTTTGATCGCATAGCTGGATGATCCAATTTCGTATAAATCAGGAAAGGCGAGTGCCATCGTGGCTTTCACCGAATCAAAGGGCTTGCGATACGCCCCCTGTTCTAGCCCCATATACCGCCCAGGCTTAAACACCTTGGCCAAGACCTCGCGTTCGAGCAGGTCAATATCCACAGGAGAAATGGGGGTTTGGGTGGTCATCATCATGGGGCGCCTCGATTTTTAGTTTTCCTTAGAGTAACGTAAAAGCGACACAATCTAAAGGAAAGTGATTCGTTTAGAGGCCTCTCGAAAAAAAAGACGGGTCATCCCTGTTGATTGGCTCCGCAATCATACCCTTTATAGGACGTAAGGGCGGATGGATGGATTCTAGGCGACGACTCTTTTTGTAAAATAAGTGTATAGCTAACGTTATAATCTTTGATACGCTTTCGGGTTGAGGTGGCTGGTTTCCCCCACCCCTACCCTCCCCC
>Ga0163144_10025581_pt1 | contig 11519 bp, 7 predicted proteins | sample OliLak19BULKMAT1_FD_123175 | JGI IMG/M metagenome (GOLD analysis project Ga0163144, IMG submission 123175) | Freshwater microbial mat bacterial communities from Lake Vanda, McMurdo Dry Valleys, Antarctica - Oligotrophic Lake LV.19.BULKMAT1 | ecosystem: Environmental > Aquatic > Freshwater > Lake... | reverse complement strand
TCTTTCCGCCGCAGAGATGGAACTCGTGGAGCAACGCGTCAGCCGCGATAACGAATTGGGCAAATGGTTCCTCGACATCGATGGTCGAAAGCCAAAGCTGGGATAACTATTTCTTTCCGGGTCCCTTATATCAGACGCGACTTGTGTCGGGGGCGTCAGTCTTCAATCCTTGTCGAAGACTTGTGTTTGGCACAGCTAGCGAGTAGACTCCAACTAGATTATCAGCCTGCCACCCGCCTCGATCCCGCCTGAACACTCCCCTGTCGGTCGGAGAACTTGGAATATGCGATTCTTCTCGCAATCTCGGGTCGAACATCGACCTCCGGTCGCGTATGTATTCTTGGCGATTGTGTTTTACTCCAGCATCCTGAGCGCCAACGAGAATCCCGCCACTCTGCACCCGAGCGTCGACGTGCTGATCGTCGAGCCGGCGTCGGTTGTCCTTCATGGCTCTAATCGCCAGCAGCAACTCCTGGTGACCGGAACGACGCACTCGGGCCAATCGGTGGATGTCACCCGATTCTGCAAGTTCGAAAGCTCCGATGCCAAGATTGTTGAAACTAGCGAAAGCGTGGTCCGTGGCGTCAAGGATGGCAAGACCACGGTCCGCGTGAGCTATGGCATACTGACGGCCGATGTTCCCGTTCAGGTTCAAGGATTCGCAACTTACCCTCCAGTACATTTCGCGAATGATGTCGTGCCGCTCTTCTCGAAGCACGGCTGCAATAGCGGGGGATGTCACGGCAAAGCCTCGGGCCAAAATGGTTTCAAGCTGTCCGTCTTCGGCTTCGATCCGGTAGCGGACTACGACGCTCTCGTGAGGGAGGCCCGTGGCCGGCGGATCTTTGCTGCTTCCCCCGAAAATAGTCTGCTGATCCTGAAAGCGACCGGGCGAATCGCACACGGTGGCGGGCGGCGGATAGCCGTGGACTCGCTGGATGCCGAAGTCGTGCGCCAATGGTTGTTGCAAGGGACACCGGTCGGGATGCCCGGCACGGCAACTCTCACGAGCATCCGTGTCAGCCCGAGCGAACGCGTGCTGGGTCTCAAGAGTGAGCAGCAGATTCTGACGACGGCTGTGTATTCGGATGGTAGCCTGCGCGACGTGACGGCAGCCGCGGGCTATTCGAGCAACGCGAGCCAGGTCGCCGAGGCGGACGCTCGTGGCCGAGTTCGCACGGGAGCCACGCCGGGCGAGGCCGCGATTACCGTTCACTACATGGGCCAGGTCGCCGCGGTTCGTTTGCAGGTGCCACGACCCGATTCGCCAAGTCCTTATCCGTCGCTGCCGACCAACAACAAGATTGACGAACTGGTCTGGTCCAAGCTTCGGACGATGGGCATCCTGCCGTCGGACCTCGCGGACGATGCCACGTTCCTGCGCCGGGTTTATCTCAACGCGATCGGCACGCTGCCAAAGCCCGACGAGGTCCGGGCCTTTCTCGCGGATCGCGAGCCCGACAAGCGAAAGAAGGCGATCGACAAGATCCTCGATCGGCCCGAGCACGCCACGTTTTGGGCGATGAAATGGGCGGATATCTTGCTGGTGAATCGCGACAAGCTTGGCGACCGCGGAGCGTTCGAGATGCACCGCTGGCTGGTCGAACAGATGTCGCGCAATCGCCCGTACGACGAGTGGGTGCGGGAACTCATTTCATCTAGCGGCTCGTCGCACAAGATCGGACCGGTCAATTTCTACCGAGCTTCCGCGACGACCGAAGAGGTGACCCGAGCGGTCAGCCAGGCTTTTTTGGGAGTGCGTCTGGAGTGTGCTCAGTGTCATCACCATCCGTTTGAAAAATGGGGACAGGACGATTTCTATGGCCTCGCCGGCTTCTTCGGGGGCCTGCAACGGAAGAAACTGTCGGGCGATGAGGAACTTGTGCATCAAGTTGGCAACTCGCTCACGATCAAGGTCTCGGGTACCGAACGTGTCGTTTCGACCAGGCCACCGGGTGGGTCCAATCTCGCGGCAGATGCAAGTGGAGATCCACGTCCAACGCTCGCGGCCTGGATCACCAAGCACGACAATCCTTGGTTCGCACGCCTCGCTGTTAATCGCTTGTGGAAGCACTATCTTGGCCGAGGACTTGTGGAGCCCGAGGACGATCTGCGCTCTACTAACCCGGCCACGAATGAACCGCTACTCAAATTCTTGACTCGGACGCTCGTTGAGAATCACTTCGATCTCAAGGCAATCTCCAGGCTCATTCTCAATTCGCGGACCTATCAGTTATCGAGTGTGCCAAATGCCACGAACAAGGATGACGAGCAGTATGGCTCGCACTATCGCGTCCGCCGCCTTCCCGCCGAAGTTCTGCTCGATGCGATCTGTACCGTTACGGACGTACCCGAATCGTTCCCCGGCCGCCCGCGTGGAACAAGAGCGATCGATTTGTGGGACAATCGGGCTCCGTCGTATTTCCTCGACATCTTCGGGCGATCCGAGCGACTCAGCCCATGCGAGTGCGGACGAACCAGCGAGCCGACCATGGCCCAGTGCCTGCACTTGTTGAACGCCCCGGAGATCGAGGCAAAGCTTGCCAGTAAATCTGGTCGCGTTGAGAGTTTGATTGCCGCAGGGAAGAAGCCCGATGATATTGTGGATGAAGTGTGCCTCGCCGCTTTGGGACGGCTTCCTGGGGATAAAGAGAAAGCGATCGCTCGCAAGCTGTTCGCGACGACCTCGCAGCGCGAGGCCGCTCAGGATTTCCTATGGACCTTGCTGAATTCGCACGACTTCTTGTTTTCACGATGAGGGATCGAGATGAATGCCTTCTGCGATGGTGTGGATCGACGCGGATTCTTACGCCTGGGCAGCGTTGGCGGGCTCGCGCTCGGCCAAATGTTGCAATTGCAGTCGGCCAATGCGTCGTCCACAGTCAAGAAGAAGGACGTCAACTGCATTTTCATCTTCATCCTCGGCGGCATGCCTCATCACGATATGTGGGACTACAAGGCCGACGCACCGGCCGAGATACGCGGCGACTTCAAGCCGATCAAGACCGCCGTTCCGGGAATCGGGCTAACTGATTTATTGCCACACACCGCCAAGGTGACCGATCAACTTGCGATCATGCGCAGTCTGACGCACGGCGATTCGGATCACGGTCGTGGCTACCACATCATGATGACCGGCAACACGCCCGGTCCCGGCGACTTCAACTCGACCAAGAACAACAACGTGCATCCAAGCATCGGCTCAATGGTCGCTCGCATGACCGATTCGAGCAAGTCCTTGCCGCCGTATTTGTCCGTGCCCTGCTTCCTGCGCAGCGGCGGGCCAGCGTTTCTCGGGCCAAGCTGTTCTCCGTTCGTCATCGAATCCGATCCGGCCTCACCCGATTTCAATGTTCGCGACGTCGTGCTGCCCGAAGGCATCGGTTCCGACCGGGCCATTCGCCGGCAAGATGCGCTCCGCGAGATCAATCGTCTCGAAAGAGGACTGGAAGCCGGGCGCGATGTTCGTGCGCTCGATACGTTTTACGACAAGGCCTTTCGACTGATGACCTCCCCGGCCGCGAAGGAAGCATTCGACTTGCGGCGTGAAAAATCCACGCTTCGTGAAGGCTACGGTATGACGAGTATCGGGCAATGTTGTCTCTTGTCCCGGCGACTTGTCGAAGCTGGAAGCCGATTCGTCAGCGTCGAGAACGGCCACTGGGACACGCATCGCGAAAACACCAAGAGCCTGCGCGACTTGCTGGTTCCAGGATTGGATCGCGCTCTCTCGGCCCTAATCGGCGATCTCAAGGATCGGGGCCTGCTCGATTCCACGCTGGTGGTGGTCACATCCGAGTTCGGCCGCACGCCGCGAATCAACACAATGGCGGGTCGCGACCATTGGCCGCAAGCGTTCTCGATCGTCATGGCCGGCGGCGGAATCAAGGGTGGCACGGTCGTCGGAGCGACGGACAAGATTGGCGCTTCCGTCACCGATCGGCCAATTACGCCCCCGGATATGACCGCGACGATTCTGCACGCTCTGGGCATCGACCCGACGACAACGGTACACACCGCGACCGGCCGGCCCGTCGAACTCGCGATGGGCGGTAAGCCTGTGCTGGAATTGTTTGCCTAGTAGCTCAGGTTTCCCATCCGAGCCACGGCCGGCCGGATGCACAGCGGGGTAGCTCAGGTTTCCAACCTGAGCCACCCCGTAGAAAGTACATCAGCGAGTTTTGTTGACGCTAAATGCTGGCACCACGCTCAATTGTCGGAGGTAGCTCAGGTTGGAAACCTGAGCTACTTCCCCCGGGCTTGCACGAGACCTCTCCAATGCAATTTCGCCACGTTCTCTTCGCTTTCGCCGGGATTGCAATTTCACTGCCCCTCTATGGCCAGGCGGTGCCATCGCGCGAGCCTTCCAGCACGCATATTTTCCCGGCCGGCGGGCAGCGCGGCACAAGCGTTAAGGTCCGCGTCGGCGGCGAATGCCTGCCACCGGGCATGAGCTTCAAGCTTTACGGCGATGGCGTGACTGCCGCCGATATGCTTGGAACGGAAGTCAAAGCACGATACGAGCCATCGATTCGCCGGCCCCCTCGCGATGCCGATGGGATCGGGGCTGCTAACGCGAATCCCCGCGAGTGGCCGTCGGAGATCAAGATCGCGTCAAATGCTGAACTCGGCGCGAGACATTGGCGAGTGGCCGGAGCCTGGGGAGGTACCCAGCCGCGGCCATTCATCGTCGGCGATTTGCCGGAGTTCATCGAGACGGAATCAAACTCGCTTCCCGAGCGTGCGGAATCTGTGGTTCTTCCCATCGTGATCAACGGGCAGATTGCCGGGGAACGCGACCAGGATTTCTTCGAGTTCGCGGCCAAAGCCGGCGAAGTCGTCGTCTGCGATGTGCTGTCGGCCCGCATTGGCTCACCGCTCGACCCGATCTTGACCATCACCGATGCTCGCGGGACGCGGATGGAGACGCAAGAAGTCCGCGTTGGTTCCGATCCCGTGCTGGCGTTCAAGGCCGCGACGGCGGGAAAGTATCGCCTGCATGTTGCCAATCTCGGCTTCGCAGGCGGGCCGGCTTACGTTTATCGCATAACACTTTCGACGACCCCTTACGCTCCGTTTGCCTTTCCATTGGCTGCCAGGGCGGGTGAGACGCGGGAGTTGGATTTCTACACGCTGACGGGTAGCGGAGCGTTGAAAGCCACGAAGGAAAAAGTCACCTTTCCGGCGAAACCTGGACTATTCCTTCATCGCGGAGTCACTCCGTTGTTCGCAACGGAAGTCAATGAAATGGCGGAAGCGGCTGGAAATCGAACTGCGGCAACGGCCATGGAACTCACGGTTCCCGTCGGTGTTTCCGGTCGATTCTTGACTCCCAATGAGGAGGACTGGTATCGCTTCACCGCGAAGAAGGGGGAAGCGTTTACGATCTCTTGTCGGCCGTTTCCCTTCGACTCGCCGGCAATGCCGATGCTGACTCTTCAGGATGCGACGGGTGCAGGTCTCGCTACATCGAGTTCGGTCGATGCGGCCGACCGGGCGATTGATCTCGATTGGATCGCACCAGCGGATGGGCAATTCCGAATTCGTCTGCGCGATCTGCAACACGGCACACGTGGCGGGCCCGAGTTCAGTTATCGCCTCACTGTAAGCCCCGCGAAGCCCGACTTCGCATTGCGACTTGAGCCCGACTTCGTGAACGTCGTGCAAGGTGGGAAGACGGAGATCGATCTGATCGTCCGTCGCTCGGGGGGCTTTGCCGGCCCGATCGATCTCAAGGTGACTGGGTTGCCCGAAAGCGTGAAACTCGAACCTGCCACGATTCCTGCCGGCGTGCCCCGGCTCAAGCTTTCAATTAGCGCCAAGGACGATTGTCGTCCGACTGACAGTGTCGTGAGCATTGTTGGTCGAGCGACCATCAACAAAGAGGCTCTCGAACGTCCCGCGATGGTTTCGACGTTCGGGCGAGAAGGAACCAACCTGTTTGTCACAATCCAGCACAAGCCCCTCTTCAAAATCACTTGCAACGAGGCGTATCAGTATGCCTATCGCGGCACCGTCTATCCTTACGCCCTTGCGATCGAACGCCTGAACGGCTTCGATGGGCCGATCACCTTGCAAGTGTGCGACCGGCAGGTTCAGGATCTCGACGGCATCGACGTGGTTGAATCCATCGTGCTGCCAGGTGTGAAAGCGTCGCCGGCACTCGTCTATTTGCCCGAAACCATGCACGCCAGCGTTCAGCACCACTCGCGGCCCTACGTGCAGGGCCATGCCACGTTCACAGACAAATGGGGCCAGAAGCAAACAATCCTGGCCGTATGCGACAAACGCTGTATGATCCGCACGTTGCCGCCCGTCGTGAAACTGCGTGCCGAGAGCAAGGAGCTTGAAGCCTCCGCCGGCTCCGAGGTGAGTTGCAAACTATTCGTGGATCGAACCTCGAATTTCACCGGGCCGGCTGAAGTGGAGTTGGTGGAACACCCTGGCTTTTCCGCAGATAGGGTGCAGGTCAAGACCGGCAAGAACGCACTTTCAATTCGTGTTCAAGTTGCATCGGGCTTGAGCTACCGCGACGATCAGCCCCTCAGATTCCGCCTGACCGGAAAGCTGCCTTCCGGTGCGACTGTCATCAGCGAGGCGACGGTGGTCTTACATCTGAAGTAGGCGAACGGGATCCGCATTCCTCGATCAAGCCACGAAGCTCAATATCCAGGTTAGAGTTACCCGATTCTGTGAACGCTCATCAAGGTATCAAGCCGGGTGATTGCGATGACTGCCGACACTTTTGGCCGGACATTCAGCAGGGTGAGATGGCCGCCGGCCCCACGAACTTTGTTGTGCAGTCCAACGATGGCTCCTAAGTCCTCGCTGACCACATACTCGACGTTTCCGAAGTCCAGGTGGATCTGGGCACCCGGCCGACTTGCGTGTCGGGCGAATTGGTCAGTCAACCGCTTGGCTTCCTCGCCGACTTTGCCGGTCTGAAAAGCGAATGCCGTCTTCTCGTGCTCGCGATCGAGGGGGATATGGGTCGATAGGCTCATTGAACACACCTTGAATAATCCAAGAAAATCGCCAGAGATCGGCGAGAGCTTCTTGATTTTGATAGCGGACGCGCCCGATGATCCAGGCGGCTGGGGAGGGAAAACCAATTCCATCTTACAGAAGTGAGACGAGGCTAACGGCAAAAAGGTTCCACCGCCAGGCCATAGCAAACGGCATGCCGAAGCCAAATTTGTCACATTTGCGGATTATATCCACGCTTGCCGCGGGCGAGTCGGATAATCGGGCACCATTTTGAGGTGCCCCATGAAGACCCGTCCCGAATTCATTGAGAACTACGAAATGTGAGCCCCTTGCGCTTCAACGTACACCGCATAAAGCGATTGGCTCGCCGTCATGAACAGCCGATTGCGCTTGACGCCGCCGAAGCAGACGTTGCTGCAAATCTCGGGCAGGAGAATCTGGCCGATTCTCGTGCCGTCCGGCGCGAAGACTTGCACGCCGTCGTAGCCATCGCCTACCCATCCTGAACTGGACCAGATGTTGCCTTCCGTGTCGCAGCGGATGCCGTCGGAGAAGCCGGCCTTCTTTTCGCCCTTGATTTCCATTTCCATAGACACGAACTGCTTGCCCTTGGCGACCTTCTTGCCGTCGTCGGTGAGGTCGAAGACCATGATGTTCTTCGGGGCCTTCTCGTAGTGGGATGCCCCTGTCTCGGCGACGTAGACCTTTTTGTAATCGTGGCTGAAGCAGATGCCGTTCGGCTTGTACATCTCTTCGCGGCCGATGAGCTTGTCGATCTTGCCCGTCTTCCCGTCGATGCGATAGACCGCCTCGTCGATTTCGAGTTCGCCCTTGTTCCCTTCGTAGTGCATCAAGCTGCCGTAGCCGGGATCGGTGAACCAGATACTGCCGTCCGGATGCACCACGCCATCGTTGGGTGCGTTGAAACGTTTGCCGCCGAACTTGTCGGCCAGCACGGTGACCTTGCCTGTGTGCTCGTATCGCACCACGCGGCGATTGCCGTGCTCGAAGGCGATCTGTCGGCCCTCGAAGTCGAAGGTGTTGCCGTTGCTGTTGCCTGCCGGCTTGCGGAAGGTGCTGAGGTGCCCGTCCTCGTCGAGCCAGCGCAGTTGCTTATCGTTCGGGATGTCGCTCCACAAAAGATACTTGCCCATGCCGCTCCACGCTGGCCCTTCGGCCCACAACATGCCGGTGGCCAGGCGTTGAATGGGGGTGTTGCCAATCTTGATCTTCGCGAACCGCTTGTCGAGCACGACGATGTCGGGATCGGGGTAACGCGTCGGGTTCTTCCCAGACCAATCGCGAGGCGTTTCCGCCAGCGTCTTTGGCAGAATGATCGCACCAGCAGCCAATCCGGCGGCGGTTTTGAGCATCGAACGGCGGTCCGGGACGAGAGGAGAGTCACTCATCGCATTCACTCCGTGGTGAAAGAAAAAGGAATCACATTACTTCATCGAGCCGTGAGAATATGGCAAGCGAATAATCGGGTGTCGATCAAATTTGGTTGAGTTGCGATCGGGCCGCTTACAGCACCTTCAGCAAGAACCGCTGTTCGCCGATTTGAAATTGGCCGACGTTCGTAACGGCCATTCGGTTTTTGCGGATCCAGGTTCCGTTCATCGCACTCAGATTATGAACTTCCCAATCGCCGTCTTTTGCTTTCTTGACTTTCGCGTGTTTGGGGCTGACCATCGGATCGTCCAGTGCAACAGCACATTTCGCATCGCGGCCGATCTCGACTTCTTCCGAGTGCAAAAAGTGCCGCGTGCCCTCGCTGCCGTCCGGCTTCAACTCGGTGAGCGAAGGAATCAGGTCAGTCGGATTCACCACACCCCACCCGCCAGTTTTGTTGTGGGCTTCTTCGGACGCCTTCAACGCGGCCATGCCCTGAATTGCAGCGTTAAAAGAGAAACGCCGACCACCGATGAGAATCTCGGTCCCGTGGATCATGACGGCGGTGGCGGCTCGGATAAATGTGCCGTTCTTGGTTTGCAGATCGTTGATGAACCAGCGGAAACGGCCCTTGTCGGCCTCGCGCGTGATGCTGACGTGTTTGCTGGAAATCATGCGGTCGTGTGGGATTTTCAGATCGCCTTCGGTCCGGCCGATGACGAAAGTGTCTGCTCGGATCCTGAACCATTCTCCCTCCGTCTTTCCATCATCAATGACACAGAGCATCGCCATGGGTGGCCGCATGACCGGTCGAAACTGCGTGGCATCCGGAACGGGCGGTGGGGCGGGCGTTGCAGGTGGAGCAGCCTTCTCTTGCTGGGTGACAGCCCGTGGCGGCGCACCAACGGCCGCCCGGATTTCATCGACCGATTCGAGACGCGTTCCCTCGAACGGCAAATCATCGCCCAGATCATTCCAGGTAAATTTCTCGGGCATGTGGCTCTCCAACGGATCGTCCGGACCATCACACTCAGTGTCATTCCTTTCAATGTAGGAATCGCCTTGGTGGTGCCTGAAAAAATAGAACTGAAATGGTCACTTGTACTCGTTGTCCCGGAGCACCACCCTCGCTTCGCTCCCGGCTCCTCCGAAACGTCAGAACCGAGGAGCCCGAAGCGAAGCGAGGGCAAGAAATGAAGAGCTGTTCACCCAAACGATTGTCCCTCGATCCAGCGTGATTCGGTCAGTACGCCATCCATAGAACAAAGTCTTCGCTGGTCAGGTCGGTAATCGTGGGTAGATTGCTCGGCTGCATGATAAATTTGTCGTTACCCTCGCCGCCGGTCAGCTTGTCGTTTCCGGTGCCGCCGGACAGGAAGTCATGTCCGATGCCACCATCGAGCTGGTCCTTGCCGTAGCCGGCATAAAGACTGTCGTGGCCTTCGTCGCCGATCAGGATGTCTACGACCGTTGGGTCTCTGTCGGACCCGAAGGCCTTCAGCCAAACATTCCCGATTCCACCGGACAGGAAATCGGAGCCTTCCCCGCACGCGGCGAAACGGAGTAAGCGGATGAAGCCGCGAGACGCTGAACCGCTTACTCCGCTGCGCTCCGTGCGCGGCTCTGCATCGATTCTCGGATTTTTGTCGGGCGCGTCTAATTTGATTTGGCGTGGTGCCTTAATCCTGCGTCGCCTTGAAAATCGCCTCGAACTTTGGAGCAACTTGCTTGAACACGTCCAAAATCGCCGGGTCGAAGTGGCCGGGCGAATTCTGCATGATGATCTGTACCGCGGCCGCGTGTGGAAGTGCCGGCTTGTATAGCCGGCGGCAACGCAGTGCGTCGTAAACATCGCCGACTGCCACGAGTCGGGCCGAGAGCGGGATATCATCACCAGCCAGTCGATCCGGGTAGCCGGTGCCGTCGTGCCGTTCGTGGTGGTGACGCGTGACATCGGCGGCCATCTGTAGGAAGAGTTCGCCGGCGACACCTTCTGGCGGCACGACTTGCTTGATCGCGTCGGCCGCGATGATCGTGTGCGTCTCCATCGTTAATCGTTCTTCCGGTGTCAGCGGGCCAACCTTCAGGAGGACATGATCCGGCAGGCCGACTCGGCCGATGTCGTGCAAAGGAGCACAACATTCGAGCAACTCGACGAACGCGCAATCGATCTGGTCGTTGAAATTGGGGTGCGTAGCAGCGGCTTCCGCCAGCGTGCGGCAATATTTCTGCATTCGAACTGGATGGCCGGTCCCGCGGCCTTCTCGCTCCTCGACCAGGCGTGCCATCGCCAGCACCAGGGCATTGCGAACGGCTTCGGCATCGCCTCCTGTTTGACGAACTTCCTGGACGAGGCCTGAATTTTCTGCCTGCAACTGTTGGTGCAAAGCCCCGGCTCGATCTTGGGCAGACTTTAACCGAAGAAGATTCTGCACACGGGCGAGTAGCTGACTCACGCTAAATGGCTTGGTCAGGAAATCGTCCGCACCCCGACCGAGCATCTCGCTCATTTCTTCTGGAGTCGTGTGGCCGGAGAACATCAACACTTTCAGATTGTTCCCTCGCGGCTGCATCTGGCGAAGCCGTCCCAATACTTCCACACCGTTCAAATCTGGCATGGCCACATCAAGCAGCACCAAGTCGTAATCCCCCTTAGCGACTCGTGCGAGGCCTTGTGTTCCGTTGATGGCCACATCGACCGTGGTGCCCTCGGCTTCGAGAAGCTGCTTGCACAACTCGCGAACTGAAGCTTCGTCGTCCACAACCAAAATTCGGTAGGCATCGGTTGGAGTCGCATCGGGAAGATCGACCACTTGCAACGAATCCGCGAACGGCAGGAATGCTCGGTGTTCGTGCTCCCCGGTCTCGGGCCTCACGAATGGCAGGAGGGCCTGCATAACGGCGGATGGGTCGACGTAACGATCCTCGGGCCGGAGTGCCATCATCCTCGCGATCACTTCCTCGAGTTCAACGGGAATGTCGGGATTGACTGTTCGGATGGAAGGAGCCTGGGAGGTCAGCCGCCGTGTCAGTGCCTCGACCGGACTGCCCGCGAAAGGAAAAGGAGGCAGGCCAGTCAGACACCAGAAGAGTACGCCACCCAGGCCGAAAATATCTGCTCGAATATCGACGGTACTGGC
>Ga0163144_10025580_pt1 | contig 11519 bp, 11 predicted proteins | sample OliLak19BULKMAT1_FD_123175 | JGI IMG/M metagenome (GOLD analysis project Ga0163144, IMG submission 123175) | Freshwater microbial mat bacterial communities from Lake Vanda, McMurdo Dry Valleys, Antarctica - Oligotrophic Lake LV.19.BULKMAT1 | ecosystem: Environmental > Aquatic > Freshwater >... | reverse complement strand
GAGCCTCTGATGCTCCCAGGTCAAGGGGGTATGCGTTGATTAATGGCGACGAGAGTCCCAAGAGTAAACCAACTAAGAGATAACAGGCAGGCACGGCAATGTTTTCCACTCGCAGGAGCTGACACGTTCGTGGAAGGGAGGGAGGGTACAGAAAATGATCCAACCATTCCGGTAGGCATGATGGTTCTTGCACATGTGCAAAGTCCATTCCTTCCTTTTCCATGCTGCCGTCAAACGGTTCGTCTTCATAATGGTCCACCACATCGCTGTCGCTGTGGGCGAGCGGCATGTGGGCGAGCGGCATCATTTCCACCTCTGCCGACTTGGCCTTGTTCAAAGCATTGTCACTCGACAGTTCCACATTCATCTTTCTCTGCTTGAGGTCTGCGCCATCATGATAGTCATCCCCGTCAATGGAATCTAACGAGGACATGCTGAGCTAACAATAGACTACTAGCTAGACTGCTACGGTAGGTCTTGTTGGATAACCTGTTGCACGTATAATTTATTATAATTAGGTTGATTAAATTGATGGCATGTCATTTTAATTTTGGCGGCAGCGGATGGAACCATGCAAATCAATGTCGGAGCAAATGTGGGGGCGGGAGATCCTACATAATGACGCACAGAAGCCCCATATTCAATACATGGAGACGCACGCTTTCTCTGAAGACTCTGACGTATTTCTCCCTTTCTTTCATTATTTTTGACGCCCTTCTATCTCTATTAGCGACATCTTTTTTCTTACTCATCGAAGCACTCAAGCTGCATCGACCACCAATACTCCACCAATACACGGATGACAGTCTACCATGATGCTTTGTTGCTAATAGTACAGCATCGATGACAACTTGATAGCTTTAGTAAAACAATCACTTGCAAAGACGACAATACACCAGCAAATCACTTCTTGCCAGCTTTCGGATCTAAAAGAGTTTCATTATCACTGTGGATAAAACAGGAACGACAAGATTTTTATTTGGACGACGTGACAAGATGGTCCATTCTAACTTGTGTCGAGCACTCTCATTTGTAGCACTTGTTGTGCTGCCCACATCACAATGCTTTGTGATCCGACCCGGTACCACTGGTACTACTGCTCCATCTAGTAGTAGCACTCAGCTCTCCATGGTGTTTGATTTTTTCAAACAAAAATCTACCGAAGGATTAAGTCAGTTGAACAGGCTGGCGGATGCTAGCTACAAACGTGAATTAGGAAAAGGTCTTTCGGATGTCGCTGCCTACACCAAAGCCAGTAATATGGCCTTTGCATCTGGTTTGGCCAGGAGCCGAGTTCAATTGCTACAAAATTTGGAAACGCTCTTTACGGGAGTGTCGCCGGAAGAAGTCTTGGAAGAGCTACAGGATATTTTGCTGCAAGCCGATTTGGGACTCGCTTTGGCCGAAGAAGTCGTGGAAGAAGTAAAGACGCTACGACAGGATGCTACGGTAATGTTGTCGCAGGATGATTTGAGAAGTATTCTACGAGGAAAACTCATTGAAGCCCTCGACACGGGAGCGCCAGGTGCGATCCAATTTTCTACGAGTGAGGATATGCCAACGGTACTCTTTGTGATGGGGGCGAATGGAATGGGAGTAAGTGCTATCGTCTCTAGTTGGGAATCGATTTTTTTTGCTCTTGTTGATTGCAGGACGGCATGTTTCAATTACCATTGCATCGCTCGACTGTCTGCACCGATTCGTGCTGACGATATATTTACCTCGTTTTGATTGATCGTTTTTGCTGCAAAGAAGTAAGTACATTGTTGGAGGACATGATCGAGTGGCTAGCATTGATTTGGAAATCAAAGACTCATTCGTTTCGACTGTGATATCATGTTGCACTTTCTACAGAACGACGACGATTGGAAAACTTGCTTATCGCCTCCGTACCGAGGGCAACCAAACTGTCATGATGGCGGCGTGCGATACCTTTCGCGCGGGTGCCGTAGAACAGCTGGCTCAGTGGGCAGATCGTGCTGGAGTCGAAATGTTTGGACCATCTGAAAAAGCGACAACCCCTTCTGCCGTGTTGTATGGTGCATTGGATAAGGCATGCAAAGATAAGGTAGATACACTTCTTGTCGACACAAGCGGACGATTGAGCAACAATGATGCTCTGACTGCTGAATTAGCAAAAATGAAGAGGGTCATTCAAAAGCGTCTATCTGTTGAGAAAGATAGCGACGGAAGTGATATGCTGAATAAGAATGTTCCCCACGAAACACTTTTAGTACTAGGTAAGCTGCAATACAGAAAAAGACCCTAGCACACGTTTGGAATTTGGATCATGGCAAGGTATTTTCTAACAAGTACAAGATGTTTCAACTTGGATACTTCAGACGCCGCCCAAGGACGCATGGCTCTTGACTCAGCCAGACAGTGGAACAAAGAAATCGGCCTTACTGGCTTGATACTGACAAAGCTGGATGGCAGTGCCAAAGGTGGTAGCGTGGTTGCTGTGAGTCGTGACCTCAAGCTACCGGTCAAGTTGATAGGTGTCGGAGAAGGTCTTGATGATCTCAGAGACGTACGTGTGAAATTGTCTTGCGCTTTCTTTGTCCATCCGAAGTGCTTTCTACTTGATCCATCGAATTCACAACGTTTCTAATCGTGTATCCACCAGTTTGAGCCGGAGCGTTTCGTAGATGGCCTGCTCGGTATAGGAGCAGCCGGTGGCAAGACTGGTAAGGATGAAGGCACCAAGCTTGCGGAACGCTTACAAGTCATGCGGAAAGAGCGCGATGATCGAGCTAAGATTACGAAGGGAAAGCCCAAAGCCGCGGCCGCGGCCGCGACCGCACCTGTACCTGAAATGGCTGCAACTCCGGGTGGGCAGGGAAGTGCGGCTCCTGCACAACAACCGAATCGCCCCAACAGAAAGAACAAAAGTAAGAAGAAGGGCCGGAGGTAGAATTTAGTGTTAGAGGTAGATAGACGCAGTAAATACGGGTTTCTAGTAGTATTGCTCCTATCCACTCATAGCACTAATACAACCTACATATGTTATAACTTCTCTAGGTCCTGCCACAACTGTGATGGTTTCACGGAAGCTTCATGCGACCCAAACTCTCACTGTCCAGAATTTTTGTGATGTTCAAACAGGTTTGAAGCTGTCTCTTATTGTTGGGTCTAGCCTAACTACACTGTTAAGCGAACGCAAGGCAGTTTTTAGTTCATATGGCGGTGGAAATTGGTTTGGTTCGAATTGGGTGGGCGGTCGGAGATACAGTACAGTTCAATTCGGAATGACTAGCTAGCTAGTGGATGGATGCATCCACATGCACACTCGAATACTAAGAGGAGTGGCACCATCGAGGAGCGCACCTAATCTCGAAAGGAGAGCGCGGCGGGTACAGATCGGTCACTTTTTTTGCAACCCAAACTTTTTTTGCAACCCGCAACCAGTGCTTATATTGTTTGTTATACTCACAGCAAAGGCAAGGAGCATCCTTTGCAACCCAAAACGGTCAATAAAACAGCTCCGCTCCCTATCATTCCGAGTTGGCAAGTTTGACGCTCCGCGCACACCTCGGGAACAGATTTATAAGTAAACGTATCGTATAATAGAATCGATCGAGATCAATCCATTTCCTTAATTTTCTTCTTTTTCGCTGGATCAATCGGAGGCAATCAATTTCTCTTCCTCGTTTCTTCTTTGCTTCCTCGAAAACGGACAACAAATAAAATTCTTGACTGCGACAACCATGAGAAGCTCAAGTACTAATCATTCCAGGAGATCCATTCTGGCGGCAATGCGTGTATTGGCCCTGTTCCTTTTCGCATCAACAACGGTCTCTGGTCTCAATAGAGCGCCTTCAAGGGCCAGACAGCAAACGAAACCTTCTCTTATTCGTGGAGGAAAGCAGAATGACCAACCCAATGTGATATTCTCCAGTCGTCGAAAACTGCTTCATCCAATGCATCATGGACATGGCGGCACATCCTATTTAGGTTGCTTGAACTACACTGACGATGAACTTGAAGAGGAATGGATATTTCCTGGAAACGCGCCCAACTGCTCGTATACCAGTCATGGGTAAGTGGGGCTCTTGCCCAAACTTTTTTCGTTGGTATTTGCACGTATTCGAAATCGAAACTCATCAAACCCATCTAACTGTGTTGATCTTGCTTCCTCCCTACCCTCCCAAATACCCCAAAAGAAGCAATAATGGCGATGGCGACAGCTACAGCGGAAATGGCAACGGTGATGGCAACGGTGATGGAGATGCCGACGAGGATGCTGATAACAAGAACGGCGAAGGTGATGACGACTACTATGGCAATGGACAAGGAGGAGGTGGCAATGGTAACGGTAACGGTAACGATGGCGGTGATGGTGATGGTGATGGTGATGGCGACGGAGATGGCAGCGACAGAAATGACGGAGACGGAAATGACAATGAAAATAAAAACGGCAATGGTGGTAATGGGGGTGGATATGATGACGACAGCTATGTTGTGACAAATGCAGATGTTGCCGAAGGAGGCAACGGTGATGAAAACCCCATGGAGTCTTTCGCAATTACCGACTGCAGTACTTACGATAATCTTTGGGTATGGGACTTGGCATTCACCTGCGACTCGGATATGTCCCTCGATAACTGTGAATGTACTTTTGCAGAGCAACTGATGCAGGCTGAATTGCTCACCTGCAATGATATTCAGCAGTGCCCAAAAGATTGTCCAGGTAAGAACACGGTTTGATAAGTGTCGTTCAGATATCATTTTGGTCATCGAAATATTAACCGTTGCCCCATCCTTTTCTCTCCTATTACGAAGTTTGTAAGACTTGGTAAGTGCTAATTGTGGCAGCAGAAGGGTCTATTTGGCACGCTCTATGCAGTACTATGTTTGGTTCACCCCCGATCTAACTCCATATTGCTCTCCATTGAATCACCTTTTCAGCCTCACGCTTATCGGGTGCACTCCTATGCAGCCTGACAATATTTTTATAAGAACTACTGGCGCCTCAAACGGTACGCTCATTGCTATCTGCGCCGCGGTAGGTCTCTTTTTGTTTGGCGTGGCTTACTACTATTGTAGAACCAAAAACGATAATAGCGAGATGGAAGCACATTTACTGGACAAAAAAGCCAAGTTGATCCCCCCCGCTGAAAAGGATCGGTTTCCAGAAAGGGACCAAGACGAAGCTTTTGTATACATGCCAGAGTTTGAGGTTACTGCTCACGATATTCCTGACTTTCAGTCTGATCTCTCATCGTTGGCTTCGGACAGCCAGACTTTTGATTCCGAACTGACTTCCGAGATATACGGAGAAGTTGCGGCAGACGGAGAAATTGCAAACTCGGAGGTAGAGCTTTCCCCAGTCCGTCTACCAGATCGAGCCCGTCTGCCAGACCCAGAGGGTGAGATGCCATTCGACCAAAACCTCGAAGCTGCAGCTGCAGCGAATCTCGGTGTGCCAATGTTTCATTACGGAGCGAGTGCCCGAAAGCAGAAGCTGGAGATCGAAAAAGGAACTGTTCCAGCCACCGTGCATACAACCAGCTCCCAACGTGTTAAACCATCCCTACCGGCGGCGCTGACGGCAGGCGAGTCCAGTGGCCTTGCCGCAAGCAAACCCATAGATCATTCGGGCAGCCTACAGGCGACAGACTGCACTCATCCATCTTCGGCTGCAAATAGCCCGGCCGCTATCCCACTTCTCGCGCCTCTGGTAATAAGTCGCGACAAAGCGGAAACCAGAACAAGTGATAAAAAGGGGGGAAACGAGGCAAACATATACAATCCAACTCCCATGGGAGAATCATCAGCCACAGTTGCGAAGCCTGAAGCTGCGGCGAAGTCGGACGTGGCTTACGCTTCCAAGAACCCACCTGTTGTCTCACCCTCTGAAGGCAGCGACAAACAGACGGAAACAGAGAAAGCGCCATTTAGCCTTACGACAGCGGCAACCGCGTCTTTGTCTAATCAAGAAGAAAACGAGACAGAGCCTGAAGTCCCAGTGTCAAACAAATCATTCTCAACGGATGCACCCTCAGGCGATGAACTTGCAGCCCCGGTGTCAAACACATCACTCGCAACGGATGCACCCTCAGGCGATGAACTCGCAGCCCCGGTGTCAAACACATCACTCGGAACGGATGCATCCGACTCGATCTCACCGTGGATCGGAGACATTGATCTGTGCGACAAGGATCCATCTTTCGATTGCGATGACAAGCCACCGGCAGCCGAAACTCAAGAGACTGCAGCGATTATTGAGCCTGATGAACCAAACAAGGAGTCTGAAGAGAGTTCCGTTCCTGACGAACCAACAGCAGAGCCCGCAAATGTTTGGCTCGTACCTCTCGACGATCTAGATGATGAATCGGTCACCGAAGAAAACAAGGATGCCCCCGCCACTGTCACTCCAAACTCAGCAGCGGCGCCTGGTGATCTCCTTCAAGACGCTGCAGATCTCTCAGTTGTTTGGCTAGCGCCGTCGAGTTCACCTGCTGAGCTGGCCCCGGAAAAGAATGACGACAGCTCTTCCGTATCCTCATGGTCCCCCGATGACTCGCCAGGTCCTTGGCTTGCGCCGGTGTAGAGATCTTCGGGCAAGGCTGGTGGCATTGTAAGTGAGTGAAGGATATGGAAAATTACATGCCTTTTTCTGCCCCGTACTTCGATGTAAGCCGGGCGCTATTTTAAAAGAGAACTCAAGAACTAGTTAGCAACTGAATGAATGTACAAAGCCAGTAAAAGTCAGTCTGCGCTTTTTGATTCTGTACAGTTGCTTTATACCATTATTGAAAATAAGTCATAATTATAGTTTTTATTTATCCAGAGCATACTATGCTTGTTTGTAATGTACTATCTTCTATTATTTACTACTAACTAGCTACTAGATTATTAGTTCCTCTGCTGTACTACTAGTCTACTGGGAGTATTAGAGCTGCCTACTACTACGATACTTAACTACAGTAGTAGGTACCTAGTACCTGGTAGAACCTGGTACACTTTGGCACGAACAGTACGATACTCGTATATATACCGTTGTGAAAATGGTACCTGGTATCATAGGGTTGGCGTTATATTGAAGTTCAACTGGTGAAACTGTGAATCGAGCCAACTTTGAAAATGTTGCATGCAGTTTTCACGTGATTTCAAAGTTCGCCGCTCATCCTCCTGGCCATCCGCCGCACGTCAACGTGCGGCAATCACAGCAAGCCTTTAGGCGGGCGGCGGCATCACTGGTGAACTATTTGGGAAGGGTTTCCTCCTACCGATTCTCCAACACCGATTCTCCAAGTGGTGCACCAGGAGCAGAAGGCTCTTTTTACACTTGACTGCATGTACTTCTACTCTAGCTAGTAGCTACTAATACAGACAGCTGGAGTACGTTTCGCGGTAGTCGTAGTAAGCATTAGCTGCAATTAAGAGTGGTAGGAAGCCAATTCTACTACTAGCTAGATCATTCTATCTGGTTAGATCTGAGTGTGCCGTGTAGAAGTAAGACTGCACATACAGGACTGGCCCGACTTGAATCAATCAACAGTAAGGTGAGGCCACACGCAGCGCCACATGCACTCGTCGACCATGGAGGATTTTGACCGAAATGATAGCTTTGGCATGGATGACGACCTTGGCGATGACTTCTTCGAGGACTCGGGCGACCTGGATCGAATATTTGACGACGACGATGATGACACCAATCCCCTTACTATGAACAACAGCAGTGGCCACAGTAACAGTAAGGGGGGCGGTTCGAAAGGTCCCCAAAGCAACTCCACTGGCGACGAGAAAAGAGGTTTCCAAATAGGTGATATGCGCGGTGGTCCTTTAGGAGGCGTCAAAGACGGGAAGGATGACGGCGAGAGCAGTGATGATTCCACCAACCATACCCGTCGGAGGTGCAATAGTGGTGCCTCCTATGAAGGTGACAGAAGCGGACCAGCACCTGACTGGCACAGCGGGGCTGCGGATAAGCCACACCGAGAAGCCATGATTCGGGAAATGTAAGTATTGTCCACGCAGCAGAACAAGGAGCTCTTATAAGTTTCTCCGGCCGTGAATGAAGCAAACAAAAAAACTGTGTATCTCACATGAGCTCATGTTTCTTTCTTATTATCTGTGCTTTGTAGAGCGCAACTCCTAAAGGCTCGCAAAAAGACAGCTCCTACAAAAGAATGGATGCAGCAGCTCCCTCACAAAGCTAGAGTACTTGAAGATAGGCTGTACCGGAAGGCTTCAAGCTTGGAGGCTTATTTGAACCGAGGTACATTGAAGAATAGATTACGCAAACTCGCTGTAACAATCACCGCACACTACAAGAGTTCGGTTAGGAGCCGGAGAAGCACCACCAGTTCCACAAAACGAAGATCATATGGGTCTGTTTCTACGTTAACTACAAGTGCCACTCGAGACTCAATACGAGATTCAATTTGTTCGAACATAGATCCATCAACTGGGATAATGGGGAACGCTGCAATTTCAAACACAATCATCGCATCGACTCGCCGGGAATCTCAAAACGACGCACTCATCGCCTCGCTTAATTCGGCAACGTTAAGTGCATCTTCCTTAGCTCCGAATGACGGCACCCAGAGTGTCTTGCCACCGGAAGAAGCTATGTCAGAGCTTGCCAGGCAGAAACAAGTCAACGAAGAGCTTCAAAAACAGATTTTAGAGAATATTAGACAGCAACAACAATTGGTTCAATCGATCAAACAAGGGGGGCCTGAGACTTTGAACCCCAACTTTGACGTATCTGGGAGTTCACAGGCTGGCCCTAATAATAGGACTGGACAATTTTCCAACAATAACAGCAGCAGAAGTCGTAGCAACGACAACCCCAGAAATCAGAGCAACGACAACGACAACAACAATAGTGGCAGTAACCACAGTAGGAACAACGCTAACAGGCAGAGCGTTAGTGGCCAAATGAATAATCTGGCCTTTAACAACCAATTCAACAATATGTCTGGGGCAGCATTTCCGAACATGCAAGGGGGCATGTTCAACAATGGCGCCGGTGGGTCTGATAGTTCGCCCTCCTTCGGTGCGCAGACTTCCTCCTCTGGCTTTAGCGCTTCGCAACAAAACGCAATGTTTCAGCAGCTCGCTTCGGCTGGAGGCGGTGACATGAACATGAATAACCCTGCTGCCATGCAAGCTGCAATGATGAGACGCAATTCGAGCACAGGCAATCCGGGTTTTAATGGCGGGGCACAATCGCAGCAAGCCCAATTTCAACAAATGGCGCAACAACAAGCACAAATGCAGGCAGAGTTGATGAGGCGAGCTTCAGCGAGTTCCAATAATCAATTCAACGTGGCTCAAGCGCAAGCTGCTGCCTTGATGAGACAGGCATCTGCTGGACCGAACCAGATGAACGCGGCCGCTGCTCAAGCACAAATGGAATTCATGAGACGAGCTTCTTTGGGTTCGATGCAAATGGGTGGCCAGCCAGACAATATGGCTGCACAGGCAGCCCTAATGCGCCAAGCTGCAATGGGCGGTAATGCGGGTCCTGCTGGTGCTATGATGGGAAATCCTGGGATGATGAACCAACAAATGTTACCGAACGGTCAGATGATGAACATGGGGGGAGTCTTTCCCAATAATAATAACCAACAAATGATGCAACCCAATGCCGCCATGATGCAACAAATGAGTGCCATGGGGATGCAACAGAATATGCCAGGGCAAGCCACGAACATGCCACAGCAAATGGGCAGGGCAGCTGGTCAAGGGAGAAATTCCATGTTGGGCAACGATTCCAATGATGGTACTGGCAATTCCCAGAACTCATTTAACTGGTAGACAAGCGTTTCGAGTGCTCGACGCTTCGTCTCGGGCTTACTGGCAGTAATCATCGCATATCAGAAGTTGCACTGGTTGTCTTTCACAACATAATATGGCACGTTAATGGCTGTACAACAAAGAGACTTGTCCATGGATTCCCTAATAAAGTAGTTTTGCTGACAGCGACTTTCCACGCTGCATCGTGCATGAGGGCTTGATGTAATTTATTTTCATCTAAGAATACTGTCATGTAGTGGTGCACCTTGATAACTATCCATTGCATATCTTAATAAAACGGATTGTATATCATTGATGATGGCCGTACCTGAATGCTTGTCAAAGTGCAGTCCTAAGATTGTGTGGCCATGAAAGAATGACCCGATGCTCCATTTTCAAATGGGGACGTCCAACGATCATATCCAAAGAAATGTTCATCTCCTATTCCAACTCTAAGAGTAGGTCTCGGCTCCACTCAGACGGCATCTTCAGTTTAAAATCGCAGATAAATTTGCTTCATTAGTAGCGGGATATTTGTTTTGCTCGCGACACCGGGTGTCACAAATGCCGATGCAAGGATTCATGTTGGCTGTGGATTCGAAGAGGGCCCCGCTTCTTATCAGTAGCTCCGCATGCAGGCGATGCTTATCTATATCTTGTGCTCTCTAAAGTGTTTTCCAATAAGCCATTTATTAATAAAAATTACGCCTAGCTAACCAAAAAGGCACAAATACTTTTTATAGCTCGTGATGCTCCTTGCCGCAAATATATTCTAAAACTTTGGGCAGCGCCGACTGGAGGCTCTCGGCAGCCTTCCCCAAATTTTCCATGAATTCCTCTTGTGTTGGTTTGTCTCCATCAACAATATCCGTGACGACTTTCACTCCTAGGAAAGGTGTATCCTGCAACTCGCAAGACCAGGCAATAGCAGCTGCCTCCATGTCTTTCACAGACGCGTCATTGGAAAGCATGTGTTTGTCGTCCTCCTCGGTCCTATCAAGCGAATTACTGGTAGTGCAATTACCGGTCTTGAATCCGAGCCCTCCTGCCATTTTGCCTGGATGGATTCTCTTGGTGATGTCAATTGTTCCTACTCCATAAGAATCAAAACCAGGAATAGGGATGCGTCGATCGTGATTAGCAACTCCTTCTAGTAGAAACACATCACCAATCGCCGCTCCTTTGCGTTGGAAACCACCAGCTGTTCCAGCATTGATGAGCAAACTAGCTTTCGTCTTCTCGAGAGCCAAAAATGCTGCCATGGCGGCAGGGACCGTACCCACTTTGTCCACCTTGGTTCCGTAGACGCTATCTTTACCGTTAGTCACAACCGTGACCTTGTGGTCGTTGTAGATACCCTCAAAAGCGACCATCGGTAAATGCGAGGGGAAAAAGTCGTCTTGCTTTTCAAGTTTGAGGTGGTTCACAAATGGCATGGCTTCGGCCTCCATGGCCACCAGCACAACAACACTGTATAAATAGGAACAAAATGATAGAAGGCGCGGGGAGATGACCACAAAGATCGAACCACATTATGGTTAGCGTCAAGTACATGAAATTCTTCCTTATTACTCGACAATGCATTGCAACGATAATGATCCAAAATGACCTGATCTACCGTTTTCTTCATTATGCATACATTACGTACTGAGAAATGGATTCGTTCGAAGGCATATCGTTAAAAATCAAGTGAAATGCAAGGGCAGTACAAATAGTCAAAAGCGTCAAAAGAAAAGCGACGGCAGAGGCCATGCTTCAAAAAACAAATG
>Ga0163144_10025576_pt1 | contig 11520 bp, 10 predicted proteins | sample OliLak19BULKMAT1_FD_123175 | JGI IMG/M metagenome (GOLD analysis project Ga0163144, IMG submission 123175) | Freshwater microbial mat bacterial communities from Lake Vanda, McMurdo Dry Valleys, Antarctica - Oligotrophic Lake LV.19.BULKMAT1 | ecosystem: Environmental > Aquatic > Freshwater >... | reverse complement strand
TGGTACTCACCACCAACGCGCCGACGAGTCCGGACAAGATTCAGCTTTCGGGGACGGGTTGTCGGTGGTTCAGTCAGACGCAGAGCAAGTTCTTTCTGACGAGTTGTGGAATCTAGTAAACGTTTTCAAAACTCACAAAATCCGTCATTCCAGCATAGGCTGGAATTCAGTCCGTCGTAATTTCAAGAGTTTGGATGGACTGGGTCCCAGCCTGCGCTGGGACGACAGGGTTTTTTGGGTATTCCTCATTCTGCGGTGGCGGGATTAGCCTTGGATTGTAGTCATATGCGCCCCGTAGGGCTTGAGGCCTCAACCGCCATGGCATCGACTGCCTGCAGCGGATGAAACGTGGCTTTGCGTGCGTCATGGCTAGCGACGCGCAGCAATAAGGCGTATAAAATCATCTGCAATCGCACTGCCGAGTCGTGCTGGTCTGTCGGCGCGAACCGAGCTTTGCCGCATTCGATGCTAGAATTCACCAAGTAATGAATTACGCATTGGCACTCTGACAATCACCAAATTACATGCCTTCAGAAATCATCCTCGAAACACGCCAGCTCACCAAGGAATTCAAAGGATTTACGGCGGTTGATCGCGTTAACCTCAAGGTGAAGCGCGGCTCCATTCACGCATTGATCGGGCCCAATGGTGCGGGCAAGACGACAGTGTTCAACTTGCTGACCAAATTCCTGCCGGTGACTGCGGGTTCCATCGTCTACAACGGCCACGACATTACCGACGAAAAACCGGCACAAGTCGCTAGACGCGGCATGGTGCGCTCCTTCCAGATTTCGGCTGTATTTCCACATCTGACTGTGCTCGAAAACGTCCGTATCGGTTTGCAACGCAAACTCGGCACCAGCTTTCATTTCTGGAAATCCGAATCCAGCTTGCATACGCTCAATGCGCCCGCCATGGAGTTGCTGGAATCGGTCGATCTCACCTCCTTCGCAGACACGCAAACGGTAGAGTTGCCCTACGGACGCAAGCGTGCCCTTGAAATCGCCACCACACTTGCGCTTGACCCTGAGCTGATGCTGCTCGATGAACCTACCCAGGGCATGGGGCATGAAGACGTTGGCCGTGTGGTTGAACTCATTCGCAAGGTTGCCAAGAATCGGACCGTACTCATGGTGGAGCACAACATGAGTGTGGTCGCCAATCTTTCCGACACCATTACCGTGTTGGCGCGTGGGTCGGTGCTCGCCGAAGGTCCATACGAAGTGGTGTCAAAAGACCCCAAGGTGCTCGAAGCTTATGTCGGCACGGTGGAGCCGGAAGCGGTATGAGCGCAGCCCTGCTCAGCGTTTCCAATTTGCAGGCCTGGTACGGTGAATCGCACATTCTCCATGGCGTTGATTTTGAAATTCAACGTGGTGAACTGATTACATTGCTCGGTCGCAACGGCGCCGGGCGCACCACCACGCTAAAGGCAATTCTGGGCTTGACCGGTAAGCGGACCGGTTCAGTCAAGGTGGATGGCGTCGAAGCCACGCAGTTGTCCACGCACAAAATCGCCCGTCTGGGTCTGGGCTACTGTCCCGAGGAGCGCGGCATATTTTCCAGCCTGAGTTGCGAAGAAAATCTGTTGCTACCGCCAAAGATCGGCGAAGGCGGTATGACGGTGGACGAGATCTACGCCATGTTCCCGAACCTCAAAGAGCGCCGCAACAGTCAGGGCAGCAGGCTTTCCGGCGGCGAGCAGCAGATGCTGGCGATGGCACGTATCCTCCGCATGGGCGCCAAGATTCTGTTGCTGGACGAAATCACCGAGGGCCTGGCGCCGGTCATCGTACAAACGCTTGGGCGGGTGATTCACGAGCTCAAAGCGAAGGGCATGACAATCGTCATGGTTGAGCAGAATTTCCGCTTTGCAGCGCCGCTGGCTGATCGGCATTACGTGATGGAACACGGCAAGATTGCAGCGGTGGTTGAAAAGCATGAGCTTGCTGCGAAAGCGGATATGCTGCAGGAGTTTCTCGGGGTTTGAGACGTATGTGTTGTGGTGAAGTGCAGGATTCAAATTAATTACAGGAGAGAGACATGAAACAGAAATTGATTGCGGCCGCCGTTGCAGCGGCATTGGCAACAGGGATGACGGTTGCAACTGCTCAGCAGGGAAAATTGTCGGATGATGTGCTCAAGATCGGTGTATTGACCGACATGTCGGGTCTTTACGCTGACTTCGGTGGTCCAGGTGCTGTGGTTGCCGCGAAAATGGCTGTTGAAGATTTTGGCGGCAAGATGTTTGGCAAGACCATCGAAGTGGTCAGCGCTGATCACCAGAACAAGCCGGACGTTGCCAAAAACCTCACCCAACAATGGTTTGATCGCGACAAAGTCGATATGACCGTTGAAAACCTCAATTCCGGCGTGGCACTTGCGGTAACTGCGCTTGGCAAAGAGAAAAACAAAATTACCATCGTCACCGGCGCAGCTTCATCGCGTCTGACCAACGACTCTTGCCAACCCGGCACCGCCATCCACTGGGTATACGACACCTACTCGCAGGCCAATGTGGTTGGTAAAGCGGTGATGAAGACCGGTGGCGATAGCTGGTTTTTCCTGACAGCCGATTATGCGTTTGGCCACTCGCTCGAAAAGGATACGGGCGACGTCGTGAGAGCGAACGGCGGCAAGGTTAATGGTGCCGTGCGGCACCCACTGAATGCGACTGACTTCTCGTCATTCTTGTTGCAGGCGCAAGCGTCCAAAGCCAAAGTTGTCGGCTTGGCCAATGCTGGTGGCGACACGGTGAACAGTATCAAGGCGGCGGCGGAATTCGGTATCACCAAGAACCAGAATCTGGCGGCGCTACTGATGCTGGTGACCGATGTCCATGCGCTTGGCCTGAAAACCGCGCAGGGGCTCTATCTTACCGAGGCGTGGTACTGGGACATGAACGATGAGAATCGTGCGTTTGCAAAACGCTTTGAGGCGCGCAATAACGGCAAGAAGCCCAACATGAATCAGGTCGGCGTTTATTCTTCGACAGCGCATTACCTGAAAGCCGTGCAAGCCGCCGGGTCCGACGACACGGCAGCCGTCATGAAGAAAATGCAGGACACACCGATCAATGATGTGTTCGCGAAAAACGGCACCTTGCGCGCCGACGGCCGTATGGTTCACGACATGCATTTGTTCCTCGTCAAGACCCCGGCGGAGTCCAAGGGCCCTTGGGATTACTACTCGTTCAAAGGCACCGTAAAAGGCGAAGAGGCTTTTCAATCGCTGGAGAAATCGCAGTGCCCGCAGTTCAAGAAAAGCTGATATTTCTTCTTTAACGTGATCGGACCGGTGGCGTGCGTGGTGGCGTAATAACGCGCCGCTGGTCCACAACACATTCATGACCGAAATATTCGGCGTTCCCGTTCAGGCCCTGATGGGCCAGCTCACAATCGGGCTGGTCAATGGCTGTTTCTATGCCTTGCTGTCGCTGGGCCTGGCTGTCATTTTTGGCATGCTCAACGTCGTCAATTTTGCCCACGGCGCCCTCTACATGGTGGGTGCTTTTTTTTCGTGGATGTTGCTCAATTATTTTGGAATCAATTACTGGTTTGCATTGATTTTGGCGCCCCTCGGTGTCGCTGTCATCGGCGTCATTATCGAAAAGACCATGCTGCGCTGGCTCTACCAACTGGATCATCTTTACGGCCTGTTGCTGACATTCGGCCTGGCACTCATTATGGAAGGCATCTTCCGCCATCACTATGGTTCATCCGGACAGCCGTATGACCTTCCGGATATTTTCAAAGGTGCGTTTGACCTTGGCTTTATGTTTCTACCCAAATATCGCGCCTGGGTGGTGGTGTTGTCGATCTTCGTCTGTCTGGCAACGTGGTATGTGATCGAGAAAACCAAGCTTGGCGGCTACCTTCGTGCTGGCACAGAGAATCCGAAATTGGTGCAGTCCTTTGGCATCAACGTGCCGCTCATGGTGACACTCACTTACGCGTTCGGTGTGGGCCTCGCGGGTCTGGCCGGCGTCATGGCAGCACCGATTTATCTGGTCAACCCCACGATGGGTTCCGGCATCATCATCATCGTATTCGCGGTAGTCGTCATCGGCGGCATGGGTTCCATTCTTGGCTCCATCATCACCGGCCTGGCTCTTGGCTTGATTGAGGGGCTCACGAAAGTGTTTTATCCGGAAGCGTCATCAACGGTGGTATTCATCATCATGGCGATTGTGCTGCTGATTCGTCCCGCAGGATTATTTGGGCGGGAAAAGTGATGAACAACAAGATCGCGATCATGTATTTGGTCCTGTTTGTCTTGGCGTGCGTCGCGCCATTTGTCGGCTATCCCCTGTTCCTCATGAAGTGCCTATGCTTTGCGCTATTTGCCTGTGCCTTCAACTTGCTCGTCGGCTTTACCGGGCTTTTGTCGTTTGGCCACGCCATGTTTTTCGGGTTCGCGGCGTATGCCTGTGGCCATGCCGCAAAAGTGTGGGGATGGACGCCGGAAGTCGCGATCCTGTTTGGCACCGCCTCGGCAGGACTGATGGGCCTCGTAGTCGGTTGGCTGGCGGTACGCCGTCAGGGTATCTATTTCGCGATGGTCACGTTGGCCCTGTCACAAATGGTCTATTTCATTTGCGTCCAGGCACCGTTCACTTACGCCGAAGACGGCATTCAGAGTATCCCCCGAGGCAGTTTTCTGGGCATTATCGACCTTAAGAACGACACCGTGATGTACTACTTTGTGCTGGCAATTTTTGCCGGCGCGTTCTGGCTTATTCATCGCGTCATTCACTCGCCGTTCGGTCAGGTGCTGAAATCGATCCGCGAAAATGAACCGCGCGCCATATCGCTAGGCTACGACGTCGACAAGTACAAACTCATGGCCTTTGTCCTGTCGGCAGCACTAGCCGGATTGGCGGGAGCGACCAAGTCCTTGTCGCTCGGCCTGGCCACCCTCACCGACGTCAGTTGGCAAATGTCGGGTGAAGTCGTGCTGATGACGCTATTGGGGGGAATGGGCACCATCCTCGGGCCGGTAGTCGGCGCCAGCATCATCATTGCCATCCAGAATTATCTCTCCGGTTTTGGCTCCTGGGTGACGATCATCATGGGCGTGACCTTCGTGGTCTGCGTACTGCTATTCCGTCGTGGCATTGTGGGCGAGATCGAGCATCGGCTGGGTAAGTCGTCGTCCAAATAGCTGGATCAAATTGAGAGCTTCTCGAAACGCAGAGAATTCGTTATTCCAGCAAATGGCCACAAGGGCCACGCCGGGCTGGAATCCAGTCCGTCGTAATTTCGAGAACTTGGATGGACTGGGTCCCAGCCTGCGCTGGGACGACGGGTTTTGAGATCCCTCAGATTATGTAGAACGCCATTTGGTGGGGGTTTGCGGCCAGTTTTGGTTGCAGAGGCCCGCCAATGCTGGAGCGCAGTGAGTTTTGGTTTTTACTGATCTTGCCAGACTATTGATCTGGCGATTAAATGCGTTGATTCCGCTACGAGCGACGCCCTCTCCCCCAGCCCCTCTCCCGCGCGCGCAGGGTGGCCGACAGGCCAGGAGAGGGCGGCGGTCTTCGCAAGAGCGACCGTCTAATTTCCGGATCAATATGTAGCCCATGCAAAAGTCACGGTCGCAGCCAAGTTGTTTTTCTGGGCGCAACCGGGGAAGTTACCGGGGAAGTTCAGACATCTTCTTTTTCGGGCCGGATTTATGCACAGACTGGCCCCACAACTCTGCCCGGACTGCGCGTAATGCGCCACTGATTGCCGCGTCGATTGCTTTATCGGACTTTTGCGCATTGCGCGCTTGCACATCCGCGACAGTCTGGGCGAAGACTTCTTTCTGCACCGCCCGCTCAATAAATTTGGATAGATCGCCTTTCTTGGTACCTCGCTGTGCCAGAAACGAACGAAGCGCCACATCTGTATCTTTCGATACTTTGACGGTCCACCGAACCAATTCGTCTGTTTCCATTTTGACCTCCATAAACTTTAAAAGCGCATACACGTCTATGCGTGTATGTTAGCGATAATTTTGTAGGCGTGTTGCGGTGTTGGCCGCGTTGGGCCCCACCCAATCAACGTGTCACGTTTCCGAGCTGATCAGATGCCCCATTTGCATCCGTTTTCTCCCATCACAAAATCCTCACGTCGTATGCCGCCTCCCATCCCATCTCGTCTATAATTCAAACGTTCGTTTTAATTCCCCTTTCCCCTTCCCCGAGAGCCCATGAAAATTCTCGTTCCCGTCAAGCGTGTGGTTGATTACAACGTCAAGGTCCGCGTCAAAGCAGACCAGAGCGGTGTGGAATTGGCCAATATCAAAATGTCGATGAATCCTTTCGATGAAATCTCCGTCGAAGAGGCGATCAAGCTCAAGGAAGCCGGCGTTGCGACCGAAATCATCGCGGTTTCCATCGGCGTGACCCAATGTCAGGAAACCTTGCGCACCGCGCTCGCGATGGGTGCGGACCGTGCGATTCTGGTTGAGACCAGCGCTGAAATTCAGCCGCTCGCGGTCGCCAAATTGCTCAAGGCGATTTGCGAGAAGGAATCGCCGCAGATGGTTATTCTGGGCAAACAAGCCATCGACGACGACTCCAACCAGACCGGTCAAATGCTGGCTGCGCTGCTGAATTGGCCGCAGGCGACGTTTGCATCCAAAGTCACCGTGACTGCCGGCGTGGCCGAAGTGATGCGCGAAATTGACGGTGGCATGGAAACTGTAGAGATCAAGTTGCCTGCGATTATCACGACCGATCTGCGTTTGAATACACCGCGTTACGCAACGCTGCCCAACATCATGAAGGCGAAGAAAAAACCGATGGATGTGATGACCCCGGAAGCACTCGGCGTCGATGTCACGCCGCGATTGAAAACGCTCAAAGTCGTTGAGCCGCCCAAGCGCAAAGGTGGCGTCATGGTGGCCGACGTGGCGGCACTTGTCGACAAGCTCAAGAACGAAGCAAAAGTGATTTGATTTTCGCGCTAGCGAAAATCAAATCATCCCTGCGAAGGCAGGGAGCCAATCCAAAAAGGTACTACTCATGACGATCCTGATTCTCGCAGAACACGATTCGCAACAACTCAAGCCCGGCGTCACCAATGCGGTCGCTGCTGCGCAAAAAATTGGTGGAGAGATTCATCTACTGGTCGCTGGCAACGGCTGCAGTGGCGCGGCGAGTGCTGCTGCGCAAGTGGCCGGTGTCACCAAAGTGCTGGTGGTGGATGCAGCGCACTATGCGGGCGGCGCACCTGAAAATCTCGCGCCGCTGATCGTTGGTCTCGCGAGTCATTATTCGCACGTGCTCGCCTCAGCATCGGCCTATGGCAAGAACGTGATGCCGCGCGTGGCGGCATTGCTGGATGTCGCGCAGATCTCGGAAATCATCAGCGTTGAATCTCCGGACACATTCGTGCGCCCCATCTACGCGGGTAACGCATTTGCCACCGTGCAATCCGCAGATGCGATCAAGGTCATCACGGTGCGTGCGACCGGTTTCGATGCGGTCGCAGCGACCGGTGGATCGGCGGCGATTGAAAATATTGCTGCGGGTGTCGATACTGAACAATCCAAGGTACTCAGACAGGAACTCTCCAAATCTGATCGCCCTGAACTGGTCGCGGCCAAGCGCATCGTTTCGGGTGGACGTGGCATGGGTGATGGCGACAAATATCGTCAGTTGCTGGAGCCGCTCGCCGACAAATTGGGCGCAGCGCTCGGCGCATCCCGTGCGGCGGTGGATGCGGGCTTTGTTCCCAACGACTATCAGGTCGGCCAGACCGGCAAGATCGTTGCGCCTGAGCTCTACATTGCTGTCGGCATCTCCGGCGCGATCCAGCATCTGGCCGGGATGAAAGACAGCAAAGTCATCGTCGCGATCAACAAAGACCCCGAGGCGCCGATTTTTCAGGTGGCTGATTACGGGTTGGTGGGCGATCTCTTTACGCTCGTGCCGCAGTTGACCGCCGCAATATAACGATTCGCAAAAACCTCTCCCGGCTTTATGCCGGAAACAACTGGAGACATGTATGTCCGATTACAACGCACCCTTGAAAGACATGAACTTCCTGCTCGAGCACGTTATCGGCCTGGACGAGATCGCCAAGTTGCCGGGCTGTGAAGAAGTCACGCCCGATCTGGTGAGCGCGATATTCGACGAAGCAGGCAAGTTTTCAAAAGAAGTCCTCGCACCGCTCAATCGCAGCGGCGATATGGAAGGTGCCAAGATCGCGAATAACGTCGTGACCACGCCAAAGGGCTTCAAGGAAGCCTATTGGAAATACGTGGAAGGCGGCTGGAGCCAACTCGAAGCGCCGCTTGCCTTTGGCGGTCAGGATCTCCCGCATTTGGTCGCTACCCCCGTGTCAGAAATGCTCGGCAGCGCGAACATGGCGTTCAAGCTTTGCCCGTTGCTGACGCTGGGTGCGATTGCCGCATTGGACGAGCATGCATCAGACGAGGTGAAGGCCAAATTCATCCCCAACATGGCCGCAGGCAAATGGACCGGCACCATGAACCTCACCGAGCCACAGGCCGGTTCGGACCTGGCGCTGGTGCGCTCGAAAGCGATCCCGCAGGCCGACGGCAGCTACAAGATTTCCGGCCAGAAAATTTTTATCACCTATGGCGAGCATGACTACACCGAGAACATCATTCATCTGGTGCTGGCACGCATCGAAGGCGCGCCTGAAGGCGTGAAAGGCATTTCGCTATTCGTGGTGCCGAAATTCCTCATCAATGCCGATGGCTCCATCGGTGCGCGCAACGATGTGAAATGCGTGTCCATCGAACACAAGATGGGCATTCATGCCAGTCCGACTTGTGTGATGGTGTTCGGTGACGCAGGTGGTGCGACCGGTTACGTCGTCGGCGAACCGAATCGTGGCATCGAATACATGTTCGTGATGATGAACGCGGCGCGCCTGGGCGTTGGGCTCGAAGGCGTCGCGATTGCGGAACGCGCCTATCAGCACGCACTGGTGTGGGCGCGCGAGCGCGTGCAGGGCCGTCCGGTGACGCCGGTGCCGGCCTCACTCGGCCCATCGCCAAAATCAGTGCCGATCATTTATCACCCTGACGTCAAACGCATGCTGCTAACCATGCGCGCTTATGCTGAAGCCACGCGTGCGCTGACGTATTACGCCTCGGCGTGCCTCGACATCGCCAAACGCTCGACCGACGAGAAGCAGAAGCGCTTCAATCAGGCACTGGTGGATCTGCTGATCCCGATCGTCAAAGGCTGGAGCACCGAGGTGGGTATTGAAGTGAGTTCTCTCGGCATTCAGGTGCATGGCGGCATGGGCTTCATCGAGGAAACCGGCGCGGCGCAATACTATCGCGATTCGCGTATTTCGGCGATTTACGAAGGCACCACCGGCATTCAGGCCAACGATCTGGTCGGGCGCAAAGTCGGCCGCGAAGGCGGTCAAACGGCACTGGCACTGATTGCCGAGATGGACAAACTGCCAGCGCTGTTGATGGCGATGGATGACGTCAATCTCAGAGCCATTGCCGCCAGATTGACTGACAGCATCGCGAACGCAAAACGCGCCACCGAGTGGATCGCCACCATGTTCCCGAACAATCCTGCCGCCGTTTTCGCGGGCGCCGTGCATTACCTGAAATTGATGGGCACCGTTACTGGCGGCTGGATGATGGCGCGTGCTGCGTTGGCAGCGGCCACCCAACTGAAAGCCGGTGAGGGCGACGGTGATTTCCTTAAGGCCAAAGTCATGACGGCACGCTTTTATGCGGACCATATCCTGACGATGGCGCCATCGTTCGCGGATGCGTTGGTGTTGGGTGCGCAGAGTGTGTTGCAGATGGAAGAGGCATTGTTTTAGATGTAGATCAAGCACTGGCGCGGCTTGTGGCGTATTTTGTGCTGAAGAGCCTCGCTAGTGCTGGAGTTTCCGCAATTGGCAACATTTCGAACCAGACAAAATTCGTCATTCCAGCGGAGCCTGGAATCCAGTCCATCCAAGGTCACTGGTTATTTTCTGTAAAGGGCAGATCACTGCATGGACTGGGTCCCAGCCTGCGCTGGGACGGTGGGTTTCAAGAAATTACCCATTTCGTGTGAACTAAACCGTCCTCAGCGACGATTTTTCATTGGGGAAAAATGGAAACACCAGCCCTAGCCATCAACGGTCTCGTCAAATATTTCGGTGGCAAAGTCGCCGTCAACAATCTCTCCCTGAGCATTCCGCCCGGCCAGTTTCACGCGCTGTTGGGCCCCAACGGCGCGGGCAAAACCACAACGCTACGCATAGTAGCGGGGCTGCTGAAAGCCGACGCTGGTACGGTGGCCATTTTCGGTCACGACACCGTCACCGAGACGGATGTCGCCAAGCGCATCACCGCGTTCTTGCCGGACGACCCGATGCTTTACGGCAAGCTGAATCCACTGGAATATCTCGAATTCGTCGCCGGGCTGTGGAGCATCGACGCCGCGCGCGCTGCGGCGCAGGCGGAGGATTTGTTGAAGTGGCTGGAGTTGTGGGAAAACCGCTTTGAATACACCGAGGGATTCTCGCGCGGCATGCGGCAGAAGCTGGCGCTGGCTGGTGCGCTGATCCACACGCCAAAACTGTTGATCCTCGATGAGCCGTTGACGGGGCTCGATGCCCACGCCGCTAAAGCCGTCAAGGACATGCTGGTCGACTATGTGGCCAAGGGCAACACGGTGGTGCTGACCACGCACATCCTCGAAATTGCCGAGCGGCTGGCAGAGCGCATCAGCATCATTCAGAAGGGCGAGATTGTTGCCGATGGCACGCTGGAGGAGCTGCGTGCGAAGTCGGGCTCGGCGGGGGCTTCGCTCGAAGATGTATTCCTGAATCTCACGGAATCCGCGTGAAGTTTGTTTCTACCGGCAGCTGGCCGTGGCTGTTGCAGCACGAGTTGCGCCTGGCTTGGCGGAATATCGGCGGCAAGCGCGTGTGGCTGGTGCTCATCGGTGGGGGAATTATCTGGGCTTGCGTGCACCTCGCTGCGTGGGGACTGCTGCGCGGCGAGCGTGTTTTGGGCAACACCGACTTCCAGCAATGGCTGATTCCTGCGGCCGGCGCGGCGCTGTGGTTGCTGATGTCGATCATGGTTTCGCAGACGACCGCACATTCTGTATCCGCCGTCTTTGATCGCGGCGATCTCGATTTGCTGCTGGCCTCGCCATTGTCATCGAGGGCTGTTTTCGCCGTGCGCGGTTTGGCGATTGCGCTCGCCGCGTGCCTGCTGCCTTTCCTGCTGTTGCTGCCGTTCGCGCACGCCGGTTTGGTCTCGGGCAGGCCTGGATTGCTGAGCATTTATCCGGTGATGGCGGCGCTGGCGTTATTGGCTGCCGCCATTGGCCTGTGGCTGACGATGACGCTGGTGCGTTTGTTTGGCGCGCGTAAAGCGAAGACGATTTCGCAAATACTGGCGGCGTTGATTGGCGCCGGATTCTTCCTGTTGTCGCAGAGTGCCAATTTCCTGCCTCGTGAACAACAGGCTGCGATCAGCGCGTGGCTGAAACATGAAACCCAGAATGGCGGCTGGTTTGCGCCTGATAGC
>Ga0163144_10025574_pt1 | contig 11521 bp, 12 predicted proteins | sample OliLak19BULKMAT1_FD_123175 | JGI IMG/M metagenome (GOLD analysis project Ga0163144, IMG submission 123175) | Freshwater microbial mat bacterial communities from Lake Vanda, McMurdo Dry Valleys, Antarctica - Oligotrophic Lake LV.19.BULKMAT1 | ecosystem: Environmental > Aquatic > Freshwater >... | reverse complement strand
CACGCGTGGTACACATAAAAAAAGACTGAAAACGCATAAACTTAGATAAAGGTACGTAATAGCTGAGGCAGAAAACAAGTATTTTTTATCAGCTCTACTACCTTACTGCAATTTTAACACTACAAAAATAGCGTACAATCTTCTATTTATGCAAGTAATTTGAAATTTCTTTTCCTTTTTAGTGGTTTTAACCGTGTGAGCTGTATTATGGTACATGTGATAAATTGTGTTAAATTTTGCTAAAAAGCCTAAATGCTGCAATAATACTCTGCACACGGGCTCATCATAGCACAAATTGGTTGTGCAGGCCCCTTTTACAACACCCGCCTTTATAATGGGCAAGTTTATAAAGCAATTTTTGCACTCTTAAGCGCTCCACTTTGTGCTATGCCAAAAAGGACATAATCTAGCAAGAGAGGGTCTTGTGGTACTATTTGCCGGCAGGCTTCTGTTAGTTCTAGGGCGGCTTTCCAATCTGGCGTAGCTCTTTTTAAAAGGCCAAAATGCCTTGCCGCTCGTATAACATGCACATCTAAGGGCATAATAAGCTCTGCCGGAGAGAAGCAAGACCATAGGCCACAATCTAGGCAGGCATCTGCTGGGCGGCAAAGCCAGCGCAACATCAGATTAAGGCGTTTACAGGCACTCCCCTTTTCTGGGCTAGCAAGATGTTTTGCTACGCCCTTGGTCCATTCGGGCTCAAAAAACCATTGTCTAAAGCCATTTAAGGCTCGCTCTACGCGCTGCCCAGGATGTTGCGAGGCTGCTTGGCCAGTTTCTGCAAAATGCGCAAAGGCCTGCTCTAAGGTGCCAAATGTATCAAAAACATCTTGCAAACGCAGCACCAGCACCTGTGTTTGTGGGGTGGTAAAGGTGCGGTGTTTAAAGCCTGGGGCTGCTGCTATAGGTTGGATAACGGCCAGCCCAGAGGGCCCATTTACAACAAGGTGGCTTAGTAACTCTTCTGTTTTAGCAATGGCTATATCTCTGCGGCCCCAAGCAAAGAGAGCTGCAAAAAAAGCTGCCAGCTCTGGCACGCGCTTGTCTGGGCTGTGTAGCACGCGTTGGACCACCCCCAGCGGGTCTGCACTGGGGGGAAAGGCCGCCGTGTTGTACCAAAGTGGAATCTGGGCTACCAGCAGCCTGCGTGTTTTTTCTGGCACCGTATGCCCCATAAATACGCTAATACAACTGTGGCGCCAGTTTGCCCTGGCACTCTTGTGCTAATCTGCCCATTACAGTGGCGTTAAGCCTATGCATACTTTGCAAGGTGGGGAAACGCTTTTTCACTTTTTCTAGCACGCAAGGGCATTGGGCTGCGTCTGATACCAACCCCTGGCTTGCAGCCGTTTGGCAGCTTGCCAAAAAAGCATCGTCTTTATCTTTTGTCCATACTGCTGCCGCATCAAAAGTGCGCACTCTGCACTGTGGGTAGGTATCAAAAAGTAAAACTGGGTTTGTGCTTAAGCTGTCTAAAAATCCTGCTATGTCATTAGGGTTAGGGTATTTAGCTTCCATTTTTTCTGTAATGCAGCTGCACGTTTCTAGTGGCCAGCTCTCACCTGTTTGGCGTGCAGCTGCCTGGCAGTTTTGCACAAAAGCTTCACGCTCTTCTGGCTCCCAGCCAGCACTACAGCCGGTAACAGTTTGTAGCGCTATAGCGCAACCGCAGATAATGCTCCAGTACTTTTTCATTCTACAACCAAGGTAGCCGTTATCTGCCCCTTTTTATCGTACACCTCCCAAATACCTGTAGGCTCTGCGGCTAAGTAGCTGCCGCGTTTTGCACGGCGCCCTTTTTTATCATAAAAAGTCCATACACCTTCTTTGTTTCCAGCAATGTAGGGCCCCTCGGCAGTGCTATAACCCTTGTCTGCATATTCTCTCCAGATGCCCTCACGCAGGCCATTAGTATAAGTGCCCTCTTCTGCAATGCTACCATTAGCGTTATATATTTTGCGCAAACTGGTTTGGCCTTGGGCAAAAGCACTCTGGGGCATGGCTTTACCCTGCGCTAATGCAGGGGTAGCATTTAAAAGCACACCAGTTTTATAGGTTTCTTTGTAAAAGGGCCCGCCTTCTAGGGTAAAATATTGCCAGACAGAATCTGGCTTCCCTTCTAGCAATGGCCCCTCATATTTGGGCTTTCCGTTTAGGTAAAAGTTGCGTAAAAAGGCGGTGCGGCCTTGGTTCTTATAATCTGTGAGTTCTAAAATCACGCCCTTTTGGCTGTAGTTTTTGTGCTGGCCTCTGGGCAAGCCGTCTATGTACAGGCCATCGGCACTTAGGGTGCCGTTGTCGTAATAGCTTTGCCAGGTGCTGTCTTTTTTGTTGCGCAGATAGCGGCCCACCTGTTCTAGCTTGCCATTAACATGGTGCCGTTCTGCATGGCCAGAGCGCATGCCCCCCTCATAACTAAAAGCAGTTGCCAGCGTGCCATTATCATGAAAGGTATGCCAGCGGCCCTTGGGTATACCCTTAGAGAAATAAGAAGTTGAAGCTACTTTTCCATTGGCGTGGTATTCTGTCCAGATAGAATCTGGCTGGCCTGCCAGGTTCCATCCGGTTTCTAGCAGTTTACCATTCTGGTAGTAAGTGCGGGTGGGGCCTTCTTCTTTGTCTGCTTTTAAATACGTCTCTTCTTCTAAAAGGCCTGTGGGGTAATACGCTTTGCGGTATCCTTCTGCAACGCCTTCCACAAAAGGCACCTCTAGTTGAGCTTTGCCATTGGCATCCACATAAATAGTTAGTCCGTCTGGCAGGCCATTTTTGTAACCCACACGGGCGGTGAGCAGCCCGGCAGAATCATAAAGTAACTGCGTGCCTGTACCACCAGACAAGGTGCCGGGGTCTAGTTTTTTACCTTCTGGGCTCAGAAGTTCTAGTGCTTGTTGCAGGCGCCCAAAAGCATAAAGCTCATGGGTGCGCAACTTGCCAGATGGATAAAAGTATAGCCAGTTGCCATCTCTTAAGCCGGCTTTATACTCACCACTATCTTGCAAGACACCATCTTGGCGCAGATTTATCCATGGGCCCTCACGCAAGCTGTCTTGGTAATAGCCTTCCTGGGCAAGTTTGCCATCTGGATAATACCGGCTAAAGAGGCCCTCTAGTAGGTCTGTTAAGTACTGGCCATCTTCCCATACTTGGCCGCTCTCATAAAAGGTTTGGTAGGGGCCGTTTAAGTTTTCATATACAAAACTTGCTTTGCATACGGGTATAGAATCTTGCACAAAAAGTGTGGCGGGTCCGTTTAAAAAGTCTTGTTTAAAAGACATTTCTGCCAGGCGCTCTTTTGTGCCGGGGTTGTAAAACACCCACGCCCCCTCTCGTTTGCCCTGCACTATCTGGCCTTTGCCATCGGTTAAGCTCATTACATCATACAGGCGCTGTACAATATCCACAGACTGGGCCTTGGCCATCTGTACCAACATTAAAGCAAAACAAAGCAGAGCTACTCTCACAGCTACAAAGCTACAGGCCCAGCCCTAGATAGCAAGTAGGGTGTTACCGACTTTACCCTCTGCCCTACCTTTGCCCTAGACCCTCTCCCTTAAATATGCCTTTTTATACAGATCCTTTGCAGGTTTTAGCCATCTGCGCCCCAGTAGCGCTTTTGCTAGCAGGAGGGTTTATGGCATTATGCCAGTTCTGGGGCAATAATGAAAACAGTGTCTACAAAGCCTTTGCCTGTTGTCTGGCTCTGGTGGCTTGCTATGCCGGCATAAAATCAGGAGGTATAACTATAACCTTAGGCATTATTTGGGCCATAGGGCTCTATATTTTAGTTTACAAAAAGAAGTTTATCGCCCCAAAAAGCTTATTTACCGGCGATAGGTGGGCCTTACTTGCTGGCGGGCTTTTTGTTTGTTTATTTATATTAGTTCGGTTTTTGCCGCAGGTAAATACCAGTACGGGCGCCTTTTCTCTTTTCTATTCTGATGATTATATCTACGCCTACCTTGTTAAGGGCATGCGAGACCTAGGCGCAGAGTTGCCCTATGCCCAGCTAGAGCCGCTTATTGTGCTAGGCCAGCACACTAACACCATTTATCATTATCCAGATTTATGGGCCACGGCATTGCTGTCAGAGTTTTTGCCTATATCGTCTGTATATATAGGGCAGTTTATTTTATATCCACTTGTGCTAATGTGTATTGCCTTACAGGGCTATTACACTGTACGAGCCAGAAAAAAGGGTTGGCTGCTTGCCGTGGTAGCAGGGGCAGTAATCGTGTTGTTGCCCGTTAGCCCTGTATCTGATAATTGGCTGGCTACAGACTGGGGCATGCTGTTTTTTGAGATACCAACCCGGATTAAACCCCTATCATTTGTAGGCGGCTACAAGGCTGCCGTATCGCTTTTAGTCATTTATTTAACGCTTGTGCAGGTATTGGCTAAAAACCCGCCAGCAGTGTTACTGCTATGCGTGTTGGGCTTATATGTAAATTTTGCTTTATTGCCCGCGTTTGCACTAGCATTGGCATACATAAGCTGGCCATGGCTGCGGTGGTCTGTTTTAAGAGATGGGCTTTTCTTTGTAGGCAGCTTGGCTCCATTTGTGTTGATTTACAAGCTGTTACAGCCTGCCAATACGTCTGCTTTACAGGGCAACAAAACCTCTTTTGCCGGTGAGTTTTTGATTGCCAAAAGCAAGCTGGGGCTTAACTCACTGGGTAGCTTTTTGGGCTACTTTAAAGACCAACTGGTAATAAACCTAAACGCTATGGAGCTGTGGTATTACTACCCATTATTGCTACTTTTTAGTATTTATGCTATAGTGGGCAAAGACTTGCGCGTAAAAATTATTCTCGGCTTGCTGGCCTTGTTTCCTGTAAGTAATCTGCATCCTCTCTTTATAAAGGCTTACTTGGTTTATGCTTTGGTAGCTACAGGCTGGCTACTTTTCAGGTTTCGTAAACACCGCATAGTGCAGGTGGGGGGGCTAGCCCTGGCGGCCAGTTATAGCATTTGGATGCTGAATCACTTAGTATTTGCCAATGTGCTAAACGCATTTCAGCTTTATGAAGTGCCCATGCCCATGCTGCTAACGGCTGTGCTTATCGTAGTAATAACGCAACTGGTATCAACAAAAACAACGTTTCTCCTTCTAGCAGTTTTAGCTTTTGCCGCTGCAGATACGCCTAAAACCCTGCGATGGGAGATGGGCTTTTACGAAGTAGACAACAATGCTTTACTAACCCCAAAAACAGGACCAATAGTGGCAAATATGCTTGCCGAGGGTGATAGAGTAGGTTTTTTAGAGCGGCTAGAAGAAAAAGGTGGCCACCTGATCTACTTTAATGCCTGGTATAATTTGTATGACTATACAGACAAGCCCACGTTCCACCCCATTAACTGGGGGGCTCTGCAACCAGCAGAACAGGCACGGGTAGATTCTGTTGGCGGCCGCGAGTTTCAGGCTACTAGCTCTGCATACATACTACAGCAGCAGATGGGGGCAGCAAGCTCAAAAGATAAAGTGCTGGCCTATGTAAAACAAGCAAAGCTTAGCTTTTTGGTAGCCGATGATGCGTATTTGCACCAAGACTACCCCTACCTTTTACCTTACCTAAAACAGACCGGCATAACCAATAACTTACGGGGCAAGGCGTTTTCTCTTTACAGCATAAAACTGCGCAGTCTTTAAATAAGGCTATTTATCAGATACAAATAGACAGTGTGCTAAGGCTTACCAAAACGGTCAAAATCTTTAGATAAGGCTATTCATCAGATACAAGTCTACTTAGGCTATTACAACGTTCTGCACATTCCTTATATAACCCTATCTACAAGGTACAACCCCCGGTTACGGGTTTGGTCTAGATTGCGCCACAGGTACTCCCCTATTATACCTAGCATAACCATCTGCAGGCCACTTACCGTTAGCAACACAATCATTAACGGAGACCAGCCCTGAAACGGTGATTTGCCCAACGCCCATTGCACCATTACTATTAATGAATAAGCAAACCCTAAAATGGCTGTAGATATCCCCATTATAGACATTAGCCGCAGAGGCAAAAAGCTATAGCTGAGCAGGCCATCTAGCAGGTATTTAATCTTTTTAGAAAACGTCCACCTAGATTTTCCTATTTCTCTTTTTAGCCTTGTATACGGTATCCATTTAATGGGGTAGCCTGTCCAGAGCAGCTGCCCTTGCCAGAAAGGGTTGCGCTCGTCTTGGGCCAAGATAATATCACGCACTTTATGACTTATTAAGGCAAAATCAAAGCCACCCTCTGGCATATTAGGGAAACTAAACTTTTTAATGAGGGTATAAAAAAGTTTGCTGGTAAACCTGCGGTAGCCAGATTCTTCTCTGGCCTGGCGGGTACAAATTACAAGCTCGTAGTTTTCTTTAAAATACCCTTGCAGCATTTCATTTATGAGGCTGGGTGGGTCTTGCAAATCGGCAGAAATATTAATAACACACTTACCCCTTGCCAGCGCGTAGCCCGCCATAAAGCCTGCTACTTGCCCAAAATTTCTTGTAAACTTTATAACTCTTACCGTATCTGGGTGGGCTTTTTTTAGCTCAAGCAATTCTGCAAAAGAGCCGTCTTTAGAGCCATCGTCTATAAAAACAAACTCGTGGGTGAGATCTGGGTTTTGGGCAACTACCTGTTCACGTATTAGCGTGTGTGTTTTGGTAATGGAGCCCTCATTAAAATATACCGGCACCACAATGGTGTAATCTAGGGTTTGGTAATCTTTGGCAGCCGCGGCTAGGGGTGTTAGCATATTAGTAAAATATGGGCTAAAGTGCTAGCCAAGGTTAAGCAACAATCTTTTGCACGATGCTTTTCACCTGCTCATCTGTAAGCTGCGGAAAAAGTGGCAGGCATAGCACCCGCCTAGATACATCTTCTGATACGGGGCAAGGCTGCTCAGGCGTTAATCCTGCCTCATTAAGCGATGGGTAAAAATACCTTCTAGAGTATATGTTGTAGCTGCTTAGCCGCTCTTTTACAGCTAGCAAAGCCTGTTCTGTATCAAAAAGCACAGGGTAATACGCATAATTATACGCTACCTCTGGGGCTACAAAAGGTCGTGTAAGGGCAAGATTGGCCGCAGCAATTTGCGCATCATAAAGCTCTGATATGTGTTTTCGCCTAGCAATAATGGCCGGCATGTGAGGGAAAACACACAGCCCCATGGCCGCATGAAACTCACTAGACTTGCCATTTATGCCCACACCATAAAAAGCCTCTGGCCCATTGTGGCCAAAATTACGCATGTACGATATGCGGTGAGCAAGGGCATCGTCATTGGTGGTTATACCTCCGCCCTCTACGGTGTGAAAAAGCTTGGTAGCATGAAAACTTAAGGTAGAAACATCTCCGTAGTTTAGCAACCCTTTTCCCTTGTACTGCACCCCAAAAGCGTGTGCAGCATCGTAAATAACTTTTAAGTTATGCTTTTTGGCAAACTGCTCAATGGCCTCTACCTGGCAGGGTATACCATATACATGGCAGGCCATAATAGCGGTTGTATTGGGCGTGAGGGCCTTTTCTAGCAAACTAGCATCTAGGGTAAGGGTGGCCGGGTTTATGTCTACAAAAACGGGGCGGCACTGCTCCCACAACAGGCTAGTAGTAGTAGCTATATAAGAGAAAGGCGTTGTGAGCACATCGCCCGTTACCCCTAAAGCCTTTATTGCTATTTGCAGGGCAATAGTGCCGTTGTTTACATAAAAAAAGTGCTTTACACCTAGGTAGGCCGCTAGCTTGGTCTCCAGTTCATTAACCAACGGACCGTGATTGGTAAGATGGCCACTGGCCCAGATCTGCCTTAAGTACGCAACGTACTCCTCAATATCGGGCAAATAACTCTTTGTTACAAAAATCATTAGGGTTTACTGCTTCTATTGCAAAGATATACGCCCACCGTACAGCTTTGGCATAAAGTAATGTGATTCATGTTGCCATAATAGAACCTGAGCTCTTTTTTGTCAAAAGACAAATCCTCAATTTCATATAGTATTATAGGGTCATTTGCTTGCTTGTTTGGCACTTGCGGGGTATCTTTGCAGTCCTTTTTGCAAGAGAAGGGCGCGAACGGGCGTAGCTCAATTGGTAGAGTGCCGGTCTCCAAAACCGTAGGTCGTAGGTTCGAGCCCTACCGCCCGTGCAGCAAATCATGTTAAAACACCGGGCAGCCTAGCTGCCCAACCCGTTACTAATGAGTCGTTTAAGCAATATTTTTGAAGGCACCATCTCTGAGGTGCGCGAGCACATAACCTGGCCCACTTACGCCGATCTGCAAAACAGTACGGTGCTAGTGCTTACAGCTAGTTTAATCTTTGCCGTAGTTATTGGTATTATGGACTTTGGCTTCCGCACCTTAATGGAGACCCTGTACGGTATTAACGGTACGCTATAGGCTCCACGCCCCCAGCCCCTGCATCTGTGGTGGTCTGGTTTTTCTTTTGCTGGCTTGCCAGTGTTTTTTCTGTCCAGACATTTATAAATTCTTTGTTCTATAACTCCAAATGGGAGAGCTTAAGTGGTACGTAGTGCGCGCCGTCTCCGGTCAGGAGAAAAAGGTAAAAGGATATCTCGAGCTTGAGATAACCCGCCAAGGCATTGAAGCGCAAATTCCGCAAGTGCTTATCCCGATGGAGAAGATTGTGGAACAGTTTAACGGCAAAAAACGCGTACGTGAGAAGACCTTCTTCCCAGGTTATGTGATGATTGAGGCCGACCTTGAAAACGGTGAAGTGCTGCACACCGTGCAAAGCATCCCCGGCATTATTGGTTTTCTTGGTGCATCAGAAGATAAAAGCGCCCGCAGCCGTGCCCCCATTCCCCTACGCCTTACAGAGGTTAACAGGATGCTGGGCGTAGCAGACCGTGGCGAAGAATCTCATGAGCGCATGGAGCGCCCCTTTATGGTGGGCGAGGCTGTAAAAGTTATGGAAGGCCCTTTTAATGGCTTTACAGGCACGGTAGAAGAAATTTTTGAAGAGCGAAAAAAGATCAACGTAATGGTTAAAATCTTTGGCCGCGCCACCCCTGTAGAAGTGGGGTATGCCCAAGTAGAAAAAATAGCCTAAGGCTACTAAAAATATACCCGCTGCCGCGCGCTCTGTTGCACCTTTTTGAGAGCGCAGCCCCCTTGCAAAAGAGTGGCCAGACAGATGGAAAGCTTCCTCACAGGTGCAAAAAACAGGTCCATTGTTTGCGACAACAAGCGGCCAACAGCTGTGTTCATATCGGGCCCAGCAACTTAACCCAACACCTGCCTGTGTGCCATTTATTGGTACTAGGGCAAATTTGTAAACAATGGCAAAGGAAATTGCAACCTATGTAAAGCTGCAGGTAAAAGGTGGCGCTGCCAACCCTGCACCCCCTATTGGCCCAGCTCTGGGCTCTAAGGGTGTAAACATTATGGAGTTCTGCAAGCAGTTTAATGCTCGCACACAAGACAAAGCCGGGCAGATACTGCCTGTGCTACTAACAGTATATACAGACAAGTCTTTTGACTTTGTCATCAAGACACCCCCAGCCCCCGTCCTTTTGCTTGAAGCTTCCAAAGTCAAGTCAGGATCGGCAGAACCCAACCGTAAGAAAGTTGGCTCTGTAACCTGGGATCAGGTAAAGACTATTGCCGAAATCAAAATGCCCGACTTGAATGCTTTCAAGGTGGAATCTGCGATGAAGATGGTAGCCGGTACCGCACGCTCTATGGGCATAACCGTTACGGGTAAAGCCCCCTGGGAGCAGAACTAATCTTTACTAACCAATAAAGAGAAGGCACTGCGCCATCACCAGAAAACAACCCCCATTTTATGGCAAAACTGACAAAGAAAATGAAAGCCTCGGTAGCAAAATATGATGCTGCCAAGGAGTATTCTTTGCAGGATGCGGCCTCCATCGTAAAAGACATTACGTTTACCAAGTTTGATGCTTCGGTAGATATTGATGTCCGGCTCGGTGTAGACCCCCGCAAAGCAGACCAGATGGTACGTGGCGTTGTAACCCTGCCACACGGCACGGGCAAAACCGTACGCGTACTTGTGCTCTGCACTCCTGACAAAGAAACCGAAGCCCGCGAGGCCGGTGCAGACTACGTAGGTCTGGATGAATTTATCTCCAAGATTGAAGCAGGCTGGACAGACGTTGACGTGATTATTACCATGCCATCTGTAATGGGCAAGGTGGGCCGTTTGGGTAAAGTGCTAGGCCCCCGTGGCCTAATGCCAAACCCCAAAAGTGGCACCGTAACCCAAGATGTGGCCAAAGCCGTAAGAGAAGTGAAAGCAGGTAAAATAGACTTTAAAGTTGACAAAACCGGCATCATTCACGCATCCATCGGTAAGGTAAGCTTCACACCAGAGCAGCTGCAAGACAACGCCCTAGAGATGATAAACATCATCTCAAAGCTAAAACCAAGCTCTGCCAAGGGTACTTATTTTAAAACAATTAACATGTCTAGCACCATGAGCAGTGGTGTTAAGATTGATAAAGCCACCATCGCAAGCATCTAATCTATGACTAAAGAAGAAAAAACCGGGGTGATTGAAGAGCTTCGCGAGAGGTTCTCTGCCTCACCCAACTTCTACGTCTGCGATGCCTCCGGTATGACGGTGGCGCAGACCAACAACTTTCGCCGACTGGCCTTTGAGCGTGGCATAGAATACCGAGTATTCAAAAACACCCTCATTAAAAGAGCCCTAGCATTCTCTGGTGTAGACTACACCGAGTTTAATACAGGAGTTCTTAAAGGTATGTCTGGCGTATTGTTTGCAGCTGACAACATGAAGGCCCCGGCCAAACTGTTGAAAGACTATTACAAGCAATCCAATTCTAAATTGCCCGCCCTGAAAGGTGCATCTATTGATACCTCTTTCTACATCGGTGCAAATCAGTTAGACGCCCTTACGGCGCTTAAAACCAAGAACGAGCTCATCGGCGAGGTTATTGGCTTGCTACAATCTCCGGCACAAAATGTTATCTCTGCCCTTAAAGGCCAAGGTTCCAAAATTGCTGGCATACTTAAGACCCTCTCAGAACGAGAGGCCGCTTAACAAATCCCAACGTTTCTTTTTTCAATCTCGACATTAACCCTTTAATTTTTACTACTATGGCTGACGTAAAAGCACTCGCCGAACAACTGGTAAACCTCACCGTAAAAGAGGTAAACGAACTTGCTACAGTTCTAAAAGATGAGTATGGTATTGAACCTGCTGCCGCAGCTGCCGTAATGGTATCTGGTGGTGGCGATGCCCCTGCTCCCGTTGCTGAGAAAACCAGCTTTGATGTAATACTTAAAGCCGCTGGTGCCAGCAAATTGGCTGTGGTGAAACTTGTGAAAGACCTAACCGGTCTTGGCCTAAAAGAGGCTAAAGACTTGGTAGATGGTGCTCCTAAGCCTTTGAAAGAAGGTATTGCTAAAGACGAAGCTGAGGCTTTGAAAAAGCAATTGGAAGAAGCCGGTGCCGAAGTAGAGATTAAGTAATCTCTGCCGCAAGGCTTTATAAAACACCCTCCTGCCAACGCAAGAGGGTGTTTTTGTT
>Ga0163144_10025573_pt1 | contig 11522 bp, 12 predicted proteins | sample OliLak19BULKMAT1_FD_123175 | JGI IMG/M metagenome (GOLD analysis project Ga0163144, IMG submission 123175) | Freshwater microbial mat bacterial communities from Lake Vanda, McMurdo Dry Valleys, Antarctica - Oligotrophic Lake LV.19.BULKMAT1 | ecosystem: Environmental > Aquatic > Freshwater >... | reverse complement strand
TCAGGCGGTGAGGCCGCGCACCGCAGCGCCGGTCAGTGGGATGGTGCCCTTGGCGAGGGTCCACTCCTGACGGTGCTCCAGCGACTGGCCAGCCTTCAGCACAGCGTGTGGACCCATCGTCTCCATCTCGACCATGAAGTTCGCAGGGCCGACGTACATGGCGATGTTCGCATTGGCTGGGTAGGTCGCGCGCGGCTCCCAGGTGGTGCTGATCGCAAAGGTCAGATTACGAGCCGGATCAATCATGGCGATGCTGCCGGCTGGCGTGCCGACCATGCGCTTGGTCTCGCGGCCCCGTGGGGTCAGGACGTAGGCATCGTCGGTCGTCTCGAACTGCTCTTCGCGGAAGCTGCCGGTGCCGTGCCCGGCCCAGGTGCGGAAGGTGGTGATCGTGGCGGTATCCCACGACGAACCGTCACCCAGTGGGATGACATAACGGGTGTCCGCATTCGGCTTGGTGCAGGTCAGCGCCCACAGTCCGCAGCCGAGCAGCATGTCGCCTTCGTTGATGATGCGGTTGATCACTTCCAGACGATCGTCGCGCAGAATGCGCACGCTGATCGAACGGCGGCTGAAGGTTTCGCGGCAGAGCGCACCAGTGACGGTGAAGCCGTCGGGGCTTACTGTTCCGGTACCAGCGGCATCATCGTTGGCGTAGGTCTGCTCGTCCTCGTCGGCGCCGAAGCGTGCGGTCCAGACGCGGTGGCCGCCGCGTAGCGACCAGGGTTTGGCGAAACCAGACACCTGACGGACGTACTTCAGCGGCTGTTGGTCGTCCCACAGCAGAAGGTTGTCGCCGGCCGAGGCGCCGAACCAGGCGAGGCGTGGCCCCGCACCATGAACGGCGATTAGACGCAAGGCAGGCGTGGTGAGTTCGATGCCGGCAAGACCGGCGTGGGTGATGGCGCGGACGGGCATGTGGGGCTCCGGGCGGGAAGGGTGGCAGGCGGCGGGCGTCGTCTAGTCTCACGGTGCGGGCAGTGGATCCCCGGCTTTGGGACTGCCCAAGGGGGCGTACAGCGGCCAACAGCGGTCGTTTTGGGAATGTCCGCCGTCATCCACGCCGTCGGCGCTGACGCTGTAGGCCCCGATCAGCGTGGCGGCGCGCTCGACCCGCCGTACTGGTTTGCCGGATGAATCGAGTTGGTCGATCGGCCAAGCCTCGCCTGTCAGTTCGGCCGCCAGCACCAGCAGCCGAAGCCGGGCCGTGTGCGCCCCTGCTACGACCGGGGTCGCTACGGGTAGGGTCATGGCTGGCAGGAGGGTGCCAGGCCGCCACCACGAGGCTTGCCGTGCGATCGCCTCGGCTGTCCGGGTGGCAGCAAGCTGGCGTGCTGCATCCAGCGCCTCGCCCTGGGCGACGGCGATGTCCTGCATCAGCGTGATGGTCTCGGCGCGGCCGGCGCGCAGGGCGATGGCGAAGCCCCAGGCGTCGAACGAGAACGAACCACCGTCCCGACCTAGTCGACTCCACACGGCGGCAGGATCTGCGGTGGCGACGAAGCCACGCAAAGACGCGAGGTCGTTTCGCCAGGCAACGGCCAGCCCTTGAGGAGCCAGTGGGGCGAGGCTGCGCGCTTGATCGGCGATCGCGGCCTTAGCAGCGCCGAGATCAGCGGAGCGCATGATCACAGCGGTAGACCACTGCTCGATCAGATTGGCCTGGACCATCAGACGGAGCAGGCCAAGGGGTTCGCGCGCAGGGATCAGGGCCGCGGCTCGGCTGATCTCGACTGGCAGATCGGCAGACGGCGCCAGCAGGATCCGCTCACAGCGCAGGCGCATGTGCCGGCGCAGGGCGGTGACGTCGGGCAACGTGGCAGCTGGCGACAGGTCGCGGTGGGCATCGATTGGCGCATCACCGAGACGGCCGAGGATGTCTGCCGATTCGACCAGCAGCGCCTTGTCGAGTGCTTCATGATGAGCTGCCAAACCGTCAGGCAGTGCCTGACCAGGAATCGGCGTCCAGCCCTTGGCGGGTTCGCTTTCCGACCATGGCTTGAGCTGTTCACCCAGGGTCAGCAGCCGTTGCCAGTCGGCGATGCGTGCGGGAGTGGCGCTGGCAAAGGCGATATTCGTCAGGCCAGTTGGCAACCGCAGCTGGCGGGCCCGTGCATCGACGGCTATCAGATCGCTGGTACTGCGAAGCCACATGGCCAGACAGGCCACGAAGATGCCAAACAGGCATCCGATGAGGATCAGGGTCTGCCACCAGGTGATGCGCCGCAAGGTTCCAAGCATGGCGCGGCAGCGTTGCCACGACTGGTCATGCGCAAGTCACCCGGTTCTCGGCGCGTCTACCGATCATATATCATATATGATCGGCTTGCCACAGCGTCGGCCCGTTGTAGCATGTCAGCATGCCCACCGATATCCTCGCCGAAGTCTCAGCCGCCCGCATCGTACCCGTGATCGTTATCGAACGAGCAGTCGATGCTGAACCGCTCTGCCGAGCTCTTGCTGCAGGCGGTCTTCAGGTTGCCGAGATCACCTTCCGCACCGCAGCGGCTCGGGAGGCCATCGCCACGGTCGCCCGGGATTTCCCCGAATTCATCCTTGGAGCCGGCACCGTCACCATGCCCGAGGAGGTCGCTGCCGCGAAACAGGCCGGGGCCAGATTCGCGGTCGCTCCGGGCTGCAATCCCGACATTGTCAAACTCGCCCAGTCGAGTGGCTTGCCGTTCTGGCCAGGCGTGTGTACACCCAGTGACGTCGAACGGGCGTTGTCACTAGGATGCACGGCGCTGAAATTCTTCCCCGCGGTCGCAGCCGGCGGTATCCCGATGATCAAGTCGCTGCATGCGCCGTACCAGCATCGTGGCGTGCGCTTTGTGGCGACTGGTGGAATCGAGATTGGCAACCTGCGTGATTGGTTGAAGACCCCAGGAGTTCTCGCCATCGGTGGTACCTGGATGGTGGCTCCGAAGCTGATAGCTTCGGGAAACTGGGCCGAGATCACCCGTTTGACGGCTGAGGCCGTTGCCGTCGCCAAGGAGTGCGCATGACCTTCCCCGTAGCCCTGGTTACGGGTGCCTCGCGCGGACTCGGCCGTGGGGTTGCCCTCGAACTGGCAAAGGCCGGTTGGAGCGTCGGTATCAACTACGCCGGCAACGCAGGCGCTGCTGAGGAATGCGCGCAGCTGTGCAGTACCGCAGCACAGGATTGCGCGCAACGGTTCATCCCGCTGCAGGGGGATATCAGCCAGGCGAGCCAACGTCAGACCCTGCTCGACGCAACACTCGCCGCCTTTGGCCGCATCGACAGTCTGGTGAACAACGCCGGAGTCGCCCCAAACGTGCGAGCGGACATCCTTGATGCCGGCGAAGAGAGCTTCGATCGGTTGGTAGGCATCAACACCAAGGGTCCATATTTTCTCACCCAGCTAGTGGCCAAGCACTGGCTGGGCAAGCCGTATGAACCGGCGGTCCGCTACCGCTCGGTGGTGTTCTGCACCTCGATCAGCGTGCATACCGCCTCAATCATGCGTGGCGACTATTGCATCAGCAAAGCCGGAGTAGCGATGGCGGCGCAGCTGTGGGCGACTCGCCTGGCACCAGAGGGCATCATGGTCTATGAAGTGCGCCCAGGCATCATGAAGACCGACATGACCGCGGGCGTCACCGGCAAGTACGACGCACTGATCGCCCAGGGCCTGGTGCCGCAGAACCGCTGGGGTACCGGCGAAGACGTCGGATTGGCGGTGAAGGCGCTGGTTGCCGGCGATTTCCCATTCAGCAGCGGGACGGTGATCGACGTAGACGGTGGCTTCCAGTTACGGAGGTTGTGATGCCCATCGATGTCCCCCAGGCCATCCTCGACGCCCTGACCCGCGTCGACATGCCGGCATTGCCCGAATCTCCAGCCCTAACCGAACACATTGATGTGCACAGTGTCCGCATGCCGGTACTGCGAACAGCTGTCCTGGTAATTGGTAGCGGTGCCGCTGGTCTGCGGGCCGCTGTTGAAGCCAACCGTGCTGGGCTTGAAGTGACCGTGGCGACGATGAGTCCGTTTGGCGGAACGTCGGCCTGCTCGGGATCGGACAAGCAGACCATCCATACTGCCGGAACATCGAACAAAGGCGACAACTTCGTCAAGCTGGCCAGCGACATTGGCGCCGGCGGGGCGATGGATCTCGATCAGGCCTATGTGGAAGCGGTTGGATCGATCGGCGCATTCGCTGGACTGCAGTATCTCGGCTTGCCGCTGCCGACCGACCGTTTCGGCGCGGTGCTGCGCTACCAGACCGACCATGATGACGTCGGTCGCGCCACCAGCTGCGGCCCGCGGACCTCGCGCCTCATGGTCAAGGTGCTGGCCGAAGAGGCTCTGCGACTCGGCGTCACCATCCGTCGTCGCTGCGAGGCGGTTCATCTGATCGTCAGCGAGGGACGTTGCCTGGGCGCCATCGCCGTCGATCGCGAACTGGGACCAGGAGCCAATCCCCAGGGACTGTGCGTGCTGCTGGCCGGTGCAACCGTCCTGGCAACGGGCGGTCCCGGAGAGCTATACCGGGACAGCGTCTATCCGCGCCACTGCTACGGCTCGCTCGGTATGGCGATCGAATCCGGTGCAGCGGTGTGCAATCTGACCGAGAGTCAGTTCGGCATCGGCACGCGCCGCCAGGAGTTTCCGTGGAACCTCTCTGGAACCTACGTGCAGGTGGTGCCGCGCATCTTCAGTCGCGATGCTGCGGGAACTGAGCGTGAGTTTCTCCAGTCGTGGTATCGCTCACCGTGTGAGGCGGCGAGCAACGTCTTCCGCAAGGGCTACCAGTGGCCGTTCCACGCCAGCCGCATGCTGGCCTTCGGCTCCAGTCTGGTCGACCTGGCGATCCATCATGAATCGCGCCTCGGTCGTACCATCTGTCTCGACTTCACGCGCAATCCGACCGGCTTCTCGCTCGATGACCTGGACGACGATGCGCGTAGCTACCTCGCCAACAACGACGCCCTGCTGCCCACCCCGATTGAGCGCCTGCGACGGATGAATCCGCTCGCCATCGAGTTGTATCGCATGCACGGAACGGATCTCGCGCGCGAGCCGCTGCCGTTCAACGTCAATAATCAGCACATGAATGGCGGTGTGCAGGTCGATACCTGGGGTCGCAGCAGCATCTCTGGACTCTACGCCTTGGGTGAGGTGGCCGGCACCCATGGCGTCACCCGTCCTGGCGGTGCGGCCCTGAACGCCGGCCAGGTCATGGGCGTGCGCGTTGCCAAGCACCTGTCGTCCGAGCGTCCACAGCGTCCGGGTATAGAGATCGCCGCGGTGCAGGCGGCGGCCCGAAACGCATTGGCAATCACCCGCACTGATAGCGGACTGACTGCCCCAGCCGTGCGTGATGAGATTCAGGCGCGCATGAGCGACCATGCCGGCTTTATCTGCCCGGTGGCCGAGGTTCCGTCCGCCCTGGCCGCGGCGCGCGCCCTGCGCGTTCGCGTCATCAGGGATGGCATTAGCGTCACGCCCGAACGTTCGGCAGAAGCCTTCCGATGGCGGCATCAAGCCCTGCTGTCCGAGGCCGTGCTCACGGCGCTCGACTCCTACTTGGTCTCCGGTGGTGGCAGTCGAGGCGCACGTGCTTATTGCGATGCCGCCGGCACAAAGATGCCCGAAGCCGTATCCGTCGACTGCTCGGCCTATCGCTTTCGCGAGGAACGGCCGGAGCAACGTCGCCAGAAACTGACTGTGACCTGGCGTGACGGCTTTGCCGTTTCGTCGACCGACTTGCGTGGCATGGAGGATCCAGCCCGCATCTTCTTTGAGAAGAACTGGGCGCCGTATCTGACCGGAACGGTGTATCGGGATGGATTCGTCCACGGGTGATGAAACTTCACAATGGGTCGCCTTGACGGACGACGCGGTGCGTCTACACGGATATTATCGCAACTGCACGTCTTCGACGTGACCACCCAGATGCGCGGGTAGCCACGCCATGACGCCGCAAGACCTCATCGCCGAGTTCAGGGATGCCGTCTATGACAACGGCGATCAGCGTAACATCCTGAAGCTGATCCAAGACACCCTGCTTGACGGTTTGAAGGATTTTCCAGCCAGTGATGATCTGCTGCTCGAAGCCGCGATCGCCTACGACACCCTGGTGGATGAGGCCGAAACGGCCCTCTCGTACTATGCGAAAGTGAAGAACGTGTCGCGCACCGATTACCTGGTGAACTATGCGAGGTGTCTCGCCAGGACCGGTGACAGCGATCAGGCGTTAGTATTGTTAGATTCGGCGGCGGTGCCGCCACCGGCTGAGGTAGCGGAGATGCGTAAGGACATCCTCGAGGGATTGTGGGACGAGTAGTCGGCTATCGCGGACGTTGTCCACAGGGGGGATTGATCTTCCGATCCCATGTGTGGTTCGCTGAACTCGCCAAGCATGGTCAGTGCTTTGAGGTATCGTGCGGCAACGGACAACCGGGTATGATCAGCTGAGAGCTACCAACTGCACGGTGGTGGGTCGATTGAGATTCATTGGTGAACTGACGTAGACGCCAGCATACTCACATCAAAAAGCCTGACGAATATAGCTTATGATTAGGTGGGTCAGTCGACCCACAGCTCGTCGTCGCAGGCCGTGAAACGATCGATCGCCAGGCTGGCTGGCCATTCCGTCGGCGGTGCAACCAGAGCGCCACCGGCACGCGGCAGAGGGGTACCGTCAGGTAATTCGCGGCGACGCACCAGGCGGGGCGTGGCAAGGCGGACCAGGATCAGTCCGGTCGACGGCAGCACGCAGGGCTTGGTGGGATCCTGCCAAACCACTACGGCATGCGCTTCGGATGCCGCACGGTCGCGCAAGACGGCCGCCACCGGCCAGGCTTCCTCCCGTTCTCGTCGCCAGCGCCATAAGCGGAGCGAGTCACCCCGATTCATCCGAGACAGATCCGTTCGCGTTTCGATCTGCACGGTGTGCTGGCGTTCCCAGCTGGCCAGGGCGCGTGGGCGACTCCAGGCGAACGGACCCGGATCGGCGTCTTTGGTCTCCTGGATATCCTCGCAGTCGAGGGCGAAAGCGCCCGGCACGGTTGCCAGCAGCCGTTCAATGAACTGGAAACCCTCTACCGCCTGCCAGTGCGGACAGACCAATGGTAGCTGGACGGCCAGACGCAATGGCACCCAGCCGGCATAAGCACGCGGCGGGTGCTGGGCATCCTCCTCAATTGGCGGAGTGCCTAGATCGAGCACAGCGCGGGCACCGGTGCCCGGATCAGACCAGCTTCCAGGCCGGTAATCCTCGCCATTGTGCAGCAGGCAGCCGAGTTCGATGAGGGCGGCTGCCAGTTGATCGATGTTGGGCAGGTCATCGCCGTCGTGGACGAGGAATTCAAAACGTTGCATCAGCGGTACCGGAAATCGCGCAGGTGGGCACGGAACAGGGCGCGCAGGCTTTCATACGGCATGCGGGCGATGACGCCCTTGGCATCGAACCAGCCGGAACGGTCATGCTCGTGCGACAAAAGCACACGATCCTGACAGGTGCGGGCCGGCAAATAGACCACCTGCTTAGCGAAGCCGTTCGACAACCGGTAGCGCAGGATGCGGGTAGTTCCGTCGAGCGCGACCAGAGCGATGCCGCATTCCTCGGCGCATTCGCGCAAGGCGGTGCTGACGTCGTCTTCGTCACCTTCGGCGTGGCCTTTGGGAAAGCCCCATTCGCCACGTTTGCGGTTGCGTAGCAGCAGCCAGCTGCGGCGTCCGCCCGATTCCCTGCGCAGCAACAGGCCGGAAGCGCGGATGACGTCTTCGTCGGTCATTGCGGCATGGTAGGAGAGCGCCGAGGTGCGGAAGTGCCGAGGTTCCGTCACCGGTCGCCCTGCGGGACACGAGGGGTGCGACGTGGCAGTTCCGGCATCAGGGCGGCGATCCGCTCGGCAGTCGCCTTGGTCACCCAGCTGGCTAGGGACACCTCGCGCCTGGGCAGATGCAGGACCACCGCCCAGGCGCCGCCGGCCGGCAGGATCTCCAACTCGGCCTCCGTCAAGGACACGGCGTAGATGCGGCGGAAGAGGCGTCCGTCGCTGATTTCCAGGCCGTGAGGCGTGCGTTGCAACTCACGCCGACCGCTGAGTGCAAGCGCAGGGAGCAACAAGAATGCAGCCGGAATCCAGGCCATCCAGCCGATCCCCCAGCCGAACCGCAGTCCGACCGACAGCAGGCTGAGCGCAACCACGAAGCAGGCGCACGCACCCGCCGCCCGGACGAATCCACCGATGATGACCCGATCCATGGGTGGGGTTATTGGGTCTGGGACAGGAGGAGAAGGGAAGAGCGGAACAAGGTGGTTCGGTGATGCCTAGCGATTCTGAGATTCCCCGGGACCTGCGATCCCTAGCATGCCCCAGCATGTCCGATCGCGCCGCGTTCCTCGTCTTCGATCTTGAGTCCGTCGTCGACGGTCGTCTCGTCCAAGTTTCGCGTTTTCCGGAGGAACCGCAACTGACCCCGGCCGAGGCGGTGGCGAAGTGGCAGGGCATGCTTCGTGATAGCGGCAAGAGCGATTTCATCCCGCATACCTACCACCTCCCGGTGTCGGTGGCGATCGCACGGGTGGCCGAGGACTACACCCTGATCGACGTCAAGAACCTTGATCGTCCGAAGTTCCGTCCCCAGGTTATTGCCCGCCAGTTCTGGAACGGCTGGCGCAAGCATCTTGACCGCAACCGTGGCGAGCCGCCCTGCTTCGTCACCTTCAACGGCCGCTTTTTCGATCTGCCGGTGATGGAGCATTGCGCCTACCGCTTCGGCATCCCTGTCCCGGAATGGTTCACCATGAGTGGTCCCGGATATCAGCAGCCGCGCAACCGTTTCAACACAACCTTCCATTTCGACGTCCAGGAGTTCATTACCAATGCCGGCGCGACCCACGCCAACGGTGGACTCGACCTGTTTACCAAGCTGGTCGGTGGCTGCGGCAAGATGGACACCAAGGGCAGCATGGTGCAGGAGCTATGGAACCGCGGCGAATTCGAGCGCATCGACGACTACTGCACCTGCGACGCCATCGACACCTACCTGGTGTTTCTGCGTTGCAGCATGTTGATGGGACGGATCACTCCCGAAGCTGAAATCCAGGGCTGGGCCTCGGCCAAGCGGGTCGCCGAATCGCTGGCCCCACGCAGCGTCGCAGCGTCCGATTACGCCCGTTTGATGAGCCGTCGCGAGCCACCAGGCGATGACGAGAGCGCCTTCCTGTGAAAGAACATGCCGGACATCCGGAGACGGATGCCGGGCCCTTCGCAGCCTTGGTTGCGAAGGTCTGCAAGGTCCCTGACGACCCCGGATGTTACCTCTGGAAGGACGCGGAAGGCCGCGTGATCTATGTTGGGAAGGCCAAGCACCTGCGCCGTCGGGTGGCTAGCTACATCCAACGGCTGGCGGACCACCCGACCCGAACCCTGCGCATGTTGCAGGAGTCGGTCGACCTCGAGTGGCTGGTGACCGACTCCGAGGTCGAGGCGCTTCTGCTGGAGAATCAGCTTATTAAGGACCTTCAGCCGCGCTTCAACGTGCTGCTGAAGGATGGCAAGAACTACCCACTGCTTGCTGTGACGCGCGAGGAATTCCCCAAAGTATTCATCACCCGGGATCATAACCAGACTGGGGCGGACCTACTCGGACCGTTCACCAATGCCGGTGAGTTGCAACGAGCCTATCACTTCCTGCAGCGTGCCTTCCGTTTCCGTACCTGCGACCTCGATATCCGCGAGAACGATCCTGGCCGGCGCCATTTCGCGGCCTGCCTCAACTGGCATATCAAACGATGCAGTGCGCCGTGCACGACGCGTATCGATGCCGCCGCGTACGGCGAGGATATCCGCGCCATGCGTGCCTTTGTCACTGGTCGTGGGGCAAAGGGATCGTTGATCGCGGGCTTACGGGAGCGCATGGTCACCGTCGCCAAGGAATTACGTTTCGAAGATGCCGCCCGCATTCGTGATCAGATTGAAGCGCTCGGACGCCTCAAGGAACGTGGCAAGCTGTCTGACTATCGCGAGCCGGCAGCCCCGGTCATCGACATCGGTGCCGGGGTACTGGCGCTGCAGACGCATCTCGGCCTGGCCGGACCTGCTCGCACCATCGAAGGTTTTGACATCGCCCACCTGCAGGGCCAGCATGTGGTCGCTTCGCTGGTCCAGTTTGTGAACGGCGTACCGAACAAGGACGGCTATCGTCGCTTCCGTGTCAAAGGTGCGATCGACATGGCCCGCAATGACGACTTCGCCTCGATGCGGGAGGTGGTCGGCCGGCGCTACCGGCGATTGCGTGACGAGGGGCAGCCGCTCCCCGATCTGGTCCTGATCGACGGTGGACTCGGCCAGCTCAATGCCGCCTTGGCTGCCTTGGAGGCCGAAGGCGTGGTCCTGCCGGCGATCGTCGGTCTGGCCAAACGCGAAGAGACCATCGTCGTGCCTGGTGGCCGATCGATCAGGCTTCCGCGCCGGGACGCTGGACTGCGGCTGCTGCAATATGTCCGGGACGAGGCCCACCGCTTCTGCCGGCGCTATTACCATCTGCTGCAGCGTCAGGCCCTCGATGCGCCTGCCAATCCGGACCCTTGAGGGATTCCCCGGGACCGCTAAGGTCGCTCCATGACTGAGGGAACCTGTCCAGCTCCTGCTGCCGCTTTGTCAAGCTGGCTGAGCGCTCCGGCGGACCCGCAGCGGCTTGCTGGCTTGATTGCATCCTCGCGCATTGCGGCGATCCAGGCATCGACCGTCGACCGTCTGCCTGCCGCTTGTTTCACAGCCCTCCAGCAGTCGGAGGGAGTACGATTTGGTGGATTGCGGCCGCAGCTGCGACGCGCCTTGCTCGTACTGGGTCTGGGGTCCAAGCTGGGCCTGGAACCCACCAGTGAAGAACGCCGCGAACTCGAACAGATGCCCTTCGTGGTCCACGCAGTCGACCAGGAGATCGTCATCGAGGTCAGTGCGGTGCTCGACCGCAGCAATGGTTTCGGCCAGCCGTGCTTTCATCAGTGGGTCTCTGGCGTGGATGCCGTCGCGGTGGTCATCGACTGTAGCCGTCTGAATCAGATCAATTCGGTAATGATCGCCTGGATGTTGCAGGTCGTGCAATCGGCCAAGCCCGTTCCGGTGAAGGTGTTCCGGGCCAAGTCTCAAGTTGCCACCCAGCTGCGTCAGCTGCGTCTCGACCACCTTATGCAGATCGTCTAGGTTCGCGACGTTCAGGCGCATCCATCCATGCAGCGGACGGCGCCTTGTACATGCGTCCGCCAACGCCTTCCGCATCGCGTCCCGGTCGTTAGGCTGCCAGGACCATGCATATCCTCGTCATCAACTGCGGTTCGTCGTCCCTGAAGTTCGCGGTGATCGACCCGGCGGCACGATCTGAGGTGGTCAACGGACTGGCTCAGCGACTGGGCTCGCCAGAGGCATCGATCGTCTGGAAGGATGCCACAGGACGGAAGTACGAGGATGTCATCCCAGGGGGGGACCACGCCAAGGCCATGCGTGAGGTCTACGAGGGCCTCAAGGCGCGTGGGCTGGCATCCG
>Ga0163144_10025569_pt1 | contig 11524 bp, 10 predicted proteins | sample OliLak19BULKMAT1_FD_123175 | JGI IMG/M metagenome (GOLD analysis project Ga0163144, IMG submission 123175) | Freshwater microbial mat bacterial communities from Lake Vanda, McMurdo Dry Valleys, Antarctica - Oligotrophic Lake LV.19.BULKMAT1 | ecosystem: Environmental > Aquatic > Freshwater >... | reverse complement strand
TCATGACTGGAAGCGGACAATCGTACGATTACGAACCCACTGACTGGAGAGCCGGATGCGGGAGATCCGCCCGTCCGGTTCGGAGGGAGGGGCAAGGTTCAATCCCTTGCTCCTACCCTATCCCACCCAACACTTAATGTTCGAGGGCAGCAATCGAGATGCGCCCGGAGCGCAAGCGGTCTTGATGGCGCGTGCTTCGGATCGACCCGGTCAGTTCCTTTCGCGCGCCGGGCGGATTTTGTTCTTGGAGCTGTGCGGATTGCTTCGTGCATACTGCGGGCCGCGTGTCCGGTCCCGGATGCAGCATTGAACATGATTACTTTTCTCCACGGCAAACTGGTCGAGTCGCTGCCCACCCAAGTGACGGTGAATGTCCACGGCGTCGGCTACGAGGTGCTGATTCCCCTGTCTTCTTTCGACAAGTTACCCGCGCCCGGTGCCGAGGTGCGTCTGCTCACGCACCTGGCGATCCGTGACGACGCACATGTCCTCTACGGCTTCATGACGGCGGTGGAGCGCGACATGTTCCGGCTGCTCATCAACACGGTGAGCGGCATCGGGCCCAAGCTCGCGTTGAATGTGCTGAGCGGGATGAACGTGGTGGCGTTGCGCGGCGCGGTGGCCGGCGGCGACGTGAAGTCGCTCTCGCAAATCTCCGGCGTGGGCAAGAAGACCGCCGAGCGCATCGTGATGGAACTGCGCGACAAGATCGGCGCGGCAGGCGCGTGGGAGGCGAGCAGCGCCCAGCGCGGCACCACCGAGGCGGACCAGCGGATCAACGATGCCGTGATGGCGTTGCTGGCGCTGGGCTTCAAGCAACCCGAGGCCCACGACGCGGTGCGCGCCTCGCAGGCGTTGCTCGGCGCGCAGGCGACGGCCGAGCAATTGGTGCGGGCCGCCCTCAAGAAGGGCCCGGCTTGAACGTGGAGACGCCGCCCTCCGCTGGAACGGCGCCCTCGACGGCTGCGCCGCAGTTGGGAAACATCGTGGTGCACGAGCCGAAGTGGAATCAGCGCGTGGCGGCTTTTCTGATTTACCTTCTCGTGCGCGCGGTGGGGATGACATTGCGGTATCGCTGGGAGCGCGACCCGATCGAGATCCCTGCGGGTGGGCGACCCTATATCTTTTGCACCTGGCACAACCGGCTGCCCCTCTCGGTCATCCTGTATGAGCAGTACATGAAACGCATTGGCCAACCGTTTCGCCTCGCGGCCATCGTGAGCGCGAGCCGCGACGGCGCAATGATGACGGCGGTGTTGAAGCGCTTCAAGGTGCTCCCGGCGCGCGGGTCATCGAGCCGGCGCGGGGCGCAGGTGTTGATGGAACTGGCCGGGGCGCTCGCGCAGGGCTACGACGCGGCCCTGGCGTCGGATGGTCCGCGCGGCCCACTCTACGGCGTGAAAATGGGCGTGGTGGTGCTGGCGCAGATCACGGGCCGTGCGCTCGTGCCGGCCTCGTATCATCTCAACTCGAAGATCACGGTGAAGAGCTGGGATCGATTCCAGATTCCGCTGCCGTTCTCGAAATGCACCATCACCTTCGCCGATCCCGTGCCGGTGCCGCGCACGGGCGGCGATGAAGGGCGGGAGAAGATTCGCGCGCAGGTCGAGGCGACGCTGCGCGAGTTGACGAAGGACTGATCAGCCGGCCTTCGTTCGCCTCGGAGGAAAGGATTGCTGGTAGCGTTCGAAACGTTTGCGGACGGACTTTACGTAATCACGTGTGCCGGGGAAACCAATCCGCTCCATGAACATGGCGGCGTTCGTGGACGCGGTGCCGGTGGCCCACTTGGCGACGTTGCCGGGACCGGCATTGTAGGCGGCCAGCGCGTAGGGCAGGGGATTGTCCGTGCGGCGGTAGCGATGGAGGAGGCGACTGAGATACCACGCGCCGCATTGGGTGTTCTTCGCGGGATCGAGGAGTTGGAAATCCGTGAAGAGCTGGATGCGCTGCGCCGCGACCCAATCGTGCGCCGTGTCGGGCATGATTTGCATCAGGCCGAACTCCCCGCTCCTCCCGCGCGCCCTGGGATTGAACGAGCTCTCCCGCCACACCACCGCCTTCACCAGCGCGGGTGGCACCTTGTGCTGCGCGGCGGCCGCCAGGATGACCGCGTCCTGGCTGTGCTCGCGCGCGTGGCGGGATCGTTGGATGAAGAGCAGGAAGCCCGCGAAGGCAATCGCCCCGAAAAGCCACCACTTGCGACGCTTGCTGAATTTGACCATGAGTTCCGGGCGGGGATGCAACGCAGGCTTGGACTCCGCCGCCGTGCCGTTAGAGTTAGCGGCGATGGTTGCACGCGTCACCCTCGAAATCGCCCTGCGCAAAGAATTTGATTACGCCATTCCCGTGGAGCTGGCCGATCGTATCGAGGTCGGCAGCCGGGTGAAGGTGCCCTTCGGCCCACGCGAGGTGCCCGGCGTGGTCACGGCCGTCCTGGAGGAATCCACGCACACCAATCTCCGCGTCATCTCCAAGATCATCGGCCAGCAAAGTCCCATCACCGCCAAGGTGCTCGCCCTCGCGCGGTGGATGGCGGGCTATTACTGCTGCCCCGTCGAGATTGCGCTCAAGTCCGTGCTGCCCGAGGCCGTGCGCAAGGAGGAGGCGGGCTGGCGCGAACGCCTCTTCGTGCGCGTGGCGCTGCGCACCGGCGAGTTGCCCAAGCTCACCAAGCGCCAGACCGACATCTGGAATGTCATCGAGGAATGGCGCGAGTTGCAGATGCAGGAATTGCTCCGCCTCACCGGCGCGACGGCGGGGACGGTTCGCAAGCTCGAGGACTGCGGCCTCATCAGCATCGGTCCGCAAATCTCCGAGCGCGATCCCTACGCCAACGAAGTCATCCTCGCCAGCCAGTCCCTCGTGTTGAACCCCGAGCAACTTCGCGCGCTCGAAGCGGTCACGAAGGCGGTGGAAGAGAAGTCAGAAGTCAGAAGTCAGAAGTCAGAAGTGAAAGACCCGAAGTCGGCGGCGGATGCGGGCCTTCCTTCCGCATTCTGCCTTCCGACTTCTGCCTTCCTCTTGCACGGCGTCACCGGCTCGGGCAAGACGGAGATTTACCTTCAGGCCATTGCGCACGCGCTGCGGCAGGGGAAGGGCGCCATCGTGCTCGTGCCCGAGATTGCCCTCACGCCGCAGACCGTCGAACGCTTCAAGGCCCGTTTCAGCTCCGGCCCGTTGCAGACGCTCGTCGCCGTGTTGCACAGCCACCTCTCCGCGGGCGAGCGCCATGATGAATGGCACAAGATTCGCCAGGGCCGCGCCCGCATCGTCATCGGGGCGCGCTCCGCCATCTTTGCGCCCGTCGATCCTCTCGGTCTCATCATTGTGGATGAGGAACACGAGCACTCTTACAAACAGGAGGAGTCCCCTCGCTACCACGCGCGCGATGTGGCCGTCGTGCGCGCACAGATGGAAGGCGCGGTTGTTGTCCTCGGCTCCGCCACGCCGTCGATGGAGAGCTTCTACAACGTCAAGCGCGGCAAGTACACCTTGCTCGACATGCCCTCCCGCGTGGACGATCAGCGCATGCCCGTCGTGCGCGTCGTCGATATGCGCAAGGAGAACCGCAAGTCCAAGGGCGCGCAGATCTTCTCCGAGCAACTCAAGGAAGCCATCCGCCAGCGCCTCGAGAAGAAAGAGCAGGTCATCCTCTTCCTCAATCGCCGCGGCTGGTCCACCTCGTTGCAATGCCCCCAATGCGGTTATGTCGCCGAGTGTCCGAATTGCAGCGTCTCCCTCACCTACCACCGCGCCGCCGCGCGGTTGCTCTGCCACATCTGCGCGCACACCGCGCCGGCGCCGCGCGTCTGTCCCGGCGCGAAATGCGGCAACCCCGCCATTCGCTACGCCGGACTCGGCACCGAGCGCGTCGAAGACACCTTGAGAAAACTCTTCCCCGAGGCGCGCGTGTCCCGCATGGATTCCGACACGCTCAAGCGTAAGGAAGATTATCGCCGCATCCTCGGCGACTTTCGCACCGGCAAGATCGATCTCCTCATCGGCACGCAGATGATTGCCAAGGGCCTGCACTTCCCGAACGTGACCCTCGTGGGGATCATTCACGCTGATCTCAGCCTGCACATCCCGGACTTCCGCGCGGGCGAACGCACCTTCCAGTTGCTCACGCAAGTCGCCGGACGCGCCGGACGCGGCGACGTCGAGGGCGAAGTCATCGTGCAAGCTTTCACGCCCTTTCATCCCGCGATCCAATATGCGCGCCGCCACGACTTCCTCGGCTTCTACGATCAAGAGATCGAATTCCGCGAGCAGTTGAAATATCCCCCGTGCAGCCGCATCGCCCTGCTCCTGCTCAAGGGCCGGAATGAAGAAAAGGTCGCCCTCTCCGCGGATCATCTGCGCACTGAGCTTGAAAAGATCGTGAGCGGGAAAGTGAGTGCGCCGGTCAGTGAGGACGACGGACTGGCGCTTGATGATGTGCGCGGACCCCTCACCCGCCCTTCGGGCACCCTCTCCCCCGCCGAGGGGGAGAGGGCAGGGGTGAGGGGGCAGTCTCCCGTCGTGCCGCTGCTGCGCGATCTGGTCATTGCCGGGCCCGCGCCCGCGCCGCTCGCCCGCGCCGAGACGTTCTACCGCTACCAGATCATGCTGCGCACCCGGCAGATGTCCGCGCTCAGCCGGCACCTGGCCAGGCTCGTCGAAACCGTGGCGCTGCCCGAAGACATCACGCTCACCGTGGACATCGATCCGGTGAATCTGTCGTGAGCTTGTGGTCCCTCCTTGCGTTGGCAGAGACTGTCGCCTGGGGATAATCCCGCGCCGGGGACTGGCTCTGAGCCGGAGCGATGCAATTGAGCCACGGATGAAACACGGATTGAACACGGACAAGACATGCGTTCGACTCGGAATCCAATTCCATTCCCATCACACCTTTTGGTGAGTTTGACCCACTACCCGCCAACCAGGCCAGGTGGCTGTCCTATCCGTGTTTCTTCCGTGTTCCATCCGTGGCTAAAGAATTGTTCCGGCTGAAAAGTCCCTCAGGCGGTCGCGGCGTGCGCGGGGGTGTGGGCGGAGGCTTTTCGGGAGTTCCGCACGACGACGGTGCCGGCGATCTTGTCGTGCCAGCTTTGCTTGTCGGCGCTCCAGCCGGCCCAGAACAAGCCCAGGCCCAGCACGAGCGCGGAGAAGAAACTTCCCAGCAATCGGATGAGGGCCACGCTGAACGTGATGGGGCGTCCATCGGTGCGGACGAGGCGCAGGCCGAGGATGAGTCCGCCCAAGGTGGTTTGCTGCCAGCTCCAGAACGCGAGGTGATAGAGGATCCACAGGGGCAGGAAAAATTGCGGATGGCGGAGGAAGATTCCCGTCACGACGGCGACGAGCACGAAGTCGAGCAGGGTCGCGGCGAGGCGGAGCCAGAAGCCGGCGCGCGGGAGGAGCAGGGAGGGTTGGGCGAAGGCTGGCTCAGGCGCGGGCGCTACGGCGATGGGTTCGCCGGCGGCAGGCCGGGTGCGTTGCAGCACGGCGAGCATGATGGAGCCGAGGCTGAGGGGCAGGACGAGTCCCCAGGCGATTAACCCGAGGATGGGTATCATGTAGAGGAGACAAAATAGTGTGGCGCCCAGAATGAGGGCGGGCAGGGGCCGGGCGAGGGTGTGGAGGCCGAATTGGCCGGCCACTTGCGCGCCGGCGTAGCGATACACGGCCACGCGTCCGAACAGCAGGGCGACGACGAGTGCGAAGAGGGCAAAGGGAATGAGCACGATGCCCACCACGGTAATGGTGAGGAGGGCAAACAGGGGAAGGAGGAGCAGAAGGGTCAACATGCCCACGAGCAATGCCTGGCCGGGTTTTTGTTCCAGGGCGGTGATGGGGCTACTGATGGCTCGCGGAAAAAGCGTGGCGATGACGAGGTAGAGGAGCATGGCGATGCCGGCGAGGATCCAGCTCCATACTTGCTGGTGCGCCAAGGGTCGGCCGTAAAAGAGGGTGCTTTGCATCCAGCCGCCCAGCAGCGGAAGCCACGGATGCTGGCTGCCGCCGCCGGTGCCGATGACGATGCGTTGACCGCCGACCTTGGAGCCGGGGGCGGCTTCGAGTTTGCCTCCGATGATGATGAGGTTACCGCGGATTTCTGATAAAGGTCCGAGACGCGCGGTGCCGCCCACGACGACGAGTTGGTGCCGGACGGAGCCGTCTATGTCGGCGCTGCCCCCGATGACGACGACTTCGCGGGCGATCTGGCCTTCCTTGACGGCCGCATCGTTGCCAATCATGACGAGGTCGTTGTATTCGGTGCGGGTGGAGTGCTTTTTCGCGCGTGGCTCGGAGGTGTTGGTGGCAGTGAGGGTTGGTTCGTCAGGTGCGGGTATGACCTGGGCGCGGGAAAGCGGGACGAGGGTGAACAGCAGGGCGATGAGGAGTAACTGAGGCGTGGCGAGGGCGCGGAGGAAATTCCACATGGCGGAATGAGTGTTCGGAACGAAATGGCTAAAGTGCCTCCTCTCCCCATCCCTCTTCTCCATTCGGAATGGAGGTGAGGGTGACCGGAGGGCGGGAGAGGAGGTGCCCTGCCAGTTTGACCACGACCGGAAAATGTTTGGAGAATAAGAGGCTTCGCAGGACATGGGATCAGTTGGGATTTGTTTTCCACGCGACGCGGAAGACCATCGTGCCAAGGCCGAGGCACGCGAGGTAAAGCACACCGGCGGTGACCAGGCCGTAGAGGAGCAGGGGTTGCGCGGCGGTTTCCCAAAGGAGCAATCCGGCGTCGCCCAGCGGCGCGAGGACGCTCCAGGTGCTGGTGAATCCGCTGGCTTGCGTGCTGAGGGTTTGCATCCAGAGCGAAGCCTGGTCGTTTAGCAAAGCGCCTCCGGTGGTCACGGCGGCCACGAGAGCGAGGGCGAGAATGATGAAGGCGGCCTGGGCGGTGGCGGGCCATTGCCACCAGGCGCGCTGCCACCAGGGCGCGGCGGCGCGGGCTGCGAGTTGCGCGATCACGTCGGGGAGCAATCCGGGAGGCGCGGTGACGGCGGGGAGTTTCTTCAACTCGTCGTCGATGAGCTTTTCGAGTTGGGGATCGACGTTCATGTGGGTGTGACGCGGCCCGGCGCGGGGCGGGTGCTGGCGAAGCGTTCCTCCTCGACCATGCGCGGCTGGAGGTGGCGCTTGAGCGCGAGGCGGCCGCGATGGATGTCGGTCTTTACCTTGCTGAGGCTGATGCGAAGGCGCGCGGAAATTTCTTCGTAGGGCAATTCTTCAAAATGATACAGGACGAGTGGCACGCGCTGGGCATCGGGTAATTTGCGCAGGGCGGTTTCGAGCCAGGCGCGTTGATCGGCTGCGTCGAGGTCGGACTCGGCGGCTTCGGGCGCTGGTATGCCGTCGAGGAACTCGGAATCCTGGTCATCCGCTCGCAACTCGGAGAAGAACCTCCAGCGGGCGCGATAGCGGGAGAGATGGTTCAGGCAAAGGTTGGTGGTGACGGTCTTGAGCCATCCGCCCGGTGTGGGGCTGGCGGTGAGCATGGCGAAGGCTTCGTGCGCCTTAAGGAACACGTTCTGGGCAATGTCCTGCGCGTCGGTTTCGTTGCCCAGCAGTCGGACTGCCGTGCCGTAAACCATGTCCTGGTAGTTCCGCATGAACACCTCGAACTGCTTTAATTCAGTCATGTGCGCCCGGGAACGATTTCCCGGCAGCGTAGGGGAAGAACACGGCCAAGGGGAGGAAAGTTGCATCTAAATGAAAGAGCCGTGGGGCGTCGAGGAGCGAGGCCACGGCCCCCGGATGACAGGTCACTGGATACTGGCACCGAGGTTCACGGATGGTCGCGGGAAAATCTCCTCGTCATTGCAGGGCGGCCTGCTAGAAATCGAACGACCCGCTGTAATCAACATGCGCGCCGGGGTGCGCAGCCTGCGGGGAGAAAATTTCTTCAGGAAGTTGAGACACCAAACTCGGGTGGCGGTGTCTTTATTCTGAACTCAACTCGTTCCAACGCACGGATTCCCATCGACATGGCCAACGTCAAGAGCAGGAAACGCCGCAACTTAATCATTTTCATCATCGTCTTGCTGCTGGCGTCGGGCGGCGCGGGGTGGTGGTTCTTTCTACGCAAGAAGGAGAAGGTGATCATCGTGCAGACGGAGAAGGTGGCGCGGCGCACGCTCACGGAGCTGGTGGTGGCGAATGGAAGAATCCAGCCGGTGGTGCAGGTGGTGATCCAGCCGGAGGTGAGCGGGGAGATCACGGAGTTGCCGGTCATCGAGGGGCAGGCGGTGAAGAAGGGCGAGGTGATCCTGCGCATCAAGCCGGACAATTATCTGGCGAGCAAACGCTCGGCGGAGGCGAGTTATCAATCGGCGCTCTCGGGCCGGACGCTGGCGCAGGCGAATCTCACGAAGGCGGGCATTGAGTTCAAGCGGTTCAAGGAGCTTCTCGAGGCGAAACTCATCAGCGAGTCGCAGTTTCTCGAGGCGAAGACGACGCTGGACGTGATGCAGGCGACGTTCGAGAACAGTGGTCATCAGGTGGAGCAGGCGAAGGCGGCGCTGGCGAGGGTGGAGGATGATCTGTCGAAGACGACGATTGTCGCGCCAATGAATGGCACGGTGACGCGGCTGCGTTCGCAGAAGGGGGAGCGCGTGGTGGGCACGGCGATGATGGCGGGCACGGAGATCATGACGATTGCGGATTTGAACGACATGGAAGCGCGCGTGGACATCGGGGAGATCGATGTGATTCTGATCCAGCTCGGGCAGAAGGCGCGGCTGGAGGTGGATGCGTTTCGCGACCGGAAGTTCACGGGCATCGTCACGGAGATCGCGAATGCGGCGAAGGGCACCAGCGCGGGGTCGGGCAGTTCCACCTCGTCGAGCCAGGTGCAGCAGGAGGCGACGAAGTTCGAGGTGAAGATTCGCGTGCAGGAGAAGGAGCCGTTTCGTCCCGGCATGTCGGTCACGGCCGAGGTGGAGACGCGCTATCGCACGAATGTCTTGTGCGTGCCCATCCAGAGCGTGACGACGCGCGTGCCGAAGAAGCCGGGCGAGACGAACGTCATCGCCGCCGCGGGCACGAACACGATGAAGGCGGGCGAGAACAGGAAGCCTGGCGAGGCCGCAAAGGCGGTGGAAGTGGTGTTCACGTTGAACAGCGACGAGGTGAAGATGGTGCCGGTAAAGCGCGGGGTCAGTGACGATGCTTACGTGGAGATAACGGAGGGTTTGCCCGAGGGACTGGAGGTGGTCTCCGGCGGTTACAAGGCCATCAATCGCGAGCTGGAGGAGGGGAAGAAGATCAAGCGTGGCCAGCCGGTGGAGGACAAGGAGGAGAAGAAGTGAAGTGGGCGAAGGCAGCGGAGTATTGGAGTGATGGAGTGTTGGGAGCCGGTGTCCTGGTCCCATTACTCCATCACTCCATCTCCCCATTTCTCCCATGAGCCTCATTCAACTCACTGACATGGCACGCCTTTACCAGATGGGCGCGGAGACGGTTCACGCGCTGCGCGGTGTGTCGGTGGGAATTGAGCGCGGCGAATATGTCGCCATTATGGGGCCCAGCGGCTCGGGGAAGTCCACCTTGATGAATCTCATCGGCTGCCTCGACACGCCCACGTCCGGCCGCTACGAACTCAACGGCACCGATGTGAGCGAGATGGACGACAACCAACTCGCCGAGGTGCGCAATCGCGAGATTGGTTTCATCTTTCAGACGTTCAATCTGCTGCCGCGCTCGAATGCGTTGCGCAACGTCGAGCTGCCCTTGATCTACGCCGGCGTGGACAGCGACACGCGCCGGCAGATGGCGCTGGATGCGCTGACGAGCGTGGGTCTGGCGGATCGCGTTCATCATAAGCCGAACGAGCTTTCGGGCGGGCAGCGTCAGCGTGTCGCCGTGGCCCGCGCGCTGGTGAATAATCCCTCGATCCTTCTCGCCGACGAGCCGACGGGCAATCTCGATTCGAAGACAGGCATGGAGATCATGGCGCTTTTCGAGGAACTCGCGCGCAAGGGCAATACCATCATCGTGGTGACGCATGAGGAGGAGATCGCGCGGCATGCTCGGCGCATCCTGCGCATCCGCGACGGATTGATCGCGAGCGACGAACGGCAGGAAGCGCACGCGGCGCATTGAGGGGGCATGAATCTTCTCACCGAACTGCGCGAGGGGCTGATGATTTCGTGGTCGTGCATCTGGGCGAATAAACTTCGCTCGTCGCTGGCCACGCTGGGGATTGTCATTGGCATCCTCACTGTGTCGCTGATGGCTGCGGCCCTCGAGGGAATGAACCAGTCGTTCCTGCGCAGTGTCTCGGCGCTCGGCTCCGATGTGTTTTACGTCGAGCGTTTCCCTTGGGACCGGGATGGCGCGTGGTGGAAGTTGCGCACGCGCCGCGATTTCTCCATCGCCGATGGCGACGCGATTGCACGGGAGTTCAAGAGCGCGCTGGCGGTGTCCGCAGAAGCGTCGGACCGGTTCCCGGTGAAGTATGGGAGCCGCAGCATCCGCAGCGCCTGGGTCGTGGGGAACAACGAGCAGAGCGCGCTCGTCCGGCAGCTCACGCTGAAGGAGGGGCGCTTCCTCTCCGCCGCCGAGGTCGAGGGCGCGCGGCCGGTGTGCGTGCTCGGCGCGGAGATGGCGGAGAAACTTTTCCCCAATGAATCCGGCCTCGGCAAACGCATCCGCGTGAACAACGTGAATCTCGAGGTCATCGGCATCATGGAGAAGTTCGGCCCGTTTCTGTTCGGCAACATGGACAGCCAGATCATCGTTCCCATCACGCGCTTCGCGTCTGACTTCCGGCAGCGGCCCTACGTCTTCTTCATGGTCAAGGTGCGCGACTCGCAGCAGATGGCCGAGGCGCGCGAGGAGTTGCGCGGCGCGGTGCGGAGGGTTCGCCGTGTTGCCCCGGGAGCGGACGACGACTTTGCGATCAATCAGCAGGACATGTTGCTGAAGACCTTCAACCGCGTCGGCAGCACGATTGCGTCGGTCGGGCTGTTCATCACGGGCCTGTCGCTGTTCGTGGGCGGCATCGGCATCATGAACATCATGTTCGTGTCCGTCGCCGAGCGCACGCGCGAGATTGGCATCCGCAAGGCCATCGGCGCGAAGCGGCGCACCATCCTTATCCAGTTCCTGATCGAGGCCGCGAGCATCTGTCTGCTGGGCGGCGTGATCGCGCTGGGGGCAGCGTATCTCGTGACTCTCGCGCTCTCGAAAACCCTCCCGACTTCGCTGTCGCTCCCGGTGGTCAGCTTCGCCCTCGGCGTGTCGGTGTTGACCGGGGTGCTGGCGGGATTCTTCCCGGCGTGGCGCGCCGCGCGCATGAACCCGGTGGACGCCTTGAGAGCGGAATGATTCGCGATGAAGCCCGGAACTGACTTTCGCCCGGCCCGACGCTCCGCCTTCACGCGGTTTCGCGCCGAGGTGGAGGAAAGTTTCTTCATGGCGATGGGCGCTCTGGCGGCGCACAAGCTGCGGTCCGCGCTCACGTTGCTGGGCGTCATGGTGGGGGTCTTCTCGATCATCGTCGTGATGACGGCCATCCGCGTGTTGC
>Ga0163144_10025567_pt1 | contig 11524 bp, 10 predicted proteins | sample OliLak19BULKMAT1_FD_123175 | JGI IMG/M metagenome (GOLD analysis project Ga0163144, IMG submission 123175) | Freshwater microbial mat bacterial communities from Lake Vanda, McMurdo Dry Valleys, Antarctica - Oligotrophic Lake LV.19.BULKMAT1 | ecosystem: Environmental > Aquatic > Freshwater >... | reverse complement strand
CCCGTCCCAGCCCATTACGAAAGCCTCCTTCCGCTCGCTGTCGGCATCCTCCATGTATTTCTCCAGCACCTCCTGGTAGGCATCGGTCAGGCGGTCGGATTCCTTGAGCCGCTCCTCCCATTCGTATTCGTTCAATTCACCGGATGTGCCGGTCGCCGCAGCGGCATCCTCAGGCTCCGCGCGGCGTATCACCTGGGCGAGGAAATCCCGCATCGCGCTGAGGTTTGCGAGCTTCTGCGCCTCCTCCTGATCCTCGTCCATCTCCCAATCCTTGCCGGAGATTTTCAGATCGTATCCCGCCGCCTCGATGAGCACCCGCCCGTTGATCTCGCTGAACCACTCCATGTACAGCACGTTGCGCCAGCAGAAGGGGATGTCCCGCCCGCGCCGATCGCATTCGTCCATCTCCTCCTCGGAAATCTCCGGAATCCTCGCCTTCCGCGATGCCGTGATGTCCCCGACGATCCCCGTCTGCTCGGTGTCCAGCTCCGCGACCTCTTCCATTTCCTTCGGATTCGGGTTCTCGAACTCCAGCACGGATCCGGCCAGATCCCTCCAACAATCGCCGTTGAGGGAAAGGATCAGCGGCTCATCCCGCCCGACAAGCCAGATCTTGCCCGTGGTATGGCCTTCGACAGTGTTGTCGATCAACCCGTGCTCCACCGCCTCGTCCACGCGCCATGCCATGGGAGGGATGTTCCTACTCCAGTGCCGCTGCCGTCAAGCCGGGTGTTTGCCGCTCCCGCCGCAGCTCGCTTGCATGGTTCAGGGGAAACCAATTCATTTTGGAAAATATGACAATCAGCCCAAGCTTGCCTTTTCCCAAAAAAATCCCGATCTTCCTCGCATCTCCGCGCATATCCATCATCCGAACCCCTACCGGGCCATCCTGCGCCGCGAGATCCCGGAGCCGCTCATCGCGCTGCTTTGTTTCATCCTCGGGATCTGGATGTGGGATCATTATTTCGGCGAAACGGCGGGATACCCGCCCGGCACGGAGCGGACTGCGCTGATCAGGATCGACAGGGACATGCAGCTTGCCGAGGCGATGGCGGACGATCCGCCTTTCCTCCGCTGGCTCGCCCACGCGCAAACCCCTGGCGAAGCGGTCGCGGAGGGCTTGCGCTCCATGGAGCTGCTGGCGCAAGAGCAAGCCTTGGGGACGGAAGGCGCCCGCGCCTACGCCGCACTTCTCGCAACCCGTGAAAAACTCCCCGTCGGGCGCTACCTGGCAACCTTGAAACTGCCTGATGGATTTGTAGAACCGAAGACCTGGTGGAACCTCAAGATCGACTCCGGAAACTTCGTTTTCCCGCCCAACGAACGCACCGCCACTCTCCGCACCCGCGCCATCGTGGTCGGCTCCATCATCTGGGGTCTCGGGCTGCTCGGCCTGGTCTTCGTGCCCACCGCCCTCCGCTGCCTGCGCGGCGCTTTCCGGGAAAAGCCGAAGGGATATACCGCCGCATGGACGCCTTCGCTCGGGATCGTGGTATTCCTCGTGGCCACCTTGGCTTGGATCGGCTTCACCATGGTCGTCGAGTTGGGCATCATGCAGCTACCCGGCATCCATCCGGTGGTGGTGATCCTGCTGGACACCGCCGCCCGCATCCTGCCGACCCTCATCGCCCTCGCCCTCCTGTTCCGGAAAGCCTCCCACATCCCCCGCGCCATCGGCCTGAACGGGCACATTCATCCGCCGCTGCTGCTCGGCCTTTTTTCCCTGATCGTCCTCCTCGACCAGCCGCTGCGCTGGGCGCTGGGAAGGTTCACCACCGAAGATCCCACCGGCGGTCTCTCCTTCGCAGATGCCGGGATTTCCGGCCTCATTTTCCTGATCGTCTCCTCATGCGTCTTCGCCCCCCTTGCTGAGGAAACGCTCTACCGCGGCATTCTCCACCGCTCGCTGGCGAACCGCATGGGCGTCCTTGGCGGCGCACTGTTCTCCTCGGCGATCTTCGCCTCGCTGCATTTTTACGATTGGTATGGCCTGGCCAGCGTCGCGACATTCGGCTTTATCTGCGCCCTTGCCTACCAGTCCACCGGCTCGCTGATTGATGTCATTGCCCTCCACATGCTATACAACACCTCCATCACCCTCCCGGAGTGGACGATCTACCACGCTCCGCTGTAAGCGGCTGCCTTCGGAAACACTTCTGAAACCGCCTCTTTTAGCCTCCGGCTATCCCGAATCCGTGAGGCAACCTCATTGGCTTCCCCTCCGGCATTTTCACCAGCGCCAGGCATTGCTTCGCCGTCACGAGCAGTGCCCCATCGGACTCCCGGCGCATCTCGAATTCGCACCAGAATCGCGCCTTGCCCACCTCGCCGAGTTTCCCGTGGATCGCGATCCACTCCCCGAGCTTCGCCGGTTTCAGGTAATCGACCTCGGTGCGGGTCAGCACCGGATAGACGCCGGTTTCGGCCATCCCCTTGAGATCCATCCCGAGCTTCGCGGCAAGCCTCGTCCGGCAAGTCTCGATCATCCTGAGGTAGGCGAGGTTGTGCACCACGCCGCCGCAATCGGTGTCGAAAAACATCACCTCCTCGCGGGTTTCCATCTCGATGCCGTTCGTCTCCATGCCGGGAGCCTTGCAGAAACCATCCCGCGGACGCAATGTTCTCTTGTTTCCAGCCGTATGAAAGGCAGCATTACCCAAAACCGGTCTGTCATGAAAAGCGCGCTCAAAACCCTTCTCCTCGGGCTTCTTGTTGTCACCACGCAGGCGGCGCCCTTCGCCGTGCCCACCGAGGCCATCCCGCCTTTCCACCGCGACAGGCTGCCCATTGATACGGATTCGATCTCCAACCTTTCCGCACAGCTCACCATGCTGGCACAGGGAGCCTCGCTGGATTCCCCGCAGCTCCGGCGTGCCACCGCACAGACCCTGGCTCTCGCCCTTGCCCTCGATCCTGAGAATTCAACCGCGCGCAGCAGCCTCGCGGAGATCGCCAAAGGGAGTTCACTGGGTGCGCCAGATGACGAGAAAGTCCTCCGCACAAAAGCCCGCATCTGGAAGATGTTCGATTGGCTTGCCTCCCCGGAAGCAGGAGCCGATGGCAACCTGCTGGCCGATCTCGTCGGCGATGCATCCTCCATGCTCGATCCCGGACATCCCACCGCCGTTTCATTGCGCGATTCCACGGAACGCGGAAAGTGGGGCGGTTGGGTGGCTCCGCTTTCCTCCTTCAGCGAAAAACAGCCGGAGCCCGTCCGCCCATTGGCCGCCATCAAACCGATCCCGCCCAAGCAGGAAACGGATCCGTCCCCTCGGCCCAGCCTCAAGGCTTCCACCGCCTCCATCGGCGCGGTTCTCTACGGGTATGACAAGGCTGCGGAAAAATACATCCTCAGGCCCACCACGGTCAGCATGGCGGCCAGCCCCTATGGTGAATCCGATGAGGACAGATCAGGTTTCCGCATCGACGTCTCGTGCCCGGAGGGATCGGAGCATAAGGTGAGGGATGATGTCTCAAAACCGATTCGCGACGCCCTTGAAAAACTGCATGGCAGCCGTTTGCCGGCAGGCGTTGTGCGCATCCTAACCGGCTCCACCGGCATCTATTCCCATTCGCGCAACGGCTACGACATGACGGGCCCGGGATTCGTCCTCGCCAACGCGGCCGTCACCGGCATCGCTCCCGGAGCGACCATCATCGCAACGCTCGATGAGGACGGGAAAATCGCCCTTCCGGACTATTTCTGGAGCAAGTTGGAAACGCTCACCGATGGAAAGGGCGGAAGGCTCATCGTGCCCGCCGCCGCCGAGGGATATCTCACTGCGATGCTGGCACTGGAAAAGCCGGAATTTTTCCTCAAATACGAGGTGCTGATTGCCTCTTCACCGGCTGAGGCGATCACCCTGTGCGCGGAGGTGCCGGATGAAAGCCATGTCGCCGCCTTTGCAAAATTCAAGGAGATCAAGGACAAGTGCGGCACGGATCCGCTCGGTTCATACCTTGCGAACCGCTTCGTCCGCCAGCGCCTCGCGGAGATCACCCAGGCCGCGCCCTACCACCTTTCCGCGAAGCTCCTCGCCATCCAGGGCGCGGGTGAGCGGCCGCGCGTTCTCGAACAGAAGATCCTCGCCGCAAAGGTTTTCCAGGCGATCGATCCGATCCGGCAATATTCGGATCTCAATCTTTACGAACTTCAGCCCGGAACGGCGAAATCCATGGAAAGCACCTATGAAACGCTCCGCGCCCAGCTCGACGGCCTTGATCGCTACACCGACATCCGCGACCGCGATCTCGTCACCCGGGCCAAGGGCCTGGCTTCGGACTTGCGCTCGATGTATCGCCTGATTGCCGGGCGCGGCGAGATGTGGGAGAAGTATGACAAGGCAGCCGAGCTCCATAGGGCGATGGCGACCGCCGACCGCGAGCTTCGCAAGGAACTTTCCAAGCTCACAGGCGACCCCCTTCCGGAGAATGCCGAGGCGCGCGAAAGGGATCGCGAGCGGAGGCGCATGCGTTCGAGGGACAAGTAGGCTACGGCGCTTTCTTGGGTGTAGCCTTTTTCTTCGGGTTGCGTTTTGGCGTAGCCCAATGATCGACGGAGGAGTTGACCAGGAAATCGTTGCCCAGCGCCTCGCGGCCCAGCAGCAGGCGGTGGATCATGCTTTTCCGGCAAACCAGCGATACCACGATGCGCTTCTCGATCCCAGCCAGCCGCAATGTCGCTGCGACGAAAATCCTTTCGGTGGGGTGCCCTGTCGATGAACGGACTTTCTTTCTCGACACGATGTCCCCCTCAAGGGTGATGAGCTTTTTCTCCTTCCTGTCGCGCCGCACGGTGAAGCGGACGCGGTCGCCGGGAAGCTCTGTGATCTCTGCGCAGTCGATCGCGCTGCTCCGGGCGCCGGTGTCCGCCTTCGCCCGCATGCGGATGTCCCATTCCGGAAACTCCACCCACTCGCGCCAACCGATGATCATGCTCATGACAGGGTTTTCAGGGAATGGGTTCGGCCGCTTTCTTAGGAAGCCGTTTCATCTTCCTGCGCTTTTTCTTTTTCGCCGGGATCATGCCTTTCATGTGCTCGGATCTCCCGTAGCAGAGGATGGTGTCATCCGCCTCGAGCACGCGCGAACCCTTGGGATTTGAAATGACACTGCCCTTGCGCTTGAGCGTCAGCACCACCACATCGTGCTCGCGCAGGCCGGTCTCCTCGATGCTCATGCCGACGTAGGTGCTGCCGATGGGAATGTGGATGTCCGCCACCGAGTAGCCGCGTGAAATGGTGAGCCGCTGGCGGATATCGATCTCGGGAAATTTCACCTGATCCTCGATGTAGTCGATCACCTCCCCGGCGATGTCCAGCCCGGTGGCTCCCTCGATGCCCTCGAGGCCGGGCGAGGAATTCACCTCCATGATCTGCGGTCCGTCCTTGCCTTCCAGCATATCCACCCCGCAGATGCGCAGACCCAGGATCTGGGCCGCGCGGACGGCGGCTTCTTCGTAGGCGGGATCAAGCGTGATCGCCTCCGCCTTGCCGCCCCGGTGGACATTTGAGCGGAATTCCTGGCCCTGGGCAACGCGGCGGATCGCAGCGACGACGCGGTCGCCGATGACGAAGGCGCGGACATCCTTGCCCTTGCTTTCCGCGACGAACTTCTGGAGCAGGACCTGCTGCTTGGTGGAGTGCAGGGTCTCGACGATGGCCTTCGCGATCTCGATCTTATCGGCGAGGATCACGCCGACTCCCTGCGTCCCTTCTAACAGCTTGATGATCACCGGTGCGCCGCCAACACGCATCAGCGCGTCCTCGACATCGCGCTTGTCATCGACGTATGCGGAGGTGGGGATGCCGACATCGTGGCGGGAAAGGATCTGCAGCGAGCGGAGCTTGTCGCGGGAGTTGCTGATGCCCGCCGCGGTGTTCGGCGTGAAGACATCCATCTGCTCGAACTGCCTGACAACAGCCGTGCCGTAGCGGGTGATCGAGGTGCCGATGCGCGGCAGGATCGCATCGGGTGTCCGCAGCGCCTTACCATGGTAGTAAAGGTCGGGATCTCCCTGATCCAGCCCGATGGAGAGGCGCAGGGTATTGAGCACCTCGATCTTGTGTTTGCGCTTTTTCCCGGCCTCGATGAGACGGCGGGTGGAATAGCATTTCGGGGAGCAGGAGAGGATGGAAAGTTTCATGGGTAAAGGCGTAGGGCGGCACCATTGATAGGGGAGGGGAGGGATCTGGTCAAAGGAAAGTCCGGTGCGCATCATCCATGGGGGCGCTGATTTTTGCCCTTGTGCGGAAGCGCTGGCGGCGGAAGGTAGCCCCATGTCGAAACTCTCCCACGCCGTCAGCATCCACCCGTATTTCGAGATCCGCGAGGGCAACATGGACGCCTTCACCGCGCTGATGCCCGCCTTCGTTGAAAAGACTTCCGCCGAGCCGGCTTGCCTTTACTACGATTTCTCCCGCAACGGCAACACCGCCTTCTGCCGCGAGGCCTACATCGGTGCCGGGGGAGTCCTCACCCATCTCGAAAACGTCGGTGCGCTGCTCGGGAAATTCCTCGAACTCTCCGATCTCGCCCGCCTCGAGATCCACGGCCCGGAGGTGGAGATTGACAAGCTCCGCGAGCCGCTTGCCGGGCTCAATCCCACGTTCTTCGTCCGCGAGACCGGGGTGGATGATCCCCTCGGTTGAGCCGGAATTCTCCCAAAAAACTGATTCCCTCCAGCCACGATGAGCGACGTAAGGAACTTTGCGCGACTGGTTCGCAGGCATCTGGGAGAGGCCGGTATGATATTTGAATTCGGCGCCCGCGACTGCGGGGAAAGCCTCGCCATTTCAAAGGAGTTTCCGGAGGCGAGGATTTATAGTTTCGAATGCAACCGGGCAACCTTGCCGGTGTGCAGGGAGAGGGTGTCACGACACCCTGCGATCACGCTGGTGGAATGCGCCGTTGGTGAAACCGATGGAATTGCCACGTTTCATCCCATCGACCCCGCGAGGACTGTCACGACATGGAGTGACGGCAACCCCGGGGCATCATCATTGTTTGTAGCCTCCGGAAAGTATGAGTTGGAAACTTATATACAAGGTACTGAGCAGGTGCCCATCACCAGACCGGACACATTCATGGCGCAGCACGGGATTGGGCGAGTGGATGCGCTGTGGATGGATATTCAGGGCGCTGAGTTGATGGCGCTCAAGGGCTTTGGAGAGCTACTCCAGCGGGTTGGACTGATCAGTCTGGAAGCCGAATTCGTTGAGATTTACAAAGACCAGCCGTTGTTCGCGGATGTCCACGCATTCTTGAGAAAGCGAGGCTTTCTGCTTGTGGGTTTCCTGAGCCTTGGCAAGCATTCCTGCGATGCCGTTTACGTGAGAATTGACTTGGCAGGATGGGGCGGTGGTGTCCGTTCCGCAGGATGGCATTGCTTGGCAATGCTGAAAGTTGGCATCTACTATCCCATCCGTAGCAGCGGCGGCAGGCTGTTGCGGCGGCTCGGGATCCTGGCAATGCCAACCATGCGCTGAGTGCCTTTCTTTTTGCACATCCATCCGCCCACCGGCAATTCAGAAATCGAACCCGTCGATGTTTTCTTTGGTAAATGCCATTGGCGTGCCGAGGATGATGCTGTCGCCTTTGATCTCCAGCTTGCCGAGTTTCCCCGCGGAAAAATTCTCGGCGCTTTTGGATAGATCGCCTTTCTTGAGGGCAACACCCGCCTGCACCGCGAGGTAGCCGAGATCCTCGGGGTTCCAGAGGATGATCGCCTGGGTGACGCCTTCCTTGATGTAGGCGCGGTTCTCGCTCGGAAGGCCAAGTCCGACGACTTTCACCGCGCCGGTTTTCCCCACCTGTTTCACCGCCTCCGCTGCGCCGGGAACGGCGGGCGAACAGACGGCGACGATCGCTTTCAGATCCGGATGGGCGCTGAGAAGGTTCGTCGCCTCCTGCTGGGCCTTGTCCTTGTTGTCGTCGCAGGGGCGGATGTCCACGAGCTTCATGCCGGGGTATTTCTCCTCCACCCGTGCCTTGATGGCGGCGATCCATTCGTTGAGGTTCGCGGAGGTGAGGGTCCCGGTGATGATCGCGAATTCGCCCTCCTTGCCGGTCAGCTCCGCGGTGGTGTCGATGAGCTTTTCGCCGATCCCCTGCGCCGTCGCCTGGTTGGCGAAAAACGAGCGGGCGTCCGGCTGGGCATCCGCATCATAGGTGACGACCTTGATCCCTGCCGCCTGGGCTTTTCTCAAAGCGGTGGAAAGCGAGTCCTTGTTTTCACACGCGGCGACGATCACATCCAGCCCGTCGGTGATCCAGTTTTCCACGATCTCATTCTGCTTCGCCGGATCCGCACTGATCGGGCCGTCCACGCGGAGGTCGATGTCGAGTTCCTCCGCTGCGGCGCGGGCGCCTTTTTCGCAGGTCACGAAATACTGGTTGCCCTTGCTCTTGAGCAGGAAGCCGACGGAGAGCTTGCCAGCGTCTTCCGTTTTATTGCAGGAAAAGAATGGGAGGGCGGCGAGAAGGGCGGCGGAGAGAAGAAAGGTTTTGCGGTTCATGGGGTTTGTGAATCGGATGCAGGTTGCTTGGTCGGCCGCCGCAGTGCGAGCGCTTTTGTTGCCATCGCGAGCGCCAGCGCACCGAGGAGAAGCAGCCCGGTGAGCAATCCGGAAAGCTCCCTCGCCACGCTGGAAACCTTTTCCCCGAAGATTTCGTAATCGGATATGCGCGTCAGGCCGTTGTTCAGGATCGCCAGCGAGATCCAGCCGAGCATCGTTCCTACCACGTTACCAGATCCCCCGAAAATGCTCACCCCGCCGAGAACCACTGCGGTGATCGCCAGCAGCTCGTAGCCGGTTCCGGCATTCGCCCGAGCCTCGCCGAGCCGGGCGACAAGGATCACCGCCGCAAGGCCAGCCACGGCACCTGCCATGGTGTATGCGACCGAAAGGTTTCTCGCCACCGGCAGCCCGGCATACCTCGCCCCCTCCTCTGCGAACCCGATCGCCCGCAGCGACCTCCCGTAGGTTGTCCGGTGCACAAGGAACCAAATTGCGAACCCGACCACCAACAGGATCCAAACCTGCGCTGGGACACCTGCCAGATCCGAGTTCCCCAGCGCGAGGAACCCATCGGAGAATCCGGAGTAAGATTCCGAGCCTTTCGTGAAAGCCTCCGCCAGCCCGCGGAAAAGCGAGAAGGTTCCCAGCGTCACAATCAGCGGAGGCAGTTTCAGCCCCGCCACCAGCCCCGCGTTCACCGCCCCGCCAAGCGCCCCGCACAGCACGGCCAGGCAACCCGCGACCCACGGATCGAGACCTAACAGCTTCACCATCATCCCGAACAGCACCGCACAAAGCCCCATCAGCGAACCCACCGAAAGGTCGATCCCGCCGGTCAGGATCACCGGCGTCATCGCCAGCGCGAGCAGCCCGATCTCCACCGAGTGCCGGAACACGTTTGAGACATTTCCGCCAGTCAGGAAATTCCGCCCGAGCACCTGGAAAAGGATCACCTCTACCGCGATCACCAGCAGGAGAACGGTTTCATGGCGTGCGAGAATGTCCTTTGGCCTAGGCACCCTACCATTTGATCGGATCGTCACAAAAGGTCAACCCATCCGCCGCCGCCCTAGGAGCACAAGCAACACCCCGAACATGGCCGCCACCGACGGTTCCGGCACGGCGACAGCCCGCCAGGCGAGGCCGTAGGATTCCGATGTGACGGAATCCGACATATCATAGATCATGCCGCCGAATACAACCCGCAGGCCGTAGTTGCCCGCGGCGAGTGAATCGATCCGCAGGAATTCGGTGTTGTTATACATGCTCATCGACGCGCCCACCATTGCAACAAACTCCCCGCCGCTGTCCAAAGACCACACCTCCAGATCGAGATTGGAAAACGCGACGGCACTGCCGGTCTCCGTGAGATTGTCGAACTCCGTCATGGCAAACCAGTTCAGCGCCACGGTCAGCGTCATCTCCTGAGTGAATTCTGTGGCGAACTTATATTCTAACATTTCGCCAAGATCGATCGTCGCGGATTCCCAGCCGAAATTGTCGATTTGGCCGCCCGTGCTACCCGCCACATCCTGCGTTCCGAAATAATACACATCAGCGGCGGCCACCAAGTCCATCGCTCCCGCACCCGTAGCGAGATCTAGCACCTGTGTGGTCACATTCATCGCGTCTTGGCCGTTATCCCAGCCAATGGTTTTCTGTGCGCTCGCCATCAGGACGGATTTGATCACGCGCGTGTCCGCTGCATTCACATTCCCGGCAAGCAGTGTGTTTCCCGCATCCTTGAGAAGGGAAATCCCACCTGCAACGATGGGTGCGGCGAAGCTCGTGCCGTCCATGTTCAGGAAATACAGATCCGTGGGGGAAGGTTCCTGGACCAATTCGGGAAGCGCAGCTCTAATCGATCCACTGTTTCCGAGATATGCGGCGAGAAACATCCTTTCGCCCGGCGCAGCGATGTCCACCGCCGAACGTACGCCTGTGATCGTCTCAAGCGTCTCGGGATTGTAGAAATCCGTAAGCCCGGAGGATGAAAACGAGGAAGGCTCGAGAAACGAAGCGCCGCCGAGGGAGCCCACGGAGATATTGTTGAATCCCGAGGCGGGCGCACTCACCGTGGCGGATCCTCCATTTCCAGCGGAGACCACGAATGACACCGATGCATTTTGCCGCGCCAAGCCATCGATCGCCAAGGATTCGGGGCTTGTAGCCGCTGGATCGCCGCCGCCCCAACTGCTGTTGATCACATCAGCTTTCGCCACGCCGACGCCCTGAAACAACGCCCGATACGCATTCACCACGGATTGAGTGCTTGTCTCAAATTCGCCTGGATTTGTGGAGCTAAATCCGGTCGCGATCCCAGCCGAGATCAGCGTGGCCTCCGGCGCCATTCCCAGGCCGGCATAGGTGTATGAATCATCGGAAACCCTGTAGCCGCTGCCGGCAAGAATGTGCCCCACCGTTGTCGCATGGTAGTCCACTTGGTTGAGGGCGCCAACCGCCGTGTTATTATACGCGCTCAAACCCGTCGTCACCTGCGCAGGCCGGATGAACACCTCGTGATTCGTCCAGACCAGACCCGCCTCGACATTCCCGATGACCGTGCTTCCGCCACGGAAGCCGGAATTGAAAAACAAATCCCAGCCCACCACGGAATTAACAAACGTCAGGCTTTCGAAGGCCCCGTTCTGGTAATCCCCCGAATACACCAGACTCCCCGGTCTGGTTTGCCCCATCGCCAGAGCCATGCCAAAACATGAGATAATTGCGTAGCGATTGAGGCATTTCATCCGCTGGTGGTTTAGTTGCTGGATGGTTGTCAGACAACTGGAAAATGGGTGTTATCTTTTTCGGTTGTTGCAAGCCGGTAGGGTACGGCAATGGAGCGCTGACTTCAGTCGGCGTGTTCCCAGCCACTCGCCGACTGAAGTCCAATGCCTTTAAGGATTCAGAATTGTTCGTATCCATACAGATTGGGCTGGCCCGGGCAGATCTTCGCTTCATGCTGGCGGAATGTCCACTTCGACCGTCCTCTTCAGTGATTT
>Ga0163144_10025565_pt1 | contig 11525 bp, 8 predicted proteins | sample OliLak19BULKMAT1_FD_123175 | JGI IMG/M metagenome (GOLD analysis project Ga0163144, IMG submission 123175) | Freshwater microbial mat bacterial communities from Lake Vanda, McMurdo Dry Valleys, Antarctica - Oligotrophic Lake LV.19.BULKMAT1 | ecosystem: Environmental > Aquatic > Freshwater > Lake... | reverse complement strand
GGGGAAATTGCGGCTGCTCGTCGCGGACAACGGCGTGGGCTTGAAGACGAACGGCGCCCGCGGTGATCGCCGCGGTATCGGGATCGCGAATACTGAGCAGCGGCTGCGCGCGTTGCACGGTGAAGCCGCCAGCCTGCAGCTGACCGCACCCGAATCCGGCGGAGTACGGGTCGAGATCGTGCTGCCCGTCCGGTTTACCCCGTCAGCGCTGGCCGTATCCGCATGAGCCTTACCGCCCTCATCGTCGACGATGAACCACTGGCCCGCGAGCGCATCCGGACTTTGCTCGAGGCCGAAGGTGATTTCTCCGTGATGCAGGAATGTGCGAACGGTCCCGACGCCTTGGCCGCCATGCAGAAGTCGCGCCCGGATCTGCTGTTTCTCGATGTGCAGATGCCGGAGATGGATGGATTTGACGTGCTGCGCGCGCTGCCGCCGCCGCTGCCGGTGGTGATTTTCGTGACGGCGTTCGACGAACACGCGGTGAAAGCCTTCGAAGCGCAGGCGCTCGATTATGTCTTGAAGCCCTTCAAGGTGGCGCGATTTAGAGCCGCGGTCGCGCGCGCTCGCAGCCAAATCGCGCGGCACCAGCCGGACGACGTTTCGCGGCGATTGCTGGAAATGCTTAAACAGCACGCGCCCGCGCGGGAGTTTTTAACGCGCATTGTGGTGCGCGATCGGGCGCGGGTGCGGTTTATCAAGACTTCGGACGTCGACTGGATCGAAGCGTCGGGCAACTACGTCGTGGTCCATGCCGGCAAGGAGAATCACGTCGTGAGAGAAACGCTCGCCACCTTTGAAGAGCAGCTTTCGCCCAAGGAGTTCGTGCGCGCCAGCCGGTCGGCCATCGTGAATCTGGATCGGGTCGCGCACATTGAGCCGACGTTCAATAACGAGCACGTCATCGTGCTGTCGAGTGGCGCCAAGCTCGCGATGACGCGGGGGCTGCGGGAATTGCAGGACCGCCTGAAGTTCGGGTGAAGGGAAAGGGAGCGTGTTGGCCCAACGTGCTCTCTCTACCCAGTTCGTCGGTGCTGACCGTTCCTCCGCAGCTACTCGATTAATCCCGTCTGATTCTGGCCGATTCGCGTTATCCGCGGGCTCTCCGCCTTATCCGAACTGCGTTAGCGGACGGGTGCGGCGACCGCGGCACGGAGCGCTCGGGTCTGAACGGCGACCGCTTCGTCATAGTCCTTCAGGGCGACTGCCAGGTCGGCTCCGCTGGCCGCCGATTTGGCCAGCAAATGGCTGGCATAGTCGCGAGCGGAGCTGAAGCGGCCGTCGTTATCCGCGTCGATCCAGATCGGATTCGTCGAGCCAATCACGCGCGGCGTGAACGTCTTTGACGCGGGTTGGTACGGCCGCGGGATGTCCCAAAACGGTCCAGTCACACCGGGGCCGCTGGCGATCGCCACCAGGTGGACATCGTGACGCGGTAGCGGCAGACTCCAGGTGACGCGCGTCTTTTCGATCCGCTCCGATGGAGCGATGGACTGCTCCCGGACTTTGATTCCGTTGGCGTAGAGCTCGACGCGGTCCGCGGTGACCCAGGATGGACCCAGGACCTCCACCGCGATTTGCAGGTTGTCGCGCAACCCGGTGGCGAGGTCGCCGACGCCGAACCGTTCGTTCACGTTCATGCGGGTCAGCAGCCCGAAGCTGACGAGCAGGCGTCCGGCCCGATAGCTCGCACAGACTTCGTCGATATCGATGGCAGCAGGCGAGCGAGCGCTGGCGGCGACATACGTGCGCGACTGGCCGAGGATAAACTCGTTGACGTGGTGAGTGTCACTCGCACCGATCGCGGCGACCCGGAAACCGTGGTTTAGAAGCGCGAACCAATCCCGGTAAAGCAGCATGATGTCTGACTGCATCGCCGCGGAGGTCACGACCTCGATGGCATCAAGGTCGAAAGTGTTTTTGTCCCGCAACGCGCCGGCGGCCGCATCAAAGTTTGCCGGCCCGAACGGCGTGAAATTTTGGTGCACGTCACGAGGGTGATTAAGCACGATCACACGAGCGCCGGTTACGCTGCGGATGTTATGCAAGAGTTGAGTCCAGTCGGTGAGGCTCGCATCCGGTACCGGGCCATCCGCGGGGACGGGAAACGCATTGAAGTGTCCGACCTTGGTGCTGACCTCGTTGCCCACGACGGCGCGGAAATACGGCTGCACGCCACTGCGCAGGGCGGCGGCGGTGTAGTCGGTGTGGTGGTTGTGGTCGGTCGCGACGGCCAGTTCGATTCCTTCTCCGGCGATCGTGAGCATACGCTCGTCGATCGTCGCATCTCCGTGCCGGCTGTGCGTGAGCGTGTGGATGTGTGTATCCGCCGCGATGAGACCCGGTGTCGGCACTTCGTGGCGAAGGCGCAGAGCAACGGTTTTGTTTTCGCCAGCAGCGAGCGTGACGCGCTCGGTGGCCACACTGTACTCAAAGCCGCGGCTGGCATATAGGGTGTAGGTGCCCGGAGCAGTACTCAACGTGGCGTGGCCATCGCCCGTGTAGATTACGCCCGTTCGGACGGCGAGCCGCTGGGTGGGGTCTGCCTGCAGGGGCATCAGTTCGCCGGCCGTATCCGCCCAGGTAAGACGGCAGGGCAGCGCCGCGCCGGTGTTGGCGTCGGTTACGTTGACCGTCACGCTGGCGGAGGCCAGCAGGGCGGAGCGCGGCCGTGGGGCGAGGGTGATTTCGCCGATGATGATATCGTCCAGCATGGGCGAAGGCGGACGGGAGATCGTCAGGCGATTTTCACCGTCACGGAGCATTCCTGCGGGCACGGCGAGCGCGAGCAGGAGCGGCTGCGTGAGGGTTTCCAAGACGCCGAGGCGTTGGCCGTTGAGGGTGACATTCCAGCGGGTCTTCACGTTGCGCTGTCGGATCAACAACGTGGCTTCTTCCCGATTGGCCGACGCCTCAAACCTGAGATCGAGTTGGGGCCCGGAGGGCGTCGAGCGCGCGAACTCTTCCCATTCGGGCAGGCCGGCAAGGCCGAGGTGGTGGGGGCCGGCCGCGATGACGCGGATCCCGACAGCGGCAACGGCGAGTTGGCTAACCGTGACAAAAGCGAAGATCCAAAAACATCTCATGGGGTGGAAAAGACGCTCGTCTCGACCCGGCCCGGCAGGCGAGGTTCGAATTGGCGAGGCGGGCAAAATCGAACTGCTTGGCCGGGAGCGGCCGCGGTCTCAGGGGACGGGTTGCTGTTAACGTCCTCAGCGGCGAGGGCCTGCTTCGCTGATCAGCACCAGCATGGCTCGCATCGGAAATTTTCCGAGGAAATTGAAACTACGGCTTGAAAATGCAGTCTGGTATGCGAACGTACGCGCGTCCCAGTCAGTGTTCAGATGCACGGTTCAGTGATCGTGATTTGAGTCCGACAGTGTGACAGTGATGTCAGGAGTCAGTGACAGCGTCAGAGTAGTTTACTCGGCCGTCAGAGTCCTTCGTCAGTTAGTGAAATGGGCAGGGGCACCGCCATGGCGTTAGTCTGCGTGCGCCACTCTGCGAGGCAGTTGGCGTGCGATCTCCACGTGAGGAACTCTGACGAGCTGAAGTGTTGTTCACCCTTAACCCGCAATGCAGGTGCACCGATGAACTTTATCAAACTCTCCCACCTTATCGCTCAACGGGCGGAACTGCTCCGGCAGGTCCGTCTCACGAATCTGGCCTACGCCTACCACACGCTGCGGGAGTTCTCGGAGCGCGTCAGCCGGGTTCGCCTCAAAGGTCGCGTGATGCTTCGGCCGCTTAACCCGGAAGAGGAACGCTTCTGTGTCACGTTGACCGCGATCGAGGGCAACCAGTCGGTCATTGAAGAACATTTTTCCGACGAGGATCTCGTTTTGCTCGCGGACGTGCTCGGATTTGCGACCGGCCATCCGACGCATGACCTCGCGTTTGAGATCGAGGAGCTCGACGAATTTCTCGAACCCTTGCGGACGGATTTGGAACATGCCGGCGTGCGCTTAGACAACGATTCCCCTCCGGTACAGCAGCCGCGCGAATAGTCCTCATTTGAGAGCGAAGGATGGGCGGACAGGGCGTTCACGCGCGGGTCGGGGGAGGCCATCGGACCCGCCGTGACGCTACCGTGCTGGCGGGCGGGTCAAGGGACCCGACGATCGCTGGGGTGAGACGGTGGTCGAGTAGGCGGAAAAACGGTGTGGCTTCGCGTCCTGAAACGCTCTCGGATGTTGGCTTCACCCCATGAACCGTCGCTCCTTTCTCACTGGTGTCAGTGCCGCCGCCACGGCTGCACTCGTTTCCCGCTCCTCGGCCGCCTCGTCAGCCTCGAGGGCCAAGATCAAGCTTGGCATTGACAATTTTGCCGTGCGGGCGATGCAATGGAAGGCGCCGGCGCTCATTGATTACGCGGCCTCGCTGCGACTCGACACGCTGCTTATCTCGGACCTCGATGCGTTCGAAAGTCTCGACGACAAGAAGCTCAAGGAAGTTCGTCGCCACGCTGACGGCGCTGGCATCGCGTTGTATGTCGGCAGTTGGAGCATTTGTCCGACGTCCAAATCGTTTAGGCCGAATCGCGGAACGGCGGAGGAGCATCTGCGGCTGGGTATCCGCGTAGCCAGGACGCTGGGTTCCCCGGTGATTCGGGTTGTCCTCGGCAACATGGAGGATCGGAAGACGGAAGGCGGTATCCAGGCCCGCATTACGGACACGGTCAACGTGCTCAAGGCGTGTCGGCGGGAAGCGCTGGATGCCGGCGTCAAAGTTGCGATCGAGAATCACGCGGGCGATCTGCACTCGTGGGAGCTGCTGCAGTTGATCGATGCCGCGGGGCGGGACTTTGTCGGAGCCAACATCGATTCGGGCAACGCGGCGTGGACGCTCGAAGATCCCATGGACGTTTTGGAACGGCTCGGGCCGGTAACGATCTGTTCGAGCCTGCGGGATAATATGATCTGGGACGTGCCGGAAGGTGCCGCGGTGCAGTGGACGGCCGCAGGCGATGGCCTGATCGACTGGGAAAAGTTCGCGAGTCGGTGGCAGGTTTTGTGTCCCAGTGTCCCGATCATGATCGAGACGATCTCGGGCTCGCAGCGCACGTTCGCCTATAAGAATCCCGAATTTTGGAAGTACTATGACAAACGCCCGGCGGCGCTGGCCAACTTCGAGGCCTTGGCGAAGCGCGGTAAACCACTCCAGGCATTCAAGGCTCCGCCGGGGGAAGAAGGTCGCAAAGCGAGTCAGGTTTTCCAAAAAGCCGAGGTCGAAAAATCGATCAGCTATTTGCGAAGGGAGATCGGGTTGGGCGGGCGGACTTGAGCGGGTCGGAGAGTGGCGGAAACGTGGGATCGGCGCGGACGCCCTCTGCTGCCGATTGTAACCATTATTCGGATGCGGCCGGGGGCGGCCGGTCCCGGCGCAAAGGAGAAACGACGGGCCAAAGCAGAAATAAACCGGCGAGGGATCGGGTTATGGTGGATCGATGGAACGGATCGATGGGACGGATCGATGGGACCGCGGCCGCCCTCGGCCGCATTCAGAAAAGGGCGAACGAGAGCCGATCTGTAACGATCTTTCGGATGCGGCCGGGGGCGGCGGTCCCGGCGCAAAGGAGAAACGACGGGCCAAAGCAGAAATAATAAACCGGCGAGGGATCGGGTTATGGTGGATCGATGGAACGGATCGATGGGACCGCGGTCGCCCTCGGCCGCATTCAGAAAAGGACGAACGAGAGCCGATCTGTAACGATCTTTCGGATGCGGCCGGGGGCGGCCGCGGTCCCATTGATCAGCGCCGCTTCGGAGCACGCGGCGATCAGTTAACTGACGCGGCGGGGAGGGGAGTTCCCAGCGCTGGAGCCAGGCTAAGCCGGCGCCGCCAGCTGTTAAGGCGACGGAACCCGCGGGCAACGCCAAAGCCCAAGCTCACCAGCCAATACAGTGGGTCGATAACGTAGTCCCAGCTGTTGTGTGACTCGAGGGCGCCGAGGCCGTAGGCGAGCAGTGCGGCGACAAAAAGAACGCCCAGTCGATTACCGAAGGCGAGGACCACCAACGCAGCCACGGTGATCGACCCGATCGCAACGTCCGGATGCCAGCCCCAGTAATAGAGGTCGAGCGAAGGTAGGAGAATCGGATGCAAGTAGAGCGCTGTGCCCCCGACTCCCCCGAAGCACCAGATCGCCGACCAGTCTGCAGGTTTGAAGACCGCGATGCCACACAACCGTTGCCAGAGCGCCGCGCACACGGCTCCGAGCAAAGGCAGGCTGGGATTGGGACAGAAGCTGAACGCCCAGCTCCACACCGGCAGTCCGCCGATGGGGAGGAAGAGAATCAGACCCGTCATGATACCAAATCCCGCCTTCACCCAATTGCACGCTTTCAACCGGCAGCGCGCCGCAAACCAGAGGGCGGTGAGCCATAACATCGCTGCACAGACGAAACCGAAAAACACCGGATCGAAGATGCTTTTCATTGCGCGAGAGATTCAGCGAGAGTTGCCGGCGCGTTGAGCCAGGCAAGGTTGAACTCGAGGTGCTTGATGCGTTCCCGATGCCACGTGTAAGTGAGATGGATCAGCCCTTGCTGATCTTCCACGAGGTACGGGTAGGAATATTCTTTTTTCGCAGTCGACTCGATCATCGCGCGTGGTTGCCAGGTGCGACCGTCGTCGGACGAAACGGAAAGGCGGAGATTTTCCCGGCCGCTCGCGGCGTGATTGTGGACCAGCAGGATCCGGCCATCGCGCAGCCGCAAGGCGTCGACCGCGGAATCGGGGTTCGGTAGACCGCAATCCTGCGGGTTGGACCACGTCCAGCCATTGTCGTCGGAGTAGGCGGTTTGCAGCCGGCGTTCCGGATTGCCGTCCCGCAGCATCATCAGCATGCGGTCATCGTCGAGTGGCACCAAGGTGGGTTGAATCAAGCCGGCCTGCGTGGACAGATTGCGTATCCGATAATCCAACACCGTGCCGCCGGGTCCCGGCGTGAGCCAGAGCATCTGCGGAAACTTCCAGGCGAATTCGTGATACACCGGGAGCCCGATGCGGCCGTCCCCGGTGAGGATGGGTTTGTTCCGCACCAATGAACTCACGTTCAAGAACGGGTTCAAGGTGAGGCGCTCGCTGGCGGTCCACGTGTGACCTTCATCGCGCGAGGTCTTCACGTTCAAAGCGCTGCCGGACCAGCCGCCCATACTGACGCTGACATACACCATCCAGATCAGTCCGGAACGGTCGGGGAAAATGACGGCGTTCCCCACCTTCTTGACGGAACGCCCCAGCTCGGCTTCGGCCGTGCCCCGGTCTACCACCCGACGCGGGGAATCCCAAGTGGGTGAGCCGGTCCTCAATCGGGCCGTGAAGATCGCGACGTCGGCCGCGCCTTCGCGGGTGCCGCCGTACCACACGGAAAGTAAATCGCCTCCGGGCAACACGCAGATCGCGCTACTGTGCGCGGCGGTGGTGTGGCCGCGCGGATTGACCCAGGACTGCCGGAATTGGGGAGATGCCGTTTCGGTCGCGGAGATGATGCGGGCCGGTGATGCGGCCATTTCATCGGGCGCGACATCGCTGCCAGAGATATGGTTCGTCGATGCCAGCAACGCAGCGCCCAGCGTCAGCGCGATGAGCACGGCGCGATGAGCCAGAGGCAGGGGTTTCGAGGTGGCGGCGGGAGGGAGCGCGTCGTGGAGGGGAGACGGCATTGAGGGGTAGGGGTGAAGGGGAACCTGGAAAACGGGATCGGGGTGAACTAGTGGGCGAATTCGGCGCTGGGCTGGTCCGGCCGTTTTCGGTTGTTCAGTAGCAGGTAGCGTGCTGTTTCGTAGAAAGCTTGGGCGAGGGGCGTGTATTCGCTCGATTGAGACGGCGGAACGGAGCCGGGCGGGGGTTGGGTGAAGTCGGCCCAGACTACCTCCGTGCGTTCGCCGCCGCGCTGATGATTGCCGAAGTACGAACCGTGGACCACGCCGACGGACCGGCTGTGATGGTCGACCACGAACGCCACGTTGCTGCGGCCGCCGTCAACTGCTTGCTGGTGCAGGAGGTCGCGCCCGAGCGTCGTATTACGATAAGGAATACCGGTGATGCCCGCGACGGTCGGCAGGACATCGACCATGGAGGCAACCGAGTGGATGCGCTGGGCCGGCAGGCGCTTGGGGGAGTAGAACAACAGCGGCACGTGGTAACACGTCAGGTTGTTCCCGGTCCACGCCGGCGGAAACATGGCGCCCGCGTTGCCTCCAATCCCGTGATCGCCGATGAAAACAAACACCGTGTTGTCGAAGTAACGCGCGGCCCGGGCGGCGTCCATGAATTTGCGGAAGGAGAAATCGGTGTAGCGAAACGCGTTGAGCTCCGCGTTCGACTCGAATCCCGAACGCTTTAGATCCGCGACTGGCAGGTCCACCGGAACAAACTCGCCCAGGTCTTCCTTAGGAATCGTATAAGGCCGGTGGTTGTCGGCCGTCTGAATCACGGCAAAGAAGGGTTTGGTTTGCCGGGCCAGCACGTCATTCGCCTCGAGGAACAGATTTTTATCGCTGATCCCCCATACATCGATGCGGGGCGAAACGTAGCTGTTTTCCTCATACAGCTGGAGGTCGCGGATGTTGTTCGTGAGGAGCCCGCGAATATTGGCCCAGCTGGAACTGCCGCCGAGGAAGTAGAGTTTCTCGTAGCCGGCGAAATCGTTGATGATGGTGTGCTGATCGACCAGGGCGGGGTTGCGGCTCGCGGTTTCAACGGGCTCGACATCGGGGATTCCAGTGATCGTGGCCCAGACCCCGCGCGCGGTGCCAATGTGAGGAGTGAAGCAGTTGTCGAAGAAAATGCCGTCCCGACAAAGTTCGGCGAAGTAGGGGGTGGTGTTCAGCGGATTGCCCCACATGGAGCTCTTGTACGCGCTGAAGGATTCGCAGATGACCAGCACCACGTTGAGTGGCGGAGCCGAACGCGTGGTCGAAGTCGTTTTCGCGGGAACGTGGCGCTCGAAACTCGGGCGTTCATTCGGGCTGACGGGGAGACCCAGGTAGGCACTCATCCGCGGAAAATGCGTGCGAACCTGCTCGAGGTCGTAGCCAGAGGAGCGGAAACTCAGTGAACTCAGAAACGATTGGATCGGGTTGAGCGCGAGGTTCGCCATGGCATCGTTTCGTAGGCTGAAGGCATCGCTCCAGCGCAGCGGATACTGGCCCACCCGGCCGAAGATCCCCACGGCGCAGCCAACAAACGCGAGGGCGAACCAGGCGAAACGGATGACTTTCCGAGGTGATTCCGGGGCAGTGGCCGTTCGCCGGTGCGAGCGAGCAAGGGCCAACGCCGCGATCGCCACGCCCACCATAATGCCGATCGTGATTTGGATCACCGGATACGTCTGCCACGCCATGGCGGCTGAGATCCGGGCATCGGCGGCGAATCCCAGCACCGACGCGTTGAGCCGCTGATTGAGGTAACGAAAGTGGAGGAAATCCGCGACGTAGACCAGCAGGAGCAAGCCACTGAAAACCGTCAGCACCGTGAGCCAGAAGCGGCGCGCGCCCCAACCGGAGAAAGGATCGAACCAGCGCACGCTTCCCAGTACCAGCAGCGCCAGGAGGATGCTCGCGACGACCCGCACGTCGAATCGGAACCCCAGCCAAAACGCCGGCCAGTTTTGCGCCAGCGCAGAGCCAGATTCACCGAACGCAACGTAGGCCAGCCCGCGGGCCAACGTCATCGCCAGGAGAAATGAGACCGCCAGCAACGTGATCCATTGGATCAGGCGCGGAGCTCGAAGAGGAGAGGACGACGAAGAATTGATGAGGAACGGATGGTTCCGACCCAACGCCACACACGGGGTAGCCAGACACGGTACAGCGTGTCTAGGACGGCGGCGAAGGTCTATGAGGAGTGTAGAAGCGGGAACCCCGACAGCCGGTCAACGCTGATGGGGATGCGCCGACGCAACCGAGCCTCGTGACCTACGTCAACGGCGGATGCGGAGGCGGGGTATTTTTCTTAGTCGTGACGGAACTTGATTCCGTCCTTTTCGTCCGGCTTCGAAACCGATAGCCCTCGTCTTTCCCTCGCCCCATGAATCGTCGCCACTTCCTGCAAAGTTCCTCGGCCGCTGCGGCATTTACCGCGTTGCCGTTTCACGTCCGCTCCGCCGAAAAATCTGCGGGGCGTAAATTTCGCACCGTTCTGATCGGTTGCGGCTGGTGGGGGAACAACATCCTCCGCGAAGCCATGGCGAGCGGGTCCTGCGAAATCGTTGGCTTGTGCGATGTGGATGCACGCCAGTTTGAAGGCACCCTGGCTCAGGTTCGTACTGGAACGGGGGATACGCCCAAGACCTTTAAGGATTATCGGGAACTGCTCGCGCAAACGAAGCCGGAGATCGCCATCATTGGCACCCCGGATCACTGGCACGCCTTGCCCGCGATCGCCGCCATGGAGGCAGGGGCTCACATTTACGTGGAGAAGCCCATCGGGCACACGGTCGCCGAAGGTCGCGCCATGGTGAATACCGCGCGAAAAACGGGCAAGGTGGCGCAGGTCGGCACGCACCGCCGCATTTCTCCGCATAACGTCAGTGGCCGCGAGTTCATCCGGAGCGGTAAAGCGGGCGAAATCGGCATGGTGCGTTGCTTCGTCAATTACGGCGGCTCCGGCCCGGAAAAAGCGCGGCCCACGGTGGCGGTTCCGAAGGAGCTGGATTGGGACATGTGGTGCGGACCGGCGCCGCTGCGTCCCTTTAACGGCGGCGATCCGCGAGAGACCACCGGGGCGCGCCGGGGTGGAATTCATCCACGCGGTTTCCGCAACTATCTGGACTACGCTAATGGCACGCTCGGGGATTGGGGTATTCACTGGCTCGATCAAGTGCTGTGGATCACCGGAGAAAAATATCCCAAGCGCATTTACTCGACCGGTGGCCGTCCCATTGCCGGCCCGGCGATCTCCACGCCGAACGAACAAACCACCGATGCGCCGGACCATCAGCTCGCTACCTACAGCTTCGAAAAGTTTAGCGTACAATGGGAGCATCGCCGCTTTGCCGGGAACAACACGGATAAAGGCGAGAACGTCGGGTGCTATTTCTACGGCACCAAGGGCACCTTCCACATGGGCTGGCAGAAGGGGTGGACGTTCTATCCTGCGAATGCGAACGAACAGGTTGTCAGCGAGGCGCCGCAGCTCAACCAGCCGGACTCGCAGAACATCAAGGAGCTCTGGGCGGATTTCCTGAATGCCATTCGGACAGGTACGAAGCCCGTGTCCGACATTGGTGACGTTCATCTCTCCACCAACATGGCGCTGCTCGGCATGATATCGATGAAGCACGGCCGCAGCCTGGAGTGGGACGGTGAAAAGGAGCGCATCATCGGTGACGATGCCGCGAATAAGCTGCTGCGACGGGAGTATCGGAAGGGTTACACTTTTCCGAAGGCCTGAGTTGGCGCGGCCCTCGAAGTTAGCGCGATTGAGGCAGCGCGATTGAGCAAGGGGCTTGTCCGGCAACGCCGCGGCTCGTAATGCAGGGGTTAATGACAAGATCTCAGGAGATTGAGACTTTGCCG
>Ga0163144_10025564_pt1 | contig 11525 bp, 10 predicted proteins | sample OliLak19BULKMAT1_FD_123175 | JGI IMG/M metagenome (GOLD analysis project Ga0163144, IMG submission 123175) | Freshwater microbial mat bacterial communities from Lake Vanda, McMurdo Dry Valleys, Antarctica - Oligotrophic Lake LV.19.BULKMAT1 | ecosystem: Environmental > Aquatic > Freshwater >... | reverse complement strand
TGTTTGGATATTTTTTCATCGCACTTTGTGATGAAAATACTGACAGGAATTTCTATTTTTTTTAAATGATATAATAATTGCAGAATTTGATTATAATGATCTTGCATAGATTTTATATAATCACCATAAAGGTCGAGAGCTTGACTTTCTTTATTTCTAAAGTGGTTAGCATATCCTTGTGTCATGATGAATAATAGAGTTTTGCCAGGAAAAGAATGCATTAATTCTGTCAATTTGTTGGAAAAATTAAAGTCATTAGTTAGCGATATTGTTTTTAAACCAAAGTTCATAAAACCGCGTTCAGCTTTTGAAATATTTTTTTTGATGGGGTAATGTTCATCAGATAAGATAATCACTTGAGTTTTATCAAAATCTGAATTTGTTCGTGAGGCAGTTTTTTTTAAATCAATGAGTGACTTTTTTTTGGCGTCATCAAGAATTGGATTGATTTTAGGCGATTTAATTGTCTGAAATGATAGAAGCGCCTGAGATTTTTTAGAAGTATTCGATAAAAATCGCGACGTTGGTTTTGCAAGACATCTTGTTGCAAAATTAAAAAATCCATTAAATTTCATTATTATCTCCATTTTTTGTCAGACTAGAGCATTTGCCGATAGGCGTGCCACCATGTCTTAAAGCTCCGTCATGGCGAGCGCTAGCGAAGCAATCAAGTTCATTATTTATAAGACGCTGACTATACTCAAAAAGCTTAGGTTTTTGGTGTTCTAACATCCCATCGACTGATGATTAACATGAGAAAGTAGGCGTTATTTGAATTTTCTAATCTCCCTATTTCTTTTAATTTATAAAATAATTGCAGATTTTATCATACATATTATTTAAATAAATCATTTAAGTTTGCATAAGATGCAATAAGTTCTTCGCTGTAAACGGTTTTTTTGAGGCCGCTGGATGCAATCATTGAATGAAATATTTGTTTTTTTGTTTTAGTCACTTTGCAATATATTTTTTCTCGATTAATAAGATGGTGGGCATATTTTTTATCAATCACAAAAGGTGTGCTGCAATACTTGATTTCACAAAGATTGACTGTATTATCCGGCCTATCGAAAATAAGATCAATTTGTGCCCCGGATTCCAGTTTTTTATCTGATATATGTCTCCAGGAAGAGGCTTCCGAACCATCGGGAATGCAGAGCGCTTTTTTTATTTTTTCGATGTGTTTGAAACAGATCGCTTCAAACGATAATCCTGCCCAAGCTTTCCATGCAGATTTTGTTGATAAAACTTCCCAGTAGTGATCATCAATATTTCTAGAAATACGGCTCGCAGCTCTTTTCGCAATCCAAGTGAGATAAAATAAAGTATATTCATCAATCACTCTATAATATATGCCGCGCTCTTTTTTCCATGGTATAAACCCAATAATGAACCCAGCCTCTTCAAGCTCTTTTAATCTTTCTGTCAGCCGGCCGCCTTTATATTTAAGGCGAGATTCAATTTCGTGTCGGGTGACGCCTTCTCTTTTTCCAGCAATAAAAGTAATAATTTCTTCGTGTATTTCATGATTTTTAAATAATGATGCAAATAATAATTCAAATTCATCATACAGCGTTCCTTTTTTATTGAAACAGATATTATTGATGTTTTGAATAGCGGATAACCCTTTTTCAACAAAATTAAGATAGAAAGGAATTCCGCCCAAGCACATGTAGATTGTTAGTATTTGATCATGGTTATAGTGAACATTTTTATAATCTAAATAGGCTTTGGTTTCTGATAATGTAAAAGATTCCAAATGTATGCGCAGCGTTACCCTATTGTGTAAAGTGCCGATTCCAGTAATAATCAAGCGCCTCTAATAGACCGGATTTTGGAGTGGCCATCCATGGAATTTCATCTAAAAATATTATTATTTTTTGTTTTCTGGCAAATAGATCAATGGCATCTTTTAGCGCTGTAAATGCATCATGCCAATTTGAGAATGAAGATAGTTGCGTGCCTTTTCGTCCTTGGTAAAATGTGGTTTCTATTTCTTGCTTGAACTTCCCCAATTGCTTCTTGAGACTTCCTTTATGGATACCGGAAGATCTAAAAAATATGTTTTTCTTTTTGTTGAAAAATTCACGGATAAGATAAGTTTTGCCTACTCTTCTTCGACCATAAACTGCAATAAATTCAGCACTTTTCGATTGAAATATTTTTTGCAGTTGTTTCTGTTCATGTTGGCGGCCAATGATCGTCATATATTTATCCTTTAAGGGACGGTTATAAATATATTATCTTCGTCCCTTAATGTCAAATATTTATAAATAAGGGACGGTTATAGATTTCTTATAACTGTCCCTTAGCGGGTTTTATAATGGCGCAGTGGCCAGGCCTAGCCAGACTCTTTGATCGTCATTAAGGTCATCCATTAATAATTCATAAATTTCTCGATGATAATCATCAATCCATTGAATTTCTTCAGCGCTTAACAAATTTTTATCGATTAAATTGCGGGCATAAGGGACTTGGGTTAAATCTTCAAAAGTATAAAAAGGGCCGTCAGCGGCGTCCGGTTTTATATGGGGTATGGCTTCAATAATTAAACATAGATTTTCAATTCGAATGCCATATTTTTCAGCAAAATATACACCGGGTTCGTTACTGACTATCATATCCGGTTCAAGAGGTATTTTGCTGTATCCTTGAGAAATCCTTTGCGGGCCTTCATGAACGCATAAATAACAGCCCACGCCATGACCTGTGCCGTGGCCATAGTTTAATCCAGCTTGCCATAAAGGGTGGCGGGCGATGACGTCTAAATGTTCACCGCAGGTTCCATGAGGGAATAAAGTATGACGCAAGGCTAAGTGGCCTTTTAATACCAGCGTGTAATGAAATTTTTGTTCAGCTGTGGGCATGCCCAGATGAATTGTTCGGGTAATATCGGTGGTGCCAGACCAATATTGACCGCCTGAATCAATCAAATATAAATTACTATCATCAATGTGGCGATTAGTCAGCGGGGTTGAGTGATAATGGATGATAGCGCCATTAGAGGCAAAGCCACTGATAGTGGCAAAGCTTAAATCCAGACATTCTGAATTTTCGCGGCGGAATTTTTCTAACTGATCGGCTGCACTGATTTCAGTGACTCCCTGAGGCCAGGAACTCTCCAGCCAATGGAAAAATTTAACCATGGCGAGCGCATCCAACCGGTGTGCTTCATGCATACCCGCAGTTTCAGAGGTATTTTTGCAAGATTTCATTAATAAAACAGGAGAAGATTCTAGTAGTAATTCAGCATTTTTAATTTGCTGCTCAACCCACCAGCTGGCGGTATTAGGGTCAATCCATATTAAGCCCTGGAGCTGATTTAAGGTGGCGGCAAAAGCTTCGTATGCCTGTAAATTGACACCCTGGGACTGAAGATAAAGCTTATCTCCTTCATTAACTTTAGCCAGATTGATAAATAAAGTGGCTTGTTTATCAGTAATGAGAGCGTAACAAATAGCGACTGGATTGTATTCCACGTCATGACCGCGAATATTGAAAAGCCAGGCTATTGAATCCAAGGCAGTTAAGACGTGTGCATGGACATTTCTTTCCGCCATGATTTGCCGTAACCGCATTAATTTATTCTGGGCGCTTTCTCCGGCATATTTTAAAGGGTATTGAACGATAGGATTTTCTGGGATCGGTGGTTGGTCCTGCCAGATTTGATCGATAAGATTAGCTTCAATAGCTTGTAACTGACCATCAACGCTTTCTAATGATTTTTTCCATTGATGCGCTTGATGGATGCTGATTAATTGAGGATCTGCGCCGCAAACTTTATTAATCCCCTGTTTTAAAAACCACAGATGAAGTGGCGGCGCACCTTGTGCTTGTTTCATGAGCTGAAAATGGGCCGGATCTAATTGCTGATCGGCTTGAAGAAAATAACGGGGGTCTGTCCAGAGATAAGCTTGGTCGCAGCCGATGAGTGCATCGCCTGCGGAACCGTCAAAGCCGCTAATCCAGGCGCGTCGTTGCCAACATTTAGGGACATATTCATTATTGTTAGCGTCACGAGCTGGCGCAAAATAAAAATCTAAGTGATGTTCGGCCATGAGGGTGCGCAATTTATTTAACTTAGAAGCGATAGTGGTCATGACTCCGTCCTTTATGAAAACTGATCTGCAAATGAATTTATCAGATAAGACTGGCTAAAGCCAGTACTCCGCACAGAGTTGGGTTTTACTGAAATATAGAGCAGAGTAATATATAATATCCCATTGTGTTGCTTAACCCGGAATTTAATAATGTTAAGAATATTGTTAACAAATGACGATGGTGTCTATGCGAAAGGATTGTCGGTATTGGCTGATACTTTAAGTGAGATCGCCCAGATAAATGTTGTCGCGCCTGATCGAAATCGCAGCGGTTCAAGCAACTCATTAACGCTTACCGCTCCTATGCGAGTAAAATATCTCGATAACGAAATGATTAGCGTTGAGGGTACGCCCACGGATTGCGTGCATATTGCGATCACGGGTTTGTTGCCGCGGCCTCCCGATATGGTCATTTCCGGTATTAACGCCGGCTCTAATTTAGGCGATGATGTTTGGTATTCAGGCACGGTTGCCGGCGCCATGGAAGGCCGTTTTTTGGGCTTGCCTGCCATCGCAGTCTCTTTGGCAGGAGAGCATTTCCAGCATTATTCGACAGCAGCAATGGTGATTTATAAAATTGTTGAGAGGCTGCAGGTCCAGCCTTTGCCAGTCGGTACGGTACTAAACGTCAATGTGCCGGATTTGCCTTATGGCGAATTAAAAGGCTTCGAAGTCACCCGCTTAGGTACTCGTCATAGTGCGGAGCCCACTATTCGCCAATTAGATCCTCGAGGTCATCCTGTTTATTGGGTCGGGCCTGCTGGGGCCGCTGCTGATGCAGGACCAGGGACTGATTTTGCCGCCGTCGTCGCAGGGCGGGTTTCCATCACTCCCATCCGTATTGATTTGACGCATTATGAGGCGTTCAGCCAATTAACAGCCTGGGTCCATAATTTGTAGAGATTTTTGTGAACTCGGTTATCTTTTGCAGTGGTCAAACAATTAACAATTTGATTTTGAACATTTTTTGAGTTAAGCTAAATATATGTTTTTTCATGGAGGAAGGAATTTATGGTTAGTGGAACTCAATCAAAAAGTAAAAAAAATAAACAAGCCAAAGTAGCGTCTGAATTAGATTCCCTAATGCCGGATTTTGAAAAGGAAATCAAGTCTGAAGTCGAAGAAGTTAAAAAAAAGAAAAAATCCTCAACGCAAGACAATCAAGTATTGTTTAGCCGTCCATCCGCTTCTGCATCCTATGGCTCTGGAGAGCCTTTGAGTATAGAGGAAATAGAAGAAAAAAAAGCCGCACAAGAAGATAGTGCTCCCTCTGGATTAGAGCATGATCCGACTCGTTTATATTTACATGAATTAGGCTATAAGCCTTTATTAACCGCGGAAGACGAATTGGCTGTTGCTCGGCGTATTCGGCAGGGTGACAAGGCCGCGCGAACTAAAATGATTGAGTCCAATTTACGTTTAGTGGTTAAAATCGCTAGACATTATTGTTATCGAGGTTTAGATCTATTAGATTTAATCGAAGAAGGCAATTTAGGTTTGATGACGGCGGTGGAAAAATTTGATCCTGAACGTGGTTTCCGTTTTTCGACATATGCGACCTGGTGGATCCGCCAAACCATAGAAAGAGGCATCATGAACCAGGGCCGGACCGTGCGGTTGCCTATCCATGTCCAAAAAGAATTAAATATTTATCTGCGCGCCGCTAAAGAGCTGACTAAAACGCTGGATCATGATCCAACGCCTGAAGAAATTGCAGAATTAATTGATCAGCCCATTGAAGAAATCCAAAGAGTAATGGCTCTAGCCACAGAAACCACTTCATTAGATGATGATGAATCCAGTCAAGATCAACGCAAACCCTCTTTAGCGGAAACTTTAGCAGATGAGCATATTTTAGACCCGGCCATTTTAATTCAAGATGATGACTTAAAGCTGCACGTCGAAGAATGGTTGGAGAGTTTGGGTAAACGTCAACGTGAGATTATTATTCGACGCTTTGGCTTAGCCGGTCATGAGCCGGCGACCTTAGAAGATGTTGGTAAAGCAGTTGGTTTAACCCGAGAGCGCGTCCGGCAACTCCAGATTGATACTCTAAAAAAATTGAAAGAGATGATCAAAGAAGCCGATCACACTGAAGGAAATGAAGCATAATTTATTGTAACTTTCACCCTGTAGATTCTGCGTGTGCAGATAAATGTGGTGAATAGATACAATTTATTTTTTTGGGCTGGGATATTGTGCGCTTTGTTTAATTGCATGTAGAATAACAGTCTTTATATGTGGCGCCTGAATTGCATAAGCAGAACGTCCAATTGTTCCGTTTGACGAAAAATTGGACGTTCTCATCTCAGTGCTGCATAATATTATTGATCAATATGTAGAATGAGGCCTTAACATGTCGGATTTAAAGGAAGCTTGTACGCGTAAGCGTTACGAAATTCGTCAAGAGCAATTACCTTTATGCTGCCCTCTTCCTGACCAGCGCTTATGGGATGCTCATCCCCGAGTTTACCTGCCGGTAGAAGAAACTGGTTTTTATGCGTGTCCATATTGTGAAACAGAATATAAATTAATTGATTAGCAGGTTATTCGGTGGGATTGAAATATAAATTTGATACAGCGGCTAATTATTTTTTAGTGCTAACCGGTTTTTTTGTGCCTTTATCTATTACCGCTACCGATTTTTCAATGGCTTTAGCCGCCATTTTTGGTGTGATTAGCGGCCGCTTTCTTCAAAATTTCCCACAAATGAAGAAAAGTCCTTTTTTTTGGTGTACGTTATGGTTTATTTTATTGGTCATGCTTTCGTTTACCTGGAGCATAGCGCCTTGGGGAGACCGTCTTTCCGCTTTACATAAATATTCCAAACTTTTATACATTCCATTACTGTTAGCTATTTGTACCGATCCCCGTTGGCGAGAGCGGACCGTGATTGCTTTTCTGGCCGGTACTTTTATTACGGTGATTTTATCCTATTTTAAAGCCTGGTTTGGCTTACATTTAGGTCCTAGCGATAATCCAGCTTATGTTTTTTATACCCATATTGAAACTAGCTTTTTAGTAGCCTTCGCGACTTATTTGCTGGCCTTATATGCCTGGAAAAATTCCAGCTGGCGATTATTGTGCTGTATTTTGATTGCTATTTTTAGCTATCAAGAGTTTTTCATTAATGACGGGCGCACCGGCTGGATAGCCTATTTATCCTTATTATTATTATTTGCCGTACAATTAACCGGATGGAAAGGATTATTATTGGGAATAGCCTCTATTGGCGTGCTGACTTTAAGTTTTTATGAATTTTCGCCAAAATTTAAAGGAATACTGGATCAATCTGTTTACGAAGTAAAACAGTTCCAAACAGGGCAAGTGCAGACCTCTCTCGGTTATCGCCTGGGGTTTGATTATTTAGGATGGCAATTGGTCAAGCAAAAACCTGTTGCCGGTTATGGCGCGGGAAGTTTTGCGACCGCTTCCAAAGATGTCGGTGGCCTTCCCGGTTGGCGAGTCATTAAAACGCCACACAATGAATACCTTATGGTCATGGTTGAGCTGGGAGTTATTGGTCTCTTCTCTTTACTATTACTTTTTGGCATCCAGTGGGGGATGACTTTTTACATGGGAGAAACTAAATATTTTGCCCAAGGTTTATTATTAGTTTTTATGATTAGCTCTATTTATAATGCTTTTCTTTACCTGTCGGTAAGCGGCCATTTTTATGTATTGTTTACTGCTTTATTTTTCTCTAAGCCATTTTCGCAACGAAAGTGGTTTACCGCCGATTCAAAGATAACATCTCAATACCTACAATTAAAAAATTATTGATTACCTTTATAGAGAGTGTCGATGCTGGCTAATACTTTCTCTGGTTTTAAATCTCGCATACACCGCCAATGTCCCAAAGGACACTCACGCTGCATACAAGGCCGGCAAGACAAATCTAAATATAAAGATTCTGTGTGATGAGCCAAGGGTGGGGTGATATCTGCAGGAGTAGAGCCGTAAATAGCGACAATCGGTTTTTGCAAAGCAGCAGCGATGTGCATCAAGCCCGAATCATTGCTCACCACAATCGAAGCTAAAGAAAGAAAATCAATCGCTTCTGCTAAAGTAGTTTTACCCGTTAAATCCTGGCAACGTCCGCCAGTAAAATCATTCAGTTCCTGAGAAATTGTTTGATCGCGAGTTGAACCTAAAAGCCAAACCTGCCAATTTTGTTTAATTTTTTCTTTGGCGACTTCAGCAAAATAGGAAGCCGGCCAACGTTTGCTCGGACCAAATTCAGCTCCGGGGGCAATGATCATTAAAGGCTGATTAGAGTTAATAATTAACCCATATTTTTCTAAAGCTGCATCCCGTTTCTTAGGATCAACTATGAGTTGCGGCCAAGGTAGATGCTCAGGCAAAGGGGCGTTTGCCGGTAAACCTAAGGAGACAAAGCGTTGAAACATTAAAGGGTAGCGTTTTTTATCTAAATATCGGCCGTCATTCAATAAGTAAGATCTAGGCCATTCTCCATAGAAGCCTGTTCGCTGCGGAATATGCGCCCAATAAGGCGTCAGTGCAGATTTAAGAGAATTGGGAATCAAAATAACCTGATCATAAGCTTTTTGCCGCAACGATTTACCGAGCCGATAACGCTTGTTAAGCTGGAGTTCGCCATGGCCAAAAGGTGAGCTTAAAATGCCGGAAACTTGGGGCATGCGCTCTAAAAGGCCCTGACTCCAGGCTGGAGCTAAAACTTCGATTTGGGCTAATGAATCATATTGCTTTATTATTTTAAAAAGAGATTGCGCCATGACCATATCGCCCACCCAGGCCGGACCCACGATGAGTATTTTTTTTGTGCTAAATGTGATCAAGAGTCGGTCTCTTTGCTGGCAATTGTTAAGCTAAAATATTATACTACGACCATGTCAGAAAATCACATCCCTTTTTTTGATTCAACCCGAATATTAATCTATGGCGATGTCATGCTTGACCGTTATTGGTATGGCCAAGCCTTGAGAATTTCGCCAGAAGCCCCTGTTCCTGTTGTTCATGTGCAAAATCATGAAGCCCGTCCTGGCGGCGCGGCCAATGTAGCCGTCAATGTGGCCAGTCTAGGCGCTCAAGTGACCCTTTTGGGGATAGTTGGGGAAGATTTGGAAGCCAGCCAATTACGCAGTGCATTAGAAGCCAAAGGAGTGGAGTGTCATCTTTTAGCTTTAGCGGGTCAGCCGACCATCACTAAACTAAGGGTAATCGGCCACCAACAACAGCTCATCCGCATGGATTTTGAAAACCCCCTAAAGAAAATGGATGATTCCTGTTTATTAGAAACTTATGAACGGCAATTATTGCAAAGCCAGGTGGTTATTTTATCTGACTATGCTAAAGGGGCTTTGCATCATTCTGCGCAATTAATTCAAAAAGCCCGGCGGCAAGGCATTCCCGTGTTAGTTGATCCCAAAAGCCGGGATTTAAACTGCTACCGCGGTGCTACTTTAATTACACCCAATAAATTAGAATTTGAAAACATTATTGGAGTCTGGCAGGACGAAGCTGAATTAGAGCTTAAGGCCAGAGAAATTATTCGTGAGTTTGAGTTAGGCGGTATCTTAGTGACTCGTGGCAAAGAAGGAATGACTTTAATTCAAGCCCATGAGCCGATACAAAATTTTAATGCTAAAGCCCGCGAAGTCTATGATGTGACTGGCGCAGGCGATACGGTTATCGGCGTAATCGCCGCCATGTTGGGGGCTGGCATGGAATTAAATGACGCCGTCCGCATAGGCAATATTGCCGCTGGCTTAGTGGTGATGAAGTTAGGAGCAGCTACGGTCAGCCTGCCTGAATTGCGTCGTGCCGTATTACGTCAAGGTGGAATACTCGAAGGAGTTTTATCTGAAGATGAACTATTAGCCGCAGTAGCTGATGCCAAAAGTCACGGCGAAAAAATTGTGATGACCAATGGCTGTTTCGATGTCTTACACGCTGGTCACATTCAATATTTACTCCAAGCTAAAGCTTTAGGCAAACGTTTAATCGTGGCGGTTAATGATGACGCTTCAGTGCAACGTCTCAAAGGACTTTCCCGCCCTATGAATAGTTTAATGGAGCGAATGATTGTTTTAGCTGGTTTGCGCTCGGTAGATTGGGTCGTCCCTTTTAGTGAAGATACTCCCGAACGTTTAATCAGCCGCGTATTGCCGGATATTTTAGTCAAAGGCGGCGACTATGAAGTCAATCAAATTGCTGGAAGCGATGCGGTCATAGCCAATGGCGGCGAAGTCAAAATTTTAGATTTTCGTCCAGGCTGCTCAACTACAGGTTTGATTAAAAAAATAAAGGAATGGGTATGATCGTAGTGACAGGCGCTGCGGGTTTTATTGGCAGCAATTTAATTAAAGGCTTAAATGCGCAAGGTCATGATAACATCTTGGCAGTTGATGAACTCACCGATGGCCATAAATTTCAAAATTTAGCGGCTGTAAATTATATGGATTACGAGGATTGCGACGACTTTTTAGCCAAAATTACAGAAAAATCCGCTTTCCCCGAGAAAATAGAAGCGATATTCCATCAAGGCGCTTGCTCCGTCACCACCGAGTGGAATGGCCGTTATATGATGCGCAATAATTACGATTACTCCAAGAAATTGCTACATTATTGTTTAGAATTGCGGATTCCATTTATTTACGCCTCCAGCGCTGCAGTTTATGGTGCGAGCAAAGTTTTTGATGATCAAGCCGACCGGCAATTGCCGATTAATGTTTATGGTTATTCTAAATGGCAATTGGATTGTTATGTTCGCCGTTTGTTGTCGCAGGCACATTCTACCGTAGTAGGGTTACGATATTTTAATGTTTACGGTCCTCATGAACAACATAAAGGCTCTATGGCTTCTGTGGCTTTTCATTTTATGAATCAGCTCAACGCCGGTGATGAAGTAAAATTGTTCAAGGGGATAGACGGGTATGGTGATGGTGAACAATTGCGTGATTTTATTTTTGTCGATGATATAGTCAAAGTAAATTTATGGTTTTGGAATCAAGCGCGAGCGCGGAATAATTTGAAAGGATTTTTTAATGTCGGCACTGGTCAGGCGCGTAGTTTTAACGATGTCGCGAAAACTTTGATACGGCTAAAAGGCCGAGGCCAGATTAATTATATCCCTTTCCCCGATCACCTCAAGGGGGCTTACCAAAGCTATACCCAAGCAGATATCAGTTCTTTACGTAAAGTAGATTACACGGAAGCCTTTACCAGCCTGGAAGATGGCCTGGCCCGCTACTATCAGCAAGAGCAATAGATCGGGCGCATATTCACAGGGCTGTCCCATTAAACCCTCTGAACGTCATTAATGTGCTCACATAGTCATCTATGCTGCGCTTTTTCGTCGATTTTTCGTTCAATCTTGACTCATTACTGACGTTCTCATGCAATCAAATTTTATAATGGGACAGCCCTGCGCATATTCATGAC
>Ga0163144_10025559_pt1 | contig 11526 bp, 10 predicted proteins | sample OliLak19BULKMAT1_FD_123175 | JGI IMG/M metagenome (GOLD analysis project Ga0163144, IMG submission 123175) | Freshwater microbial mat bacterial communities from Lake Vanda, McMurdo Dry Valleys, Antarctica - Oligotrophic Lake LV.19.BULKMAT1 | ecosystem: Environmental > Aquatic > Freshwater >... | reverse complement strand
TGAAGGGAATTGGGGTGCTCTTCCCGGGCGCGGGCACGTTGCGCGGAGTTTTTTCCAGTACCGACGCCGGCGGCAAGCGCGTGCTGGATGAAGTGGCGTGGGAAGGGGCCATCCAGCAGGTGCTGGCGGCGTGCAAGGAGTTCAAGGTGGCGTGCGGATACCCCGCGAACGAGCACGATATTGAGAAGCGGATGCAGCAGGGTTTTAGTGTATTCGTGATCGGGTGGGGCGAGGCGGGCTTCCGGACGGTGGAGCTGGGGCGGAGGCTCGCTGGTCGTTAGGCCAGCGCGCATTCACCGACCTAACGCGCCCGCACCACGCGCACGGCTCGTGTGCGGCGCGCCCACTCCAAAATCGTGCCGTCCGCCGTGAGCAGGGTGCATCCGTGCCGCTGTGCCGTCGCCACCAGGAGTCGGTCCATCGGATCGCGAGGCGCACCGCGCTCCAGACATGCAGCGTCAAGCAGGATATCGAGCGTGAGTGGGATCTCGGAGAATCCCGAGGCGCGTAGTGCGTCCTCCATCCAGATCTTCGCGGGTTTGTCGAGTGAGAGGCGGCCCAGGCTTGCCTTCGACGCGAGTTCCCACGGAGTTACATGGCTGATAAACGCCTCGCCCGTCTCACGGGCGGCGTCGATGAGCGCGAGGGCGGACGGAGCCAGTGGACGTGCCGCAGGATCGACGTACCAGTACCAGACGTGCGAATCGAGAAGGATCGATTGGGCTTGCTGCGACGGAGCGGGTTCGCTGGTCTCGCGAACGCGCCGAGTCGCCATTACGTCTCGTCCAGCGGATCCGGGCCAAACGCCCAGATTTCCGGCGCCGGTCCCACGATGTCACCCAACACCTTGGACGTTCCCGCCATGCAGCCATAGGCCGACGGGAGGTGGCGCTCGAGCGGAACGATCTTCACGATGGCCTTTCCGTGCTTGGTTACCACGATTGCTGCTCCGGTACGTTGCACCTCGTCCATGAGGCCAAGGCACTTCGCTTTGAATTGTGAGGCGGCAATGGAGCGCGGTCCCCGGGCTATCGGCATCGCGAACTCGGAGGAAGGTGACCAGTAAAAAGTGGTCATTCGCTGCACGCTCCACAAGTAGGGGGAAAGAAATAGTCGTGGTCACGAAGCTACCGGCTCCCGTCACGCGTCCGTCACTTCGCCCCGGCGACGACCCGGATACCATGAACGCGTGACGCAGCTCCGGGTACTGTGCGACTTTGACTTGTGACAAAGGAGAGTGATACGTGACAATCCTCAATCAGTGGGGTACCGTCGCGTGGACTGGCGGACCCCTGTCAGGCGTTGCCCCCCGCTCGTATACTCGTCGAGTCGTTGGGTTGTCCCCGCACTTCCGACGGGAGGGTCGTTAGATGGAAACCATCGTCATCACGATCCGCCCTCGCGACAACGGGGATGATCGCCTTACCCTTACCGATTCGTTCCTTCAGATACTGAATCTCCAAAAGCTCTTCGATGAAGCGGGCCGATCCCTTGTTGAACAGGTCGGCGGATACGAATGGCGACTCATTCGAGCCGAGACCAACAGCCCCTTCACGGTCGAGATAACGGCGGTGGGTCAGCTGTCTACCTTCGACGCTCCCTTTTTCGTTAAGTCGGTGTTCGAACGCTTTTCGCACGATCTCGGTCGCCTGTCGACTGAGGGCTCCGTGCCGTCGTGGATGGATGACGACGGGGTCAGGGTTGCGCGAGATGTGTTCCAGCGCCTCCGGACGGGCGTTGGCGAGATCGAAATTGGCAACGGGAACGGGCACCGGACGACTCTTGTCCACGAGGACGCCGAATCCGGGCTCCGGGCGCTAGAAGCCTATGAGACATCCCCCCCGGAGGTTTCTGCTGGAGTGGGGGAAGAGGTTGCGCAGGGCGAGATCGAAGGGGCGTTTGTGATGGCGGGTGTGTATCGCAGGAAGCCTGCGATTTGCATCTACTCTCGGCAGTACCGTCGAAGAATTTGGTGCATCTTGCCGGCCGACTTTTCTGAGCGCTACGGCGAGCAACACAAGCTGTCGGAGGTCTGGCAACAGCGCGCCGTCGCGGTTGAGGGTCGCGTCGTCTTTCGTGGTGGAATCCCCTCCAGGGTTGTCGCCGAGGACGTGCGCCTTCTTCCCGCGCCGCGCCCTATCCTTCTCGAAGACGTGAGGGACCCGGACTTTACGGGTGGACTCGATGCAGTCGAGTACATCTATCGATTCCGGGAGGGCGAGCTTGCCCGTTAAGAAAGTCTACTGGGATGCCTGCGTTTTCATCGACCTCATCAACGGTGTCGAAGGTAAGCGCGCGGTTCTTGAGGGGATTTGGGGAGAGCGCGATCGAGGAGAGACCCTCGTGTATACCTCGTTTCTCACGTATGCAGAGGTATTCCGCGTCAAGTGTGAGAAGGGCCTTATCAAGCCGTATCCGGAAGACCCGGGACGCGATGACGCTTGAGCTCTTGCGGCAACCGGGAGTCACTCCACTTCTGCTCGACGGGAGGACCGTCACGCTCGCGAGGACGCTCCTCCGAAGACACAAGGAATGTAAGAAGCCCAACGACGGCGTTCACCTCGCGAGTGCGATCCTCGCCAACGTGGATGGGTTTCACACGTTCGACCGCTCCGATCTGCTGAAGATTTCGACGACTGTGAACCGGAGCGATGGGTTTCCTCTGAAGATTTGTCTGCCGACGATGTCGCCCCCGTCGCCTTCACGTGGAGCCAAGAGCACGGACCCGTCGCAGGCCAGTATTTTCGGCGATGCGGACGAAGGCTAGCGCGACAACGCACCTCGGGTTAGCTTCGGGTATGCCTAAGCGCTCAAGTACGCCAAACCGTCCGAAAGACCCGAATCAGCTGGCGGCGAAAGTCGTCGCTCTCGCCACGGGTGACAAGCCACGTCCCCGCAAGAAGAACCCTGCCGCCGTCGCCCTTGGGCGGCGCGGAGGATTGAAGGGCGGGAAGGCGCGCGCCCAAGCCCTGAGCCCTGAGCAACGCTCCGAGATCGCGAAGAAGGCAGCCCGAGCGCGCTGGAAGGATCAGCCCTAGCCTGCCCCGTTCTGTGGTCCAGCCGCCTCTCACCGGGGGCGGCTTTTTGTTGCCCTTCTCCCCCTCGACAATGCTTGAACGCTTAAGCTTATTACTCCTCATGAACAAGCTCACTGCTGCCAAGCGCGCCGCGATCCTGTGCGGCCTCGTCGAAGGTGGCTCCATCCGGGCCGTTGGCCGGATGACCGGAGCCGACAAGGATACCGTCATGCAGTTGCTGGTCGAGGTCGGAGAGTTCTGCTCCGTCTACCAAGACCACATGATCAGCAACCTCAAGTCCACGCGGGTTGAGGCGGACGAGATCTGGTCCTTCGTCGGGGCAAAGGCCAAGAGCGTCACCAAGTCCGGCCAAGGGGACATCTGGACGTGGACGGCGCTAGATGCCGACTCCAAGCTCATGATCTCGTGGATGGTCGGTCAGCGTAGTCAAGCGGTCGCCTCCGACTTCATGCAGGACGTAGCTTCGCGGCTCGCCAACCGGGTGCAGTTGACCACGGACGGGCTGACGATCTACCTGCCAGCGGTCGAGAAGGCGTTTGGGTGGAATGGGACCGATTTCGCCCCACTGTTCAAGCAGTACGGCACGGAGACGGGCGTCTCGGGGCGGTACGGGACGCATAGCGTCTGCACCGGGGCGGACAAAGTGGAGACTATGGGCCGCCCGAACATCGCCAAGGTGTCCACGTCCTACGTCGAACGGGCCAACCTCACGATGCGGATGGGGATGCGCCGCTTCACCCGGCTCACCAATGAGTTCTCCAAGAAGGCGGAGAAGCACGCACACGCCGTGAGCCTGCACTTCACGCACTACAACTACTACCGTCCGCACCAGACGCTCACCAAGGCCGCAAAGGGGATCAAGACGACCCCGGCGATGTCCCCAGGACTGACGGATCGCGTTTGGACGGTCGAAAACGTGCTGGAAAAGATGGAGGGAATGATCGGCGGGGACGCTTCGTGACAATCGAATGGGGACACTACGCAGCTCCGGCCTGCCTTCGGCTTCGCGACTACGACTACAACAGCGGCGATATTCGCTCCACTGCCTCCGCCGATGTCACGACCGGCACGACCTCGAAGTCGACCAGGTCGCGCCAGTGTGAAATCCACTCGTTGAGCAGCGCGATGTCGTCGCACTCCATCACTTGATAGCAGCGGCGAAAGTCGTCCGTCACCCAGCTCGACACGTAACGGAGGCCGTCCGGGGCCAAACGCCCACTCTCTCGAAAGCGTCGATAGACCGGGCAAGCGTCGTCGTTTCGAAATGTCTCAATCACCATGTACTGCATCGGCGTCCTCCGCAGCGTTGTGGGGTGAGGGATGGTGTGGCAGGGAGGTGAAGATCAGGCGTGGCGCCCGATATTCGTCGGCGAAGTGCGGCGAGGTGGTTGCTCCCCGCAGGCGCGCGCGCCAACGTAACGCGCGCCGCCGGCGTTGCCGATAGAGCACGCCGTAGCAATCCTTGCCGCCGATCGCCCTCACCGAGCCACTCGCATGCTTCCGTTGCGCCACCTGATTCCTCTCGCGTTACCCGTTGCGCTCTCCACGTCGATGGGTGTCAGCTTCACGCGGACAGACCCTGTCCCTTTACCCCTCTACTCGAGAGTCGCGGCGTCGCCGGCGCCCCTCACGCTCGACTCGGCCCTTTTGAACGCGTACAAGTGGCGCAACATCGGCCCCGATCGCGGCGGACGCTCGATTGCCGCCAGCGGTGTGAAGGGGCGACCGAAAGAGGCGTACTTCGGGGCAACTGGTGGCGGTCTCTGGAAGACGGTCGACGGTGGTGACAACTGGGCGCCGGTGACCGATGGGCTCATCAAGAGCGCGTCGGTGGGCGCGGTGGCGGTGAGCGAGACCAACCCCGACCTCGTCTTCATCGGGATGGGGGAGACCTGTATCCGCGGCAACATCATGCCGGGCGATGGCGTGTATCGCAGCAGCGACGCGGGGAAGACGTGGACCCATGTCGGTTTCTCCGAATCACACGGGATCTCCAAGATCCGCATTCATCCGACCAATCCCGACATCATCTTCGTCGCCGCCTTCGGCAAACTCAGCGTGCCTAACGAGGAGCGGGGCGTCTTCAAGAGCGCCGACGGCGGGAAGACGTGGCGGAAGGTGTTGTATCGCGATGACAAGACGGCTGCGATCGACATTTCGATCGACCACAACAATCCGAACGTGATGTACGCCTCGCTTTGGGAGGCCTACCGCAAGGAATACCAGATGTCGAGCGGAGGGCCGGGGAGCGGCTTGTTCAAGAGCACCGACGGTGGTGAAACCTGGACGGAGATCACCCGCACCCCCGGGATGCCGAATGGGTTGGTGGGACGCATCGGTGTGGCCGTGTCGGGGGCGAACTCGAATCGGGTCTATGCCTTGGTCGAGAACGAGAAGGGTGGCCTGTTCAAAAGCGATGATGCAGGCGCTACGTGGATACTGGCCAACGACAAGCGCGACATTCGCCAGCGGGCCTTCTACTACACGCACGTCTTCGCCGATCCCAAGGACCAGGACGTGGTCTACATGCAGAATACGTCGATGTTCCGGTCCAAGGATGCGGGGAAGACGATGACCGCGATCGACAACGGAACGCACGGCGACTTTCACGATCTGTGGATCGACGGCGACGATCCGGCGCATCTCGTGGTGGCGAATGATGGAGGAGGTGCGGTATCACCGAACACCGGAGGGCGCTGGACCGATCAGGCGTTCCCCACCGAGCAGTTTTACCACGTCATCACCACCAAGCACATCCCGTATCACGTCTGCGGGTCGCAGCAGGACAATTCCACGCTCTGCGTTCCCTACAACTGGAATGCCGCTGCCTTTGGTCTGGGCGGCGGGGGCCGCCGAGGCGGTGGAGGTGGTGGCGGAGCGACTCCGGTTGATATCACGGCGGGCGGCATGGCTGTATCGTACGTTGCAGGTGGCGGAGAGCCCGGCTACATCGGCACCGATCCGCGCGACCCCGATCTCTTCTACTCCGGCACGAACAACGGTGCCTATCTGGACAAGTACAGCAGGCGCACCGGCATGTCGCGCGAAGTGAATCCGTATCCCTGGTTCTACTCGGGCGAGCCGTCGAAGGAGATCAAGGAGCGCTGGCAGTGGACGTATCCGATTATTTTTTCGCCGTTAGACCCGAGAATGTTGTTCGTGTCGTCGCAGCGCCTCTGGCGCACGATGGACGGAGGACAGACGTGGAGTGTGTTGAGCGGTGACCTCACCCGTCACGCGCCGGAGACGCAGGAGAAGTCGGGCGGTCCCATTACAGGTGACATGAATGGCCCCGAAGTGTACGGAGTCATTTTCTCGGTGGGTCCGAGCAAACGCGATGTCAACGTGATATGGACGGGCTCGGATGACGGGCTGGTACACGTCACCCGCAATGGAGGAAAGACCTGGACCAACGTCACGCCGAAGGAGATGCCCGACTTCGGTAGGGTAAGCCAGATCGACGCGTCGAACTTCAGCGCGGGCGTCGCCTACATCTCGGTGCGAAAGCCCCTGCTCAACGATTTTTCCCCGTACATCTTCAAAACTGCAGACTATGGTCGCACCTGGACCAAGATCGTCAGCGGCATCAGGAGCGATGCCTACGTGCATGCCGTGCGCGAAGATCCGACGCGTCGCGGGCTCCTGTACGCGGCGACACAGCATGGCGTGTACCTCTCCTACGACGATGGTGCATTGTGGGAGTCGATCATGCTCAACATGCCGGACGTGCCGGTGTCCGACCTCGTCGTAGAGGGGAACGAACTGGTGATTTCGTCCCATGGCCGCGGCTTCTGGGTGTTGGACAACATCGCCCCCCTCAGGCAGCACTCGAGCGACCTGCTGGCCCGGGACGCGCACTTTTTCGTGCCGCCGGTCGCGGTTCGCTCCGGTAGCGGAATCGTGCTGAGCTGGATGCTCAAGAGCGCGCCGAAGCTGGCAGTGCTGGAGATCCTCGACTCCACTGGCACCGTCGTGCGCAAGTTCGAGCCGGACACCACGAAGCCCGATTCCACCATTCCGGCCGGTGGCGCCCGGCGAGGGGCGGCGACCTTTCTTCCCGTCGGCGCCGGCGTGCAACGCCTCAGCTGGGACCTGCGCTCGCAGGGAATCGAGAGCTTTCCAGGAATGATCCTCTGGGGCGCGGGCACCAGCGGACCCGCCGTTCCCCCCGGGCGCTACACCGCGCGCCTAACGGCTGACGGACGAAAAGTGAGCGCGCCGATCATCGTCAGGCGCAATCCGTATCTGCCGGACGTGTCAGACGCCGACCTGCGGGCGCAGTACGCCTTTGGCCGTCGCGTGCGCGACAAGGCGACCGAGGCCAACATGGCAGTGATCGGCATTCGGCGCGTGAAGGCGCAGCTCACGGATCGCCTCAACAAATCCAACGACGATGCCACGCTCAAGTCGGTCGGTGCCACGCTGACGTTGAATGCGTCGGCGGTCGAGGAGAACGTGTATCAGGTGCGGAACCAGAGCGGGCAGGATCCACTCAACTTCCCCATCAAGGTCAACAACCGGCTGGCAACGCTCTTGTCCATGGCCGAGCGCGGTGACGGCCGACCGACCAGCAACATGCCGGAAATATTCACCATTCTGAGCACCGAACTCAAAGGGTACAGCGAGCGCTTGGCGCAGGTGTGGAAAACGGATCTGGCAGCGGTCAACAAGGAACTGGCGCGGCTTAGTCTACCGCCGTTGGATCCGCAGTGCGTGAAGGTGGAGGGGTGTGGGGCGGTGCCGTGAGAGGCAATACTTCAGAAGACGAATACTTCAGAAGACGAATACTTCAGAAGACGAATACTTCAGAAGACGAATACTTCAGAAGACGAGAAGACGAGAAGACGAGAAGACGAATACTTCAGAAGACGAGAAGACGAATACTTCAGAAGACGAGAAGACGAGAAGACGAGAAGACGAGAAGACGGGAAACGCGTGCGCTTGGGGGGCGACGGGCAACTCACACTCGTGACTTGGCCAACTGGCGTAGCACCGGTGGGCTCGTGAGTTGCTTGAGTGCACCGTTGCCAACCCAGCGGGCCGCGGCGGCGGGCGAGTCCGAGAGTCGTCGGGCCACTGTTACCGCGGCGTTGCGCTTGCCGATGGCGCGCAACGCCCAGTTCACTCCTTTCTTGACAAAGTTTCGATTGTCGACGGCGGCGCGTTCGATGAGGCGCAGGCCTTCGAGAAATGGTTGGTCGCCGGTGCGCTTGTCGTGGAAGCTGAGGGAGGCGAGGAGCGCGAACGCCGCGCGCTTCCCGAACTCGTCGCGCTGCTCGCTCCACTGCGTAACCTTGGCCCAGCCGTGCGGCGTGCGGTCGAAGAGGACGAAGCAGAGGGTGTCGCAGATGGCCCAATTGGCAAACTCGCGGCACCAATCCTCCATCCGCGTCGGCGTGACGTGTGCGGGATCGTCCACGTACGCGGTCAGCATGCGGGCTTCGTAGCAGCCGGTCTCCCAGAGGGCGGCTGCGAGCTCGTGGTTGCGTCCGAGCTGCTTCGCCAGCACCTGGATGTTCTTCATCGACACCCCCAACGCATTGCGCGCCGCGATGCCGATTCGGGTCAGGTTCTCGCGGTCGCCGTCGGTGCGCTGCTCCGCAAGCCAGCGAAGCGCGGCCTGCACCTCTTCCTCGAGCACTCGATGCGCCGCTTTCGCCGCCTTCGCCGCCTTCGCCGCCTTCGCCGCCTTCGCCTCCTTCGCCGCCTTCGCCTCCTTCGCCTCCTTCGCCGCCTTCGCCGCCTTCGCCGCCTTCGCCGCCTTCGCCGCCTTCGCGATCTGCGTCGCGGCCGGCCTCGCGGACTTCGCGTTTCTTTTTGTGGGCGTCGCGACTCTCATGCGGATTACTTCTGCCCCGCTTTAGTTGATAGCCAATCGGTTGCAGAACTGATAGGTTATCCAGGGCTGACACGGGCGTCAAGGCTGCGTCCGACTTCGCGCCGACGTGCGGAATTCTGCGACCGCCGTGACAGCCTCACGTCGCTGATGAACTCTCTTGTTGCGCTGGATCAATACTATGCACATGATCGTGCGAACCTGCTTGTCTCTTGTAGGCGGTGTACTGCTGGCCAGCCGCGTCGAGGCACAAGTCCCCGACGAGCTCGGCGAAAGCGCCCGGCGCAACGTCACGGTCTCCACGTACTGTTCGGCGTGGGCCGAACCTGAGCGCGCGAAGCGGGATAGCCTGTTGCGCGAAGTCTGGGCACGCGATGGTCGGTACAGCGACCCAACACCGGTCTCGCTCAGGGGTCGAGCGGCGTTGAGCACGCATATCGGATCGTTTCTCGCCCAGAACGCCGGCGCTCGCTTTCGCTGTAGTGCGGCGCAGAGCCATCACCACTTCATGCGATTTGCGTGGGCTATCGTGGCAGCCGGTGGAACCGCGATCGTGTCGGGAACGGATTTCGCCGAACTCGCGTCCGACGGACGGCTGCAGCGCATCGTCGGATTCTTCGGCGATCCGCCGAAAAATCCCGAGTGATCGTGAACCAAATCTCGCTTCCAACCTATCCTGAACGAGGACGCGCTATGTATCCCGCTCTCAGGCGACTTCGCGTCGCGCTCGTCGCGCTGGGCTTGAACGCGGCAAGCATTCCATGTGTACTTGCCGCACAAGACGCCGACATCATTCTGCGAAATGCTCGCATCTGGACCGGCGACTCCCTTCGCCCGTACGCCGAGGCCCTCGCCATCCGTGGCGACCGTCTTATTGCAGTCGGGAATTCCGCCCAAGTGGCGTCACACCGTTCCGCGCGCACGCGGGTGATCGACCTCGGTGGACGCTTCGTCACTCCGGGCTTCATCGACGATCACACGCACTTCAATCAGGCGGGGGCACTACTTATCGGCGCCAATCTGCTCGATGTCAGCACGTCGGGTCCCATGGCCTTGCGTGTGAGTGAAGCGGTGCGGCGCATGAGTTCCGGCGCGTGGCTTACCGGTGGTGACTGGGGTGCCTACGAAGACGCACCCGTCAACAGCGCCGGACCGTTAGGGTCTCGGCGCTCGGAACGATTCGCCCCCGATCGCACGATCATCGACTCGGTGAGTGGCACTACGCCCATCCTGCTCAACCGGTGGGACCGCAGCGCATTCCTCGCCAACGGGATCGCACTGGAACGCGCGGAGCTGAGCTGCGCGCGCGCCGTGCCGGGACTCGAATGTGTGGATGGGCGTGCGACGGGCCGTGTAGCCGATAGCGCGCTCGCGCGCGTGCGGAGGGCCATCACTCCCACCACCTTCGACCAGCGCCTTCGCGAAGCACGCGCCGCCCAGCTGCATCTGGCGGAGCTCGGCGTGACGACCATTCACGATATCACGCCCCCGTTCCAACTTCCCGTGTTTACGGAGCTAAAGCGGCGCAGAGAGCTTACCGTGCGCGTGTTTGCTCGACCCACGCTCGACAAGTGGAATCAACTGACCTACGCTGGCATCTCGCCAGGTTTCGGCGACGACTGGATACGCATCCGCGCACTCAAGGGCTTTGTGGACGGCATTCAGGGGAATTCCACTGCCCGCTTCTACGAACCGCAGCTTCACTCTGGCAAACGTGGCGAATGGCGCGATAGTACCAACACGGCGGCAACCAGTGGTCGTGGATCGGGCATGCTGCCGCCCGGCAACATGGAGCGACTCCTCTTCGGGCTCGACTCGGCTGGTTGGTGGGCAAACGTGCACGCCATCGGCGACGAAGCCATCGACACGGTGCTCACCATCATGGAAAGGGTGATGATCACAAACGGTCCGAAGGAGCGGCGGTGGCGCATTATCCACTCGCAGGTCATTCGCAATGCAGAGGTCGCGCAGCGATACAAGCGGTTGGGCGTCGCGGCCGAGGTGCAGCCGTATCATGCTATTGACGACATGCGCTGGATGGAGGAACGCATCGGCGCGCGGGCCAAGTGGGCGTATGCGTTCAAGTCCTTCCACGACGCCGGTGTGCCGTTGTTGTTCGGGTCGGACTGGCCGGGGACGAACGCGAGCTGGTACACGGCGAGTCCGATGACGATTCTCTACGCGGCGACGACACGACAGACGCTGGACGGCAAGCCGACCGGGGGTTGGTTTCCCGAGCAGCGGCTGGACCTTGAAACGAGTCTGAGAAGCTATACGATCAACAATGCGTGGGCCGAGGGCGAAGAGTCGAACAAGGGATCCCTCACCGCGGGAAAGTTGGCGGACCTGGTGGTGATCGATCGCGATCTGTTCAAGATTCCGCACGCGCAGATCAAAGATGCAAAGGTTCTACTGACAATGGTTGGCGGGCGGGTCGTCTACTCGGCGGCGTCGTTCGATTTCAAAGCCAGCCCTCTTCCATCGCCCGGTGGTACGAGACAATGAGGGTCACGAGCATGCCTCCATTCCCTATGAGCAACGCGATCCAGAAGGCGAGGAGCGCGCGCTCGCGGTAGTCACACCGTCATCGGTGACAGCTCAGCCAACAACTTCTCAATGTGAGCGAGGTCTACAGGCTTGACCATGTGATGA
>Ga0163144_10025558_pt1 | contig 11526 bp, 6 predicted proteins | sample OliLak19BULKMAT1_FD_123175 | JGI IMG/M metagenome (GOLD analysis project Ga0163144, IMG submission 123175) | Freshwater microbial mat bacterial communities from Lake Vanda, McMurdo Dry Valleys, Antarctica - Oligotrophic Lake LV.19.BULKMAT1 | ecosystem: Environmental > Aquatic > Freshwater > Lake... | reverse complement strand
GTGATGTTGCCGTTGGCGTCGAAGGTTAGGTGCGCGGTCTGGCCGACGCCGATGACGGAGGTGGGCCAGTAGTTTTGGTCAAAGCCGCGGGTTTGAATGTTGGCGTTGCCGTAGCTGGATGTGTGCATGGCCAAATGTGCAAGTCTTCGTGATTTCTTGGGTGTCCAAGTGTTTTATCCAAGTGTTTCAGCGATTTGATGGGTGTCCGGAAATGCGTGGAATGCGTGGGGGTTTAGAGCGCGTTGTTTGCTCATCCATCGGTCATCTAAGACCGAGGATTCGAGAGCCTGAAGGTGGCTCGGCTCCTGCCTCGGTGAGCGAATTCGGCAAGCGATTTGATGGGCGTCCAGGAATGCGCGCGCGGGCTGTAGATGTGCAGAGTGGAAACACCGTTGGCGTCGAGGGTGCGATGAAGCCTTGATTCGGCGTTATTTACCACGCCCATACTGTCAAGGCTTTATCGATTTCACGGCCCATGATTGCATCGTCTGGATAATTTTCCTTTAAGTACTCGAGGAAACCCACAATTGCCAATCTTTGAGGTTGACTATAGGTGTAAGGTGCAAGATCATCGGAAGCCTTTTTTAATTTGAACAACAGCGCATCAATCAATGTACCTGCTTCAGAATAGTGCGCAACTATAAATGTGAGGAAAGCGGGCAAGTAATATCGGAAAGCCTCGGTACTTAAAAAAACGGCCTTGCTCCTGTATCTCCATATTCACCATAAGACCTTAATAGCGCAGCATCCACTGTTGTCCAAGGCCTCCCAGCCACTACACAAAAAATAGCCCCTCCTGTTGCGTGATAGATTCGGATAAATCTCGAGCCTACCAGTTGGTTCACTTATGCCTGCCTTAATGATTTGCTCTCTTTGACTTTCAACCTAAGTAAAATCGAGTGCAACGGGAACCGTGCGAACCCGCGGAAAACGAGCCGCCTCGACACTAATAGACCCTGTTCGGCCATCGCCCAGCTTCACCGAAAGCGTTAGCGCTTTAGTCAGCGGAGTATCAGGCAACACAAAAGGAAGGGCGACTGCCATCCTGTTTTCTACTAATCGATTTCCAAAACAATCTGGTATTCGACCCAGAACATTAAATGTTTGTTCAAATCCTGACGAAGTACGAACGACACTTATATCTTTAGTCAATCTCGAATAACCTTCACACATTCGGGCCATGAACTCGAATACCAGCACACTATTGCGCGAACCATCGTAAGGTGGCGAAATGATAAAGTTCTTAAGCTGATTGACTTGTGCCGATGCTATGCATGGGATTAATAACAGCGCGCTGAGCAGACTCTTCATGGCAATGTGCATCCTGAAATTGGATCGGCCAAGACTGGAATGGTGCGCGTTAGGATTCATCTTCGTGGCTTGCGCCAATTCTAGGCTCTGGTTAGACGATCCCATCAACACTGTGGGTCACGTTTTAGCGCCACGGCTCACAAAATTTGCCACTGTCTCACCAAACCATCGTGCCGCTGATCACCGTATGGGTTTGGCCGCCGACCCAGACGCCGTTTGCATCTATGCGCACATCGATGCGGGCATCGCGGCCGATTTCGCGGCCTTGGCTGACGCGATAGCCGTGCGCTAATGCGCCGCTGGGTTCGCGGCTGGCGATGTAGGCGCCAATTAGGCCGTTAGCGGCGCCGGATGCGGGGTCTTCGATGATGCCGACGCCGCATGGAAATGCGCGCACGGCTAAATCGAATTGCGCATCGGCGCTGCGCGCGAACAGGCACAGGCCGAGTGAATCACTCGCAAGTGCCAGCGCTTTGATGGCCTCAAAGGGGCTGGTCCAGGCGCGCATGGCACTCTCCGATGCGCATTCGGCCAGCCACCAGCGGCGCCCGCCTTCTACGAGTGCAACCGATAGGGCGCCGAGCTCCAAGCCTTGCAAAATCAGGCGCACGCGTGTCAAGTCGGCCTCAAGCACTCGTGCAGGCGGCGATTGCACATACAAGCGTCGCGCGGGCCCCGTGCCGTCGACCAGAATCGGTAAGTTGCCGCTCAAACATTCCTGCACCAGACGGCCTTCGACTGCTTGCACCATGCCGGTTTCAAGCGCGACATGCGCGCTGCCGACGCTGGGGTGGCCGGCAAAAGCGATCTCTTTGCTGGGCGTGAAAATCCGCAGTCGATAGCTGGCGGCGGCGCTGCTCGGGGGCAGCAAAAAAGTGGTTTCAACCAGCTGCGTCCACTCAGCGATCGCCTGCATTTGCTCGCTGCTTAAGTGTTCGCCATCCAGCACCACGCCGAGCGGGTTGCCGCCACCGGTGCGCTCGGTGAACACGTCCACTTGCACAAAGCGCATCAGCGGATACGGCCCAGAATGCCGTCGAGTTCGTCGAGCGAACTGTAGTGAATGACCAATTTGCCGCGGCCTTTACGATCCTCAATGGCCACGCGCGCGGCGAGCAATTCGCTTAAATCTTGCGCCAGTCGGGCCACGTCGGGATTCACCCGGGTTGCGGTTTTGCTCGGCACCTTCGGCCCGGCTAGACACGCTCGCACCAGCGCTTCGGTCTCCCGCACGGTGAACGATTTGGCCACCACTTCGCGCGCGGCACTCACCTGCTGTGCGCCATCCAAGCCCAGCAGCGCGCGCGCGTGGCCCATTTCGATGCGCCGTTCGTTGATCAGCTTTTTAACTTCCGGCTCAAGATCGCGCAGGCGCAGCAGGTTGCTCACCATCGCCCGCGAGCGGCCAACGGCCTCGGCGGCCTGCTGGTGGGTCAGGTCAAATTCATCGATCAAGCGCTCCAGCGCTTGGGCTTCCTCCAGCGGATGAAGGTCCTCGCGCTGGATGTTTTCAATCAGCGCCATGGCAATGGCGGCTTGATCGGGGATTACCCGCACTAAGGTTGGAATAGTGCGCATGCCGGCCATTTGCGCTGCGCGCCAGCGGCGTTCACCGGCGATGATCTCAAAGCGATCCGGCCCAATGTTGCGCGCTACGATCGGCTGCACCAAGCCTTGCGCGCTGATCGAATCAGCAAGCTCCTGCAAGCGCTCCGGATCCATCCCGGTGCGCGGCTGATATTTGCCGGGCTGCAGCCATTCGATTGGCACATTGCGCAGCTCACCTTCGCTGCGCGCCTGCGCTTGATCGGCGAGCGCAGCGCCCGTGTCGATGCCGAGCAGCGCGTCCAAGCCGCGTCCAAGCCCGCGTTTTTTGGCGCTCATGCGATCTTCCTCAAGATCTCACCGGCAAGCTGCTGGTAAGCCACCGCGCCGCGCGATTCACGGTCGTAAAAATTCACCGGCTCACCGTGCGACGGCGCTTCGGCCAAGCGCACATTGCGCGGGATTACGCTGGCAAACACGCGCGAGCCAAAATGTTTCAAAAGCTGGTTGCCGACCTCTTGCGCTAAGTTATTGCGCACATCAAACATCGTGCGCAGCAGGCCTTCGAGTTCGAGCTTCGGATTGGTCGTGGCTTTGATGCGTTTGATGGTGTCGAGCAGCATCGCCAAGCCTTCGAGCGCGAAGTATTCGCACTGCATCGGGACCAGCACGGCATCAGCCGCAGTCAGCGCGCTGACGGTCAGCAAGTTCAAGCTCGGCGGACAGTCGATTAAAATGAAATCATATTGATCGCGCACCGGCGCCAGCAGCTCGCCTAAGCGGTGCTCGCGTCGCGGCATGTCCCTGAGCCCGATCTCAGCGGCGGTGAGCGTGGCATTCGCCGGAATCAGCCAGTAGTGGAAGCGCTCGAGGTGGCGCGTGGCGGTGTGGATGTCGACCTCGCCCAGCAGCAGCTCGGTCAGCGTCGATTCTTGCTCGCGCGGGGTCAACCCCGACGCCATCGTCGCATTGCCCTGCGGATCCAGATCAACCAGCAGCACGCGCTTGGCTACCTCGCCCAACGCTGCGCTTAGATTGACCGAAGTCGTGGTTTTACCAACGCCACCTTTCTGATTGGCGACCGCGATAATTCTGGCCATGTGGAGTTGCCGCCCGTCGGCACTGCCCGATTAGGGCGTTCAAGAAGTCGCATAGCCTACGAAATTCAAGCCGAGCGCGTGGCGTGAATGTGCTGTCGACGAAATTACGCGCTGGCGAGCGCTCTGGCTTTCGCCCTATTCGCCGATATCGATCTGCTTTTCTTGCGCGCGGCCGAGTTCTTGCAAGCGGGCGAGTAACTCCGGATCGGGCAGCGGCATCGGGTTTTCCGCACGCAATGCGGCGATAGCGGCCTCGCGCTCGTTTGCGGGCCCGGTAAAGTCGAACTTTTGCAGTGCGGTTTTGAAGCGCCACTTTTCAGGCGCGCGGTCTTCCAGCGTGAGCAAACTTAAGCGCGCAAAGCGCCGAATCGCCGGGCGATCGTCGCTTAACGCCGTCACCAAGTAAGGAAGCAGCGCTTCTAACTGCGCGGTGGGCACCAGGTTTTCGCGCCAACCGGGCTGATGGGCGGCAATTGCCTGTTGCACGGGATCCCCCGCAATCAAGCTGGCGATGCCGTCGGGGATTTCCGCTGCCGCACCGTCACGCCGAACGATCGCGGTGGTGTTTGGTTGCTGCCAAAGCTTGGCTGTTTGCTGCTGCGCCCACAGCAAGGATTTATCCGCGTGACAGTTGGTGCACGCATTGGGCTTGCCGGCGCTGGCCGATTTAGCTGCGTCCGGAACCTCAATCAAGTGTGTGCGCTTGATGTCCATCACGCCGTACACCGCGTTGGGCATGTGGCAATTCACGCAGTTTGAGGCCTTGCTATCCGGCGCGTGCTGGGTGTGTGTGGCGAGCTGCTCGCCACCCTTGTCCTGGTGACATTTCAAGCACGGCGCATTGCCGCGCGCACGCTCGGTGAGCATCCCGGCGGGATCGCCTTCGTGCATGCTGTGACAGTTGATGCAGCTCAGCTCGGATTCCTCGAAACACTTTGAGCGCGTCATGCCCTGGTACTCGTAGGCGCTTAAGCGCGGCGAGCCGTCGCCCCAAAAGCGATTGGCGAACAGCTGCGGATCGTGCTGCACCGGTGAGGGCGAGTGCGCCCAAAGCACATCGACGTGCGCGTTGAGATTGTCGCCCGCGCGGTAGCTTTGGCCTTTGGTCATCCACAGCTCGAGCATCGCTGCATCTTTGGGCGCGCGTCCGGCATGGCAGGCGCCGCAAATTTGCGTCGAGCGTTCTGCGGCCAAGCGGCGCGCATTGACGATGGTGGGATCCACGCCGCCGTTGAGCTTGAGTGCAAACCGCCGAAAAAAGTCCTGATTGCGGCTGACGTGCTCGGCCCCCGGCCCGTGACAACTTTCGCAGCCAATGCCTAAATCTGCCACGGTTGAGTTAAACGTCATCTCATCGCGCGCTTGAAATTGCTCGCCCGCGTTGGCGCGCACACGCAAGGCTTGCAGATTGCTGGCGCGCGGCTCGGGGCCGGTGTTGTGGCAAAAAATGCAGTTGTTGTTCCAGCTGGCGACCTGCGCATCAAACGGCTGGGAATCGTCGCCCAAAAACGCCGCATTCATATGTACCCAGCGCTGCTCGCCTAAGTGCCACAAATAATGCAGCCGATACCACGTGCCGCTGCCATCTTGTGCTTCCATCAGGTATTGCTGGTAGCGGTGAGAGCCCACCGTGCGGCCTAGCTGCAAACTGGCTAGCGGCGCGGCGGTTTGCGGGTCGGTGTAGTCAAACCAAAACTTGCCGTCACGCCATTGCGGGCGCATCTCGCCGCCAAAAGCGCGCTGCGGCTTGCCGTCAAAAGCACCGACGACGCTTGCTTGGGTGGCGACCTGGGTCATGGTGCGATGGAAGGTGCGCGACCAGCTGGCATGCCGATCGGCGTGGCAATCAAGGCAAGCCGCCGCGCCAACAAACGCGACTTCGGCAATCGGACTCACCGTGCCTAGCTGCGTCCAAGCGCGCCACGTCTTGAAGCAAGCCCAGATCGCCAAGCCGCCAAATACGATTAGGCACACGGCCCACACCAAACGAGTCGATCGAGCCGCCGCACTAGCCGAGGGTGTGTGTTCTTTTTCGCGCATTATTTTTGACAATCGTCTGTAATCAGCATGTTATAACCGCGCCACTTAACCGGGTGCACGTCGTATTTTCGCGTGCGCTTTGCCAGTCAGTTTGCGGAGTGAACCATGCGAAAGTCTCTCATTGGAGCCACATTATCGGTAGCAATTGCGCTAGCGGTCGGTGGCGCTGTGTCGGCCCAAGTGCCGACCGAACGTGCGTCAAACCAACTAACAACCCAATCTTACATCGTGCAATTTGCGCAAGATGGCGCGCTGTATTACTCCGGCGAAGTCGCCGGATTGCGCGCCACCTCGCCAAAGGCCAGCGGCTCACAGAAGTTCAATGCCAGCGCGCCCGCAGCCGATGCTTATCGCGCCTATTTGCAAGACCAGCGTTTCGCCAAGATCGCCGAAATCGGCAAAATTTTGGGCCGCTCGCTGAGCGTTAGCCACCACTACGACATCACCATGAACGGCGTCGCGATGACGCTTAACGAAGATCAAGCAGCGCAAGTGGCGGCCATCGGCGGCGTAAAAAGCGTTCGTCCGGCCGGTACCTACCAGCTTCACACCGACGCGGGTCCGGCATGGGTCGGCGCACCGGCGATTTGGACTGGCGGTCAAACCATTTCCGGCATGAGCACGCGTGGCGAAGGAATTGTGATCGGTACGCTCGATTCTGGCGCTAATCAGGACCACCCGTCATTTGGCAACGACCCTTCGTGCGGATTTAGACGCTCGAATCCGAAACTACGCGGCGCGCGCGACTGCTTTCAAAGCCAGTGCGAGGGTGGCGATGCCGAAGATACCAGTCCCGACAGCGGCGGCCACGGCGTGCACACGGCTTCTATTTCCGGCGGCAACCGCCTGGTTCCGCCGTTGAATGTGGGCGGCGTTGAGCTTCAATTTGAAATCTCCGGCGTAGCACCGTGCGCGACGGTGATTAGCTACAAAGTGTGCGGCTCTTCAAGCTGCGATGGCGCGGCGATTCAAGCGGCCATTCAACGTTCCATCGTTGACCAGATCGACGTGGCTAATTTCTCGATTTCCGGCGGACTGAACCCGTGGAGCGACAACGACCGTGGCTTCCTGGACATGGTTGCCGCCGATATTTTTGTAGCAGCCTCCGCCGGTAACACACGCGCCACGGCTCCCGACCCGGTTGGGGCGGTCAACCATCGCGGCCCGTGGGTGATGACCATTGTCAACTCTACCCACGATCGGATCAGCTCCAATCGCGTTGACGTGGTGGGCGGCCCGCAAAACGTGTACGGCCTGAAAAGCTCGGCAGTGCTATTAGCTGACTTAATCGGCGCAATACAGCCTTCCGCTGCGGCGCCGGTCAATAATGAGCTGGGTTGCACCGCCACTGGCGGAATTCCGGCGGGTTCGATGACCGGCAAAATTGCGCTGATTTCGCGTGGCTCATGCACGTTTGAAGAAAAAATCAATAACGCCGTTGCGGCCGGCGCGACCGGCGCGATCATCCATAACAACACGCCAGCGCCACCGATTGCGATGGGCATAGGCACCGCGACCGGTGTGCCTTCGGTGATGGTGCCGCTGGCAGACGGCCTGGCCATTCGCACTTTTGTCGCTTCAAACCCAGCCGCGCTTGGATCGATTGATTCCGACACCGTGCGCGCGCTCAACGCATCGAATGCGGATATCTTGAATGACAGCAGCTTGCGCGGACCGAATGCCAGTTTCGACGTGACCAAGCCAGATATTACGGGCCCCGGCACTAATATCTATGCCGCAGTAAGCGATGTTGCGGGGCAGTTTGGCTTCCTCACGGGTACCTCCATGTCAGGCCCCTCCGTCGCTGGTGGCGCTGCATTGATTCGTGCAGCTAACCCATCTTGGACGCCGCAAGAGGTGAAGTCCGCGATGCAGTTAACCGCAGCAGGCAATCAGCGCAAGCCTGATGGCGTGAATGCTGCCAACGCCGATGACGTCGGCAACGGTCGTCAAGATCTCACCAAAGCGGCCAAGGCTGGCTTGGTGATGGATGAAACTTTGGCAGGCTTCCTGGCGGCTAATCCTAACGGCGGCACCATTAATGCGCGCACGCTCAATCTGCCGAGCATCCGTCACACCAGCTGCTTGCCGAACTGCACGTTTACCCGCACGGTTCGCAACACGCGCCTCCAATCAACCACCTGGAACTTCAGCACTGCAGGGTTTCCAGCGGGCGTGAATGTAACTGCCAGCCCAGCCTCGTTTTCAATGCCAGGCGGCGTGCCGCAAACGCAACTGCTGACGTTCACTTTCACCCCGGCATATAAGAGCGGCACCAACCAACCGCCGACGCTGAGCGCGCTGTCGTTTGGCGGCGTCACCTACAGGCCGAGCGTTGCGAGCGTGCCGGATTCGCGCATGAGCGTCGCGATCACCATTCCAGACGGCATTTTTGTGAATGCGGGTTTCGAATAATTAGCGCAACTAAACACGTTTAAAACCTAAAAACGGAGCCTTCGGGCTCCGTTTTCTTTTGTGCGCTTTGCCCAGATCGCTAGTCGGCTAAACCCAATAGCGTCGCGTTGCCACCGACGGCGGCGGTATTGACGGTCACGGTGCGCTCGGTTGCGAAGCGCGGCAAATAGTGCGGCCCACCGGCTTTGGGACCAGTGCCGGAGAGGCCCTCGCCACCGAATGGCTGCACGCCAACTACCGCGCCGATCATGTTGCGGTTGATGTAGTGGTTGCCCGCGCGGATGTTCTTCGAGATCTGCGCGATGGTCGAATCGATGCGCGAGTGGATGCCCAAAGTTAACCCAAAACCGGTCGCGTTGATCGCCTCGATGACCAGATTCAAATCTTTGGCGGCGTAGCGAATCACATGCAGCACCGGTCCAAAGACTTCTTTTGGCAGGCGTTTGAGCGAGTCGATTTCATAGGCGTGCGGCGCAAAAAAAGTGCCGTGCGCATGCGCATCGTTGAGCTTAAGCGCGTGGATCAGCGTGCCTTCCTGGGTCATACGATCGGCATGCGCTTGCAAGGAGCGTCGCGCGGTCTCGTCAATCACCGGCCCTAGATCGGTTGAAAAACGCGTGGGATCCCCGATTGCGAGCTCGTCCATCGCGCCGCGCAGCAGCAGCAGCACGCGATCTGCAATGTCGGCTTGCACAAACAGCACGCGACACGCCGAGCAGCGCTGCCCGGCGGAGCCAAACGCCGAGGTCACGGCATCTTTGACCACTTGTTCGGGCAGCGCTGATGAATCCGCCAGCAGCGCGTTTTGGCCACCGGTTTCGGCGATCAACGTGGCGATCGCGCTGTCGCGCGCGGCCAGCGCACGGTTGATCACGCGCGCGGTGTCCGTGGAGCCGGTAAACGCCACGCCCGCCACCCGCGCGTCCTGGGTGAGCAACGGCCCAATCTCGCGACCGATCCCCGGCAAAAATTGCAACACTTTCAGCGGCACGCCGCATTCGTGCAGCATCTGCGTGGTGACATAGCCGATGAGCGTGGTTTGCTCAGCCGGTTTAGCAATCACGGTATTGCCCGCCACCAGCGCAGCGGCGATTTGGCCTAAATAAATCGCCAGCGGGAAATTCCACGGGCTAATACACACGAAGACGCCCTTGCCGTGCAAGCTGAGCTCGTTGGATTCCCCGGTCGGCCCGGCAAGTACTTTCGCTTCAGAAAAGTCGCGGCGCGCTTGAGCCGCGTAATAGCGGCAAAAATCGGCCGCTTCGCGCACTTCGGCGATGGTATCGGCGAGCGTTTTACCGGCCTCACGCACCAGCAGCGCAATCAGCTCGCCACGGCGCTGCTCGAGCAAATCGGCGGTGCGCTCCAAGCAGCGCGCGCGTTCATCGACCGGCGTTTGATCCCAGCTGCGGTGCGCTTGGGTCGCATTGAGCAGCGCTTGCTCAACGGTGCTTGAATCAGCCGCGCGAAAACTACCCACGCGGCGGCGCCGATCGCTCGGATCAAGCACCTCGTGCAGGCTGCCAGCGGAGGTGGCGCCCGGCACCAGCGGCGTTGCGTGCCATTCAATCGGGCTTGAATTGATCTGCGTGCCCAGTGCGCTCAGTTCGGCAACGGAACCAAAATTCACGCCGCGCGAGTTGATCCGATCAGCGCCATAAAGCAAGCGCGGCAGCGGGATTCTCGGATGGCGTTTGGGCTCGGTGCGCTTCATCAGCGCGACCGGATCGGCCACTAAATCATCGACCGACAGGCTCTCGTCGACGATGCGATTGACAAACGAGGTATTGGCACCGTTCTCAAGCAGACGGCGCACCAGATACGGCAGTAAATCCTCGTGCGACCCAACCGGCGCATACACCCGACAGGCGACGCGACTGGCCGGTCCAAACACGCTTGCTTGCCCGATCACCTCGGCATACAGCTGCTGACCCATCCCGTGCAAGCGCTGAAATTCAAAGTCTGAGCGCGTCCCGGCAAACTGCACAATCGCCGAAATCGTGTGCGCGTTGTGCGTGGCAAACATCGGATAAAACTGCTCGCGCGCGGCGAGCAAGCGTTTGGCGCAGGCCAAATACGACACGTCCGTGGACGGCTTGCGGGTAAACACCGGATAGCCGTTCAAGCCGTCGATCTGCGCGCGCTTGATTTCTGAATCCCAGTACGCGCCCTTGACCAGCCGCAGCGGCATGCGGCGCCCGACGCGTTTTGCAAGTTCGGTCAGCCAATCGATGGTTTTGGTGGCGCGCTTTTGATAGGCCTGCAAGGCCAGTCCAAACCCTTCCCAGCCGTCCAGCGATGGATGCGCGTAGACCGCCTCGATAATGTCGAGCGACAGCTCCAGGCGCTCGGCTTCCTCGGCGTCCAAACAAAAGCCAATCGCCTGACTTTTAGCCAGCTGCGCCAGCTCCAAAACGCGCGGCACCAGCTCTTGCATCACCCGTTCGCGCTTGGCCACTTCATAGCGCGGATGCAGGGCCGAGAGTTTGACCGAGATCGACGGCGCGGCGAACACATCGGCGTGCGGCCCGCTCGCGCCAATCGCCAAAATCGCGTCTTTGTAGGCCTGGTGGTAGCGCCGAGCATCGGCGGTGGTGAGCGCTGATTCGCCTAACATGTCGTAGGAATAGCGATACGGGCGGTGCTCGCGCTCAACCGCGCGTTTGAGCGCCTCCTCGATGGTGCGGCCCATCACAAACTGGTGGCCCATGATTTTCATCGCTTGGCGCACGGCTAAGCGAATCACCGGCTCGCCTGAGCGCCCGAGCAGTCGTTTGAACGCCCCGCCGACGTTGCGCATCGTGTCGTCAGCCAGGGTGACCAGCTTGCCGGTGAGCAGCAAACCATAGGTGCCCGCGTTGACAAACATCGAGCTCGATTTGCCCAAATGCCGCTGCCAATCGGCGTCACCAAGCTTGTCGCGGATCAAATTGTCGGCCGTTTCCGCGTCAGGAATGCGCAGTAGCGCTTCGGCCACGCACATCAGCAGCACGCCTTCATCAGACGACAAATCGTACTCACGCATAAAGCTTTCAACCGCGCTTTGTTGGGCTTTTTTAGCGCGTACCCGCACCACCAAATCGACCGCCGCCTGATGAATCTTCGCGGTGATTTC
>Ga0163144_10025557_pt1 | contig 11527 bp, 6 predicted proteins | sample OliLak19BULKMAT1_FD_123175 | JGI IMG/M metagenome (GOLD analysis project Ga0163144, IMG submission 123175) | Freshwater microbial mat bacterial communities from Lake Vanda, McMurdo Dry Valleys, Antarctica - Oligotrophic Lake LV.19.BULKMAT1 | ecosystem: Environmental > Aquatic > Freshwater > Lake... | reverse complement strand
CCAGATGTTGTATGTACCCGTTGTGCTCCTTAACCGCACCTTTAATAACCGCTGGGGCATAGAGGGTATTTTTCCGGCTAAGGTTAACCTGCGCAGGAACTTTGGCCCTTCGTGCTTGCTCATGCTAGGCTATGAAATAGAGGGCAACGCTTTTTACGTAGGCAAATTAGAGGGTACGGCAGGCCCGCAAGATATGTGGGTGCGCCGGGGCGAGCTTAAGCCACGCATCACCTACGAGCAGAAACTAGTAGGCTTTGTGTGGCTTTCTGTGCAGGCAGGTGTGCGGAGCAGCTACCGGTTCTTGAGCTACTCTCAACAAAACCCCAGCAGCTTTGCCTTTGGCGAAACGGCAGATGTGCTTAAAACCCAAACCATGAACTCAGATCTTGGTGTGGCGCCGTATTTTAACGTAAGCATAAACCTAGTTGCGCCTTAAGCAACACGGGTTAGCTAGCCTTTCTTATTTGGCGGGTCCAGATATCGGTTCTGCCCAGTAAGCTAATGCCAATAAAACCACGCACCTCTAGGGTGTTGGGGGCAGTAAGAGACATATTGCAAGAATAATCATTGCCATTTTTAGGGTCGTATATGCGGCCCTCTTCCCAGCGGTTGTTACCTACAAAAATGAAGTCGCGCATGTTTTCCATGCCTTTAAGGGGGCGGTTGCGCAGTTTGTCTTCGGGATTGTTGATATCGGTACGGGCTTTACCGTCTGCATCGTTAGCTACTTTTAGCCATACAATCTTGCCAAAATACTTATTTTCTTTCTTGGTTATCTGGATAAACCCGGTGCCTTCTCCGTTTTTCCAGACCCCAAGCACTGCGTCTGCGCCAGTTTGGGCTTGCAGCTTAGGCGCGGCTAGTGTAAAAAGAAAAAGTAAGCCTAGGGCTATTTGGGTAAGCTTCATAAAGCTGAAAATCTTAGGGGCAGTCATGCAGAGTGTCTTGGTTAGAATTTAATGTTAACAAAAGTATCCCTAGAAAGGCTCAAAAAACTAGAATATCTCTTAGTTAATGGCTAAATGAATATTTTAGTTAGCTTACGGATACTAGCAAGTATTTAAACATACAAAATACTACAGGACAGCTGCGCAACTATATGGCAGTAAGGGGCAGCAGTAAAGTGCTCCTTACTAGTGCTCATTACTTGTGCTCCTTAGTGCTGGCAAAACAGAGTTTATTGTATTTGTAACCGTACTGCTTGGCTGGTTTCTTTAGAGACCAAGGTGTACAAACCAGGCGATAGCCCTTGGGGCAAGGTGGCCTCACTAGAATATCCTACAGATAAAAGGGCCGCTTGCCTGCCCACATTATCTATAAGCTGGTACGTGCCCGCCTTAGAGGTAATACGTATAGACTGGCCGGCAAGGGCTGGGTTAGGATAAATAGAAAGAGAAGATGCCCTTGCTACAGACTTAGAAGATAAGGGCATACCAGAAGCTTTTGCTACCCAAAATCCATTACGCTGGCCTTCGGCGTTAAAAACCAAATAACTGGGGGGAATGCCCAGTGCTGCCACGCCCGCTGCGTAAACAGAGCCAAGCACCCATAATTCCCCTGTTTTTTCATCGTAGTGGGAGTCGTTTAAGACCCGTGTGGCACCGTCTACTGGCCCGCCCACTTTTAAGCTCCATGAGGCTTGCAAATTTTTATTTGTGCATTGCCATATATATGTGTTCCAAGCAGTTGTTGGGGTTCTTGAGAACAAATAAGGCGCTCCGCTAAATACGCCTCCCCACACAATATCTCCATTTGCCAGGGGCTGCACGGTAGAGAAAGAGCCGGAGAAATACATATTCCAGTCTTTATTAGTTACACTAAAAATTGTATCTCTTTTGCCGGTAGCTGCAGAAAAAACAGCACCAAACTCATTAGATGTATAAATATCTGGCGGGCAGCTTGGGTTTAAATTAGGGTCTGATTTAATGGGGCCGTCTGTACCGCCATCACGCTCCATTAAACCTTGCAGCGAGCCGCCTGCAATAAGTGTTTTATCATTATCTGCAAGCCTGAGCGATGTAAAGGCGCTGTTGTAGCTAAAGGGCAGGTTTAGGGCCCAAAGCATTTTACCCTTGGCAGAAAACTTTAGCATAAAAGAATGTGACATTCTACCTTCAAACAACAACGGGCGTGAAAGCACCTGCAAAACGGCCGAATCAGTTTCTAAAACAAGAGAATTACCGTAGTACATGCCGCCTACATAAAAGCTGCCGTCTGCCGCTCCCACGGTGGTTAAAATAATGGCATTAAAATCAGCACGCAACGTGTGGACAAACTCGCACGTATTTGTGCCCAACTTGCGGCTGTAGATATAGGAGCCTGCACCTTTATTAAAAGGATAACCACCCGGTTGGTCTTGGCGATAGAGTTTCTTCTTGGGTCCGTTTAAAAAACGTACCGAATCTCGCAAACCTGCCCTCTCTGCCATAATTATACGGTTGCGTGGGGCATCGTAAAAGGGGTTAACTGTAGCCACACTGTACCGCCCCACAAAATAGCTAAAGGTGTCTGTTGCATCGCTTTGGAACTGCACCAAGCACCTGGCCTCAATTACCGTAAAGGCATCATTCATCACTAGCTCATACCGGCTTTGATCGCGCGCAGTGCGCTGGTGCAACAGTGGCACAAGCCCAAGGTTTGTATATAGGGCACCATCTGTATACAAAATGATTCTGTATAAGCCGTTTGCATCTTTAAAGGCAGGGGTAAACTCAATTTTCCTGTCGCAGGTTGCAACTACACTTTTGCGCATGAGGCCGGCGGTATCCATATCAAACAAGGCTATGCCAAAACCAGCGCTGTTGCTAGAGGCAATACTAGTGGTATATAGCTTGGTTTTAAGCAAAGGCACAACCAGTGAGTCTTTAAAACTTGCTACAATAATGGGAGGCTCTCCGGGCGCTTTGGCCATTTTGCAGTTTACTCTATTTTCTCCCGTTGCATCAAAATCATGCACCAAATTGGCCGAGTACGTAATGGCTGGAGTTTGTGCTTTTGCAAGGGAGCCTAAAAGCAGAAAAAAAACCAAAAAATTGTATATTTTTTTCATAACTCTGTGTTGGATATAGGAAATTAGACGATTTTGGCTTAAAAGTATTACATAAAACACACTAAACCAAGAAGAATGAGGTAAGGTGTATAGCGATGTTTAAAATAAAAACTACGGGTGCCACATAGGTAAAGACAAGGGGTGGGCCATCAAACGCTTGAAAAGTTTGATTTTTTTTATATTGGTTAATGGCGCCGGGTGGGTTAAAGTAAATTATAAGATTATGACCGAAAAGTATTACTGCAAAAACAATATAGTAATTCATCAAATGGATATTTAACACACAATACCGTTGTTGTAATAATACATAACATAGCCCACCTCTATTGTAAGCTTTCTGTTATAGACCTATTGGCCCTTTGCAATGTGGGTAAACTTACCTGCGCCGGCCGGGGCCTACAAGATTTTTGTGGTGAGGTAAGACTATAATCTGGCGGTATTGGTATATGTTGTATTTTAAAGTATAGCATTAAAAATATTTTTGGTATACCCCTTTAGTTTGCATACCCCTGCATTTTAATAATTGTTGGTGGGCTAATTTTAGAATTGCTGGTAATAGTAATGGTGCAATTACTGCATCCATTTGATAAACATATTTTAGTAAAGCCACCCGCTGCTGTTGTAAGCGTGCATGAGCCTTTGCCATTGCATGTGCAAGTGATTGTTATAGGGCCTAGGGCAACCCTAGCCTCTAGCTTTCTGGCACTTTCAAAAACATAGATATAGCTGTTAGCAGGTGTTAAATCAATCTTATTATTTATGAAATTCATTTTAGTACCCTAGGGCAAATACATGCTTGTGCCGCCAAGATCAAAAGCAGAGATGCCTGCCATAATTTCTACTATTTTCTTTTTGCTCTGTTTTTTATTTACAGAATTAAAAGGAATAGCAGTTTCATTAGGCAAATTTTTACAAGATGAAAAAGTACAAAGTATTGCAACAATTAGGCCTAGTACCTTAAGGGTTTGCATACCTAGTACCTTAAGGGTTTGCATACTTAGTACCTCAAGGCTTTACGTACTATAATGGGGGGGGGGCAGGCTAATACTACATATACTTATATATAATAGGCACATTGCAAACAATTAAATTTAAACAAAAAAAGCCCCACCATTTCTGGCGGGGCTTTGTATTTAATACGGGTAATGCTTAGTTACGGGCAAACTCACGGCGTGGGGCGCGGGCTGTTTTCATGTACGCATCGTCTTGTGCTTTGCGTAGCATCTCTACCTTGTCACCATCGCCTACTATGATTTTCTCATAGTCTCGCATGCCGGTACCGGCAGGTATTAAGTGGCCAACAATAACGTTTTCTTTGAGGCCAAGCAGGTTGTCTTGCTTGCCACGGATAGAGGCTTCTGAAAGCACCTTGGTTGTCTCTTGAAACGAGGCCGCAGATATAAACGACTCTGTACCCAAAGAGGCCTGCGTAATACCCATCAAGATGGGGCGTGAAACGGCTGTGTTAGCATCGCGCACTTCTACAAGGGCTAGATCACGGCGGCGCAGCGATGAGTTCTCATCGCGCAGCTGGCGAGCAGCAACAATTTGGCCTGGCTTCATACGATCTGAGCCTCCCGCATTTTCTACTACCTTTTTATCTACCATCGCATCATTTTCTCTGCGGAAGGTGTATTTATCTACCACCTGGTTCTGCAAGAAGTTGGTATCACCGGCTTCGGTAATTTCTACTTTTTGCATCATCTGCCGCACGATACACTCAATGTGTTTGTCGTTTATTTTAACACCTTGCAAACGGTATACTTCTTGTATCTCGTTTACTAAATATTCTTGCACGGCTGTTGGGCCTTTAATGGCAAGGATATCAGAAGGTGTTATGGCACCATCAGAGAGGGCCATACCGGCACGGGCATAGTCATTGTCTTGTACAAGAATATGCTTTGCCAGAGGCACCATGTATTTCTTTTTAACACCGTCGCGGCTTTCTACGTAAACCTCACGGTTACCGCGTTTGATACCGCCATAGGTTACTACACCGTCTATCTCAGATACAACGGCAGGGTTAGATGGATTACGAGCCTCAAAAAGCTCTGTAACACGTGGTAGACCGCCGGTAATATCGCGTGTTTTGCCAACAGAGCGCGGAATCTTAACCAAGATATGGCCAGGCCCGATTTCTGCACCGTTATCAACATTTATGTGAGCGCCCACGGGCAAGTTGTAGAGCTTTTGATCTACGCCTTGGTCGCCTTTACTGGCTACAACATAAATACCTGGGTTTTTGGCTTTGTCTTTGGTCTCTATAATTACTTTCTCGCGGTGGCCGGTTTGCTCATCGTACTCCTCACGGAAGGTAATGGACTCTTCAATAGCGTCGTATTTAATCTTGCCAGAAAACTCTGACAGGATAACGGCGTTGTACGGATCCCAGCTGCAAAGCTCTTGTCCTTTAGTTACTTTATCTCCTTCTGCAATTTTTAAGAAAGAGCCATAAGGAGCTACATAGCTTATAAGCAGTTTGCCGGTGGTGTGCTCGGTTACTTTAATTTCTCCAGAGCGGCCCATTACAACATTTACCTTGTTGCCTTCATTGTTTACGGTTTTTACCGTACGCAACTCTTCAAAAGAGATTACACCATCAAACTTGCTACGGATTGTGGCATCTACAGCAATGTTGCTGGCAGTACCACCCACGTGGAAGGTGCGCAGGGTAAGCTGAGTGCCCGGCTCGCCGATAGATTGTGCAGCGATAACGCCCACAGCCTCACCAGCTTCTACCATGCGGCCAGTAGTTAAGTTACGGCCATAACAAAGGGCACAAACGCCGCGCTTGCTCTCGCAGGTTAGTACAGAGCGTATCTCTACTTCTTCTATAGGGCTGTTTGTAATGCGAACAGCAATATCTTCTATGATATGCTGGCCAGCAGATACCAAAAGTTCGCCTGTGATAGGGTCTAGCACATCGTGTACAGAAACGCGACCCAAAATACGATCGTGCAAAGATTCTACAATCTCTTCGTTGTCTTTTAAATCTGATACTACTATACCGCGCAGGGTGCCGCAATCTGCTTCATTAATAACAACATCTTGGGCAACATCTACAAGACGGCGAGTTAGGTAACCAGCATCAGCTGTTTTAAGGGCTGTATCTGCCAAGCCTTTACGGGCACCGTGTGTAGAGATAAAGTACTCTAATACATCTAGGCCTTCTTTAAAGTTAGATAGGATTGGGTTTTCTATGATTTCTCCCACAGAGCCTTGCAGGTTTTTCTGAGGCTTAGCCATCAGACCACGCATACCACCCAGCTGTCGTATTTGCTCGCGTGAGCCGCGTGCGCCAGAGTGCATCATCATATATATGGAGTTGAAGCCTTGTTGCTCCTCTTCCATGGCTTTCATCAGGTTTTCTGTAATCAGATTGTTGATACGCGTCCAGATATCAATTACCTGGTTGTAGCGCTCGTTGTCTGTAATCAGACCCATGTAGTAGTTGTCCCACACGGCTGCTACTTCTTGCTTTGCCTGGGCTATAAGCATGTCTTTGGCTGCGGGCACTTTTACATCGCCTAGGCGGATGGATAAGCCACCGCGGAAGGCCATACGGAAACCCAATTCTTTGATATCATCTAAGAAACGAGCCGTGCGGGCCATACCACAAGTTTTAAACACGCGGCTGATAATCTCTTGCAGCTTTTTCTTTGTGAGCAGCTCGTTTACATAGCCTACCTCTTTGGGCACAAGCTCATTAAAGAGAACCCGGCCTGCAATGGTGTCTATGATTTTTTCTTCTAGTACACCCTCTGCATTTTTGATGGTGGTACGCACTTTAATGTTGGCGTGTTTGCTTACACAGCCTTCATTCATAGCAATTATTACTTCACTATGGCTGTAAAAGGTCATGCCCTCACCAATGATAGGCACCTCTGGAGTGTGCAAACGGCCTTTGGTTACATAATACAAGCCTAGCACCATGTCTTGGCTTGGCACAGTAATGGGGGCGCCGTTGGCAGGGTTCAGGATGTTGTGGCTGGCAAGCATCAGCATAGATGCTTCTAGGATGGCTTCATGGCCCAGAGGCACGTGCACAGCCATTTGGTCACCGTCAAAGTCAGCGTTAAAGGCAGTACACACCAGTGGGTGCAGTTGTATTGCTTTGCCTTCTATGAGTTTAGGCTGGAAAGCCTGTATACCTAAACGGTGCAGCGTAGGGGCACGGTTAAGCAATACTGGGTGGCCTCTCAGTACGTTTTCTAGGATATCCCAAACTACGGGGTCTTTCCTGTCTACAATTTTCTTGGCAGATTTAACTGTCTTTACTATGCCGCGCTCTATGAGCTTGCGAATAATAAAGGGCTTAAAGAGCTCGGCAGCCATGTCTTTTGGCAGGCCACACTCATGTAGCTTAAGCTCAGGGCCCACAACAATTACAGAACGGCCAGAGTAGTCTACACGTTTACCAAGTAGGTTCTGGCGGAAACGGCCCTGCTTACCCTTCAGCATGTCTGATAGGGATTTTAGAGCGCGGTTGCCTTCTGCCCGTACGGCATTTACCTTACGGCTGTTATCAAAAAGGCTATCTACTGCTTCTTGCAGCATACGCTTCTCGTTACGGAGTATAACCTCTGGGGCTTTAATGTCTATAAGACGCTTAAGGCGGTTATTGCGGATAATTACCCTGCGGTATAGATCGTTTAGATCGGAGGTTGCAAAACGGCCACCATCTAGGGGCACAAGCGGGCGCAGCTCTGGCGGGATAACGGGCACCATGCGGATTATCATCCACTCTGGCCTGTTTTCTATACGGGTGCGGGCATCACGGAAAGCCTCTACAACTTTAAGACGTTTTAGGGCTTCTGCTTTACGCTGCTGGCTAGTGTCATTAGCAGCAGAGTGGCGCAGTGTGTAGCTAAGCTCGTCTAGGTTTGTGCGCTGGAGCATCATCTCCATGGCCTCTGCACCCATTTTGGCTATAAACTTCTGTGGGTCAGAGTCGTCTAGACGCTGATTGTCTGCGGGCAGTTTATCAATAATATCTAGGTACTCGTCTTCAGTTAAGAACTGCTGGTATTCTATACCATCCACTTCTTTAACCCCTGCCTGCACTACGCAGTAGCGCTCGTAGTAGATAATTTGGTCTAGTTTTTTGGTTGGCAACCCAAGCAAGTACCCAATTTTATTGGGTAATGAGCGGAAATACCAGATGTGGGCAACGGGCACTACAAGCTCTATGTGGCCCATGCGCTCGCGCCGTACTTTTTTCTCAGTTACTTCTACACCGCAGCGGTCACAAACGATGCCTTTGTACCTGATACGCTTGTACTTGCCGCAATGGCACTCCCAGTCTTTTACAGGGCCAAAGATGCGCTCGCAAAAAAGACCGTCCATTTCTGGCTTATAGGTCCTGTAGTTGATGGTTTCTGGCTGTGTTACCTGCCCGTGGCTAGACTCAAGAATGGACTCTGGAGAGGCCAAGCTGATGGTAACTTTGGTGAAGTCCTGGTTCAGTTTTCGGTTGTTACGGAATGCCATACAGATTTGGTGTGTGCATACAGAATCATGTAGCTGACAGACAATACGATGACGTTTCCCGACAGGGAAAATCTTTTTGTATTACCCATTCATACTAACACGTTGTTTGCTCAAAGCCCTTTAAATAAGCCTGCAAAGATAACAACGCGGCTGGCTATATAAAAAGTTTTGAGTGTTAATACAAGTTTTTTCTTTAAGTTTTTTTTGGTGGGCTCCTGTTTTTTTTTGCTCACTTAAAAAGCGCTCCCTAGCCCATCTTTACATAGATTTACTACTGTGGTTACTACAATAATTCTGCGCAAAGCTTTTCTTATTTACGGTCTGTTATCTGTGGTGGCTGGCTCATTATGGGCACAGAAACTGGTGAAGCAAAAGCTTGACCCCACCATTACCATATCTGTACCAGAAGACTTTAAGCTATTAACAAACGAGGCTGCCCAAGCGCGCAGCCTAGCAGAGCACGCCCCCCTGGGTGTATATATAGACCCTACCGGCGATGCTGACATTGTTGTTAATACCTCAAAAGCCTTTTTTGACCCTAAAGACGTGGCCATGATGAAAGCCTTTTACCAGGCTAATGTCAGGGCTCTGTTCTCTAAAGTAACTTTTTTGCGCGCAGATGAAGAAAAGGTTTCTGGCAAACCGGGGCTGGTTTTTGAGTTTGTGGGTGAAGTGGCTGAAAAAGGCCGCCCAACACTGAAAAAGTATTACTTAACACACTATGGCTTGCGCAAACGCCGTGTGGTGGTGGCCACCTTTAGCTGTGAGGCCAAGGCTCAAAACAAATGGGCTCCCACGGCAGCCGCTGCTTTAAAAACACTTAAGATTACAGAGAAATAAGCGCAAGCGGCTCTGCATCTATATAAAGCTTACTCACTTGTTGCCAAAAGCTGGGGAAAGACTTAGCCACACATTCTGCGCCCTCAATTTTAACAGAGCGGAAACTACCAGCCAAGGGGGCAAAACTCATAGCCATGCGGTGGTCATGATAGGTGGCAAAAGTTGGGCTATCAGCAGGCCCAATCTCTTTCTGTACCCCAATTTCTGGTTGTAAGCCAATTTCTGGATATACCTGAAAAACACCGGGTTTTATCTCTGTAAAACCACAACCTATTTTAGCAAGTTCTGTTTGCAGGGCAGCTATACGGTCTGTTTCTTTTATGCGCAGGGTAGATAAACCCTTGGCGCGCAGGCTAATACCGCGGGCAGCGGCATATACCACCAGCGTTTGGGCCTGGTCTGGTAAAAGGGTAAAGTCTACTTCAAGCTCTTTGGTCTCTACCTCTGTTTGTTCACACAAAAGCGTGCCTTCTGCTAGTTTATCCCAGCTAAAGCGCACACCCATTTTGGCAAAAAGGTTTAGGGCCGCTCTATCGCCTTGGTAAGACTCTGGGTTAAGATTTTGCAACAAAATAGGTATGCCAGTTATGCCAGTAAAAGAGAAGAAATACCCGGCCGCGCTCCAATCTGACTCTGGAGATACCCCAGACCTGTTTCTGGGGAATTGATTGCCTTGGGCATAAATGGAAGCTACCGCTAGTGTACGGTCTTGGTCTGTGACTATAAGCCCGTTTTGGCGCATCATGTGCACAGTAAGTTGGATGTACGATGCGCTTACTGTATCTCCTTCTAGTTGTATACTCAGGCCTTTTGGTAAGGCAGGGGCCACCAGCAACAATGCCGTGGCAAACTGGCTGCTAAGGCTGGTATCAATAGATACGGCTGCTACTCCGTTGTGCTTATATGGCCCAAAAGACAGCGGCGGATAGCCCTCTTGCCCTAAATATGTAATATCTGCCCCCAAGCTGCGCAGGGCATCTACCAATGGCCCAATGGGGCGCTGGTGCATGCGGGGGGTACCCATAAGTGTACGCCGCTGGCCGGGCTCTGTATGCAGTGCATGAAAAGCTGTAGCAAACCGCATGGCCGTACCAGCATCTTGCACATCGGCTAGGCCGTTTTTTAGCTGTAAAGCGTTTCTAAGAACTTTGGTATCGTTAGACTCTGCGTCTGCATCTACAAAAAAGTTGCCGGTTGGGTCTATAGCCTCTAATACAAGCAACCTGTTACACTCTGATTTACTAAGAGGTAACTCTATTACTACCTGATTTTTATACCCGTAAGCTGATAGGTGTGGTAATTCTACGTGTGCCATTTTTATCTATCTAAAAGTATGTTACACAAACAACAAAGGCTGCATGAAACAGGTTTGTACCCAGCTCTTAAGTCTTGCCAGCTCATCTTGGGTTTGGCCTGCGTGCAGGGTTATACGTAGGCATTCCTCGGTTTTGGGTACAGTGGGGTAGCGGATAGGTTTAACCCACAAAGCAAGCCTTTCTGCCTCTGCCAGAGATTGTGGCCACAAGGCAGGGTCTTGCGGGCGAACAGGGATTACCGCCCCTTCTGGCGCATTTGGTAGCCACTTTTGCACTTCTGTTTCAATTATGGCAAGACGTTTACGGGCGGCATCTGCACCTGCCATTGCTTGTAACCTATCGGCTACGGCAGCTACCAGCACCGGCGATGGGGCCGTACTGTAAATGAGTGGCCGCGAAAAATTATCAAGCATCTGCCCCAGTGCGGCACTGCCTACTATAAAACTGCCTTGGGCACCAGCAGCCTTGCCCAGCGGGTATATCTGCACAACCACTTGGCCTTGCAGGCCTGCCTCGTGCACTAGGCCCCTACCCTGCTGGCCATGCAAGCCTACACTGTGGGCTTCATCTACCAGTAAATGGGCGCCGTATTTTGCGCATAAAACAGCCATGGCGGCCAGGGGTGCCCGGGTGCCCGTCATGCTAAAAATGCCCTCTGTTACTACGTAGCACTCGCCAGCGGGTGGGCGTTTGGCCAGCCAGCGCTCAAGATCAGATAAATCATTATGATTAAAAAAGTGCGTGGCGGCCAGTGTGCCACGGGCGGCGTCGCGCAGGCTGGCATGTATGCGGGCATCTAGCAGGAGGGTATCGTGCCGGGTGGCCACGGCTT